>Ga0209100_1000085_pt1 | contig 118769 bp, 96 predicted proteins | sample lystaG_FD_185480 | JGI IMG/M metagenome (GOLD analysis project Ga0209100, IMG submission 185480) | Glacier valley bacterial and archeal communities from Borup Fiord, Nunavut, Canada, to study Microbial Dark Matter (Phase II) -... | ecosystem: Environmental > Aquatic > Freshwater > Ice > Glacier...
ACACCGGCACCGTTAACGGCGAGCATTTTGCGGTGATGGCAGGGGCGGGCCTGGACGCCCTGATGATCAAGGACGCGGATGCGGGACTGAAGGACCGCTTTGGACGTGCGGCGTACCTCTGGACCGGCGCCCGCAACCTCGCGTCAAGTCCAGTGAAGGCCAAGGTCGATGTCGACGGTCGCCGGTTCCACAGGGGCGAGATCACCTGTGTCTTGGCTGGGAACGTGAGCGATGTCTTCAGCGGGGTCGAGGTTTTCGATGGTGCGCGTCCCGACGACGGCCTCCTCGAGTTCGGAGTGGTGACCGCGAAGAGCATGGGCGAGTGGATTCGCACGATTAGCACGGTGGTACTGGGGCGCTCTGAGAAATCACCATTCGTCAACACGATGCGCGGATCTCGGATGAAGGTCACATTCGATAAGCCCACTAGGTACGAGCTCGACGGTGACGCACGGAAGCCAACCAAGAAGCTCCGCATCAAGATACGGCCGAAGTCGATCACTGTGTGCGTTCCCGTGCCGGAGTCTCCCAGCGAGGATCAGAAAGCATGACCGAGTCGGAGGCTGGAAGAGCCGCGAACTCCGCGGCCAACAGCCGATTCATGGGGTGGCTCGCCCGCGCGGGACTGACCGCCCGCGGCTTGGTCTACATCGCGCTGGGTTGGCTCGCCGTTCTCGTCGGTCAGGGCGCCACCGCAAATGTCGACCAACGCGGCGCGCTCACCGAGATTCTGGATCAGCCGTACGGCGGGGCGACGGTCTGGCTCCTCACGATTGGGTTCGCGGCATATGCAGTCTGGCGCCTGTCGGAGGCTGCCTTTGGCGCTACAGGTGAAGGAAAGAAGGCCGGCCCGCGCGTGAAATCTCTCGCCCGCGCCTTCGCATACGTTGCGATGGCGGTGACCGCGCAGTCGCTGTTGCACGGCGCGCGCGCGACGCAATCGGGACAACAGGGCGACCTCGCGGGCACCGTCATGCAGCACCCCGGCGGGCGTTTGGCCGTCGGCATCGTGGGCCTGGCTGTGCTGGCGGCAGGCTTGTGGTTCGTGCGCGAGGGGTGGACCACCGCGTTCATCCGGTACTTCGAGGCCCTCCCCGCACGCCGGCGCAAGGTGATCGTGTGGCTCGGGCGCGTGGGCACCATAGCCCGTGGCGTCGTGTTCGCAGTCTCCGGGTTGCTTGCCGTAGTCGCGGCCTGGACGGTGGACCCAGAAAAGGCCGGAGGGATCGATCAAGCATTCCGCACTCTCCTTGAACAACCATTCGGGACGGCCCTCGTGGTCCTGCTGGGAGCGGGCCTCTTGCTCTTCGGCGTGTACGGGCTCGCGGAGGCGGCTTGGCGGCGCGTGCCCGACGAGTCGCGGCGTTGATCCAAAGATCCCTCGGCAGCGGGCCCACTGATACAAGCGTCGGCCGACGCTGAACGACTCTCGTAGTCGGAGTTGTCGTGCGCGCGATCGGCCTTTCCCTCATCGGACTGGCGAAAGTGCATCGTGCGACACCGTCGGCCATGACGGCATGGGAAGACGGCGCGAACGACTGGTCTGTCGTCCACCGCACGCTGTCTTTGGACTCGTGGTGCCATGTCACCAGTACCCCCGCCAACTCGAGAACGGTTTTCGCTTTGCTCGCGGTGGTGGCCGTGGTCTTTCGCAAACCACATGAGCGTGGGTAGATAGGAACGCGCCCTTCGGTCCCACAGGTCCCACAGGTCCCACAGGTCCCGAGACATCGAACCTTGACCGGCGAGCCGGCAACTCGGCTCAAACAGGCGCCCGACCGGAACGCATCGAGCGATTCTCAACGCGCGGTGGTCTCAGCACATGCTGGGCCACCGCGCGTTCGCGCGAACGCTCCCGTTCCGGTCGAGTGTTGTCACATGAAACACGGGCCGGCCGCGACCGCCCAGGGTTACGGCGCCCTGAATGTCACGGTGCCGTCGGACTGGAACGCTCCTGCGCGAACCCGCGCATGCACGTCCGCACCCGAGTGCACGACAACCTTGCCGACGGACTCGAGCGAGACATTGACGAGCGGATCCACGTTGGCGGCCGCTGCGAGCTCGATCCCCGAGGCCGCCTGCGAGACGATCCGCAAATCATGCGCCATGCCGTCCGCGGAGGAGACCCGGAACGCGCCGACCGTCGCCAGACCGTCGCTCACGATCGTGAGGTCTTCGGACAACTCAAGTGTCATCCCCTGAAGCGACACCTTGCCGCAGCCGCTCGTCGCAGCGCGTGCATCGATCACGGTCGCGGCGGCGATTGGAACCGAGGGTCCATTGACGCTATACGCGCCAGACGCCATGGTGCAGCCGGGATTGGCCGCTAGACCCTGAGCCCAGCTTGGCGCGTTGTTTGCGGTCGCGGTCTGGTTGAGCCACGCCTTCCAAGAGATCACATTCGCATCACCCGCGAATGGGTCGGTCGGTGCGGGCCCAGTCACAGCGAGCACGTCTGGCGCGATGACGGCTGCGCCTCGCGCGATGGCGCCGCCGACGGCACCCGCCGCATACAGAGCGTCGTCAGTTGATCCGTCGATGGACGTCACCGTTCCGGCAGCCTGAACGTCTCCGCCGATGCGGTTGCTTGACTGCAATGTGACGTTGCCCGCCGCGTGGATCGAACCCGCGATCGCCGCGTGAGAATTCATTCGAACGTTCCCGCCGACGATGAGGTCCCCGCCGATCGAGCAGGTATTCGTCAGGTAGACGTCGCCCGCGACGGTGACGTCGCCGCTGATCGTGACTGAAGAGTTGCACGTCAGGTCACCTGCCGTTGCCACCGATCCGCCCTGCCCCGACACCGTGAACGTGTTGGTCAGCGTCAGGTTGCCCTCCGAATACAACGTCGCTGCAACACCCGAGCTCAGCGTGGCGGAGCCGGGATCGCCGAGCGATCCGTCCGCGCCAATCGGGGTGACCGTGAAGATCACGTCACGGTCACGCGGGATATCGGTGATCGTCACCGGGTTGTCGGCCGTGTAACCCAGCTGGAAGTTGTCGACCGAGATGACCCACTCGGACGCGTCGGATCCCGACCACGACAGCGCGACTTCTCCCTGTGTATCGGTCGCTGCCACCGTGACGGTGGGAGCGGTCGGCACCTCAGGTGCGGGCTGCCCGATCCGCACAGGCACCGAGGCGCTGCCTAGTCCCCCGTTGTCGTCGGTCACACGGACTTGCATGGAGCCGTCAAGGGCCGCAATGTAGGTGTGGTCGATGACCGGCGAGGTCGTCTCCGCATCGAAGACGCCGTCGCCATCGAAGTCCCAGTCGTATGTCGCGATCTCGGCAGACACCCCGTAGGAGTCGGACGCATCAAACGTAATCTCCTCACCAATTCCGGCCTCATACGCGTTGTTTCGCAGCAGCGCCACCGGCCGTTCGGTGATCTGGGTGAGGGCCTCCATCAGCGAGTCGACCGTGCTGCCTGTGTCGACGATGACCTTGCCCGAAGTCGCCTGCGTGAGGGGCGCATACGTGCTCTCAAGGTACGAGGGCACCACGGCATAGACGTTGACAGGGTCAATCTCCAGGGAGCGCGCGGCCACCGAGTCCGCGGTGGAACCATCAACCCGGTCCGGGTCGTGGTAGCCGGCGTCAGTGAGCAAGATCGCGGCCTTGGTGGCACCGTCGCGCCATTCCAGGCCGTCGAACGCGGTCATCAAGGCGTGCAGCGTCGCCTCGGGGGTGTCGCCGCCACCAGAAGCGGATTGGCGGTTCAACGCATTAAGGAATAGCGCCAAGTCATCAGTCAGCGGCGCGTCAATGCGTGCGGTGTAAACATCGCCTGCATCTCTGTAGGTCACGAGAGCGACGCGCCCGTTTGCCGCTTCAATCGCGTCGGCCATCTGAGCCGCGAACTGCCTCGACGCTACGATCTGCGAACTCATTGACCCAGTCGTATCGAGTAAGAACACCACATCGAGATTGTTGCCGTGACTTTGGCCAAGGCCTCCCACGGCGTGATCCACAACACCACCGCCCAAGCTCACGTCAATTCGCTGAGCCGCCTCGAGCGCGGCCAACTCGGCGCCGTTGCCAGCTTCCGCGTACCTCATGTGCCCGGCTGTCTTGCCCCACTTCGACGACCCACACACGTAGTCGTCGTTGTTGCACCACAAGCCCGACTTGGCGATGAAACCCACCGGCAAATACGGCTTCCGTGCGCCTAGCGACCCATTGTCGGTCCGGCAATCAGGCACCACCCGACGCCACGGCGAGTACTCCTTGCCCTGGCACGCCGCTGGCCTCCACCCTTCGCCCTCGGGAAGATACAACTTGGGGTCCCCGAAGAACGCGACGAAGTCCGTCTGCTGCTCTACGGCTCCAAGCCCATACAGCGACTCACCGACTACCTGCGCACCCTGGGAATACCCAACGAACACAAACCTCGATCCCGGGCACCTGGCGGCACGGGCTTTGGCGTAGAAGTCCATCTCCTGGACGCCCTGATCCACGCTGGCGCCGTAGTCGAACCCTTCGCCCCCGGAGAAGAACGCCCCCAGCGCATTGCCATTTTGCCAGTGGGCGACGTTCACCGCTGGGTACTGGTACCCGTCTTGCGGCTCCGATCCGAGCTCGTATGCGTGAACGGTCAATGTCGATCCGAGGTCTGCGGTGAGCTCGTCGACGAATTTGTTCATCTCGTCTGAACTGCCGACTTTCTGACCAGACCCACGGGCCGCAATCACCTCGACATCGCCGCATGGCGTATCGAGCGAACCGGACTCAGCATGCGTCGGCGTCGCAAGGGTGATTGTGGCGAATAACGCCACTGCGCTTGCGGATACGAAACTACGAATAGACAACAGAGCCCCCGAGATGTTGAGTTACGACACTTGAATGAAAGGTCAATTCTTGAGCGAAAGCGACAGTTGCATGGCGTTCGAAGACGACCACGCCGTCGACGCAAAAACCGCAAGGCGCCAACCATCTACGGTCCCGGATGCGGAGCACCGACCACTCGCACAGTCGCCCTCCACAACGGCCTCGTAGCCCGCGTCGTCAAGCCAGGCCTGCAACTCCTGTGTAGTCACAGGACTCGCGAACGTCCACAGGACGTGAATGGAAGGGCAGGCGTTGTCGCCAAGACAGAGGATTCGTCGCGGCTCAACGGAAACATCGCTGACCGTCTCATAACCTTCAGGCGCAAACCGATCAGCAACGTCCCGAAGGCTCCCCGACGGAAGCGGCGCCATCAGGATCACCGGCGCCGCGATCACCAGTGCGACCGCGGCAATTGCCCCCCACGTGCCACGCCTCATGACATCACCGACGCCGCCGCGCTGCAGGCATTGATGCGCGCGCCGGATTGTTGGCGAGCATGGCAACGCGCACCGATCGCGACTGCCACCGCGATTGCCCGTGTCATCTGTTCCCCCGTTGTCGCCCCACCCCGTGACTAGCGCAAATCTACGTGATCGCAGTGGGCGGCTCAAGCCCCCCGAAGTGGGGTCCCGTCCTGAGTCCAATGCGTAGGCCACGCCAACAGGCCGTGCCACTACTTCTTAAGGAACAGCGATAGCTGCATTCCGGTTGAAGACGAACACTCCGTGGACGCAAAGATCGCCGGGCGTCATCCGTCTGCGGTTCCGGACGCGGAGCACCGACCGCTCACACAGTCACCTTCTACAGTTCCCTCGTAGCCTGCGTCGTCAAGCCACTGTTGCGGTTGATCTGAAGGGAAACGCGCTCCCAATCGTTCAGCTAGGTGATGCCGACGGGCGGGCGTTGTTGCGTGAAATTGCGCACACGCGGCGCCGACACGACTCAATTTGGCTCCTACCTGACCGATTGAGTGGCATGCCAATCGGCCACCGCTCTTTTCGCATCGAGGTGGCGTTTGCTGTGCTCAGCATCGCCTCGCTTGTGGTTTACACCACGGGCGGACCGCTCGGACGCGGACTCACGCTGACGCTTGTGAGCGTTGGGGTCGCAGTGTCGGTCCTGGTGCACCTCACCCGCCGCCGTTCACTCGCGGGTCCCACGTGGTGGTTCGTATTCATCGCGTTCTGCTTCCTCTCCGGAGCGAGTGCGTCGTGGCTCATATCGGTCGACATCGGCGGCGCAACGGCACCACCACAGCCGGTGACGCAAGTGGCGGTAGCGCTCGGATACTTGTGCCTCCTAGGAGCCGCCCTGTGGGCCGTCTCTCCCATCGCACGCTGGGACACCGGCGGCGTGCTCGACGCCGCGACCGCGGGCGTAGGGGTCGCGGTCGTGCTGTGGTTGACGTTGCTTGACCCGGGCCTCCACATGTCGGGTGCGACGAGCGCGACGCACGCCTTCGACCTCGTGGTCCTGGTGGTTCTCAGCGCATTGGCAGGCGCACTCGTGCGAGCCGCCACCGCCTCTCATGCAGCGCGCCCGTCACTCATCTATTTTCTTATTGGCGTGACATTGACGCTCGCCGGCAACGTGCTGGGGATCACGACGGTCGATCCCCACACTGGCGCCGCCCCCTCGTGGGCGGGCGCCGTATGGCCCATGGCCTATGTGGCCGCGTGGGCCGCAGCCACACACCCGGCAAGCGCCGCGATCGGAAGGAAGCCGGGCCGTCATTTCGAAAGCCAGCTCAGTACCCGCCGCATCGTGCTCCTCGGGATCGCCCTAGGCCTGGGGCCGCTTGCCGCAGCCGCGCGGCTCGTCTTGAATCTGCATGTCGACTGGATGACGCTCATCGTGGCCCAGCTTTGCCTTATCACCATGGTCCTGACGCGCGTCGGCCAACTCGCGAGCGCTCACCGCAACTTTGCCAAGAAGTTGGAGTACCTCGCTGACCACGACTCGCTCACCGGGCTTGCGAATCGGCGCTCTGTGGACCGTCACCTGCATGCGCTCACCATCCGCGTCGGAGCCGGGCGGGCACCCGGCGTCGCGGTGCTCTTCGTCGACCTCAATCGCTTCAAGCAGACGAACGACGACTACGGCCACCACGTGGGCGACCAGCTCCTCAAGGCCGTCGCGGACCGGCTTGCCTTGTTAGTGCGGCAGCACGGGGGTGACCTCGTTGGCCGGCTTGGTGGCGACGAGTTCGTCCTCATCCTTGAGTGCGACCCGGAAGAGACGGCCGAGTCCGCCAGGGCGCGAGTGACGGAGGCCTTCGCCGCTCCGTTCAGCCTGTCGACAGGGCCCATGACGATTGTCCGCGAGCATCGGACTGGCGTCCGCGCCGCGCGGCGCACGTGTGTCCGTTGACGACCTGCTCACGCGGGCCGACCACGCGATGTACACGCACAAACGCGACGGTTCACACGCCTGAAATTGAGGCGAGACCCCTCGAAGGAGGCCCTAGGAGCAGCCGTATCCGAAGTACCCGTTGTTGTCGAGCGACCGGAACTGGCCGAAACTGTACTCAACCTCGATGCAGTACGAGGAGCCATCACTGGAGTAGAGCCAAGCATCGGTCACCTCGGAGTCAGCGGCAATAACGTCATCGCCCACGTAGTAGTTGCCTCCGGAGAACTCCACCAAGGGCACCTGACCGTAGTAAACCGCATAGGTCTCGACGGATGCCCGTATCGTCGCCAGGTCGGCCTTCACTGCCGACTCGTGAGCGCTGGTCTGCTGCGCGAGGAAGACCGGAATCGCGATCGCGGCCAGAATCATGATGATCGTGAGCCCGGTGAAGACCCACGACACGATAGTTCCTGCGAGCGCGATTCCCCTATTGTTGGCCAGCCCCTTCTTGACGGCGCTGAGACCGAGGTGCCCCAGCACGATGCCGACGGCGGAAAACCCGACGAAGGGCGCGATGAGCGACAAGATGCCCAAGACGTTGCGCGCGTCGGAACCCTGGCCCTGCGGCATCGGCGGCTGCGAGTACGTCGGCGGCTGCGAGTACGTCGGCGGCTGCGAGTACGTCGGCGGCTGCGAGTACGTCGGCGGCTGAGCGTAGCTCGGAGGCTGCGGCTGCACGGGCGGCTGAGCGTGGTTCGGCGGTGGCGGCAAAAGCGGTTCTGGCGTTTGGTCCATGCGAGCACTCTCCCTCAGGTCGGCCCGGCGGTCAGGGCCACTGTTCGAGCGTAGGGCAAGCCGTGCGCGGTGCCTGCATGACTTCCGTGTGTCGGTGCAGGTAATCGCCACATGCGGAGATTAAGCGGTGGGGCCCTTCGCGCTGCCGATCGCCGGAAGGGCCGCGGGGATGTCCCCGATCGGACCTGGCCGCGCGAGGAGGTACCCCTGGCCGTAGGCGCACGCTGTCTGCTGCAGCACCCCAAGCTGGGTCGCGGTCTCAATGCCCTCGGCGATCGTCATGAGGTGCAGGGTCTCGGCGAGACGAATGATCGCCTGCAGGAACGCGAGGTCGGCGACCCCCGACTCGACCGAACTGACGAATGCCTGATCGATTTTGACCATGTCAACGGGCAGCTGCCTCAGGTAACTGAGCGAGGAATACCCGGTGCCGAAGTCGTCTATCGCGACCCGCACGCCGAGCGCGCGCAACGCACGCAGCGTCTCACGGCTGCGCTCTTGCAGGAGCAGCCCCTCGGTGACCTCGAGCACAAGGGTCGCTGGCGCGAGGTTTTGATCCTTCAAGGTGGCGATGACAAAAGCCGGGAACTCGTCGTCGTCGAGTTGGAGCGGCGACACGTTGACGCTCACGTACGCGTCGCTTCCGGTCTCGGCCCGCCAACGCGCCACGTCGCCGCACGCCCTCACGATCACCTGCGCGCCCAACTCTTGGATGAGGCCCATCTGCTCGGCCACCGGAATGAAATCCGACGGCGATACGTCACCGAGCTTCGGGTCCGACCAGCGGGCCAAGGCTTCGAGCCCCACGACGGACCCCGTGTGGAGGTCGGCGATCGGCTGGTACGCGAGAGTGATCGCCTTCGTCGCGACAGCCGTCTGCAAGGCCTCCGCGAGCCGAAACTGGGCGACCGCACCCTTGTGCATGCCGTGTTCATACACGGCGTACCGGCCGCGCCCGCGCTTCTTCGCCTGGTACATAGCGAGATCGGCATTGCGAAGCAGCGTATCCGTCGTCTCGCCCGGCCCGGCGTCCGCGATGCCGATACTGGCTCCGACGATGACGGTACCGCCGCTGAACTCGATCGGGGTGTCATGCACTGCGGCGAGGATCCTGTCGGCGAGCGCCGTCGCCTGCTCAATGGTCCCGCCCTCGAGCAGCAGCGCAAACTCGTCGCCGCCGAGGCGCGCGGCGGTGTCCGCTTCGCGCGCGCACGCCCTAATCCGGCGTGCGGCCGCGATCAGCACCTCGTCACCGCAGGCGTGGCCAAAGCTGTCGTTCACGGCCTTGAAGTTGTCGAGGTCGATGAAGATGACGGTGACGTCGGCTCTAGTGTCGACTTCACCCGCAAAGGCCCGATCGACCCGGTCGCGAAAGCGCCTCCGGTTCGGTAGGCCCGTGAGCGAGTCGTGGAAGGCCTCATAGGCGAGGCGTTCCTCAAGCTCCTTCTCCTGGGTGACGTCCACGAGCACCCCTTGAATGGTCGGGGCGCCGTCCTGGTCGAAGAGCACCAATGCGTCGTCGCGCACCCACACCAGAGTTCCGTCCTTGCGGCGCAGCCGGTAGGTCTCCGAGCGTGGCTCCACCGTAGTTCCGACAAGGACCCAGCGCTCCTCGCCCGCCAACACCTCGTCGCGGTCGGCCGGTTCGAGCTGGCGCAACCACAGTTCGGGATCAGCCATCCATTCCTGGGCCGTGAATCCGAGCATCCGTTCGATCTGCGGGCCGACGTATCGCCAGCGGCCGTGCGGCCCAGGCTCGGCGACATAGACGACCGCGGGGACGCGCTCGACGAGGAGCCGAAACCTCTCCTCTGCGGCGCGCAGATCGCTCTCGAGCCTCTTGCGTTCGGCGATGTCCGACGTCATGCCGATTTCATAATCGGGTTCCCCGTTGGCGTCGCGCACGAGAGAGACGGTCAAGGCGGTCCAGAGATACCCGCCTTCCTTACGGAGGAACCGCTTCTCCATCGTGAAGTGGTCGATCTCCCCAGAGGACAACTGGCGGGAAAACACCGCGTTCGGCTCGACGTCGTCGGGGTGTGTGAACTCGCGCCACGACATCCTCGCGAACTCCTCGGGCGAGTAGCCCAGCATGCGGCGCAGCGCGCTGTTCGTCATCGTCGTGCGACCTTCGAAGTCGACCAGGCCGATGCCAACGGGGGCGAGTTCGAGAATGGTTTCGAGCCGCTTGAGGCGCGCCGCGACGGCGTCGGCCTTCGAAACACCGCCGTCACCTGTGGCGTCTTCCACGGCTCACCTCCCCTCGGCTGGGTACTCAGGGGTCCCATCGGCCGCCGAGACCGGTATTTGAACTCTACGGGATTCCGGGCAAATCGGACTTGTCCGATCTTTCAGCGCGGTCCCCGAGGTGAGCGAGGGCCGGCCGTGGAGTCCCGAGCTCTCGCCGCGGCGGGATGAACTTTGCGTGTCGGTCCCGGTGAAACGCCAGAGGCGCCCGTATGGTCGGTAATGAAGAGGCGGTCCCGTCCGCTTCTTTACACAGCAAAGGCCCCCCGGAGTAAGCGTCCGGGGGGCCTTGCTTGTGTAAGAGGACTTTGCTCGACGCAAGCGCCTCACAAGGGACCGATCGACATTTCGGATCCCGGCCCCGCAAGCGGAACCATCCTCACACTGTCATCCGTATTCCGCCGCAGCCACCGCGTCACCGGCTACTCCCGCCAACCTCCGAAGAGGCCAGGGGTAAAGCGACATCCCATGGATGACTCCGAATCGACTTCTGTGCCGTCTCCGTCAGGTTGCCCCGACTTCCTCGATCACCGATGTGCGTTTCGGATACCTAAGGAATACTCCACTTGGTTTGGGCGCGCAAGCGGAAATCGGCGTTTTCTTTTTCCACTTTTGTTGCACAGGGTTTTCCCCCTTTTTGCACGCTCAATCGACAAGTCATCCACCGGGCTGTGCATGAAATCTGTGGACAACCCCGTTCGATGCCTCGCAACTATGCGCGCGTGCACGCCGCTTGCGCACGACCGGCCTGGTGATGGTCGATGACGGTCACCAGGGCACGCGAGCGCGCCGCGTACTCGTGTGGCGCGGAGTTCGCCGCAAGCGAGACCGCAGGCGTCACACGGCAAAGGCCCCTCGGAGTAAGCGTCCGGGGGGCCTTGCCTGTGTGAGAAGTCCGTCCGGCGCAAGCGCCTCGCGAGGGGCCGGATGACGATCTGGACCCCGACCCCTCAAGCGGAGCCGTTCTCACGCTGCCATCCTCAATTCCGTCGCAACCGCCGCGTCACCGGCAGCCCCTCGAACCTTCGAAAAGGCCCTGAGGAAACGACACCCTCTCGGATGACTCCGGACCGACCTCGGCGGCTTGGTAGCCAGGTTGCCCCGACTTCCGCTACCACCGGAGTGCGAATCCGATATCCCATGAGTACTCCCTTTGGAATGCGCGCGCAAGCGGAAAACCGCCTCATTTGTCTCCACTTTTATTGCACAGACTTATCCACCGTTTTGCATGCTCACCACGGCATCCATCCACCGGGCTGTGCACAAAATCTGTGGAGAAGCTCCGGCGTCCCTGGCGCTGCCCCACCCGCAAAGCGAGGGCGCGGTGGGCAGCCTAGCGGCGCGCGCCATCAGCCCGACGGGCTCGAGCGCTAGGCCCCCGAAATAGGCGAAGGGCCCCTCAAAGTAAGCGTTCGAGGGGCCCTGCCATGACGTTGAGTTCTCGACAAGAGCCCCAAAGGACCCCTGCCGACGGCCGTGATTGACGATACGGCTTCGCTCCCGCAAGCGGGGCGACCTCGCGGTCGATGCTCCGGGCCGCCAGACCCTGTGCCGTCACCCACAGGTCACCACCCGAGGCCCGAGGGCCCGTGTCGCGACGTGGACTGCCGTTGTCCGAAGCATCCGATCGGATGTCTACCGCCACTTCCGCGGACCCACCCCGCTGGTTTCCCAGCGTGAGCGTTTTCTGCGGAACACCCGGGCCAAGGCCCGACTTTGGCGGAAGGTCACCCTCCCGATGCCCTAGGTCTATCGCACCCGAATGGGCGAGCGCAAGCGCTCGCGCGATGGCATTTGTCTCTGCGCGATGTCCCCATGGTTTTCCACCGAACCTAGGGCGGGGAAGAGGGCTTCTGCACAGCGCTGTGGACAATATTTGTGGACAACGTGGGAGCGCTTGCCTAGCGGGGAGGCTCCTCATCAGACTTCGAGAGCTTGCCGAGCATGGAGTTGTACGCATTGAGATCCGCGTCACCGGTGCGCACCGCCTCGCGGTCCAGTCGGACCGCCGTGCGCGTATCGGCCTTCCGCCACGCCAACAAGACGCCGATCGCCAAGACGAGGACGGGTATCTCACCCAGGCCCCAAGCGAAGGCACCGCCAAACTGCTGGTCCTGAATCGCGTCGGCGCCCCAGTCGCGACCCATGAGCCCATACCAGCGTGGTGCGAGCAACACCTGTGATGACGTGAGTGCCACGCCAAAGAACGCGTGGAAGGCCATGGTGGCGAACAGCAGCACGACCCGCAGCGGATACGGGGGGCGCGTGGGACCCGGATCGATTCCCACCAGGGCGTTCGCAAACAGATAGCCGGCGAGAGTGAAGTGCACGATCATCCACAGGTGACCTGCGTGATTGCGCAGCGCGAACTCGAACAGCGGCGAGTAGTAGAACACGATGAGCGAGCCCGCGAAGTTCACGGCCGCCACGACGGGGTTCGCCACGAAGCGCATGAATCGCGACTCGACAATGGTGCGGAGCCACTCCCTGGGCCCGCGCGTGCCGTCATGCCGCGGCGACAGGGCACGCAGCGCAAGCGTCACGGGAGCCGACCACACGATCGGAAGCGGCACTGCCATCGCCAGCAACATGTGCTCGATCATGTGGCCGCTGAACGTCACCATGCCGTACACCGCGGGCGCACCTTGGGTGATCCAGGCAATTCCCGCCATCCCGACCAGGAACGAGGCCGTGCGGTGCCACGGCCAGTTGTCTCCGCGTTGGCGGAGGCGGGCGGCCCACCGCAGGTAGACCACCACGAGCGCGACGATCACGAAGGCCGACAGGAGCTCGAGTCGCCATTGGATGATCCACTGCAACGCATCGGGGCGCGGCGGCAGCTCGTAGCCGGTGAGCAGGAACGCGGGACTGGGCTTTTCCACCACCTCGATCGGAATGGTCGGCGCGGTCCGCGACAGCACGCCCGCGATACCGACCACGGCGACGAGTAGGCCGATGTCTACCGACATGACGCGCCAGAAGCGCGTCTGAACATCGCTGGCCGTCAGCCGGGGCATCGTGCGGCGACGATGCCAAGCCGCGAGCGCGATGGCCCCAGACATCAGCAGTATTTTGGCCGCGATCAGGCGTCCGTAGGACGTGGTGACCAGGTCGCCCACCCCGCCGATGCGCAACCACGCATTCGCTGCGCCAGAGACGACTATGCCCACCGCAGCCCACAGCGCCATCTTGGACATGCGCTCGACGGCCGTCTTTGCGTCGGCACCGAGCTGGCGTCGCACCGCCGCCATCGCGACAAGAAGGCCCAGCCAGACGGCCGATGCCGCGATGTGCATGAACAACGCGGTGACGGCCAGGTGGTGGTCGATGGCTCCGGCCGCGTGGCCCGTCTCGGCCTGCACGCCCAGGCCGTAGACCACGGGAACGAGCGCCCACGCCGCCTCGGAGGGGCTGCGGGCAAATGTCACGACCACGGAGGTCACCAACGCGGCGGCGAGCCCCATGCCGTAGGCGCGCCCCAGGTCGATGTCGCCGACGAAGCTCCACAGTTGCGCACCAAAGGTTGGGTCGCCCACGCCCACGTTGGCGATCTCGGCATACGACCACACCAAAAAGACCGCCGCAGAGATGACCCACGTGATCGCGCCGATGCGCGCGACCAGCGCGGCGCGCTCCACGGCCGCTCCGCGCACCACGGTCGCAAGGAGCAAGAGGGCGCCCACCACGACGGCGATGGATAGGTCGCGGGTGATGGCGCTCAGGCCCACAATCGTCATGGCTCAAGACTAGGCGCGCACCAGGCATTTCCCCATCGAGGGAATAGATGTCGGCCCTAATGCGTAAACTCACTGTGTTGCGCCGCGATTCAGGCCCGCCCCGCAGCCTCATTTGGTTTCGTCCCCATAGTTGCTTGACCCCAAAGTTGCTTGACCCCCCCTTTCCGCCGCGCTGACGCGGCCCTTGCCAGTTCCATGTCCCCTTGGCATGGGAGAGGACTCCCTTGTGACCACAGAAGCGCCTACGCCGCTCCTCAGCACCCGCCAGATCAATATGATCGTCGGCGGCCTCATGGTGGGCATGTTCCTTGCCGCGCTCGACCAGATGGTCGTGTCCACCGCCATCCGCACCATCGGCGACGACCTCCACGGCCTCACCCTGCAGGCGTGGGTGACCACGGCGTACCTCATCGCGTCGACCATCTCGACGCCGCTGTACGGCAAGCTGTCCGACATCTTCGGTCGCAAGCCGCTCTACGTCGTGTCGATTAGCTCGTTCGTGGTGGGTTCGCTGCTGGCGGGAATGGCGACGAGCATGTACGAGCTCGCCGTATTCCGTGCCGTTCAGGGCCTGGGCGCCGGCGGCCTCATGGCCCTCGCGCTCATCATCCTCGGCGACATGCTCTCACCCCGCGAACGCACCAAGTACCAGGCGTTCTTCTTCGGCGTCTGGGGCGTTGCCTCGGTGCTCGGCCCCGTGCTCGGAGGCTTCTTCGCCGATGCCGACAGCGTCCTCGGCTTCGCGGGCTGGCGCTGGATCTTCTTCATCAACGTCCCGCTTGGCATCATCGCGCTCTTCATCATCCTGCGCGTACTCCACCTCCCAGCCACCCACAAGCGGGTCAAGATCGACTGGGCCGGCGTCACGATGCTTGTCGTCGCGATCGTGCCCATGCTCGTCGTGGTCGAACAGGGCCGCACGTGGGGCTGGACCTCCGCGCCGGTGCTCGGGCTCGGCGCGCTCGCCATTGCCGGGATCCTCGGATTCCTCTGGGCGGAGCTCAAGGCTCAGGACAATGCCCTGCTTCCCCCTCGCATCTTCAAGAACCGCACCGTCTCCGTGTCCGCGGGCCTGAACTTCATCATGGGCTTCGCGATGTTCGGCGGCATGGCGGGACTGCCGCTCTACACGCAGATTGCCAAGGGCATGTCGCCCACCGCATCTGGCCTCGCAATGCTTCCGATGACGTTCGGCATCATCGCCATGGCGGGAGTCTCGGCGCGCGTCATTCACCAGACCGGCCGGTACCGGATGTTCCCGATCATCGGCACCAGCCTGCTCGTCATCGCCGGCCTCTACCTGTCCACGCTGCAGGCCTCCGACCCGCTGTGGCACCTGTTCTTGGGCGCAGGCATGTTCGGCCTCGGCCTCGGCGGCGTGATGCAGCCCAACATGCTCGCCGTGCAGAATGCGGTCGAGGCGCGCGACATGGGCACCGGATCCGCATCGGTCATGTTCTTCCGCCAGATCGGTGGCTCGCTGGGCACCGCGGTGTTCCTGTCGATCCTCTTCGGCTCCGTTCAGGGCGACATCAGCAACGAGTTCGCCAAGGCCGCGGAGACCGAGCAATTCCAGCAGGTCGTGAACGACCCCGCAACGCTCGACAACCCGGTCAACGCGGCCATCGTCACGACGCTGCAGTCCGGTTCGCTCGACGGCGCCGAACAGGCGGGGTTGTCTCTCGACGACACGTCGTTCATCAACGAGCTGGACCCCGTCTTGGCCGCCCCATTCAAGGAGGGCTTCGCCGACGCGATCACCAGGGTGTTCTTTATCTCTGCCCTCATCACGATTCTCGCGCTGATCTTCGCGCTCTTCATCCCGCACGTCGCGCTCCAGGAGAAGTCAGGCCTGGAGACGATGCGCGAGAAGAACGAAGAGGGCGACAGCGCCAAAGCCGCGGTCGCAGAGGCCTAGCCCTCCCCACGACTACGACGACGAGCGGGGCTGGCCTACGGGCCGGTCCCGCTTTGTCGTTGACGGAGGGAGGCCTGTGCGTGCCTAGGCGTTGTGCAAGACCGTCGCGACCTGCGCGAAAGCCCTCACGACAAATCCCACGATGCCCGCCGCGGCAACAGCGGAGACGATGACCCCCGCGAGACCAAGGCGGCCGTTGGTGCAGAAGCCGCGCAGCCCCGCATTGTGCGACCGCATCCCGAAGTAAGCGCCGGCCGCGGCAAATCCAAGACCGACGAGCGCCGGCATCCCGGCCCCGTTGAAGGCCCACCCAAGAACCGCGCCGATGAAGGCTGCGCCTCCCAGCCCAATCGAGTACCACGCGTAGTGGTCAAACTCCATGGTGCGGCGCGGAGTCTCCAGCATCGCGGTCTCCGCTGTTCCCCTGGGGAAATACGGACCATCCACCGAGTCCATGACGGCGGGCGGCCGCGAAACGGGCTGCCTTGGCTGTGGAACCGACTCCCACACTTCGAATGGCGTTCCATCGAGCCCGATTTCGACCCGGCGTTGCCCTTCCCCCTGCGGCATGTGTTCGTTCATCGCCCCCCCTAGAAGTCGTTGGTGTTCAGCCTAGGTCAGCTCGGCTGAAACTGCCCGCGAGCGGCATCGGCGCGGCCTCGAATCCACCGGCTCACCCGCGTCGCGCGGCTGCCAGGCACCGCGAAACTGGTCTTTCGTCGGAGCGTCGCGCCGCGGGTGTCGCATCCCGCCCCGGCCGTGCCTAGGCTTGGGACATGAGCGATGCACCCGGACTGACAGCTGCCCAAGCCAAGATGCGTGAGGCCGGTGTGAACCAGGCCGCGATCGACGTGTTCAGCCACTATTACGGCGCGCTCGAGGCGGGCGCTACCGGCCTCATCCTCGAGGACACGATCGAGCCGCTCACCGATCCCACGCACCTCGACGCGGTTGACGTGGACGACGACGCAGCGAAGGCTGCGCTCGCCAAGACCGCGATCATCAAGCTCAACGGCGGCCTGGGCACCTCGATGGGCATGGACCGCGCCAAGTCGCTGCTGCCGGTGCGCGGCAGCGACAACTTCCTGGACCTGATCGTGGGCCAGGTGCAGCACGCGCGACGGGAGACCGGGGCGCTGCTTCCGCTCGTCCTGATGGACTCGTTCCGCACTCAAGAGGACTCGCTCGCCGCGCTTGCGGCGCATCGCGGAGTCAAGGTCGACGGCCTTCCCCTCGACTTCCTGCAGAACAAGGAGCCCAAGCTCCTGGTTGACGACCTGACGCCCGTCGAGTGGCCCGCCGACGCGGACCTTGAATGGTGCCCTCCCGGCCACGGCGACATCTACACCGCGATCCTCGCATCGGGCGTGCTGGATGCTCTGCTGGAGGCCGGCTTCCGCTACGCGTGCGTCTCGAACTCAGACAACCTGGGCGCGGTGCCGAGCGCTCGCATCGCTGGCTGGTTCGCCGCATCGGGCGCCCCGTACGCCGCCGAGCTGTGCCCCCGCACCCCCGCGGACCGCAAGGGCGGCCACCTGGCGATTCGCAAGGCCGACAACCAGCTCATCCTGCGCGACACCGCGCAGACAGCGCCCGACGAGATGCGCTTCTTCACCGACGAGCACCACCACCCGTTCTTCCACACCAACAACCTGTGGTGGGACCTGGAAAAGCTCAAGGCGGCGCTCACCGAGCGCGGCGCGGTGCTGGGGCTGCCACTCATCCGGAACACCAAGACCGTGGACCCCATGGACAAGGAATCGCCCGAGGTATTCCAGATCGAGACCGCGATGGGCGCAGCGATCGAGGTCTTCGAAGGCGCCACCGCGATCGTGGTTGGCCGCGACCGGTTCCTGCCCGTCAAGACCACCAACGACCTGCTCATGCTGCGTTCGGATGCGTATGAGCTGGCGGAAGACGGCGCACTTCGCCTTGCGGTGCGCAAGGGCCCCGTGATCGACCTCGACCCCGCGTTCTACAAGACGATGGCCGAGTTCGACGCCCGCTTCCCGCACGGCGCACCGTCGCTGCGCGAGGCCTCGTCACTCACGGTCAAGGGCGACTGGACGTTCGGCAAGGACGTCGTGATCCGCGGCACCGTGGTGCTTCAGGACGACGACGGGGAGCGCAACGCGATCGCCAATGGCACCGTGCTCGACGGCGTCATCATGCAGGGCTAAGGCGCGTTCGAAGCACGCCTAGAACACGCGATCGGGCCCGGGACCCGTCGCTAAGCCCAGACCAGCCCGTGTGCCGGGTCGTTCATCACGCGGCCCACGTCGAACAGCAGGCGTGCGCCCAGTTCCCCGTCCACGAGGCGGTGGTCAAAGCTCAGCGCGAGCTGCGTGACCCAGCGGATCTGAATCTCGCCCTCGTGCACCCACGGCTGCTGGCGGATCGCGCCAAAGGCCAGGATCGCAGCCTCGCCGGGGTTGAGGATCGGGGTGCCGGTGTCGATGCCCAGGGCGCCCACGTTGGTGATCGTGATGGTGCCGTCCGCCATGCGCGCTGGCGGGACGCGGCCGCTACGGGCCTCGGCCGTGAGGTGCTGCAGCTCGGTCGCGAGTGCGTGCAGCGGCAAGCGGTGAGCATCCTTGATATTCGGCACCACGAGGCCCCGCGGCGTCGACGCGGCGATGCCGAGGTTCACGTAGTGCTTGTAGACGATCTCCTGCTTCACCTCGTCCCATGAGGCGTTGACCTCGGGGTGGCGGCGCACCGCGAGCAGCAGCGCCTTGGCCACCAGCAGGAGCGGCGTGACGCGCACGTCGGCAAAATCCTTGTCGACCTTGAGCTTGGCCACGAGGTTCATGGTTTCGGTGACGTCGACCGTGAGGAACTCGGTGACATGCGGCGCGGTGAACGCCGACTGCACCATCGCCTCGGCGGTGCGCTTCCGCACCGACTTCACGGGCACGCGCGTCGAGCGCCCGTTGTCGCTCGAATAGCCGGTCTCGAGCCACGGCTGGTCGTCGTTCGCGTACGTCGCGAGCGTCTGGGCGGAGGTCGCCTTGACTTTCTGCTCGACGTCGCCGCGCGTCACCAGGCCTCCGGGACCCGAGGGGTTGATCGTGGTGATGTCGACACCGAGCTCCTTGGCCAGCTTGCGCACGGGGGGCATCGCGAGAACGGGGTAGTCGGAGTCTCCTGCGCCGCCGATGGACTCGATTGCGCCGTCCTTACGGGGCCTGCGGTGCGCGGAGCCGTCCTTGACGCCGTAGCCGACCAACACGGCCGTTCCGCCGCCTGTCTGACCCTCCGCTTGTGCGGAAGTGCCGGATGCGGTGGCTGCACCTGAGGCTGCGCCCGCCTGACCGGCCTCCGCCGACCCTGAAGATCCGGCACTTGCGGACGCGGCACCGTCCAAGCCGGCGCCAGCGGGTGCATAAGGACCGGCCGGGTTCGCACCCTCGGCAGCCGCGGGAGCAACGGAGCCGGCCGCGGGCTCCGGCTCTTCAGGGGCGGGCGGCCCATCGGGGTCGATGTCGAATTCACAGATTGCCACGCCCACCTCGACCGTGTCACCCTCGTGGGCGAGCAACTTGGTCACGACGCCGTCAACGGGGCACGGGAGCTCGACGAGCGACTTGGCCGTCTCGATCTCGATGAGCGGCTGATTGACCTCGACGCGGTCACCCACGGCGACGCGCCACGTGACGAGGTCGGCCTCGGTGAGACCCTCACCCGCATCGGGCAGCGGAAACAGCTGGTACTTGGGCATGAGTGCTCCTAGTGGGCCATGACCTTGTCGATCGCATCGAGCACGCGATCGAGACTGGGCAGGTATTCGTGCTCAAACTTAGAGCCGGGGTACGGGGTGTGGAAGCCTCCCACGCGCATCACGGGCGCGTGAAGGCGGAAGAATGCGTGTTCGCCGATGTGGGCCGCGAGCTCGCTGCCCGTGCCATAAGCGGCGGGAGCCTCGTGCACCACGACGGCGCGGCCGGTCTTCTTAACCGACGCCAGGATGGTCTCGTAGTCGAACGGGGAGATCGAACGCAGGTCGATGACCTCGATCGACACTCCGTCTTCGGCGGCGGCCACGGCCGTCTGCATCGCGAGCCTGACCGTGGGGCCATATGCGAGCAGGGTCACGTCGGATCCCTCACGGGCCACGCGGGCTCGCGACATCTCGGCGGTGCCCTTCGAGGCCCCGTTGATGCCATCCAACTGCGCGGTCACGCGCGTCGAGTCGACCTCGCCCTTGTCCCAATAGCGCGCCTTGGGCTCGAAGAACAGCACGGGGTCGGGGCTCGCGATGGCCTGCTGGATCATGTCGTACCCGTCCTGCGGGGTCGCGGGAGAGATGATGCGCAGGCCAGCAGTGTGCGCGAACAGGGCCTCGGGGCTTTCCGAGTGGTGCTCGATCGCGCCGATGTGACCGGCGTACGGAACGCGGATCACGAGGGGCACCGTGAGCTTGCCTTGCGTCCGGTAGTGAAGCTTGGCGAGCGACGTGGTGATCTGGTCGAAGGCCGGGAAGATGAAGCCGTCGAACTGGATCTCGAGCACGGGGCGATAGCCCCTGAACGACATCCCGATCGCGGTGCCTACGATTCCAGACTCGGCAAGCGGCGTATCGATCACGCGGCGCTCGCCAAAGTCCTTGTGCAGCCCATCCGTCACGCGGAACACCCCGCCCAGGGCGCCGATGTCCTCGCCCATGAGGAGCACCTTGGGGTCGCGTTCCATCGCGGCACGCAGGCCCGCGTTGATCGCGCCGCCCAGGGTGAGGGTGCGCACTGCCGAGACCTGCTCTTGGTTGTTTGCGGTACTGGTTGCGGTCATCACTTCGCCTCCACATCGGCAAAGGATGCCTCGTAGGTGGTGAACCACGCGCGCTCGGCGTCGACGAGCGAATGCGGCTCCGCGTACACGTGGTCGAACATCGAGCTGACGGGCGCGGTCTCCCAGGACCTGACGGCCTCGCGAGTGGTGCGGCCCATCTCCTTGCCTTCGGCAAGCACAGACGCCTCAAAGTCCTCGGGCAGTTCACCGAGCCCGCGCAGGTAGGTCTCGACGCGGGCGATCGGGTCGCGCTCGCGCCAGTAGTCCTCGTCGGCGGACGAGCGGTAGCGCGTCGGGTCGTCCGACGTGGTGTGGGCTCCCATGCGGTACGTCAGGGCCTCGATCACGACAGGACCAGCACCCGAGCGAGCATGCTCCATGGCCCAGCGAGTCACAGCGTGCACCGCGACCACGTCATTGCCGTCGACGCGCACGCTGGGGATGCCAAAGCCCACCGCGCGCTGAGCGAGCGGCACCTTGGACTGGCGCGTGGTCGATTCGGAAATCGCAAACTGGTTGTTCTGGATGAAGAAGACGATGGGCGCGGTATTGACCGAGGCGAACACCATGGCCTCGTTTACGTCGCCCTGGCTCGTGGCCCCGTCGCCGAAGTAGCAGATGACCGCGCCGTCCTTGGTGGGGTCTCCCGATCCCACCAGGCCGTCCCAGTCCATTGCTTGCGCGTAGCCCACGGCATGCAGCGTGTGAGCGCCGATCACGAGCGTGTAGATGTGGAAGCTGTGCGCGGCGGGGTCCCATGAAGAGTGCTCGAGGCCCCTGAATACGCGCAGGATCGAGGGCATGTCCACGCCCCTGGTGAGCGCGACGCCGTGCTCGCGGTAGCTGGGGAACACGTAGTCGGGCTCGCGAAGCGCGCGCCCTGACCCGATCTGCGCGGCCTCTTGACCCAGCGAGGCGACCCACAGGCCCAGTTCGCCCTGACGCTGAAGGCTGGTCGCCTCATTGTCGAAGGCCCGCGTGAGCATCATGTCGCGCCAGAACCCGCGCAGGTCCTCGACGGTGAGGTGCTCTACGTACGGCCCGAAGCGCTCGTCGGCGACGCGAGTTCCTGTGTGGTCGAGAAGACGGACGAGTCCCTCTTCTGAAAGCGGTCCGATGCCGGCCATGCGACTCCCTTGCCACGACGTAATGGGCATTTTCTGCGAGCCGGGAATTCGCCCCGGCTCTAACTTACGCAAGCGTAGGCTACGGAACCGTAGGTTAGCAAGAGGCCGGCTCCGTTCGCGGCTCCCGGAGTCAGGTGTTATCCGCCGGCGGCGGCTCACCCTCGCCCGTGGGCGTCGTCTTGGAGGTCGAAGTTCTCGGGCGCACCGTGGGCGTCTTGGGAGCGACCGATGGCGGCGGCGTGACCTCGGCAGATGCTGGAGCGGACTTGGCGGGCTTGGCGGAGGTGGCGGGCGCGTCGGGCTGAAGCGCCGCGACTCGAGCCGCAGCACCGGTGGTCAGGCCAGCGTCGCCGTCCTCGGGTTCGGGCGTTGCGCGCGGAGCGGCTACTGCGGCGGCTGCGGCACCTGAGGCGGCGGGAGTGGCGGCCACTGCGGCCGGAGCATCTTCCGCGCGCTTGGCCTCGGCCGCCGCGAAGCGCGACCTGTCGGCGTCGGCCTTCTCGCGATCGGCCTGGGCCTTCTCCATGCGCTTGCGGGCGGCGTCCTCGATCGCGCGCTTGCGCTCGGCCTCCTTGATGGCCTTGCGTTCGTGACTGGGGAGCGTGAGCTGGTTCTGATCCAGGACACCAAGGGCCTCGTCGCGCTCCTTGAGCGAGGGCCACTTGAACATCGCAAACAGCAAAACGAGGATGAGTCCGATGGGCGGGAACAGCACCGCGATCGCGCCCCACCAGCCCGAATAGCCGGCCTTCTTGGCCACCACAATGGCGATCACCAGGCTGAGGAACGCGAGCGCAATCAGCGAGAAGAAGGTGATCTGCCCAAAGTCCTGGAGATAGTCCGTGAAGGTCTTGCCTGCCTTCTCGGGATCAATAGGGACGACGTCATCGATGCTGAGGTACATGGCAGTTCCTTCCGAGAGCGGCCATGCCGTGCGCTGCTACCTTGCCGCGCTGGGTCAAATGACCGTTTCTACACTCTCCAGGTTAGTCCCGTGAGCGCTGAGAGTGCAGCGTGGTTCTCCTCGGGCGTACCGATCGTGAGTCGCACACCCTCGCCCATGAACGGACGCACGAGGATCGGGCGCGGCTGCGCGCCAAAGTGCGCCACCAGGTCGGCCGTCTTGTCTCCCGCGGCGATCCACACAAAGTTTCCCTGCGCATCGGGCAGTCTCCAGCCGTCGGCCGTGAGCGCCGCGACCATGCGCGCGCGTTCGGCGACGATGCCGTCGACGCGTTCCATCAGTTCCGGCATTGCGTCGATCGACGCGAGCGCGGCCAGTTGGGCCGCGCCAGACACCGAGAACGGGGTCACGCACGCGCGCACCGCGGTCACGATCGCGGCGGGGGCGATCGCGTAGCCGACGCGCAGGCCCGCGAGCCCGTACGCCTTGGAGAACGTGCGGAGGATCACGAGGTTGGGCCAGCGTCCGATCAAGTCCTGACCCTGTACCGTCTCGGGATCGGTCACGTATTCGAGATAGGCCTCGTCGAGCACCACGATCACGTGCTCGGGGACGGCGTCCATGAACGCGAGGAACTCGGCGGTGCGGATCGCGGGACCCGTGGGGTTATTGGGCGAGCACACCATGACCACCTTGGTGCGCTCGGTCACGGCCGCCGCGAGCGCGGGGAGGTCGTGACGCGCGTCGGCGTCCAGCGGGACCTTGACGGGGGTCGAGCCCGTCAGCAGCGTGAGGATCGGATACGCCTCGAAGCTGCGCCATGCGAACACGACCTCGTCGCCCGCGCCCGCGTACGCCGTGAGCAGGTGGGCGAGCACTCCCACAGACCCGCCGCCGACGACGACCTCGGCCGCATTGACCCCGTGACGTTCCGCGAGGCGCTCAACCAGGTCGCTCGCATACATGTCGGGGTAGCGGTGGATCGAGTGACCTGCCTCCGCGAGCGCCTCAAGCACGGAGGGCAAGGGCGGCAGCGGGTTCTCGTTCGACGAGGACTTGATGGGCGTCACGCCATTTACCAGGCCGCGCGCGCCTGGCACGTAGGGAGGGAGGGCGGCGACGTTCGGGACTGGCTGGGGCGTGGTCATAGACCGATCATGCCAGCGCATGGAACAATCACGGTATGAAGTTTGTCTTGAAAGCCGCAATTGCCGCACTCGCCGTCTGGGTCGTCACCCTCCTACCGCTCGACGTTGCCGTCACCGGTGGCGAGAATGGCGACTGGTGGAGCCGCCCGCTGGTCTTCTTGGGGCTAGGCGCGCTCTTGGTGCTGCTCAACGCGATCATCAAGCCCGTCATCAAGATTGTCGCGTTCCCCGTGCTCATCCTGACGCTCGGCCTGTTCTCCGCCGTGATCGCATGGTTCATGCTGTGGCTCACCGCGTGGATCACGACCAACATTGACGGGATCGACTTCACGATCGGCGGCTTCTGGAAGACGCTCCTGGCGGCCATCGTCATCGCGATCATCACTGCCGTGCTCGACCCGATCGCCAAGGATCGCAAGCGCCGACGCTAAGGCCTCACCGTCACATCGCCCTCCGGGGCGTTCGTCCACGTGAAACAATGAGCGCGTGACTAAGCCAACCGCCTCCGCTGCCCACCCGTTCCTGCCCACGGTGTCGTTGGCCGAGCTTGAGCCCGCAATCGCTCTTGGACCTCTCGATGGCCGCTACCGCCGCGCGGTCGCCGGGCTGGTCGACCACCTCTCTGAGCCCGCGCTCAACCGCATGCGCCTACACGTCGAGGTCGAGTGGTTCATTCACCTGTGCGCGACCGATGCGGTGCCTGGCGTCCGGGCGTTGACCTCCGGCGAGTTGGCGCTTCTTCGCGCGATCCCCGCGGACTTCGACGCCGCGGGTATTGCGGAGCATGCCGCTTTCGAGTTCGAGACGGTGCACGACGTCAAGGCGATCGAATACGTCATCAAGGCGCGCATCAAGGGGACCACGCTCGAGCCGCTGCGCGAGCTCGTCCACTTCGCGTGCACCTCCGAGGACATCAACAACCTGTCCTACGCGCTCATGATCCAGGGCGCAGTCCGCAACGTGTGGCTGCCCGCCGCGACCGCGCTTACGGACCAGCTGGCCGACATGGCGCGCGCCGCCAAGAGCCAGCCGATGCTCGCGCGCACCCACGGCCAGCCCGCGACGCCCACCACGCTGGGCAAGGAGCTCGCGGTGGTGGCCCACCGCCTGCGCCGTCAGCTCGCACGCATCGAGGGCGCCGAATACCTGGGCAAGATCAACGGCGCGACCGGAACCTTTGGGGCACACGCCGCCGCGGTGCCCGGTACGGATTGGGCCGCCGTGTCCCGCAGTTTTGTCGACGGGCTTGGCCTCACGTGGAACCCGCTCACCACGCAGATCGAGAGCCACGACTGGCAGGCCGAGCTCTACTCCGACGTGGCCCGCTTTGGTCGCATCCTGCACAACCTCGCGACCGACGTGTGGACCTACATCTCGCTCGGCTTCTTCGCGCAGGTGCGCGGCCAAGGCACCATCGGGTCCAGCGCGATGCCCCACAAGGTCAACCCCATCCGCTTTGAGAACGCCGAGGCCAACCTCGAGATCTCGGCCGCCCTGCTCGACACGCTCGCCTCGACGCTCGTCACGAGCCGCATGCAGCGCGACCTGACCGACTCGACCAGCCAGCGCAACATCGGCGTCGCGTTCGGCCACTCGCTGCTCGCGATCGACAACGTCATGCGCGGCCTCGCGGGCCTGGACGTGAACCCCACGGCGCTCAATGCCGACCTGGAAGCAAACTGGGAGGTGCTCGCCGAGCCCATCCAGTCCGCGATGCGCGCCGCCGCAATCGCTGGCGTTCCCGGCATGGACAACCCCTACGAGACCCTGCGCGACCTCACCCGCGGACGCCGCATCGGCGCCGACGACGTGCGCACCTTCGTGGCGGGCCTCGGGCTCCCGACCGATGCGACCGAGCGGCTCATCGCCCTCACGCCCGCGTCGTATGTGGGCATCGCCGAGAAGCTGGTCGACGAGTACCTCGCTTAGTCGCCAGGCGCCGCACTAATTGCTCGGGTAATAGTTGCTTGGCACGTCGCGGCGGAACGTCGCGATGAAACTCCACGCATACTCGGGCCCGGCGACAATCTCGGAGCCCTTGGCTACGGTCGCGACGGAGCCCGCGACGAAGTACACGTCCACGCTCACGGCGCTCTGGGCCGCGCCGGGGCACGGCTCGAACGCCGTCACGGGAGCCTGAAGGGTGAAGGCGACCTGGTTGTTGTCGAGACTCGTCACCGCAGAGGGCGACACATCTGCTGTCGATTCGCCGATGCCGGCGGTGCGCTCGATCCCCACCACCACCCCGTCGTTCACGCTGACAAACGCGCCGCCAAGGACCAAGGCGTTTCCGAAGTGTGTCGGGTTCGTCGACGCGGCCGGGTCCTGTCCGCCCAGAGCGATGGGGACTCGAGACTCGGCTCCCGACTGGTCGGCGCCCACGCTCGTATGCGCCACCGCGTGGACGGCCGTGACGCCGCCGCCCGCCGTGAGGGCGGTCCACCCCGGGTCGACGCTGTTGTCTCCAACGCTCGAAACGGCGGTGGACTTCATCACCGACGTCGCGGTAACTGTCAGGTGCGCGGCATCCAAGGATTGCGTGTCAAAGACGAAGCCGCATTGGAACGGACTGGTGATCTGCTCCGTGCTCGCCGCCAACGACGGGTCGGTTGACGGGCGCACCGTCCCGGAACTGGGCGTGGGCGTGGCGCCCTGTGCGTAACAGTCGCCGATCGGGGCGATCAGGGGCCCGCCCGGCGTCACCGAATACGCCGTCACCGCCATCTCGGTGCCACCGTCGACCATCCGGACACTCAGCAGGATCGAGGGGCCGTCTGGCGCGTCCACCCTCACCTCGCCCGCTCCGGAGTAGGGAACCACCTCGGTCGTGCCGGACGGGTACGTGACAAGCCACGTCTGGCCAACGTCCTCCGGGGTGATCATGAAAACGACCTCTTCGGATGGTGAAAGAGTGATCCTCCACATCTCCTCGGGCAAGTAGTCGGCGTAGCTCTTCTGAACGTCGTACGGGTACGGAGAGGGCCACGGGGTCGCGCAGTCGCCGCCACCCACGCCGCCGGTGCCAGGCGCGGCTTTCGTCTCCCACGGCATGTTGATCGCCGCCGCCACGAGCGCGCCCGCCGTCAGCATCGTTCCGCCGCCGATGCCCGCGGCACGCACCGTCCGACGCGTTCGCACCCGCCGGGCGACCCCGGTGCCCCGAGCGTCGGCGAAGTCGCGCCCGGACATCCGGGCGGCGTCCTCCCTCACGAGGTCGTTCATCACGTCCTGAATCGAGAGGTCCATGTCAGCGTCCTTCCTTGCGTGAGTGCGTGACAACCGGAATGCGGTCGTCGTTGAATCCGCCCCCAAGGACCTCCGCCAGCCGCGCCGACGCGTCGGCGAGGTAGCGCTTGACCGTGCCGTCCGCGAGGCCCAGCTGGGCCGCGATCTGCGGAACCGTCAGGTCGTCGTAGAAGCGCAAGACTGCGCAGGCCCTCTCGCGCGCCGGCAAGGTCGCGAGCGCCGCGCGCACGTCGAGGACCGCGTCCCTATTGCCCATGCCGATGGCCGCGTCCTGCCTGCGTGCCAGCCGCTCGTCGGCACCGTCCCGCGTGCGCCTCCCCCTGAGGCGGTCGATGAACACCGACGGGATGGCGCGCCTCACGTAGGCCTCCGCAGCGTTCACGTGAGTGAAGCTGCGCCCCCTGGAGAACGAGCGCACCAAGGCGTCTTGGAGGACATCCTCGGCATCGGCATCGTTGCCAGTGAGCAGGCGCGCATACGCGAGCAGGCCGGAGCCGCGCTCCCGCATCACCTCATCGAGGATGGGCTCCCACCGTGCCACGTCCGCCTCCGCTGCTTAGCCTGTCATGCACACAACGGAAGTGGCCGCGCGAATCGTTGGGTGGCGGGAGCCGAGCACCAAAGTGTTCTGTTTCTTTTAACACGGCCACCCCGTGACACTTTGCAAAGTGTTCTGTATTGTTGTATGAGACAGCACCATGACACTTTCCAGGGGAGGCAAGCATGGCGATGCGAGGCCGACCGCCGCGCGAGCGGTACTTCCAGCAATTCGCCGCGGCGCTTGAGGACATCACGCGCTGCGGGGGCCTGCCCAAGCCCGAAGAGGCTCGGGACACGTGGAAGGACCTGTGGCACCGCGAGGTGCACCACTCCACCGCGATCGAGGGCAACACCCTGGTGCTCAAGGAGGTCGCGACCCTACTCGACACCGGCCGCGCTGTGGGCGCCAAGCAACACAGGGAGTACCTGGAGGTGGTGGGCTACGGCCGGGCAGCGAGCTGGGTCTACGAGAACTCCCACGCGCATCGCGACCCTCGTGAGCACGACCTCATCACAGTGACCGAGGTACGCGAGGCGCATCACCTCGCCATGAAGGACGTCTGGACCGTCTACCCGCACCCCGACGCGCTCCCTGGCGAGGAACCCGGCAACTACCGCCTGCACGACATCCACGCCTTCGACGGCGGCATGACCCCGCCGAGCCACGTCCAGGTATCCAGCGACATGGACCTCTGGGCGCGCGACGTGCGCGACTTTGGCGACCGCCTCCGCGCCGCAAGCATCGCGCCCGAGCAGATCCCCTACGAGCTTGCTCGCATCCACCAGCGCTTCGAAGCCATTCACCCGTTCATCGACGGGAATGGGCGCACCGGAAGGCTCGCGCTCAACCTCATCCTGGTGCGGCTCGGCTGGCCGCCAGCGGTGATCTACAAGAGCGACCGCGGCCGGTACCTGGACGCGCTGGATCACGCCGACAAGGGCGAAGACGGCCCGCTCGCCGAACTCCTTGCGCGCTCAGTCGTCGCATCGACTCACCATCTGCTCAAGGACATCGCGGGCCCCGCAAAGACCGTCCCGCTCGCGACGCTTGCCGACGACAACCTGGGCCTGGCGGCGCTCAAGCAGGCCGCGGTGCGCGGCCGCCTCGACGCCCACCGCGGATCGGACGGAGTGTGGCGCTCGACTCGGAAGGCCGTGGAGGCCTACAAGGCTCAGCGGTACCGCCGGGCCTAGTTCCTGCATGGCACGCGCCATCGTCCGCCTATGGCGCGGGCACCTCGGCCCACGCGTAGACAAGCCCGAGGTTCTTGTCGTATCCGGCGACCGCGTACAGGTCCAGCGAGTCGAGGCTGCCTGCCGTCGAGCTGCATGCCGTCAGTGCGGAGCGGTCGACGAGGAAAGCGTCTGGATCGGCGTCTACGCCATCGCGGTCCAGCACCATCCCCGGCGTCGCACCGTCATATCCGGGTACGACCGTCGCCACCACAACGCCGTCGCGCGCGCCGACGAAGGCCATGCCCTCGGGCAGGAGCCCATAGACCCCTGGCCCGCGCGAAGCTGTCCCCCCGGTGATACTCCCCGAACCTGCGGCCGGGTCGCTCGCGCTCAACGTCGCAATCACGTCGCCGGTCGACGTAGGCATTCCTTTCGCGGTGGCCCAGACCCCCGTGCCCGCACCCACGTCCGCGGTCGGAGACTGATTCCCGAAACGACGATCAAATTCAGAGCGAAGATCGTCAGCAGACACCACTCGTGCGACGACGCCGAGCTCATCGGTGCCGCCCGACTCGGTGGGGAAGGTGAAGCCGCACTGAAACGGGCTGACGACGTCCTCTGGGTTGGGCGTGTAGCAATCGTCTGATCGGCTGGGCACGACGAAACTTCCTGACTCCTCCACCGTGTAGTGCACGGTCCCCGTTTCCGCACCCGAGGGGTCCTCGTTGGTCATGCCCCCCGACCATCCCCTGTCCACCGAAGCGCCCTGCACGTGCAGGATGTAGCCGCCACTGCCGTCGGGAGTCGCCTCGACGGGATTCCCCTCCGCATCAGAGAAGGCGAAGGTCCCATCAGCTGACTCGTCACCGCGCACGAGCACCGTTCCACCCTCGTTGTCCATCACGACCACCTCGCTCGGGCGGTTCTCGTTTCCGTCAAAGCTCACCCTGACGGTGACGCTTTCAACGGACGGCGACGGGGTGGCACAGTCAATCCCACCCACACCCGGCTCGGTATCCACCGTGCCCCACGGCATGTGCGTCGCGCCCAGCACGAGTGCGCCTGCGGTCAGCATCGTGCCGCCGCCCACTCCCGCCGCGCGCACGGTGCGACGCCTGCGCACCCGGCCCGCGATGCGTCGGCCGTAGTCGCCGGCAAAGTCCTCGTGCGCGAAGCGGGCCTCGGCCTCGCCAAGTTCGCCCGTCAGCAGGTTTCCCAGGTCGCCGTTCATGTCAGCGCCTTCCCTTCACCATGGGCGCCGTGACAGGCACCGTGTTTTCTTCGCGGAGATCAACATCGGCACCCAGAAGAGCCGCCAGCCGGGCCGACGCGTCGGACAGGTAGCGCTTGACCGTTCCGTCCGCGAGCCCTAAGTGGGCCGCGATCTGCGAGACCGTGAGGTCGTCATAGAACCTGAGGACGATGCAGGCCCGCTCGCGGGGGCTGAGGCGTGTCAGCGCGCTGCGCACGTCCATCACCGCATCGCGGTCCGATGCCGGTGCAGCCACGGAGGGATGCTCGGCGGGGTCGCGGGGCACCGGCCGGAACTTGCGGGACCGGTCGATCACCACGCTGGGGATCGCCCTGCGCACGTAGGCCTCGGCCTGGTTGACGTGATCAAAACGCCTGCCACGCGAGAAGCTGCGGACCAGCGCATCTTGGAGCACGTCATGCGCCTCGGCATCGTCGCCCGTGAGCATCGCGGCGTACGCGAGCAGCCGCGGCGCGCGTTCGCGCATCACCTGCTCCAGCAGCGGTTCCCAGCGAGCCATCCGATCCCCCTTCAAGGCATTGTCCCCCTGAGAACGAGGCGACCACGGTGAAACGTTGGGGTGCGCCCTCGCGCGCCACACCCGCCCGGCCCTAGCCTGGCCTTATGGCCCACCGCGTCGTCTCGATCCGCCGCTACCCCGTGAAGTCGATGGGCGGGGAATCCCTCAGCACCGTCGAACTCGACGAGCGCGGCCTCGTGGGCGACCGCTTCTACGCGGTGCGCGACGCCGATGGCCGCCTGGCCTCGGGCAAGAACACGCGCCGCATGGTGCGCAGGGACGGGGTGTTCGCATTCTCGGCAAGCACCGACAGCGATACCGACGGCCGCAGCGGAGGCGGTCGCGGCAACACCGTCACGATCGCCGACGCGTCCGGCGCGCTTGGCACGGCAGGCGACCCGGCGCTCGACGCCGCGCTCACCGCAGCCCTCGGCGCCGACGTGCGCGTCACTCCCGAGACCGAGGTTCGCCACTTCGACGGCGGCTCCGTATCGATCATCGGCACCGCGACGTTGGCGTGGTGCGCGCGCGAACTTGCAGCTGACGCGGACCCTCGCAGGCTGCGCGTCAACATCGTGATCGAGACCACCGAGCCGTTCGAGGAGGAGTGCTGGATCGGGTCCACCCTCGCGCTGGGGACCGTGCGCCTCACGCCTGTGCAGCGCATCGAGCGCTGCCGCACGATCGACCTCGCACAGGATGGCGCTGCGGGGCCCACGCGGTGGCTCAAGCAGTTGGGCGAGCGGCGCGACCTGCGGCTCGCCGTCTATTGCGACGTCTCCCTGGCAGGCACGGTGTCCGTGGGCGACACGATCGCGGTGCACGATGCGGTCACCGCCACAACGCCGGGGAGTGAGTAGGCCGCTCCGCTCGTTACAGTGAGCGTGATGAACGCCGAGCCCCCCGCCCCCGCCGTATCGGCGCCCCCACCACCCACACCCTCGATCCCGCGCCTGCGCGCCGAGGTGCTCATCGTGCTGGGCCTGTCGCTCGGCCAGAGCGCGGTGTACGCGATCATGACGCTGATCAAGCGTTACCTTGCCGAGCCGGCGATCGGCAAGCAGACCACGACCTTGAACCCGTCGCGGTCGAGCATCAACTACCTAGACCTGACGTTTCAGGTCCTGCACATCGCGTTCGCTCTCGTGCCCGTCGCCCTCGCGCTCTACCTGCTGTCGAGCCACGGTCACTCGTGGCGGTCCAGGCTGGGCCTCACTCGCGGCGCGCGCTCACCCTGGCGCGACGTCGCACTCGGCGCGGGCCTCGCGGCAAGCATCGGCCTTCCAGGGCTCGGCCTCTACGCCGTGGGACGTGCGATCGGCCAGTCGGTGCGCATCGACACCTCGGGGCTGCCCAATCTGTGGTGGTCCGCCGTCATCCTGCTCGCATCCGCCGGAGTGGCGGGGCTGCTCGAGGAGATCATCGTCGTCGGCTACCTCATCACCAGGCTGCAGGAAATGCGCTGGTCGCTGCCGGCGGCCATCCTGGCATCGGCCCTCCTGCGCGGCACGTATCACCTCTACCAAGGCTGGCCCATGGCGCTCGGCAACGCCGTGATGGGGGCAGTGTTCGCATGGGTGTTCTTGCGAACGGGGAGGCTGGGCCCGCTCATCTTGGCGCACTGGACCCTCGACGCGGTCTCCTTCATCGGCCCCGAGGTGGTCCCCACCAGCTGGATCGACGCGATCAACGGTGCCTAAGCATCCCTGGTCACGCCGGTGGTCCCCAATAGACTCAACCCCATGACCGCAGACGCACCGCTTTCCACAAGTGGCGACGTCGTACCTGCTGTCGTCGTCCCCGTGAGCGCTCCCACGGTCACCGTGATCGACACCCCTGAGATTCGGGTCCACCGCGTCGCCGACCTCATTTCGCTGCTGGGCGTCACGCTCGGCATCGTGGTGGTGCTCCTGCTCGGCGCGTACGCGCGCGGCACCACCGAGGGCATCACGGCCGATGTCCACGGCGTATCGGGAATCCTGCAGCGGGTGCTCATCGCCCCCGTCAACCTGTTCTCGGGAATCGTCACGCTCATCGTGCCTGGCGCGGTGGTCATTGACCTCGCCCTGCGCAGGGAACCGCGCCGCATCCTCGAGGCGCTCGGCGCCGCGGCCGTGGGATTCAGTCTCACTCTGCTCACGGTCTTGCTGGTCAAGGAACTCGGCTCCGAAGACGTCATCGGTTCGCTCACGATCGGCACAGGCGACAACGCCGCGGTGACCCTCCCCGCGTATATCGCCGGCGTCGCGGCACTGCTCACCGTCGCGGGCCGGCGCGGTTCTCGCCGCACGCTCACCTACTCGTGGAATGTCGTGTGGATCGCGATCGCCGTCGCGGTGATCTCGAGCATCGTCTCGCTCCCAGCGGCGCTCATCACGGTGCTCTTGGGTCGCCTCTCGGGCCTGGGTGTGCGCTACGCACTCGGATCCACCACCGACCGCGCCTACGGCGACGTGCTCGTCGAGGGAATCGTGCGCGCGGGCTTCACGCCCAAACGCCTCGTGAGGGCGGACCCGGCGATGGCCTTCACCTCCGAGGAGCTCGACGAGGTCTCCACCGCGTTGGGCCGCACCCGCCACGGCCGCGTCTATTCGTTGCTCACCAAGGAGAACCACCACCTCATCGTGGTGACGCTCGACGCCGACCAACACGCGGTCGGCTTCCTCACCAAGCTGTGGCAATCGGTGCGCCTGCGCGGGATCGACGCGCGCGCCGACGTGTCGCTACGCCACTCCGCCGAGGCCACCGCGCTCGTGTCGCATGCGGCCCGTGGCGCCGGGGTTCGCACGGCGCGCGTCCTGGGGATGTCTCAGGCCCGCGACTCGATGATTGTCGTGTACCAGCGGCCTCTCGCCGCGCGGCCCCTCGCGGACATCGACCCGAGCACCGTGACCGACGCGGCCATCGACACCATTTGGGACCAGGTGACCAAGGCGCACGATGCCGGCATCTCGCATCGGTCGCTGAGCGCCGACACGGTGCTCGTCGGCCACGACGACCTCGTGGGACTGCCCACCGTGTGGCTCACCAGTTGGGAGCTTGGCGAGGTGGCCACGACGGAACTCGCCAAGCGCATCGACTGCGCTCAGCTGGTCGCAATGCTGGCGCCCGTCGTCGGGGCCGAGCGCGCGGTCGAGTCCGCATTCCGCGCCGTGGGCGACGACGGTGTCGAGGCCTTCGCGCCGATGCTGCAATCGATCGTCCTGCCCCGTTCCACTCGCCACGCGATCAGGGCGTCCGAGACCACCTTGGGCGTCATCCGCAAGGAGATCGTCGAACGCCTTCCCGATGCGGACGTCGAGCCTGAGAAGATCGCGCGCTTTGGTCCCCGCACGGTCTTCACGCTGGCCGCGGGCATCGTCGCCGCGTACGTCATCTTCGCAACCTTCAACACCGAGCAGATCCTGTCCGCGCTCCGCGAAGCGAACCCCTGGTGGCTCTTGGCGGCGCTCGGCTGGTCGCTGGCGACGTTCATTGGGGCCGCCGTGACGCTCATGGCCTTCTCTCCCGTCCGCCTGCCCTGGAACCGCGCGCTTCTGGCCCAGGTGGCCGCCGCCTACCTCGCCCTCGCGGCGCCCGCCGGCGTAGGACCCGCCGCGCTCAACATGCGACTACTCACGCGCCGCAAGGTACCCGCGCCGCTCGCCGTCGCCACCGTCGCCCTCGTGCAGGTAAGCGCCGTGGTCGTCACGGTCGTGGGCCTTCTGGTGCTTTCCCTCATCACCGGCTCCGAGGGCACGCTCGCCGCACTGCCGTCGAGCTCCGTGTTGGTGGGAGTGATCGTCACCGCGTCCGTGGTGGCCATCGCGATGCTGTTGCCGCGCGTGCGCAACTGGGCACTCGGACGACTGCGTCCGCTCGTGCGCCAAACCTGGCCCCGCCTCGCCCAGGTGCTCAGCCAACCGTGGCGCCTCGCGCTCGGCATCGGCGGAAACGTGTTGCTGACCGGCGCGTACGTGGGAGCGTTCGATGCGACCCTGCGCGCGTTCGGGCAGAACCTGCAACTCATCGATGTGACGGTACTGTTCCTGCTGGGAAACGCCGTGGGCGCGATTGTTCCTACGCCCGGCGGCTTAGGCGCCGTCGAAACCGCGCTCACCGCAGGCCTGTTCTCGGCGGGGCTCGCCCAACCGCTCGCCTTATCGATCGTGGTCATTTTCCGTCTCTTCAGCTATTGGTTCCGAATCCCGTTGGGGTACTTCGCGATGAAGTTCCTTCAACGAAGGGGTGAACTGTAGTGATCGACTCAACTGCGGCGGCCTTCGCACTCTTATTGGGTGCGGTGGCCGCCTTTAATCCATGCGGGTTTGCGCTGCTGCCCGCGTACATCACGGCCATCGTGACCGGTAGTTCGGACACCGGCATGACGCGTGCGCAGGCCCTGCGCCGCGGCGTGATCTTTGGCCTCGCGATGACAGCCGGCTTTGTCGCGGTGTTCACGGGCTTTGGCCTGCTTTTCGGGGCCGTCAACGTGGCGCTGCAGGGTTCCGTGCTTCCGTACCTGCCATACGTCACGGTCACGCTCGGCGTCGTCCTGATCGGCTTTGGCGTCGCGATGGCCCTGGGCCACGAGGTGCCTGGCCTGCGCGTCAAGCCCATGACCGGCAGGGCTCCCAAGGCCGACGCGTGGTCCCAGGTGCTCTACGGCGTCTCGTTCGCGCTCGCATCGCTGTCGTGCACCATCGCGCCGTTCTTCGCGGTCGTCACCCAGTCGCTCGACGCCTCGGGTCCCGTGGGCGCGATCGCGCCCTTCGTGATCTACGGCGCGGGGATGGGGACCTCGGTGCTGGTCATCTCGCTCGCCGCCGCGCTCGCCGGGTCCGCCGTGGGCCGCGCACTTCGCGAACGCACCGGGCTGATCCTGCGCATCGGCGGCGTCGTCATGGTGCTCGCGGGCGCATGGGTCATCGTCTACGGGCTCGCGGAGCTGCTGCCGCGCTACGGCGTCACCGCGCTCAATGAGGTGCTGCTGAGGTCGTCGCGCGCGCAGGGGAACATCTCGAACGCCATCACCGACTGGGGCACGCCCGTGCTGGTCACGGTGCTTGCGCTCGTGGTGGCGGCCATCGTGGTCGTGTTCGCCGTGGCGAGGCGGGACAGCGCACGGAATTCCGTGCGCATTGCCCATGACGGGCCGGCTTCCACCACGGCCGACGGCGGCGCCACCACGGGCCAAGCCTCCGGCTCGCGCGCACCACTCACCGCGAGCCCCGACGTGCTCGATGCCATCCGCAAGGCGGCAGCGAAACACTAGGGCCGCTGCTCTGAAGCCGTCCTATCCGGTCGGCCCTCCCACCCCGCCCGAACACGGCGGGCCACGTATCGACCGATGCGTCATAGACACCGCAGTTTTGGGCAAGTGCGTCGTGGTCGCCGCCAGTTGGAGGCAGCAAGACACCCGCGATCGGCGTAGGCTCCGGCTGGTTCTCCACGTGACCGGACGACAGCGGCCCGGACTCTACGACACCCCCTCGATGGGCGCTGCGGCCGCCGTTTCAAGTGCGTCGCCACGGCTGGCGGCTTCCGCCAACACCTAGGCAGTGATCCCCGACGTGCGACACCACTTAGACAGCTACTGCGCCCCAAATCAGTAGCACCTGTCGCCGATCCGCACGTCGTGCCGCCACAACTGTCTGGCGCGCGCCCTCGGTCCTGTCAATTTTCGCGTTCTTGTTCTCGGCCATGCCTCGCAGCGTCCCTTCCCAAAACGAAGAACGGCGACGCCAACGCTCGCCGTCTGGCCTAATTGTCTGGTTATGCCGAATTGGCGCCGGACTCGACGGACTCAATGTGACAGTGCCGTCCGCTACGCCTGGGCCGCGCGTGAGCTTCGTCAAGCCTTCATACAGGGGGCACGACCTGCGAGCGTTGGGGCCGAACTGCAGGCAATAGCCTCCTGCCCGACGGGACACTCACCCTTGCGACGCGGCGACCGTCGCTCGCCCAAACGCCATGGCCACCGTGGGCGGTACATCGCTCTACCCAATGCGCCCACGCGTTTTGGAAGTGCGAGGAATGAAGCCTGCGCGGGTCGTGCGGGAACTCCCACCGCAGCTACTTGCCGGCATCTCTCTTGCTCCTGAGCGCCGCGACGCTGGCGCCCACCGGGCGGTAGAGCCACGACCCGAGACACCACAGGGTCGTCGCAAGGACGGTACCGCCGATAGCTACCGCGGCCCCCAAGAGCATGCCAAGCAGGGGTAGCCCAAAGTGGAACGACGCGGCCGAACCCGCGAGCCAGAGAGTGGAGATTCCGTATGAGAACCGTCGCGGCACCGGCGTAGGGGGAAGCCGCGGTGAGTTGAATATGTGACGAATCCCCAGGTTGTACACCACGTCTATGAGCATGCCGCGCGGGAAGAGTGCGCCACTGAGGGCGATGAGCGCCATGGATCCGATCACGATGGGTGATTGCAGGACGAGGCCCAGAACCACGAGGACTGTGGCCACCGCTGGCGTGAAGCGTAGGGACCGGGCGTAGCGGGACTTGCCCTCTTCTCCCAAGTCGCAAAAACCCTGCTTGTCCAGGTTGTTACTCGCCAACTGCGAAAGGTCTGCCATGTGCGGGTACGCCTCCTCGAATAGTCCAAACCTCACTGCGAAAAACGAGCCGACTCTCGAGCCGACGCGCCATGCACGAGACACGAGACACGAGTGAGAGTGCTGGTACAGGCCGGCGTGCGTGGCGCAACCCTCACCACCCGAACCGTGTCAACAACTTCATGAGACGCAACACTTAGTGCTGGTGCCCCGCATGTTCGTCGCGCTGTGCGTTCGGGCCCGTCGTACCGCCCTCGTGGTGGTGACCGCCGCAACCGCCAGCGCTGGAGCCTCCTCCGCCGTGGTGCCCCTTCCCATGGCCGCGGTGCATGAAGACCATGCCCCCAAAGAGCAGTATCCATATCCAGTTGCTAGCGAGAAACGCGAGCATAATCAATCCCTTCCTTTCTCGTCGTGTGACTCCGTTTGCGCGAGTTTCAAGAAGCCAGTGAGGGGAATACGCGACTTGGTTGGCCTCGCCTCCCTGGGGGCCGCTGAAACGGCCCCCGGGAACGAACCTCGCTAGTGCGAGTGTCCGGCGTGAGCGTCAGGCGCCGTCTCAAACGCAGCTGCGCATCCTTCTGCACAGAAGTAGAACTTCTGCCCATCGCGTTCGATGACGCGGGCGGCGGTGGCTGGGTCGATGTTCATCCCACAGATGGGATCCTTCACTGTCGATGTCGCGCCGTGCATGGTGTGTCCCTCTTCCTCTTCATCGCGTCCCACGTCCACCACCGGGTCGGTGGCTGGAACCTGGACTACGTCTGGCAGCGGCTTCGCCGTGAATCCGCGGAGCCGGTTGGAGTTTGCGACGACCGACAGTGACGACAGGGCCATGGCTCCCGCCGCGATCATGGGGCTCAGCCTTAGGCCGAATGCGGGGTACAGCACTCCGGCAGCGATGGGGATCCCCAGGCCGTTGTACAGGAATGCGAAGACCAGGTTCTGCTTGATGTTGCGCATCGTCGCCCGCGAAAGGTCGATCGCAGTCACGAGGCCCGCGAGCGCACCAGACGTCAAGGTCACGCTCGACGACTCGATGGCGACATCGGTTCCGGTGCCCATCGCGAATCCCACGTCGGCTTGCGCAAGCGCGGGTGCGTCGTTGATGCCATCACCGACCATGCCGACCACCCGCCCCTCGGCCTGCAGCCGACGAACTTCGCTCGCCTTGTGTTCCGGCATGACCTCGGCCAAGACGCGCCGGATCCCCACTTCGCGCGCGATCGCCGCCGCCGCCAGCCTGCTGTCGCCAGTGATCATGACAACATCAAGACCCCTGGCATGAAGGGCCGCAATCGCGGCGATGGAGCCGTCCTTGATGGTGTCCGCGACTCCAATCACGCCTGCGGCCTTGCCGTCTAGCGCGACAAACATGGCAGTCTTGCCATCGCCTCCAAGTGCGGACGCGTCGGTTATGAGTGGGGTTGGGTCCACGCCCGCGCCCGCGAGGAGACGTTCATTGCCCACGAGAACCTCACGCCCGGAGATGCGAGCTCGGACCCCCTGACCCGTAACGGACTCGAACGTCGCGGCCTCGGTGATGGGCAATCCCCGCTCGCGCGCTCCCTCGACTATTGCCGAAGCCAACGGGTGCTCGGACGAGGCCTCGGCCGACGCGACCAGCCGCAGCAGGTCACCTGCCGACGTGCCGTCGACAGGCAGGATGTCGGTCAGCACTGGCGAACCCTTCGTGATGGTTCCCGTCTTGTCGAGCACGACCGTGTCGATCTTGTGGGCCGTCTCGAGCGCCTCAGCGGACCTGATCAGGATTCCCGCCATGGCGCCCTTGCCTGTGCCGACGGTGATCGACAAGGGCGTTGCGAGGCCCAAGGCGCACGGGCAGGCGATGACGAGCACTGAGACGGCAGCGACCAGCGCGAAAATGAAGGAAGGCGGCGGGCCCGCAATCATCCACACGGCGAACGTCCAGACCGCGATGGCTACGACCGCGGGAACGAAGTAGCTCGAGACCTTGTCGGCGAGGCGTTGGATGGGAGCTTTCGACCCCTGGGCCTCGCGAACCAGCTTGATGATCTGCGCGAGCATCGTGTCCGAGCCCACCTTGGTGGCCACGTACTTCAGAGATCCGGTTTGATTGATCGTGGCGCCAATCACCACGTCACCCGCCGTCTTGACAGTCGGGATGGGCTCCCCTGTCACCATCGATTCATCGACGGGGGAGTGACCCTCAATGACCTCGCCGTCAACGGGGAGTTTTTCGCCCGGGCGCACCATCACGACGTCACCCACCGCGACGTCCTCGATGGGGACCTCGCACTCCTTGCCGTCGCGGATGACCGTTGCGGAATGCGGCTGCAGCCCGATGAGCGTGCGGATCGCTGCACCGGTGCCTGCCTTCGCCTTCGTTTCGAAGAGGCGGCCAAGCAAGATGAGGGTGATGATGACACCCACAGCCTCGAAGTAGACCTGCCGCACATCGCTGGGAAGCGCGTCCGGCGCAATGGTCACGACGAGGCTGTACCCGAACGCCGCGATCGTTCCCAAGGTGATGAGTGAGTTCATCTCGGCTGTGCGATGCGAAAGCGCGAGCCAGCCCGTTCGGTGAATCGGCCATCCACTGAAGAACATCACGGGGCTGATGAGAGCGAGTTGCACCCAGTGGTTCAGTAACACGCCGGGAACCCACGTGGCCGAAAAGAGCTCGGTCGCCATCACCGCAGTGACGACGGGCAGTGAGAGGACGGCCCCGATGAGGACGCGGCGGGTCAGGTCGCTGATCTCATCATCGCGATCCCTCGCTTGTGCCTCCTCGTCCTCCGCATCGGTCGGCGCGCGCTTGGCCCCGGCAGGGGAATCAGCCGACTCGTGCGACGTCGCCTGCGATTCCTGTACGGACGCTTCACGGACTGACGCGACGGCCGGTCCGTCTTGCGGTCCTGGCTCCATCACGAGCAGCCGACCGTGAAGCATGTTCATGCCGCATGCAAACCCGTACTCGCCTGCCTGGTCGGGCGTGAACTCCACTGACGTCGTCTCAAACGCGGCAAGCGCCTTGTTGACCTTGAAGTCGGGAAACACCACGCGGGACGAGCAGTCCCCGGACTCCTGGCGATCGAAGAGTATTCGCACCGGTATGCCTGCGACGACCTCGATGACATCGGGGCTGTAGCCGCCCTTGACCGAGACGTTGACCACCTGAATTCCGTCATCCAGGCTTGCTCGATGGGACTTCTTGGGGCCGAAGAAGTACCACCCGATGACCCCAGTGAGCGCAACCGCACCCAGCAAGACAATGATCGACATGAGTTCCATCGCACTACTCCATTTCGTGGTCGGTCGAAGCGCTGATACAGATCGCGCTCGCGAGGGAGTGCGGCGCTGTTGTATTCCGCCAGATGCGTCCGCGCGGACCGCTCTCGAGACCGGCATGGGCCTTGTGCCAGGGACCGTGTGTCGCCAGTCCCTGCGCCAACTTCCCGTTTGTCGCCATGTCTCCGTCCGTTTCGCTGCAGATACTCGGCCATACCGGGATGCTTGACGCGGAAGCGGATGCAACGCGACGGCCCGGGATTCTCATTACACGGATACCGTAAACCCTCCATTGCACTGGAAGGTCAAGGGCTCCAGTTCAATGGGGCACCCCGCCCCCTAGTCCGTTCGCGGCTGCCCCAGATCGCGCTTCATCGAACCTTGATCGGACATCAACCCAATAGACGTGACTCGAGATCTACGTTGCAAAGATGCACCTCGACACCACAACCGCGACACCCCCTGCCACCAGGAGCGCGCGCGCCGCGCCACCGAAACGCCGCATCGTCTGGGGCGTCGTCACCCGCGCGTTGGGAGTTGTCGCGGGCCCCTTAACGCCCTCGCGCCTAGGAACCACGGAGTCGCCCGCCACAGCGGTGTACCCCGCGGACCACCACCATGACTAGGCCCGGAATTGCCCCTCGCCAGGTCCGCGACACGCGCCCCGGGTTGGACGACACGCGCGTCGGCCCCCTCGCCGACGGCGTTCCGCTTCTCGCTCGTCTAAGCGGAACAAGCGCCAAGGCCTCGCCACTCGAGTTCGTCGCGTTCGACTGGAGCGCACTATCTGCACTGGAGCCGCAGGATGTCGCGCTGACCTATTGGTTCGACGCCGATGAAACCTGGGACGCCTATCAGGTCGCGCTGAGGTTCACTGGGCAACGAGTCGACGAACGGAACACGCCGAACGGCGACGGCACCTTTCAGGTGGTGACGAGCATGAACGACATCAAGCAAGGCATCGGGCGCATCGCGATCACGCATCGAATATCCGGCGAAGCCCCCGGGCGGTGGCGCGTCGATGCCGCTGCCATGGCGACCCTTCCCGATTCTTCAGAACCGAATCGTCCTGCCTCGCAGCGTCAACTCGCCTCGGCGGCGGCGATCGGCAGGTCCATCTACGCCCCTGCAGCCCGCCAGCGGGCACCAGGTGTCATTCTCGGCGCGTGGCCGGCACTAGTCGCGTTGGGTGCGATCGCGGGCATCTCACTTCAATCGATGTTGGCTCGGGCGGCGGACCTACCGTCTCTCCCCATCGTGTTGCTCGCCCTCGCGTCATGCCTCGTCGGGCTCGTCGGCGCGAAGGTCTACTACCGATTGACCCACCTCGGCGAGACGGCGGGCCCTTTAGTGACTGGCGCCAGCTTGCAGGGCTTCGTCATTGGCGCGCTCGCCGTATTTGCGCTCGGCAGCGCTCTGTGGCAAATGCCCCTGGGAACGGTGCTCGACGTCACCGCTCCCGCGCTCTTGTTAGGCCAAGCCATTGGGAGAATTGGTTGCTTCTTCGGCGGGTGCTGCACCGGACTTCCGACCACGTCGCGCTGGGGATTGTGGTCCTCCGACCGGCGGATAGGGGTCAGGCGAATCCCGGTGCAACTCATGGAGTCGGCGTCGGCCGCAGTCCTGGCAATTGCGAGCATCGCCGCCCTTCGATCGGCCTCGCCGTCTCCACAAGGCCTCGTGTTCGTCGCGGGAATATCGGCATACATCATCGTGCGGCAACTCCTCTTTCCGCTACGCGGCGTCCCGCGCAAATCGGCGCACGGGCGCATCGCCACGCTCGTGCTTGCGTCCGCTGCGCTAATTGGGGCGGGCGTCACTGTCCTCATGAACTAACGGGAGGAACGTCCCGCGCGGGTTGGCGACCGGTGCGGTCGCTGCCGGGAGCCTCTGCCTGGCACGCACAATCTCTTCGTCTCCGCGCGCTGGCGTCAGGTTGTCGGCTCGACAATGCACTGCGTCGCTGGCGACGGGATCGGCATTCTCGTCACCGCCTCCATCGTCGCCCCCCTCGGCCTCTCGAAGGCCGTCGACCTGGGCCTCGAGTACGCAGTCGGGTTCGCCTTCGAGTGGACCATCTTCCAGGCGCTCTTCATGCGATCGCTGGCGGGCTCCGTCGTCTCGTACCCCATGGCGGCTCGTCGCCCGCGGCCTCAAGCACGGCATGAAGACGGTGAGCCCCAGTGGCGACTCTGACATGGCGACCCATACGACTCACGTTGCCGCGCCTCCCTCCCGGCGTCAGATGGCGCTCCTCAGTGGCGCGAGCCCTGCCGCCTCAACCTGGCGCAGACGCGAAAGCGCCGCGGTGCCTTTCAGCACTGCGGCGCTTCGTGCGTGCGGCGTCGGACCCACCCAAAAGGGCGCTGTCACGACGCTGGAGCTAGGAGGCGACGAGATCGTTCGCCGCGTCGAGGATCCCCTGCAGACCAAGCGACCCCTGGACCGTCGTGATCGTGCCGTCATCGTTGATGAGGGCGAAGGCGGGCTGCGAAGGCACCCCAAAGTTGGACCAGAGGCTGCCGTCGGCGTCCACGATCTCCGTGATGTCACCCAGGCCAAAGTCGCTGACGAAGCTCTCCATGCCAGCCTGGTCGGACTTGCCGGGAACGCCGTACAACGTCACGCCCTCGGGGAGCTGGGCGGCGGCCTCGGCTACCCCTGGGGCCTCCGCGGCGCACGTGGGGCACCACGAGGCCCAGAACCACAGGATCGAGTCCTTGCCTGCGAGGCTCGCGCCCTCGAACGCGTCGCCCGTCAGGGTCGCGGCGGTGAAGTCGAGCGGGGTACCCGAGACGTCCATGGCTTCCATGGCGTCCTTGGAGTCCATGGCGTCGTCGGTGGCTTCCATCGAGTCGTCGTCTCCGTCCGTCGTCGCAGACATCGTGGGCTCGGCGCTCATCATCGCGTCGTCCGACGACGAGGCGGCAGGGTCCGAAGTGGAGCAGCCTGCGAGCGTGAGCGCTGCGGCGAGACCGAGGGCAAGAGGGGCAAATGCGGTTTTCTTCATGGGGGTTCCTTTCGCGGGCGAACGACTGCAGTGCGCAGCGACCCGGCGGCACTTGTCACGATGCCACACGAGCCTTTCGGTGGCGATTCGGAACCGCACGCCCGCCGGATGGGTCGCGTGCGCGGCGCGACGAGGCCCGCCGCACACCGCGCACCCCTAGCGGAGCGCGATCTCCACGGTCACGAGCGTCTCCTCGTGGTCGCTGAACGGCGCCTGCACAATGACTTCTCCGTCAGCCCCCACCGCGAGCGAGGCCCCAATGCACCGCCATCCGTCCCATTCGCCTCCCACGACGGGGCCGACGTTGCTGACGCCGACCACGGGCATGCCCGTCTCGCGCGCGAGCGCGCCGTAGGCAGTGACCCACTCGTCTCCGTAAGGCCGCACCGAGTTGTCGAAGCTTGGCGGCACCGCCCACGCGCAGGGGGAGAGCAGGATCTCCGCGCCCATCGCGGCAAGGGCCCTCCCAAGTGCCAGTGAAGGGAACGCGTTGTCCGCGCAGATGTCCATCCCTAGGACGCCATGCTCCGTCGCGACCACGTGGAGGGACGTGCCCGCGTCGTACACCTTGCGCGCGAAGTCCATCTCGTTGATCTTGCGATGCTTCGCGAGAATCACCCCGTCGGCGCCAACGAGGATTGCGGCGTTGAAGAGGCGATCGCCCTCGCGCTCGGTGAGTCCGGCAACGACGATGATCCCCTCCGACGCGGCCGCCTCGCAGAGTCGATCGGAGGCCAGCCCTGGAATGGGCTGGGCAAGTTCCGTCGCGGTCGTTGAGGTCCAGCCAACATCGAGGCATTCGGGGAGCACCACCACTGCGCATCCCTCCCCGGAGGCGGAATGGATCATCGCGACCGCGCGGGACAGGTTGTCTTCGAGGGCGCCAGGGACGACGAGCATCTGCGCCATTCCGACGCGGAGCATGCGCGGTTCCATGAGACGTCCCCTTCTCGTTGCCTTGCCGTCGACGAGCTCGCTGTGCCGGCATCGACTGATGACTCACGCTCCCGGCAATACCGGGCGGTGCTACCGTCAGAATAGTGACTATCTAGGAGGCCAAACAATGACCATCAAGGACATCGGTCCGCGTCCGCAGTCGTTCGACCTGGAGACTGAGACGATCGAGAACACGAACTACCGCACCGTGGCCTGGAGCGGGAGGTACTTGCAGGTCACCCTCATGTCGATCCCCGTCGGCGGCGACATCGGGCTTGAGGCACACCCCGAGACGGACCAATTCATCCGACTCGACGCCGGCCGTGGCCGCGCCCAAATGGGACCCGCCGAGGATGAACTGACGTTCGACCAGGAGGTCACCGACGGCTGGTGCGTCATGGTTCCCGCGGGTAGCTGGCACAACGTCACCAACATCGGCGACGAGCCGATGCAGGTCTACACGATCTATGCGCCCCAGCACCATGCGCCTGGCAAAATCCACGTCACCAAGGCCGACGACAACGAGACCGACGACGAGCCGGCGGACTGGTCCGTTCAGCCCGTGAGTGCCGAGGACGAGAGGGCCTAAGCCGGGCGACCCTCGGGCCGAAGGCGAAACCTAGAGGCCCGCCATCTTGAGACCGGCTGCCTAGAGATCGGCCGCCATGTCGGCGAAGTGCGCGTAGTCCTTCTTGAAGGCCACCGCGATGGTGTCGGTGGGGCCCGAGCGGTGCTTGGCGACGATGAAGTCGGCCTCGCCCGGGCGGTTGTCGCGGTCGTACGCGTCGTCGCGGTGAAGCAGGATCACGATGTCCGCATCCTGCTCGATGGCGCCAGACTCACGCATGTCGGAAAGCATGGGGCGCTTCTCGGTGCGCTGCTCGGCGCCACGGTTCAGCTGCGAGATCGCGATGACGGGGACCTGGATCTCCTTCGCGAGCAGCTTGAGCGCACGCGAGAACTCCGACACCTCTTGCTGCCGCGACTCGACCTTGCGGCCCGAGCTCATGAGTTGCAGGTAGTCGACCACCACGAGCTGGAGGTCGTGCTGCTGCTTAAGGCGCCTGCACTTGGCGCGGATCTCCATGAGCGACATGTTGGGGCTGTCGTCGATGAACAGCGGCGCCTTGGCAATGCGCGCGGCGGTCGAGGCCAGGCGCTCCCAGTCGTTGGGGCCCATGGGTCCCTTGGTGAGCTTGGTGAGCTTGACGCCCGCCTCCGCGGCGAGCATGCGCTTGGTGATCTCCTCGCGGCTCATTTCGAGCGAGAAGATGACCGAGGCCTTGCCATGCTTGATCGAGGCCGAGCGAGCGATGTCGAGGCCGAGCGTCGACTTACCGATTGCGGGACGCGCGGCGAGGACGATCATCTGTCCGGCCTGGAAGCCGCCCGTGAGGTCGTCGAGCTGCTTGAAGCCCGTGGGGATGCCGAGCATCTGCCCGTCGCGGGCCGACGCGGCGTCGATCTCTTCGAGCGTGCGCTCCATGACGTCGCCGATGGGCAGGAAGTCCTCGGAGTTGCGCCGCTCGGTGACGGCGAAGATCTCGGACTGGGCACTGTCGACCACCTCGTCGACCTCGGCCCCATCCGCGTCGTAGCCCATGTTGGCGATGCGCGTGCCCGCCTCGACCAGCTTGCGCAGGATCGACTGCTCGCGAACCAGGCGGGCGTAGTAGCCAGCCGATGCCGCGGAGGGCACGATCGAGATGAGGGTGTGGAGGTACTCGGCGCCGCCGATGCGCGCGAGGTTGCCGGCGCGCTGCAGTTCGGAGCCGACGGTCAGCGCGTCAACCGGATCGCCAGAGTTGTAGAGCTTGGTCGCGGTGTCGAAAACCATCTCGTGAGCGGGCCTGTAGAAGTCAGAGGCGCGCACCACCTCGATGACGTCAGCCATCGCGTCCTTCGAGAGCATCATCGAGCCGAGCACCGACTGCTCAGCCTCGACGTTCTGGGGTGGGGTCCGGTCGAGGGTGCGCGGCGAATACGCCGCTTCAATCTCCTCGATGGACACGCCTGATACCCCTTGCTCGCATTGTTGCCGCTCCACGCACGTTAATCATGCGAGTCTCCCATTCGGGTCTGACACGCCACTGTAGGGAGCGCCGCGAGGTCCCACAAACGCGCGGTGGTGGACGGCCCGTGGACGGCCCGTGGACACACGCGGGCGGGGGTGGGGACAACGAGGCCCTTTCCTGTGGATAGAAGCCTGCGCTACCCGCGAAACAGACAGCAATGCCGCCATTTACCAGCCATGTTGACGTGTCCACCCCTGGGGATAGATCGGGGGACAACATTATCGGCGTGTTGCTCGTGGGCGTGTCGAGCGTGTCGAGCGCGGCGCCCAGAGAGCGTTCCCACGCACCCCTCCTTTGCGCCAACGGATGGCTCACCACAAGTGGGGATAGCCGCGCGGCGCGTCCAACTCGACGCGCCGAAAGTCGTGCCCCTTTTCGGCCCGACTCAACCCGGAGGCAACAAAATCCCGGACATGACAAAACCCCGGCGTCGGCCGAATCCCACGAGGGGGATCGACCGGCGCCGGGGCCCGTGTCGTTCTTAGCTTGCTGCGACCACGTGGACGTCGACGGTAGCCGTCACGTCCGCGTGCAGCGACACCTTGACCTGGAACTCGCCCACGGCCTTGATGGGGGACGTCACGTGAATGCGACGCTTGTCCACCTTGGCGCGCGAACCGATCGCGTCGGCGATGTCTCCGGTGCTCACGGCGCCGAACAGGCGACCGCTCGGACCGGCGTTGACCTTGACGACCACGGGGTTGGCCTGCAGCGCATCACGCGCGGCCTGGGCATCCTCGATGGTCGCGAGCTCGCGGCCACGCTGGGCCTTGCGCATCGCGTCGATGGACTTCTCGGCACCAGCGGACCACGGGGTGGCCAACTTGCGGGGAACCAGGAAGTGGTTGGCGTAGCCGTCCTTAACCTCGACGACGTCACCTGCAATGCCGAGTCCGGAGACTTCGTGCGTGAGGATGATTTTCGACATGTCAATCCTCCTTAACGGCCAGAACCGGCGTAGGGAAGCAGCGCGAGTTCGCGAGCGACCTTGACGGCGCGTGCGATCTGACGCTGTTCCTGGACGGTCACACCAGTGACGCGGCGTGAACGGATCTTCCCGCGGTCAGAGATGAACTTGCGGAGCAGGGGGGTGTCCTTGTAGTCGACCTTGGTGACCTTGGCGGCCTTCAGAGGGTTGACCTTCTTACGCGGCTTACGCGTATCGATCTTTGCCATTGCTGTCTTTCCTTACATCAACAAGAGGGGCTACGGAGCGGGAGAACCGCGCCGTGCTGTTTAGAAGGGGGGCTCGTCCGAGGACGGAGCCGATGCCCACGGGTCGTTGGCTGCGCCACCGGCAGGAGCGTTGGAAGAGTTGCCTCCGCCGCCTCCGCCGCCGCTGAAGCCACCGCCGCCGCCCGAGCCGGCGCGCTGTGTGCGCGTGACCTTGGCGGTGGAGTACCTCAGCGAGGGACCAACCTCATCGACCTGCAGTTCCATGACGGTGCGCTTTTCACCGTTTGCTTCCCACGAACGCGACACGAGGCGGCCGAGAACGACCACCCGCATGCCCTTGGTGAGCGACTCGGCCACGTTTTCAGCGGCCTCGCGCCACAAGGAGCAGCGCATGAACAGGGTGTCCCCGTCCTTCCACTCGTTCGACTGACGGTCAAACGTGCGGGGGGTGGACGCCACCGTGAAGTTGACCACTGCAGCACCGGACTGAATGAAGCGCAGTTCGGGGTCGCCGGTCAGATTGCCAATCACGGTGATCTGGGTGTCGCCTGCCATGAGATGTCCCTAAGTGTCGTGGGTGTGACTGCTAGTGCGCGTCGGGACGCAGAAGCTTGAGGCGCAGGATGGTCTCGTTGAGACCGAGCTGACGCTCAAGTTCCTTCGCGGTCGGAGATTCCGCCGTGAAGTTGATGACTGCGTAGACCCCGTCGGTCTTCTTCTTGATGGGGTAGGCAAGACGGCGACGGCCCCATACATCAAGGCTGTCGATCGTGCCCTTGTCATTGGTGACAACGGCGAGGTACTTCTCGAGCGACGGCTTGACCGTACGCTCGTCGACCTCGGGGTCAAGGATGACCATCATTTCGTACTTGCGCATAGATAACCCACCTCCTCTGGACTAAACGGCTACGGACGTTCCGTAGCAGGAGGGTGACGCATGCAGTGGCCGAAAACGGCAGGAGCCGTCGCGACCACCGCACAAGGGTACAGGCTGAGCGGCGCGCGCGCGAGGCCCAGACGTGCCCGCCTGTGGAAAGCCTCGATTTTGTCCCAGCGATCTTCACTAGAATGGGCCGCTACACGATGAGGAGGAACTGGTGAAGCGAGTCCTGGTCGTTGGTGTTGGCGGCGATATCGGCGTGTACGCGTTCCAACGCGCCGCCCACGAGAAGTACGGCTGGGAGCCCGTCGTCATCTCCCAAGTGACCACCACGTTCATGAAGCACTCGCGGTGGGTCGAGGGCATCATCGAGCCCGACGTGCACTCGCCCGACGCGCTGATCGCCCGCCTCAACGAGTTCGCGACCGCGCACCCTGACGACGATCTGGTCCTGTTCACCAACCTCGACTGGCATGTCAGGGTCCTCGCGCAGCGACGCGCCGACGTCGACGCCAGGTGGCTCATCCCGCTGTGCGATCTGGGCACCTTTGACCGCGCCTCGTCCAAGGTCGCCTTCGCCGCGGTATGCGATGCGGTGGGGGTTCGCACGCCGCGCACGCTCTCTGTGGTCTTCACCCCACAGGAGCCGTCCGACGCTGGGACCGGCGCTGGGGCCGACGCTGACGTCGTCTTGGCCGATGACGCGATCGCCAGGGTCGCCGCCCTTGGCCTCGAGTACCCGCTCATCGGCAAGCCCTCCGCGAGCGCCGACTGGTTCAAGGCGGCGTTCCCAGGGAAGCTCAAGATCCACCACTTTGCCAACGAGTCCGAGCTCGTAGAGGTGCTGAGTCATCTCAAGGCAATCGCCTATCCGAGCGAGTTCCTGGTGCAGGAGTTTGTGCCTGGCGACGAGACCCACATGCGCTCGCTCACCGCGTACCGCGACCGTCAGGGGCGCGTCACCCTGCTGGCCGGCGGGCAGGTGCTGCTCGAGGAGCACACGCCTGGCACGCTCGGGATTCCCGCGGCGATTCTCACCGAGGTCGACGACGAGGCCTTCGCGTCCGCGCGCCGCGTGCTCGACGCGACGGATTACTACGGCTTCGCCAACTTCGACTACAAGGTGAGCAGCCGCGACGGTGCGCGCGTGTTCTTCGAGGTCAACCCGCGCATCGGCCGCAACAACTTCTACGTGACCGCTTCAGGCATCAACGTCGCCGACGCCGTCGCGAGGGACCTGCTCCCCGAGCACTACGCCGCCCAAGGCGGGACCGACACCGAGACAGACGCGAATCCGTCGGGCCCGATCCTGTACTCGGTGGTGCCTTATCGCACCCTGCTGCGATACATCCGCGATCCCGAGCTCCGCGCCCGCGTCCGCGCGGCCAAGAAGCGCACGGGCGTGTTCCACCCGCTCGAGTATCGCGCCGATGCGAGCCCGATGCGTCGGCTCTGGGTGGCGGCCCTCAAGGTCCGCCTCGCGATGATGCTCCGCAAGCACTACCCCGCGCCCACCGACACCGGCTTCTAGCGTCGGCGCTTCTCGCATCGGCCCGGTTCTGCACGCCCTCGCCTAGACTTGCGGCGTGTCAGACTCAGCCCCCTTCAGCGCCCGCGAGGCATCCACGGACGAGTTCCTGGAGCTTGCGGGGCGCAGCGATCACCCGCTCCCCATCGAACAGGGCCCCGCGTGGGATGCGTTCGACGCTGCGGTCGAGGGCCGCGAGCACCTGGGCCGGGTGGTCGTCTCCGATGGGAGCGGTCAGGCCGTCGCCGTCGTGAGCCTGACCCGCTACCGCGTGCGGGGATTCCCCTATCTGTGGGCGCGGCATGCACCCGTGATGTTGACCGAGGCCACACCCCAGGCCGAGTCCGCAGTGCGCGAGGCCCTTGCGGCCTACGTGCGCGCGCAGTGGCCCGACACGGTGTTCATGCGCATTCACGCGACGCACGCGGCGCCAGAGCTGCGGCCTCTGCTGCAGACCGTGACGTACGACAAGACCGTGTTCCTCGATCTCACGGTGGACGCCGAGACGTACCTCGCGGGGCTGTCCAAGAAGTTCAGGTACACCGTGCGCCAGTCGCTCAAGCACGACGACGTCGTGGTGGCAGACGAGACGGACCTCAGTCGAGCCGACTTTGACGAGCTCTACGCGGTGTATCTCGAGACCGCGGGCAGGGACGGCTTTGGCATCTACGACGCCGAGGTCTACTGGGCCATGATCGAGGCCCTACGACCTCACGCCAGGGTTTTCGTGGCGCGACGCACGCACTCACCCGCGGTTGCGGGAGTCGAGGGCGTCGAAGGGGCCGGCGCATCCCAAGAGACCGACGCACCCAAGGGTCACGCGATCGCGTGGGCCATCATCACGCTCTTCGACGGCGGGGCCACGTACTACTACGCGGCAGCATCGGCCGAGGCCCGCGAGCTCGACGCGAGCGTCCGCCTGTTGTGGGATGCCCTCGAGGCCCTGCGCGCATCGGGCGCCACCCAGTTCGACATGGGGGGCGTCGACTCGGAACTCGCCCCAACCCTCGTGGGCGTGGGGATGTTCAAGCGCAAGTGGGGACCCGACGGCGCCATCGCGCCCGCATGGGACGTGCCGCTGCGGCCCCTCGTCTATCGCGCGCTCGTGGTGCTCCTCAAGGCGAAGCGGCTCCTGCGCCGCTAGCGCGCAACCGTTGCGCCACTCACGCGCAATCGTTGCGCCGCTCACGCGCAATCGTTGCGCCGCTCACGCGCGCGTCCGGGCGCTAGCCGCCAGCCTTCCCCGCGCCTGCACCGGGGAGGGGAAGTGGCGTTGCCGTGGGCAGCGGGACCGTCGTTGGCAACGGTGCGGGAGTGGGCGTGGGCGTCGCGATCGGCGTAGGGCTTGGCGTCGGGCTTGGCGTCGGGCTCGGCGTGGGGCTCGGGGTTGGCGAGGGAGACGGCGAGGGCGTGTTCGCAACGCCGACGTTGGCGCGCGCGGGGAAGTCCACAACAGGAAGGTCCTGCAGGATGGGGCCCATCATCCACGTCCAGATGCGCACGGGCATCGAGCCGCCCGTGATCTCGTCAAAACCGCCGAACGTGGTGATCTTCTCGGCCTCGCCATTGGGCCCCACCTGATACATCCCGACGACGCCCACCTGCTGGGGTGTGAAGCCCACGAACCATGCGGAGCGGTTGTCGTTCGACGTGCCCGTCTTGCCTGCAATCGGCCGTCCGAGCTCTGCCGCGAAGTGGCCTGAGCCGCTTCGGTAGTTCACCACCTGCTGCATCGCATACGTGGCATCGGCCATGACGTCTTCTTGGAAGACGCGCTCGGGGATCGACTGGTGTTCGTAGTACAAGTTGCCCTTCGCGTCGGTCACCGAGGCCACCATGAAGGGGTCCGTCGAGAGCCCGCCGGAGGCATACGTCGAATACGCCGACGCAAGGTCGAGCGCACGCGGAGACGCGGAGCCGAGCACGTTCGAGGGGTTGGCCTCGAGGCCCGCGGTGTCGGCTGGCATGCCGGCGCGCACCGCCACCTCCATGGTCTTCTCTGGCCCGACCTCGACGTTCAATTGGGCATACACAGTGTTGACCGAGTAGGCCGTGGCCTTCACCAGGTCGATGTCGCCGTAGCTCACGCCTGCGAAGTTGCCCACCTTGTTTTCGAAGCCCGGGATGGCCTTGGGCTGATTGCCGTTGAACACCGAGTCGAGCGAAACCTCGTCCTCGAGCGCCGCGACCAGGGCAAACGGCTTGAACGTGGAACCCGCCTGCGCGATGTCCTGCGTGACCGCGTTGCGTTGAATCGTGAGGTAGTCGGCGCCGCCGTAAAGGCCCGTGATTGCGCCCGTCGTCGGGTCCATCGTGATCGCCGCGACGCGAAGATTGGGCGCCGCATCCTCGGGCATCTGCGCGACGGAAGCCACGATCGCGTCCTGCGTTGGCTTCTGAATCGTGGTGACGATGCTCAGGCCCTCGGTCTCGATCTCCTCCTGGGTTTTGCCCGTGGTCGCGGTGACCTCGGTGATGGCATTGCGTAGAAGGTAGCCCTGCGTGCCGCCAAAGATGTCGTTGTTCGAGTACTCGATCGTCTCTGGGAACGTCATCGCGTCGCGGTCGGTCTGGGTGATGAATTCGAGGTCCACCATGCCGTCCAGCACATAGTTCCAGCGGAACTCGGCCTGCTCGGGGTTGAGACGCGGGTCCCAGCTCGACGGTGCGGGCAGGATGCCTGCAAGCATCGCCGCCTCGGACACCGTGAGCTCCGTCGAGGACTTTCCGTAGTACTCGCGCGACGCGGCCTCGATGCCGTAGGCGCCTCGACCAAAGTAGACGGTGTTCATGTAGTTGCCGAGGATCTCGTCTTTGTCTTGCTGCTTGTTGATCTTGAGGGCGAGCAGCGCCTCGTCGACCTTTCCCACAATGTCGGTGGTGGTCTCGCCCTTGTAGTACCGCTCGACGTACTGCTGGGAGATCGTCGACCCACCCTGCCTCTGGCCGAACACCACGGTCTTGATGAGGGCCCTCGCGGTACCCGTGAAGTCGACACCTGAGTTGGTGTAGAACGTGCGGTCCTCGGAAGCGACGAAGGCGTGCGGGACGTAATCGGGCAGCGTCGTGTGGTCAACAATCTGCCGGTCGGCCACTCCCAGTCGGCCCATGACGGTGGTGCCGTCCGCGTAGAAGATGGTGGACGCTTCTTGCAGGGCGAAGGAGCTCGGCGGCGGAACATCGATCGTCTGGTAGCGAATGAACAGCCCGATGAAGCCGACGAGGGCCACCGCCATTCCGGTGATGAGCGCGCCCAGGCCGATGCGGCGCAAGATGTACTTCCAGCGCGGGATCAGGTTGCCGTTCTTATCGCGCGGGGGGCCGCCCTTGCCGCCGCCCTTGCCAGAGCCGCCGCCGGGGCCCTTTGCTCCCGCGCGGACAGTGCCGGAGGTCGTGCGGCTCGAAGGGCGCGTTCCCGCTCCCCGCGGCTCAATCGATCCGGGCTTGGTGGTGCGCCGCACGGGCTGTTGACCCGAGGCGGAGACTCGACGCTGCGATCCCGAACTTGGCGCGCCAGTAGAGCGCCACTGGGGCGCCTCGCCCTGAGTGGGGCGGGTGCTCTTGCGCTTGGGTCTGCTGCTGTCGTCATTCACCATGTCAGTGTACGAACGGGGGCGGCATCCCAAGGGTTCCCCCGCGCGACTCGAAGGCCAGGGCCTTCACAGGTGAGTGGCCAACCTTGACCGCCAATCGACGCGTTCGTGCCCCTGTGAGCGGGGTGTTTGCGGCCCCACGACCTGTCTCGACTTGCGCTCAGATGTATCGGCGCGATACAACTGAGGGCTACACCGCGTCGATACATCGAGTTTCATTGACGCGCGGCGACGCCGGGGTCGAGTGCCCTTCAGGCGCCCGCCAGGCCCAAGAGAGAGGACGAGCATGGGACGCACCGACGTGCTCACCCTCGCAATTCTCGGCACCCTCTCCGAGAAGCCGCACCACGGATACGAGATCCGCAAGCGCCTGGGAACCCAGCTGGGCCCGTTTCGCGCACTGTCGTACGGAAGCCTTTACCCCGCGCTCAAGCGCATGGTGGCCGAGGGTCTCATCGCCGTGATCGACGAGGGCCAGGATTCCTCACTCTCGCGCCGGTCGCGCATCGCGTATGAGCTCACCGAGCAGGGCCAGGCTCGCCTGGCCGCCGAGCTCGCCTCGGCTGGCGCCTCTTCATGGGACGACGACACGTTTGACGTGCGCTTCGCGATGTTTGAGCGCACCGACTCCGACACCAGGCTGCGCATCCTCGAGGGACGCAGGGGCCGCATGGCCGAGCGGCTCGAGGAGCTTTCGGTGAACCTCCGCGCGATGCGTGATCGTCACGACGCGTACACCGCAGAACTTCAACGTCACGGACTCGAGCGCGTTGAGCGCGAGGTCGAGTGGCTTGATCAATTGATTGAAAACGAACGATCCGCTTCCCGCGGCAAGGACGACCCCGCATCCGCGGGCTAGACAAGGAGATATGGAACATGGCTAAGCTTCGCCTCGCCATCATTGGCGTCGGAAACTGCGCGACGTCCCTCATTCAGGGCATCGAGTACTACAAGGACGCCAAGGCGGGTGAGACCGTACCCGGTCTCATGCACGTCCAGTTGGGCGACTACCACATCTCGGACATCGAGATCGTGGCCGCGTTCGACGTGGACTCGCTCAAGGTGGGCAAGGAGCTCGTCGAGGCCACCAACTCGTCTGAGAACAACACCATCAAGATCTGCGACGTCCCCAAGACGGACATCCAGGTTCAGCGTGGCGTGACGCTCGACGGCCTCGGCAAGTACTACCGCGAGACCATCACCGAGTCCGACGAGGAATCGGTCGACATCGTGCAGACCCTCAAGGACACGCAGGCCGACGTTCTCGTCTCCTACCTGCCCGTTGGCTCTGAAGCCGCCGACAAGTTCTACGCCCAGTGCGCAATCGACGCCAAGGTGGCGTTCGTGAACGCCCTGCCCGTGTTCATCGCCTCTGACCCCGTGTGGGCCAAGAAGTTCGAGGACGCCGGCGTCCCGATCGTCGGCGACGACATCAAGTCGCAGGTGGGCGCCACCATCACGCACCGCGTGATGGCCAAGCTGTTCGAAGACCGCGGCGTGCGCCTTGACCGCACGTACCAGCTGAACGTCGGTGGAAACATGGACTTCAAGAACATGCTGGAGCGTGACCGCCTCGAGTCCAAGAAGATCTCGAAGACGCAGGCAGTGACCTCGAACCTCACCGAGGGCCCGCTCGCAGGCCTCAAGAACTCGCGCAACGTGCACATCGGCCCGTCGGACTACGTCGCATGGCTCGACGACCGCAAGTGGGCCTACGTCCGCCTCGAGGGTTCCGCATTCGGCGAGGTACCCTTGAGCCTCGAGTACAAGCTCGAAGTGTGGGACTCGCCCAACTCCGCAGGCATCATCATTGACGCGATCCGTTGCGCCAAGATCGCCAAGGACCGCGGCATCGGTGGCCCCATCCTCTCGGCTGCGACATACTTCATGAAGTCGCCCCCCGTGCAGATGGAAGACACCCTCGGGCGTCAGCACCTCGAAGAGTTCATCGCCGGAACGCGCGAGCGCTAAGCAGTCAGCTCTCAGCACCGCGCACAAGACGTCGGAGTCCCGCCAGACTCCGAACGACAGGCCGGGTTCCTCCGCAAGGAGGGGCCCGGCCTTGTGCATTCTCCGTACTTCGCGAAATGTGAGGGTTTCGGCTACAAGTGAACCCGGTCACAGGAGCCTCGACGCGGCCTCCCGTGGCCGTTACTGTGACCACAACGCCGCGCGCAGATGCGTCGGCACCGGCCACGAGGAGGCGTCATGGGTCGCTGCGAGAGTTGCGGCATGCCACTCAACGACGCCACCCAGGGCGCCGAGGCCGACGGCACGCACAGCGCCACGTATTGCCTCACGTGTTACGCGGACGGGGCCTTTACCGCGCCCGACGCGGGGGTAGACGAGGTGCGTGACGCGGCGATCGGCGCGCTCGTCGAACAGGGCATACCGCCGCTGACGGCCACTCGCCTCATCGCCTCGATCGCATCGCTGCCGCGCTGGGCCTAGGCCGCCGCTGCGACCGCCTTGGCCACGTGCGTCGATCCACTCACCAGCTCCCACTGGCGACCCGCCGAGTCCTCGTTGGTGAGGCACGCGGCGATGACGGCTGCGACGTCGGCGCGCGGAATCGTGGCGCGCGGGGCCTCGGAGGCGAGGGTGACGAGACCCGTGCCTGCGTCGTCCGTGAGCCCGCCCGGCCGCAAGATCGTCCACGCGAGCTTGGTGGCCCGCAGCGCTGCATCGGCGTCGCGCTTGGCCTCGACGTAGGCGGTCCAGGCCTCGCCCACCGATGAGGGGACCGGCTGGTCCACGCCGATCGCGGAGACCTGCACGAAGCGGTCGATGCCGAGCGCCTTCGCCGCCTCGATCGACTTGAGCGACCCGCCAAGGTCCACGGTGCGCTTGCGGTCCACGTTGCCGTCGGCGCCGCCACCCGCGGCGAACACGATGGCGTCGCAGCCGTCGAACGCGGCGAGGAAGTCGTCGGCCGAGGCTTTCTCGATGTCGAGGCGCCGGGGCTTCGCGCCCATCCGCTCCAACTCGCCAAGCTGCTCGTCACGGCGCGCGAGCGGTACCGCCTCGATGCCTGCCTCAATCAGCAAGGGGATCAGGTGACGCGCAACCTTGCCGGCGCCGCCGACAATCGCCACGCGCGTGGGCTTTCCTGTGTAAGTCATACCTAGTGTGACGATGCGGGGGGCGCGCCTATTCCGCCGCGCCTCACCGCCTCGATCGAATCGCCGTCGCGCTGGGCGTTGAAATGGCTTTTCGCGCCGACGATCACCCTTCGCAGATAACGACGCCTCGAACAAGGTCGTTGATCACCATCCAGCGAGGGTTGGCGGGATTGCGAACCGTCTGACAATTGCCCGCCTTCTGGACAGAACCTCCTACGCGGGGGCGAAGCGCGAACCCGCCACGATCGCGTCGGCGAGGCGGAGCAGGGTGCGGGGTATGTCCGCGAGGGGGCTCGTGACGGTCACCAGGACCAGCCTTTTGGTCGACGGCACCGTGCGCCAGTAGTCCGCCACGAAAGAACGCAACGGAAGGCCCTCAGCGCCCTCCGTCACGACGGTTTCGGCGATGCGCCACCGCCGGGCGGCCTCGCCGTCGGCGCATTCAAGTCGGCTCCATCCGTCCGCGTCACCCATCGCCTCCATGGCCGCGACAAAGGCGTCGATCACGGTGCCTGGCCGCGTCCCCACCGCCGGACTCATCGAGATGGTGGCGGGCGAGAACACGGCGACGGCCAGTGGCGTGGGCGTCCCGCGAGCCACCTCGTGACACAGAAAGGTGGACTCGGGAGCCGCCGCCTCGGGTGCGGGCTCCGCGAGCAGCCCCAGCACCCCGCGCATGTCGTGGCGCGCCTGGGCGAGCTCGTCGGCCCTGCCTATCGCCAATTCGACGAAGGCGTGGATGCGGCTTCTGGTGAGGTCGGGACGGTGAGAATCCAACTGCACCCACGTCCCCGGCAACCGCAGCACAAGCCGCGGCGCGCACTCCGGGTCTGCGGTGTTCGGGTCAGCAGCGTCCGGGTCCGTGGCGTCCGGGTCCGTGGCCCGCGGAGCCTCACCCTCGCGGCTATTCACTGAACGCATACTGCGTGTGTGCAATCGTGGGGGCGCCCGTGTGACTTGGGTCGTCCACCACAAAGAACTCGGTGAAGTCGTCATTGAGGGTCTGGTTCGCGGTGACGTGCTGTTCGAGCGTGTCGCGATACAACTCGGCGTTGTGACTGACTATGGGGCCGCCCTTCCAGTCCACGCCAATCCCCGATTTCACTCCGTCCCACAGGCTCACATGAGCGCCGTGATCGGGCACGCTGTCGATGAGGTCGGTGCGGTGGACGACGTCCCCCATGTGCTTGACCTGCACCACGGGGATCCGTGCGGAGATGTCCATGTGGTCGATTGGCGAACCCGCCACCACCACGCCTTGGTAGTCGTAGCCGTCGGCACGCGTGTCCGCGATGTGACCGGCCAGTATCCCGCCGAGGCTCCACCCCGTGACGAGGACCGGCTCGCCCTCACCGATTCCCGCTTGGGCCATCGCATCAAGGGCGGCCTTCTCGTATTGCGACTGCAGCTCGGGAAACGCGAGAAGGAGGAGATCCGCATCGAGGTCGTTCGTCGCACTCGCATCACCCGACATCACCCAATCCTTGGTTGAGGGCAGGGTGACGATCCACGCCACAGTGCCGTCTTCATGGTCGATCCTGGCGATGTCGACCACCGTGAGCGAGTCGCCGCCAACGGTGTCTACGGCCCCCGCTTGGGCCAAGAAATCGTCGATCGAATCCGGCACCGATGATTCAAGGTTCGCGAGCGCGCGCGTGGCGCTCGCCTTGTCCAGATCCTCGGGCCGCAACCGCCTGACCTTCGGCGTTGGCTTCGACAGCTCGTCGCTCACGCGGGCGAGGATGAACGCACCGAGCACGGGGCACGCCACCATGAGCGCGGCGAGCACCATGCGAATGTGCGTGAGGTCGTCCACCCCGAGCACAGTTCCTGTCCGGTACGCGAACCGACCCGCGGCGACCATGACCGCGACCGCTGCGAGCACGATCACGAGCACGACGGCGAGGACCGCGAGAGCGACGGCAAGGAACTGGATGAGCACGATCGTGAGCGCAACTGCCACCACGACGGCAAGCAGCACCCTGACGACGAGCGCCACCGCCTCCACGACGGCCTCGAAGACGGCCTGAAAGAAGCCACGCACCCACTCGGAGAGCGTCGACAGGATCGAGCCCACGTCGGCGAACACGTGGCCCACGTGGTCTCGCCAGCCGTCGTTCGTTCCGTCGAATGCCGCGTCGATCAGCGCGATGGTTCGCTGGGCGGCCTGCTCGAGCGCCTCGGCGGCCCGCTGATAATCGGCTTGCGCCGCGACCATGGCGTCATCGGCGACGTCGCGCCGCTGCCGCGCGAAGTACACCTGGTTCTGCCAGTGATCGATGGTCGCCTGATCCTCGGGGTTCAGTGCGGCGCCCCGTGCGTGACGGGCCGCCTCGGTCAGGTCGACACCCGCATCATGCGCGGCGATGCGCGCGGCGTGATCGTCTTCGATCGCCGCGGTGGCCGCCGCGTGGAAGGCCACCAACTCGACCGTGTACGCGCGCAGTGCGGACCTGGTCCCCCGATAGCGCTCACGCGCACGGCTGAGGTGGTCGCGCGCGCCATGCGACTGATCATTAAGGGCGTCGACTGCCAGGCCCGCGCCACCCGTCGTGACTCGAAGCAGTTCGTCGGCGGCCGCCGCAATGGCGCGCTCGGTCGCCTCATAGCGATCGACGGACGCCGCGAGGGCGGCCGGATTGCCCGCAGGGGGCGCGAGCGTTCCCCTCACGAGTCGTCACCCCCCGACAGAATCGCCGTGGCCTGGCGGAGCCGCGCCGCCGTGTCGCGATCGAGATCCGCGAACGTGTCATCCACGGCCTCGAACATGGCAACGACCTGCCGGAGCTCATCGCAATACCTCGCCCGATGGATGTCCCACCCGTCGGCGAAGTCCCTCACCTTTCCCGAGAGGCCATGGTGCCCGACGTGCTCGGCCGCCTCATGCGCGTCGGCGTCAGCGGCAGCAAAGGAGTCGACGACAGACTGAACGTGAAGCGCGGCCGCGTGCAAGACCTCGCCCTCGATGCTCAGGTCACTCATGACCTACCGCCGGTGTCTCGATCGCCGCCCACAGGCTCGCGTCGCGAGCGGCAACAGCATCGGCGAATGCGGCGTCGTGCACGGGCGCTCGCCCTGCCGCCAAGTCCTCGGCCATCTGGGAGAGCCACTCCCGCGCGGACTCCTCCAGTGTGGTGCCGGTGCGCTCGTGAAGCTCATGCGTCGTCACGGTTCCTCCTCAGTGCTCTTTGGCATCGTGAAGGTATCGGGGGTCGCGCCACTGTCGCGCGGTCGCTCCCGTCAGGATGTGGAGAAGCGCGATCTTCCCGGGATGGGCACGGCGCGGCTTTCGAGGAGAGCGGCGAAGGAGTCGGCGGCCGTCGTTGGGACCGTCGTCGGGCGCTTCCGTGAGGCTGCGCACCAAGACGCTCCGATGCGCCCCTAGCCTTATCCCATGTCATACCGCGCAGACCTCGGTCACCTGTGGAGGTCGAGGGGCTTTCGCAAACTCACGTGGGTGCGCGTCTTGTCCCAGGCGGGCGATGGCGCCTTCCAGGTGGGCGTCGCCACCGCGTTCTTCTTTGACCCCACCTCGGCCTCGACCCCTGCCGACATCGCTGCCGGCTTCGCCGTGCTCCTCGCGCCCTTCACCATCGTCGGCCCGTTCGTCGGTCCGCTCATCGACAGGTGGCACCGCCAGCGCATCGTCCTGGTAGGAAACCTCATTCGCTTAGGCATGGTGGCGGCCATCGGCGCCTCAATCGCCGTCCAGGCACCCAAACCGCTGCTGTACTTCCTTGCCCTGGCCACCCTGTCGATCAATCGCTTCCTGCTGGCCGCGCTCACCGCCGGAATCCCGCAGGTGGTCGACCGCGAGGACCTTCTCACCGCAAACGCCATCATGCCGACGATGGGCACCATCGCCGCTGCGATCGGCGCGGGCATCGGCGGCGTGGCCACAGTCTTCATCCCTGGCGTCTCGGATGACCGGCTCGCGATTCTCGCGTTGGGCGCTGCGGCGGTGGCCTTCGGCACGTCGTCGTGGGCCGCGACCTCGCTCGGCAAGCGCGCGCTGGGCCCCGTCGCCACGATTGACGGGCATGAGCTTGCGTCGGAGGCAGTCCACCTGTTGCAGGAGCTAGCCGCCGGCTACCGCCACCTTCGCCAACGCGTCACGCCGTTCCACGCCCTGGGCGTCATGGCCGCGGCGAGGCTGCTGTACGGGATGATGTTCGTGGCCTCGATTCTCATTTCGCGGCACATCCTCAGCACGCCCGGGAGCGCCGAGAGCTCGATCAAGCACTTCACCCTGGTGCTCGGGTTCGCAGCGATCGGCTTTGGGCTCGCGGCGGTCATCACGCCCGCCTTCGCCCACACGATCAACAGGCACACCTGGATCGTCGGGTGCCTGCTCCTGGGGGCCGTCGGCCAAACACTCCTGGCGATCTCGTCGGCGTCATGGGCGCTGCTGAGCGCTGCCGTGATCGTGAGCTTCTCCGTTCAGGGCGGCAAGATCGCCGTCGATACGATCGTGCAGCACGACACCGACGACCAGTACCGCGGCAGGGCCTTTGCGCTCTACGACGTCGCGTACAACACGGCGTTCATCTCGGCCGCACTCGTCGGCGCGCTGGTCCTGCCCGCGAACGGCTATTCCCACGTGGTCATGGGGGTGCTGGTGGTGGCATACCTCGCGACCGCAGTCGCGTACTGGTTTGCGCCCCGCACGGCCAAGTCTACGGACTCTGCGAACGAGGACGCGGGCGTCCGCTAGGCCAGCTTCTTGCGCATCGCCGTCAGGCCGTCGTCGCCCTTCTTGTGCTCGGCCCCAATGAGGTGCTCGAACAGGATCTGCGTCTCGGTCGACGCGACGGCGGGGTCCATCGACAGATTGCTCGCGACAAAGTCGCGCAACTGCGTCGTCGACGTACACGCCACATGAATGAGGAAGTCGACCGAGCCGCCCACAAAGAACACCGAGATCACATTGGGCAGCTGCGCAACCTTGCGCGCGTACGTCTTCACCTGGGGCCTTGCCTGCGCGCGCAGGCTCACCGAGACGAGGCTCTGCACCGTGAGTCCGAGCGCCTCGAAGTCCACCTCAATGTGAGAGGACCGGATCACGCCCGCGTCCCAGAGCGCGCGCACGCGCACGTGGGTGGTCGACGGCGAGACGTGAAGCTTTGCCGCGAGCGCCGCATTCGACAGCCTCGCGTCCTTGATGAGCTCCCACAGGATCTTTTCGTCGAGGGAGTCGAGCCGAAGATTCGTCGAATTACGGGCTGCTGGAGGGGTCTCGGTCATGTTTTATTCTCTCTTTTGAGTTTCTCCCCACACATTATCTATATGTACTTGCTTTCGGCGCAGGATCTTCGACACTTATGAAGTAGTGGCGGTCTCCGGTTCACGGCGGCTCGTCATCGGCGATGGTGCCGTCCCCACCACCCAGCCCCAGGAGAACTCCCATGCGCGTCGGCATCCCCACAGAGGTCAAGAACAACGAGACGCGCGTGGCCATCACTCCCGCAGGCGTACGCGAGCTCGTCGCCGCCGGACATGACGTCGTCGTCCAGGCCGGCGCAGGGACCGGATCGTCGTTCCCCGACCCCGAGTACACCGCCGCGGGCGCCACTCTCGGCACGGCCGACGAGGCGTGGGCCTGCGAGATGGTCCTCAAGGTCAAGGAGCCCATCGCGCCCGAATACGACTATCTTCGCGCGGACCTCACGCTGTTCACGTATCTGCACCTCGCCGCGAACGAGCCCCTCACGCAAGCACTCATCGACTCCGGCTGCACGTCAATCGCATACGAGACGGTTCAGCTCGACGATGGCTCGCTGCCCCTCCTCGCGCCGATGTCCGAGGTTGCCGGCCGCATGTCGATTCTCGTGGGCGCGTATCACCTCATGGCGAGCCAAGGCGGTCGGGGAGTGCTCGCCTCGGGCGTTCCGGGGGTCCGCCCCGCGAAGGTCGCCGTGATCGGCGCTGGCGTCTCGGGTGCGGGAGCGATTGCCCAGGCGGTCGGCATGGGCTGCGACGTCACGGTGCTCGACACATCGCTCCCTCGCCTGCGCCAGCTCGATGCCCTCTATCGCGGGGCGATCAAGACCGTCGTGTCGAGTGCCCACGAGATCGAGGTCACGTGCCGCGAGGCCGACCTCGTCATCGGCGCCGTGCTGGTGGCCGGCGCCCGCGCGCCTCGTCTCGTGAGCCATGCGACCGTCGCCGCCATGAAGCCAGGCTCCGTGCTTGTCGACATCGCGATCGACCAGGGCGGCTGCTTCGAGGACTCACACGCGACCACACACGCCGATCCCACTTACCTCGTCGAGCAATCGCTGTTCTACTGCGTCGCGAACATGCCGGGCGCGGTTGGGCACACCTCGACGGTAGCCCTCACCAACGCGACGCTGCCCTATGCGATGGCCCTGGCTAACCAGGGATGGGCTGCGGCGACCGCCGCGAATCTCGCTCTCGCGAAGGGGCTTGCCGTGGTGGGTGGCCGCATCCTCAATACGCCCACCGCCGAGGCGTTCCCGCACCTGCTTTCCGCGTAGCGCGCGGAGCTGAACTTCGGGGCGGCTGCGACCCCAAGGTCGCCGCCCCGAGACCACCACGAGAAACGCTCAGGACGCGGAGCGGCCCGGCTTCCACACGGCAAGCCACGTGATGACGGCCGACGCCGCCACGAGGGAGGTCGCCGCCCAGGACGTCATCGGCACCCCGGCAACGTGTGCGACGTAACCGGTCGCGAGGCCTCGAAAACCGGTGACCGCAAAGCCGATCATGCCGACGATCGCGCACACCACCCCGATAGCCGCGAGAGCCGCGCGTCCCGGCGAGGGGCCCACCACATCGGCGCGCGGCGGAGGCCGGTCGAAGCGCCTGAAGAGGGCAACCAATGCGGTCACTCCCGCGAGGAACGGCACGAGCACCGCAAGCTTGATCCACCAGAAGGCCGCCGTCGTTGGCCCATCGTCGAGCGTCACTCCCGCGAGCCACAGCGCCACAAACACCCCGATCAGCGCCGTGAAGTGCCACAGGAAGGCGGTCATCGCGACCGCCCCACCCACGATCACCGCTCTCCACGGCGCGCGGCGCGATAGCCAGCGCGTGACGCGAGGCCTCACGAGCAGGAGCGCTCCCGCCTGGGCCACGCCGAACGCGAGGAGCACAACAGTCGGAGGCGCGAGGTTTGAAAGCTCCTCACCGTTGAACGAGACCATCGAGACGCCGTACGGACCGAATACGGCGAGCGCCACGATCGTCGCGACACCCACGGCGAGCATCGTCGCTCCCAGCCGCCTGCCCCTGCGCGGCTCGGACGCGGGCCCGGCTACCCCGTCGGCGTAGAAGAAGCCCAGCTGGTGGAGTGCGAGCCACACGAAGGCGAAGTTGAGCCACTTGACGCCGTCGATGCCCGCCGCGAGGCGCAGCGTGTCGACGAGCGCCGCGGCCGCGACGAGGCCCGCAAGCGCGCGCCAACCGAAGCGTTCATGCGCGCGCAACAGCGCGGGGGCGAAGGCGGCGGCGATCAGGTAGATCCCGATGAACCACAGCAACTGGCCCGCGATCTGAAGCACCGGCCCCACGTCGAGCCGGTCGGTTGCCGTCGCGTCCACGATGAGGCCAGCCGCGACCCACACGGCCACGAAGACGAGGGCGGGTCGCACCAGTCGCGCGATGCGCGCGTTGACGAAGTCCGCATAGCCGCCGCCTCGCGCGCGCAGGGATTTGATCGACGTCGCATGTGCGAAGCCGCCCACCACAAAGAAGATCGGCATGACCTGCAGCACGAGAGTGCCCCAGCGCGTCCACGGCGCGAGGTCAAGCACGTTGGTGAATTCCATAGTCGCCGGATCCGCATGCGGGTGGAGAAATACCACCGCCATCGTGAAGTGCCCCAGGATGACGCCCAGCAGCGACGCGACCCTGAGGAAGTCGACGAAGCGATCCCGCGTGTCCGGCGTCGCGCGAGCGAGCGAATCGACGGTCAGCGACCGGTCAGTGCTTGCGGTATCCCCCATGCGACCGATGTTAGGGCCCCGGGGCCAGATTTAGCCGCCGAGGCTCACTGGTGCCCCGTGGGGCGGGGTCGTCTCCCGATCGGTCCGGCGTAGGTGCTTGACCTCGTACATCGTCGCGTCCGCATGCTTGAGCAACACCTCGATGTCGACGCGTTCGCCTGCGGCGACCGAGGCGAGGCCAAGGCTGGTGCGGGCCGAGAGAATCACGTCGCCGAGCTCGAACGGCCGGGCCAACGCACGCTCAATATTCGGCACCACGGTGGCGTCGACCGCGCTCCTTGGACCCTCAAGGACGATCACAAACTCGTCACCACCAAAGCGCGCCACGAGGTCCGAGGCCCGTACACAGCCGCGCAGGCGCCGCGCGATCTCGCGCAGCAGCTCGTCCCCCGTCGCGTGTCCGTAGGTGTCGTTGACTGCCTTGAAGTCGTCGAGATCCAGATACAGCACGACGGCGCCAACGGCGGCGCGGCGGGCCACGCGGTCCAGTACGCCGACCAGGTGCGAGGTCATCGCGCGACGATTCGCCAGGCCCGTCAGTTCGTCAAGGGACGCGAGCTCGTGGAGGCGTCGCTCAGCGTCGGCATGCCACCTCGCCAGGAGACCGATCCTTGTCACGACCAGCGGGACGATGAGCAGTGAAACAAAGGTGAGAAGCACCGTATCGGTGGGTCGCCCCATCAAGGACTGGAACCCGGCGATCGCGGGATTTACGGCCAGCGCCACGCCGAGGAACGCGAGACGAGACCGCGTCAGGCCAAGGGGTTCACGCTCGGTTCCTGCGATAGCGGTCACCGATGGGTGCACGAGCGCGGCACCAAGCGCCACGTAGGCCACCACCCACAGGCTCCCGACCCACCACGCGTTCGTGTAATCCACCGGGTCCGTGGTCAGGGCGACTCCGATCTCCGCGCCGATCACCGCGACGATCGAGGTGAGCAGATAGAAGTTCGCGCCTCGAGCCTTCGGCGCCAAGGCGGCCGCGCGGAACGCGGCCCCCGCCATCACGCTGATGCACACGAGGAGGATCATGTCGTGCGTCATCGCCGTGGACGACGATCCGATGCGCACGTGGATCGGATACAAGACGGCCGACCAGACGATGCTGGCCACCGCCAAGGCCACGAGTGCCGTATCGAGCATCCCCCCACCGTCCCTGCGGGCGTAGGGAACGGTCGCGAGCATGCCGCCAGGGATGAGGAAGGCGTAACCGAGCATCAGCGTGAAGGGACCCGTCGTCCCGTTCGCCGCGGTGCCGAGTGCGGTGAAGGAGTACAGATTCACCAGGTTGTGCGCCGCCAGGAAGGACAGTCCGATGAGCATCATGGACCAGCCGACCTTGTCGCTGTACACGTGGCGGCGCAGCTGAACGACCAAAGCGAGGAGGGGGACGAAGGTGGCAATGGCGATCGCGGCATACCGCCAGGCGTGGCCCAGCGGCGCCATCGCAACGAGGGGAACGGCGAGGGCAATGACCGCCACATGGGCATGGCGCTGCATGCCATTCATGCCATCACCTCCCAGGCCTCTGCCCCCAATCGGCCTGCAGCGCGCCAGCGTTAGCCTTACCGAGCTAAGCGCGAGCGACCCAAACCTCACACCTCAGCCGCCGAGGCTCACCGGCGTCACGAGCGGCTCGGCGGCCTCATGTTCCCTACGTCGTTGCCGCTTGACCTCGTACATGGTGACGTCTGCGTGGCTGAGCAACCCCTCGGCGTCGGCGTGCTCCAACGCGCCGACGACGGCAAGCCCGATGCTCACGCGGGGGGAAACAAGGGCGCCCCCAAGGTCGATGGGTTGCGCGAGCGCGTGTTCGATGGCCGGAACCACCGTGGTTTCGACCGCGCGCCCCGGACCCTCAAGCACGATCACGAACTCATCACCACCGAAGCGCGCCACGAGGTCCGTAGAACGTACGCAGCTGCGCAGGCGTCTGCCGACCTCGCACAGCAAGACGTCACCCGCGGAATGCCCGAAGGCGTCGTTGACGGCCTTGAAGTCGTCGAGGTCCAAATAGAGAACGACGGCACCGGGAGCGGCGCCGCGGGCCACGCGGTCCAAGACGCCGGTCAAATGCGAGGTCATCGCGCGACGATTGGCCAGGCCCGTCAGTTCGTCAAGGGACGCGAGTTCGCGGAGGCGACGCTCGGCGTCGGCATGCCACTTCGCCAGGAGACCGATCCTGGCGACCACGAGCGGGACGATGAGCAGCGAAGCGATCGTGAGTAGCACCATGTCGGTAGCTCGACCCATCAAAGACTGAATCCCTGCGATCGCGGGATTCACGGCCAGCGCCGCGCCAAGGAACGCGAGCCGGGCTGGCGTCAACCCGAGGGACTCGCGCTCGGTGCCAGCAATCGAAGCCACCGAGGGGTGGACGAGCGCGGCGCCCAGCGCGGCGTACGCCACCACGCAGAGGCTCCCGACCCACCAGGCGGTGGTGTCCTTCACGGGGTCCAAGGTGAGGCTCGTTCCAATTTCCGCTCCCATCACGGCAATGATCGCGGTGAGGAGATAGATCGACGCGCGCCTGGCTTTCGGCGCCACGACGACCGCGCGAACTACGGCGCCCGCCAACGCGCTAATGCACAGCAACAGCACCATCTCGTTGGTGATGGTCCCCGATGACGAACCCATGCGCAGGTTGAGGGGGTAGAGGATTATCGACCAGACGATGCTGGCGAGCGCGAGGCCCCCGAGCGTCATGTCGAGCATGCCTCCCAAGTCCCTGCGCGTGTAGGGAATGGTCGCGAGCATCCCGCCCACGAGCAGAAGGACGTATCCGAGCAGCAAAGTGAGGTCACTCGCCCAACCAGTGGCTTGTATGCCTTGCGCAGCAAAGGCATACATGTTAGCGACGTTGTGGATTGCCAGAAAGACAAGCCCGACGAGCATCGCGGACCAGCCCGTCTTGTCGGTGGATTCGCGGCGGAGATGCTGGACGACAAGGGCGACCAGGGGAATGAAGGCGGCAATAGCGACCGCGGCATAGCGCCACGAGTGACCCAGCAGGCTCATCGCCGCGAGGGGAATCGCGAGGGCCATCACCGCGAGGTGTGCATGCCGCAGTGCGCGAGACACGTCGTCACCTCCCAGGCGTTTGTCGCCCAATCGGTCGACAAACGCCCGATGTGAGGTCTATGCCCCGGGTCGATCCGGGCTAGGCCCGCGCGGCCCACCACGTGCGGAGCTCGTCGCTCGCGCGCTCGGCACCCAGGGGGCCGTGGTCCATGCGCAGTTCGAGCAAGAACTTGTAGGCATCACCCACGGCACGCCCCGGCCCGATCCCCAGCACGGCCATGATCTCGGTGCCGTCGAGGTCGGGGCGAATCGAATCGATCTCCTCCTTGGCCCGCAACTCGACGATGCGCGCCTCAAGATCGTCATATGCGAAGGACAATCGCTCCGCCTTGCGCCGGTTTCCCGTGGTGACGTCGGCGCGCGTGAGCCGGTGCAGGCGCTCGAGCTGATCGCCGGCGTCCGTGACGTAGCGCCGCACCGCGGAATCGGACCAGCGGGCCTCGCCGTAGCCGTGGAACCGCAAGTGCATCTCGGTCAGGTGGGCGACGGCCTTGATGACGTCCTTCTCGAAGCGCAGGGCCTTGAGCCGCTTGGTCGCAATCTTGGCGCCCACTACCTCGTGGTGATGAAAGCTCACCACGCCGCCCTGCTCGAGCCGCCTCGTCGCCGGCTTGCCGATGTCGTGCATGAGCGCCGCGAGGCGCAGCACCAGGTCGGGCGAGGGCACCGGCCCGTCATCGTCGGTCTCGAGGTCGATGGCCTGCTCGATCACCGTGAGCGTGTGCTGGTAAACGTCCTTGTGGTGGTGGTGTTCGTCCACCTCGAGCTGGAGCGCTGGGAGCTCGGGCAGGACATGAGCGGCGATCCCCGAGTCGACAAGCGCGGTGAGGCCGCCCCTCACGTCGGCGCCCATCAGCAGCTTGGTGAGTTCGTCGCGCACGCGCTCGGCGGACACGATCGTGATGCGCTCCGACATCCGGCTCATCGCCGCGAACGTGGCCGGCTCAATCTCGAAGCCGAGTTGCGACACGAAACGCGCGGCCCGCATCATGCGCAGGGGGTCGTCGCCAAACGACACCTCGGCGCCGACGGGCGTACGGAGCAGCCCACCGGCGAGGTCGTCGAGCCCGCCGAACGGGTCGATGAACTCGCCCGTCGATACGCGCAGCGCCATCGCGTTCACCGTGAAGTCGCGCCTGGCCAAGTCGCCGTCGAGAGAGTCGCCAAAGGCCACCACCGGCTTGCGACTGACGCCGTCGTATTCGTCGGCGCGAAACGTGGTGATCTCGACAACGAGGTCATTCCTCTTGCCGCCGATGGTGCCAAAGTCACGCCCCATGTCCCACGTGGCCTTGGTCCAGCGCTTGAGCAACGCCTCGGTCTCGTCGGGCCTCGCCGAGGTCGCGAAATCGAGGTCCGCGCTCGATCGTCCGAGAAAGGCATCCCGCACCGGCCCGCCCACAAGAACGAGGTCATGACCCGCCGCGGTGAAGGTCGCGGCGAGCTCCACGACCTCGCGCGGGAGCGCGACACTGAGGGCGCCGGCACGTGCGGCCAAGACGTCGCGGGAAGGGACGACGGGAGAAGTGGGCCGGCTCATGGGCACCAGTCTCCCAGAGGAAGCCCGCGGCACGGCGCGCGATTGTGCTCGACACGCGCCAGGGTCCACCTGCGGGCCCGGTTAGAGTTGGGCCATGCCGGACTCGCCAGTTCCCCGCCCCGGCCGCATCCTGCGGCCCGCGATCGGGGTGTTGAAGAAGCGTCGGGTGGCCAGGGTTGCCGGACAACTACCCGTCTCGCGTGAGGTTTCGGCCGGAGGAGTGGCCATCAAGATCGAGGACGGCATCGCGTACGTCGCCTGCATCGGCCGACGCAACCGCGCCGGTCGGCTCGAATGGTGCCTTCCCAAGGGCCACATCGAGGCAGGCGAGACTCCCGAGATCGCGGCCATTCGGGAGGTCGCCGAGGAAACGGGCATCAACTCCGAGATCGTCCAGCCACTTGGGGTGATCGACTATTGGTTCACGGGTGACGATCACCGGGTCCACAAGAAGGTCCATCACTTCCTGATGGAGGCAATCGACGGCGACATCACCACCGAAAACGACCCAGACCACGAGGCCGAGGTGGCCTCATGGTTGCGAATCGACGAGCTCGGCACCAGGTTGGCGTTCCCCAATGAACGCAAGATGGCGCTGCTCGCCGCAGAGTTGCTGACCGCGCGATCGTGATGCGCAAGGGCCTTCGGGCGAATCGAGCACTCGCGACCCTCGCCGTCGTCGGGGCCGCACTGCTCACGACGGGTGGCGCGCTCACGGTACCGGCGACGCCTCTCGGGACCTCTTCGACTCCTCAGTTGCGCGAGACGGCGGGCCTTTCGGTCCAGATCGGGGGGGACGTGATTGCGACCGCGAACGCCCAGGCGCCCTACGGAGTCCTCGTCGAAGCCGTTTCCACGCTCAAGGACCTGACCAATGTCGCCGTCCAGCTGGCCGTCACCGACGCTCCCTTTGCCGACGCCGACGCCTTGCGCGAGTTCACGGACTCGCCGGCTGACACCGCGGTGCACCAGGTGGGCGCAGCGCCCTTCGGGACCGTGGGCACGCCGCCGGGAGGCACGCCGCCGGTGGGCGCTCCGCTCGGAGGCGCCCTGGTCGAAGGTGAACGAACCACGGCATCGCTCGTCGTGCCCGCGGGAGGCTTCGGCCTGCCAAGCGACTCCTCCGGCGTCTACGGAATCGTCATCACGGTCACGGTCGGCGGCGAGGCGACCTGGACGCGCGCTGCGCCGTTGACGTGGGGTCCCTCCGGGCTTCCGAAGCTCAACGTCACGGCGGTGGCCACCATTACGGGCGCCGAGAGCCGGGTCTCCGCACTGCTCACCGCGGCAGCGGACCCCCGCGTCACGCTCCTGGTCGACCCCACGGCGCTCACGTTCAGCCAGCTGGTGGCGCTGATCGACCGTGACGCCTATGTGCTGCCCGCCTCGAACATCGACGTGACCGCAGCCGCCCACACGGCGACGCCAGCGCTCATCGAAGCCGCGATCTCACGGACTCGCGCCGTCAGCTCCCTGCCGTGGCTCGCGGTGGCGGCAGCCGCGGACGATGCGACCCTCCGTGCGGCCACCAAGGCGGGGGCCGTCGCGGTCCTTGCCGACTCTCGTTGGGCCACACTCGCGGCGCCAACCGGCGGAGGCGTGTACGACGCGGGCCTCATCGAGGCAGCGGCCACGGCTCCCGTGGTTGTCGCGGACCCGGATCTGTCCACAATGCTCGCGACAAGGTCTCCCGCCGATCCCACGACGTCGGCATGGCTCGTGGCGCAAGCGGCCTTCGAGGCGATGAGCGGCGCCGGCTCGGTCATCATGGCGCCCGGAGAGAGTTGGGGCGTCGACGGCGGAACCGCGTCACGGGCCATTGCCGTCATGTTCGCCGCTCCGTTCGTGATGCCTGTCACCCTGACTGACGTCCTCTCAAACCCCGACCGTGTCGCGGTCGACCTTCCCGATGTGGAGCCGCTGCCCTCCGATACCTCCGCGGACGAGGTGGTGGGCGCGGTGTCGGGGTTGACTCGCCTCGACGGCCTCGCGGCCGCGACCACCGGCCGTTCGACGATGATCATGGACGCGGAACGGGGACTCCTTGAGTCGCTTTCGCTCCAGAACAGGGCGAACCCCGCGTTCCGAAGCGAGCAGTCCTCGGCGGCCATCGCTACGGCTACTGACGTGTTGTCGTCCGTGGCGGTGACCTCGGGCTCCCAACTTCTCCTGGTTTCGTCGTCGGGGTCGATTCCCATCACCGTGAGCAACGGTCTCGACGTTCCTGTCACCATCAGAGTCGCGGTCACCTCCAGATCCCCGATTCTGCGCACCAGGGATACTCCCGTCGCCACCATCGAGGCGGGTGCCGACGCGACCGTCAAGGTTCCGGTGACGGCGATTTCAAGCGGAGACGTCAGCGTCGCGGTCGCCCTGAGGACCGAAGAGGGTGCGACGGTAGCGGTGGCGGAGACCTTGAACGTGCGCGTGCGCGCCGCGTGGGGAAACCTCGCCACAGGCATCTTCACCCTGGGGCTCGTCGTCCTGCTGATTGCGGGTGTAGTGCGCACCGTCCGTCGTGGACGCAAGGACACCAGGCTTGGCCCCTCCGCGATCGCGACGGTTGCGGGCGCTGCGGACGCCGACGCCTGATCCCCGTCACAATGGCACCATGACCACCGACGAGCCCGGCGTGCCCGGCCCCGCAGACTTGAGCGGCCCAGACTTGAGCGGCCCAGACTTGACCGGCAGCGCGGAGGGTTTGACGCCGTCGGCGCGCGTCGGCCGCCATACGGCCGTCATGGCCGCGGGCACCCTGGCCTCGAGGGGCCTCGGCATGGTGCGCACGATCCTGCTTGGCCTCGCCGTAGGCGTCACGGGGTCGATCGCCGCCGAGTCATACGCGGTCGCCAACAAGCTCCCCAACGTCATGTTCGCCGTGCTCGCCGCGGGCGTGCTCAACGCGGCGCTCGTTCCCCAGATCGTCAAGGCGTTCCACGGCGGCAGCGAGCGCACGGTTCACCGCATCCTCACCTTGGGTGGCGTGGGAATCCTGGTCGCGACCGTTGGGCTGACGCTCATGGCGGGCTTCTGGGTGCGGGTCTACTCCGAAGGCTGGGGTCCCGACCAGACGGCGCTCGCCACCGCATTCGCGTTCTGGTGCATTCCCCAACTGTTCTTCTACGGCCTCTACACGCTCTTTGGCCAGGTGCTCAATGCGCGCGAGCAGTTCGGGTGGTTCATGTGGGCACCCGTCGCGAACAACGTGGTCTCGATCGCGGGCCTCGCCGCCTATCTCGCGCTCTTCGGAAGGTATGTGTACGACAAGGAAGAATCCGTGGCCTCGATCGTGGGCGACTGGACCACTCCAAAGATCCTGCTGGTCGCCGCCGTCGCGACCCTCGGCATCGCCGCGCAGGCACTCATCCTCATTCCGCCGATGATCAAGGGCGGCTACCGCTGGCGTTGGGTGTGGCGCGGCCCCAAGGGCGAGCTCAGCGTGGTCGCGAAGGTCGCGTCGTGGGCGCTCGGCGCGGTGCTCGTCGAGCAGGTGGGCGTCATTCTCATCACGCGCGTGTCGACCGCAGCACAGGACGTGTCCCAGGCGGTCGACGCCGCCACGGGCCTCGTCACCCAGGCCGACCCCTCGATTGCCGGCGTCTTTGCCTGGGACTACGCGCTCGGGATCTTCTTGGTGCCCCACTCTCTCGTGACCATCTCGCTCATGACGGTGTTGTTCACGCAGATGGCGCGCCACGCCGCGGACGGCAGGCTCGACCGCTTGCGCGAGGTGATGAGCGAGGGTGTGCGCACCGTCGGCGTCTTCACGATGTTCGCTAGCGCCACGATGGTGATCGCGTCGCCGCACCTGGTCCGCGTGCTCGCTCCCGGCGTCACTGGGGCGTCGGTGGATGCCGTGGCGTGGGTCCTCGCGATCATGAGCCTCGGCCTCGTCCCGCTTGGCGCCTCGGTCATGCTCAAGCAGGCGTACTTCGCGCTCGAAGACGCCCGCACCGTCTTCTTCATCCACATTCCCATGACGCTCGCTTGGCTCGCCGTCGCGTACAGCGTCAAGGGGACGATGGATCCCGTGTGGTGGGTACGAGGCGTCGCCCTCGGCATGGTCGCGACCAACATCGTGGCCGTGGTCTTGAGATTCTGGGGCCTCAACACACGCCTGGGCGGCGTGGACCTGCGGCGCATCGGCGAAACACACGCGAAGGCGGCGATCGCGGCAACGCTCGCGTCCGTGGTGGGCTTGGGAATTCTCGCCGTGGGCCCCCATTCGTGGAACCATCAGGGCGCGACAGCCGTCGTCACCAGTGTAGGAATGTCCGCGGCGATCGGGATCGCGATGTTTGCCGTTTATGCCGTGGCCAGCAAGTTCTTGAGCATCGGTGAGGCCACAGCCGTGGCGCGCGCAGTGACGCGTCGCTTGCGCCGCGTACGATGATCCGGACGTGAAGGGACTAAGGGTGAACGTGCAAGTCGGGGACATCATCGCGCGCCGTTTTGTTGTCGTACGCGCTGAAGATGCCGACCTTCCCGGAGTGGACAGGTTCCTCGCGAAGGACACGCGGCTCGCCGTCGACGTGACCATCGACATCATCACGTCCTCGGCTCCGAGCTCCGTGATTCGCGCCGCTCAGCGCGCACGCGTGGTGCGCGATAAACGGCTCGTTCGAGTCCTCGCCACGGGGACGGAGCGCGAAGCGGCTTCGCGCCTGTCGTTTGTCGTCACAGAACGCCCGCAGGGTGTGAGGCTCGATGCCCTCTTGGGCAAGGTCGCCTTCGCCCCAGCAAGTGCCGCCGCAGTGGTGGGCGAGGCCGCAGCCGCGCTCGCGGCCGTCGCGCATGGAAAGAACCACCACGGCATGGTGCGGCCCGAGGCGATTACCGTCACCGAAACGGGCCGGGTCATGCTCAGCGGTCTTGGGATTGATGGCGAACTCGCCTCCCAAGCGGGATTGGCCAAGGGCCGTACTGAGCGCGCCGACGCGATCGCCCTGGCGGGCGTCTTTCTCACAGCGGTGACCGCAAAGGCTCCCCACGAAGCCTCCAAAAGCGACCTGCCTGACGACCTTTCCCATGCTGCCAAGAAGCTGTGTGGACGGTTCATCGACGGGGCGGGACCGGCGACGCTTGCCGAGGTGGTCCGCGCTCTTGGCCCCGGCGACGCGCGTGTGCTGCGTGCCCTCGTGGCAGAGGCACCCACGCTGTGGTGGCCGCGCGCCGCGGGGGTCTTGGCTGCTGGCATCGGCTCTCAGGCGGTGGTGGCCGACAACGAAGCTATCCACGAGGCCGAGACTGACGCCGCCATCGTCGCGGACGAGCCTGAAGTGTTGGCCGACGACGAAGTGGCTGACGACGAAGTGGCTGACGACGAAGTGGCCGAGACCGACGTCGCGGTGCCAACCGCTCGCCCTCGCACCCGCTTCGGCGGCGCCGTCGATGATCTCGACGAGTTCCGCGACATCGTTGCCGATCAGAACACGACGTCACCACCCTCGGTTGCGGAGGCGATTCTCGAACGCCTCCACCAACGCTTCCCCCGATCCGCCTCGTTGGGTACCGCCGCGACCGCCGCCCACCGCCGAGCCCAGGCGTCGGCGCCCCTCAATGTGGCCCCTCTCTTGGTTTCGCTGCTTGTGGTCGCGCTGTTTGTCGCGGCGATCATCGCGGCCGCGCTCATCACCAAGCCGTACACGCCCGAATTCGACGGACATAACAACCCCCCGCAGACCTACCCCGCATTCACTCCGGGCCAGACTCCAACGCCCGCGCCGTCGGGATCGTCGTAGGCCAGCTGCGCTCCACCTGCGCCTGCGCCGCGGAATACTGCGGGCCTACAATCGCTTTAACTGGGCACACACCACACAAGAGGATTTACACGTGACTGAGATTCGCAATGTCGTCATCGTCGGCTCTGGACCTTCCGGCTACACCGCGGCCATCTACGCCGCCAGGGCGGGGCTGAACCCTCTGGTTATTGCCGGATCCGTCACCGCGGGTGGCGCGCTCATGAACACCACCGAGGTCGAGAACTTCCCCGGCTTTGTCGAGGGCATCCAGGGCCCCGAGCTCATGACCACTTTGCAGGCTCAGGCCGAGAAGTTTGGCGCCGAGGTCGTGTTTGACGACGTCACAGCCCTTGACCTCAGCGGCGCCGTCAAGACCGTCACGACCGGCGAAGGCAAAACCCACTCGACCCGCTCCGTGATCCTCGCAATGGGCTCGGCCTACCGCGAGATCGGGATCGACGACGAGAAGCGACTGTCAGGCAAGGGAGTCAGCTGGTGCGCCACGTGCGACGGCTTCTTCTTCCGGGGCCAAGACGTGGTCGTGGTGGGCGGCGGCGACTCCGCGATGGAAGAGGCGACGTTCCTGACGCGCTTCGCCAACAAGGTGACGATCGTCCACCGTCGTGACGAACTTCGCGCCTCGAAGGTCATGGCGGACCGCGCCAAGGCGGACCCCAAGATCGAGTTCGCGTGGAACTCTGCAGTCGAGGGCCTCGACGGTGCAGACAAGCTTGCGGGCGTGCGCCTGCGTAACCTCGTGACCGGCGAGGAATCGTTGCTTCCCGCGACCGGGCTCTTCGTCGCAATCGGCCACGACCCGAGGAACGAGCTGATCAAGGGCGTCGTCGATCTGGACGCGGCAGGCTACGTCGTGGTCCAGAGCGGCACCACCGCGACCAATATCCCCGGGGTCTTCGCCTCGGGCGACCTTGTCGATAGCCGTTACCGCCAGGCCATCACGGCCGCGGGTTCCGGTTGCGCCGCCGCGCTCGATGCGCAGCGCTGGCTTGAGGATCAGGACGATGCAGAAGGAGCTGTGCGATGAGCATGACCATCAACGCCACAAGCGAGAGCTTCAAGGCCGAGGTGCTCGACTCGGAAATGCCCGTAGTCGTTGACTTCTGGGCCGCCTGGTGCGGTCCGTGCCGCGCGGTCGCGCCCATCCTCGACGAGCTTTCGGTGCAGTACGTTGGCAAGGTCAAGGTGGTCAAGGTCGACACCGAGGCACACCCCGACATCGCGATGGCCTATGGCGTCACGTCGATCCCCACGATGCACTTCTTTAAGGACGGCGCCGTGGTCAAGACGCTCGTCGGTGCGAGGCCAAAGGCCACCCTCCAGGCCCAGTTCGACGAGGTCGTCGGCGCGTAATCCCGGCGCGCCCCCTCTGGCGCGCAAACTGCACCTCGGTTCACCCAACGTTTTTGGTGCGGGCAGCGTTATAGTGACGTCTGTTCACCTTGGGGAGGGATTGCTATGCGTACGCATACGTGGGTTCGTTGGGTTTCAGTAGTAGGTGCGGCGTCGTTGCTGGTCACCGCGTGCTCCGCAGACAAGGACAAGGGTTCGAGCGATGACACCAAGAAGGTGTCGATCGCGTCGCTCATGGGTGCGCCCGACTACGAAAACGTCGACTACGACGCGCAGCAGCAGCAGGTCGAAGAGGCCGTCGCGAAGTGCATGGTCGCCGAGGGCTGGGAGTACATCCCCGTGAAGTACCCCGACTCGGGCGGCATGGTCGAATACACCGACGAGGACGCGGTCGCGCAGATCGAGCGCGAGGGTCTCGGCATCGCGTACTACCTGCTCAACGACGGCTCGAACACCGACAACCCCGATGACCCGTGGGCAACCTTCGTCGACCCGAACCAGGACTACATCGCGACGCTCAGCGAAGCCGAGATGATGGCCTATTACGGCTCGCTCAGCGGAACCGAAGAGGAGCAGGCCGCGGCCAGCACCACCGAGATCGACCCCGAAACCGGCGAGGAATACACGATGATGACCGGCAACCTCGGTTGCCAGGGCGAGGCGTACACCGAGGTCAACGGGGACGACATCACGCAGACTCCCGAGTTCTGGGACGCGATGCAGGGTTATTACGAGGAACTCCAGCTGCGCGTCGAGGCCGATCCGCGCATCATCAAAATGACCGACGCCTGGTCCACGTGCATGGCCGATGCCGGCTACGACTACGAGAACCAAGAGGCGTACTACGAGCACGTGTACACGGACCTTCAGGACCGCGCGAATGCCGTCATGGGCGATAGCTACGGCAAGGACCCGATGGAGGGCTGGACCCAGGAGCAGATGGATGACTTCTGGGCGACTGCCAGCGAGGACGAGGTCAACGCCCTCTTCAACCAGTCGCCGGAATTGACCGCCGACCAGCGCACTCAGCTTGAGGCCATCTTCGCCGAAGAGGTCAAGATCGGGCTCGCCGAGCACAGTTGCTCCAAGGAACTCGGTGAAACGGGATTCGAGGTCTACACGGACATCGAGGAGCAGTACGCCCTCGAGCACGAGGATGAACTCAAGGCGCTTGCGGTATCCCTCGGCAGCAAGGAGTGAACCGCAACCGCATGGTCGCCGCGGCGCTCGGCCTTGTGGTCGGCGCAGGGGCGATCGGTTGGGTGGCGGGCGCGCAAATCTCCTCGCCCGCCGAGGCCGCGGCTAACGCCAAGCCGCCAACGCCATCCCTCATCACGGCGGCTGTCGATCAACGCCTCCTCTCCGCCGACGTGATTGCGCGCGGCGCGATCGACTACTCCGACCCCGTGTCTCTGTCGCTCAGTGGACCCATTGGCGACGCGGGCGCTACCGAGATCGTCACGATGGTTCCCGAGGTGGGTGCCGAACTCGCCGAGGGCTCCGTCGCGCTCGAGGTGTCGGGGCGCCCGGTCATCCTGCTCAAGGGCGAGCTTCCCGTCTATCGTGACCTGCGACCCGGATCGAAGGGCGATGACGTCCTTCAGCTCGAGCAATCGCTTGAGCGCCTCGGGCTGCTCTCGGGCGCAGATGACGCGTGGAGCGACGCGACCGGCACGGCGATTCAGGCGCTCTATGCCGCCGCTGGCTATTCCGCGAACGCCACGTCAAAGTCCGATCAGGCCTCGCTCGACGCCGCGCGAGAGGGCGTCCGCATGGCGAATCAGAGCCTCCAGGACGCGATTAAGGCTCTCGGTGACTCCGGTGGAGCCTCGGGGTCCGCGCTTCTCGAGGCACAAGGCGCCGTGGCCGATGCCCAGGGCACTCTCACCGCGGCGCAGAACACGCGCGCGGCAAGCATCGGCGCCGCGAACGGAGCGCTGAGCGTGGCGACCCAAACCCTCGCCGATGCCGACGACGCGGGGACGCCCGCCGCGGGCAGCGCCGACTACGTCGCGCTCGAGACGGCGGTGACCGACGCGAAGAGCACCGTCACGGTGGTCACGACGGAGCAGAACAACGCGGTAAATGCCGCTCAACGCTTCCTCGACATTTCGCGCGCCCGCCTCAAGGAGGCGCAGAGCCCCGGCGACACGACCTACCTGCTACGAGCCCGCGACGACGCCCAGCGTCAGGTCACGGAGGCGGCTTCGCAGCTCACCGATCTCAGCAAGACGCTCGGCACGTGGATCCCGGCGGGCGAGCTCATCTTCCTCAAGAACCTGCCCGTCCAGGTCGCGGATACGAGCGTGTCGCGCGGTAGCGGGGTTGCTGGCACTTTCATGACCGTGTCGGGTGCCGACATCGCGATGACGGTGGGGCTTCCCAAGTCGGACGCGGCGCGGCTCGAGGTGGGCGACAGGATCGTCGTCGACGAACCGGACCTGCTTGCCGAACCGTTCGAGTCCACGATCTCCGAGATTCCGGAGGCGGGATCCACGGGTCGCGTGCAAATGAAGGTGCTGCTCGAGGACTTCCCTCCCGAACTGCTTGGCGCGAACGTCCGCGTCATCATCCCCGTCGAATCCACGTCGGGCGAGGTGCTCGTGGTTCCGGCCGCGGCGCTCTCCGCGGTGGCCAACGGTGATGTCCGCGTCGAGGTCGAGGACCCGGACAAGCCGGGCGAGACCCGCTTCGTCACCGTGGTGACGGGGCTTGCTGCGGATGGTGTGGTCGAGGTCAAGCCCGTGGGCGGCACGCTCGCCAAGGGCGATCGGGTCGTGGTGGGCCAGGCCGACATCGGCGCTGCGGGATCCGACACAACGGAATCCGACACGGAGACGTCGAACAGCGACGGCCCGACCCCAGACTCCGTGGATGAGCCGTCGACGACGACGGACGAGTCTGCTGCGGCCACCGACGCCAGCGCGGGCTGAGGTGACGATCGTCGACAGCGAGGCCGAGACCGTCCTCGCCCTGGACGGCATCGGGCGCACGTATATCTCGGGCGAGGTCGAGGTGGCGGCGCTCGCCGAGGTGCACCTCACGGTGGGCCGCGGGGAGTACGTGTCGATCGTGGGCCCTTCTGGCTCCGGAAAATCGACGCTGTTGAACATTCTGGGCCTGCTCGACAGGCCCTCATCTGGCTCGTACCTGTTCGAGGGACTCGAGGTAGCCGATCTCGATGAGACGCAGCGCACTGCGGTGCGCGGGCGGCGCATCGGGTTCGTCTTCCAGGCGTTTCATCTGCTATCACACCGGTCCGTGGTCGAGAACGTCACGCTTTCGATGCTCTACACCGGCGTCCCCGCGCGCGAGCGAGTCGAGAGGGCGAGGGCTGCCCTCGCCGCGGTCGGCCTCGAGCAGCGCGCCGACTTCACCCCCACCAGGCTCTCGGGTGGTGAGCGTCAGCGCGTCGCGATCGCGCGGGCCATCGTGGCAGACCCGGCGCTCTTGCTCGCGGACGAACCGACAGGCAACCTCGACTCAAAGACCTCGGACTCGATTCTTGGGCTCTTCGACGCGCTCCGCGCCGGGGGGCTCACCATCGTGATGATCACGCACGACGCCTCAGTCGCCTCGCGCGCCGATCGCTCGGTGCGGATTCGCGACGGGGTGCTGAGCGAGGTCGGCGCGGCCGAGCATGCGGGTGGCCACGCCCAGAATCACATCGGCGCCGGCCAGTGGGAGGGTCGCCCGTGAACACGACGCATCTGTCCTGGAGGGACCTCGCGTCCGAGGCGATTGCGGGCCTCGCCTCGCGGCCCGCGCGCACGCTGCTGACGGTTCTGGGCACGGTTCTGGGCATTTCCGCTCTCGTCGCCACCGTGGGCATCGCGCAAACCGCGGGCAACCGCATCGTCGGCTCCTTCGATGAACTGTCGGCGACGAGCGTCGTGGTGACCAACGAGTCCGGGTTCTGGGGCGGGGGCGGCGGTCCCAAGGCGTCGTTCCCCCGCGATGCCGAGGACCGGATCTCGCGGCTCAATGGCGTCAATGCCGTGGGCGTGGTCGGCACCGTAAGCGTGGGCGACGCGCTGGCGTCGACGGTCAAGATCGACGACCCGACCGCGCGCAACGAGTTTCAGATCGACGTCAAGGCCGCGTCCCCAGGCCTGCTCGACGCCGTCAAGGGCGAGATGCGCATGGGCCGCTGGTTCGATTCCGGCCACGAGTCACGCGCCGATGACGTGGTGGTCCTTGGCCCCGGCGCGGCGTCAAAGCTCAACGTGTATCGCGTGGACCAGCAGCCCGTGGTCTTCCTGGGTGATCAGGCGTATGTGGTGATGGGCGTGCTGCGCGACGTCTCACGCCAGCCCGACCTCCTGAACGCGATCATCATGCCCGAGGCGACCGCGCGCAAGCACTACGACTACACGTCAGCCTCGACCGTCCAGGTGGATGTGGCCCTGGGCGCTGCCGAGCTGATCGGCGCGCAGGCCCCCATCGCGCTCAATCCGGACGATCCCAAGGTGTACAGGGTGCAGGTGCCGCCGTCGCCCAATTCGCTGCGCAACAAGGTCGAGGGCGACGTAAACTCGCTGTTCCTCATCCTGGGTGGCGTCTCGCTGCTCGTGGGCGCGATCGGCATCGCGAACGTGACTCTCGTGAGCGTGCTCGAGCGCATCGGCGAGATTGGGTTGCGGCGTGCGTTCGGGGCGCGCAGGCGACATATCGCGATGCAGTTCCTCCTCGAATCGACAGCAATGGGCCTGGTAGGTGGCATCATGGGCGCCACGCTAGGCGTGCTCGTCGTGGTCATCCTGTCGGCAACCCGCGAGTGGACGCCCGTGCTGTCGCCGTGGATCCCCATCGTCGCGCCACTTCTGGGCGCCATCACCGGCCTCGTGGCCGGCGTCTACCCGTCGATGCGGGCCGCGTCTCTCGAGCCCGTCGAGGCGCTGCGCGCGGGAACGTAGCGACCAACCCTGGGCCCGCGCGGCCCTCTCGTGCGTTTCACCCGCGGATCGACCCAACGCTTTCCGCCCCGCCAGCGTCATACACGCATCTATTCGGCGAAGAAGGGGTTCGCGATGCGGTCACGCGTGTGGGTTCGTTTGGGTGTCGTCCTTGGCACAGCGTCGGTGCTCGTCACGGCCTGCTCGGCGGGCAAGGATGACGGCGCGAGCGCGGATGACCACAAGGTCACGATCGCGTCCCTGATGGGTGCTCCCGACTACAGCACCATCGACTACAACGCCCAGCAACAGCAGGTCGAGGAGCTCGTCGCGGAGTGCATGGCGAATGAGGGCTGGGAGTACATCCCGGTCAAGTACCCCGATTCGGGCGGTGCGGTCGAGTACACCGATGAGGACGAGGTGGCGCGCGTTTCCCGCGAGGGCCTCGGCATCACCTACTACTTGCTGTATCCCGCGAGCGGTGAGATACCTGTCGACGACCCATGGGCCAATTGGGTGAACCCGAACGACGCCTATATGGAATCGCTGAGCGACGCGGAGCGCACCGCGTACTACGTCTCCCTCAGTGGCAGCGGCGGCGTCGACGGCCCCGTTCTCTACCAGACGGGCGTCGCCCGGCTCGAAGGAGACGCCGCGACCGTTGACAAAATCGTGGTTGACAACGGCGACGGTGGTTGTCAGCGCGAGGCGTACGACGCGGTGAGCGGCGATGACATCACAGCGTCGGCCGCATACCAAGAGGCGATTCAGGGCTACTACGAGGAACTCCAGCAGCGCTTCGAGGCCGATCCGCGTCTTGTCTCAGCGAACGAGACGTGGTCGGCATGCATGAAGGACGCCGGCTACGACTACGAGAACCAGCAGGCGTACTACGAGGGCATCTACGCCGAGCTTCAAAAACGCACGGACGAGGCGCTCGGGCCCGACTTCTACAAGGACCCCATGGAGGGTTGGACCCAGCAGCAGATCGACGACTTCTACGCGACCGCCACTCCCGAGGAGGTAGACGCGCTCTACGACCAGTCGCGAAATCTGACGGACGACCAGCGCACCCAGCTCGAGGCGATCCTCGTCGACGAGATCAAGGTGGGCCTCGCCGAGCACACGTGCTCCAAGGAGCTCAACGACGCGAGCCAAGAGATCAACGCGGATGTGGAGCAGCAGTATGCGCTCGAACACGAGGATGAGCTCAAGGTTCTGGCGGCATCGCTTTCCAGCGGAGACTGATTCCGGAGTTGGCGTGCGCGGACTCCACCGACGTTCGGACCCTCCCGCGCGCCCCAGCGCTGGGTCATCGGGCACCACCCGCCGCTAGAGTGGCGTCCACACTGACATTGAGGGGTCTGCGATGCGCTCGCACACGTGGGTACGTTGGGTTGCTGTTCTGAGCGCTGCGTCCATGCTGACTACCGCCTGTTCGGGCGATCAGGGCGAAGGGCCGGCCCAAAAGGTCACCATGGCATCGCTCATGGGCCTCGACGACCCCGACGCATTCGACTTCAACGCGGCGGTGGACGGCATCGAAGAGCTCGTCGCGGATTGCATGGCGAAGGAGGGGTGGAGCTACTTTCCCGTCAAGATTCCCGACCTGCATCCGGAGTTCGCCGACGATGAAGCGGCCGAGGTCGCCCGTATCAAGCGTGAGGGCCTGGGAATCACGTACTACCTGGTGGGCGACGCCTCTCAAGACGACGCGGGGGGCGACGCCTGGGCAACCTACGACGACAAGAACAACAACTACGCCAACGCGCTCGACGACGCGGAACGCACCGCATATGACGCCTCTTTGTACGGGACCGAGGAGGAGCAGGAGGCCGACAAGACCACAGCGGTCGACCCCGCCACGGGGAAACAGGTCACGGTCAACCTGTCGTCAGTGGGTTGCCGAGGCGAGGCCGGCGATGCCTTCTATGGCGATAGCCCAGCGCACAATCGCGTGTATTCGCAACTGATGCAGTCCTACTGGGACGAGCTCGACGTGCGCACCGCTGCCGATCCTCGCTTCGTCGCGGCCAGCGCGGAGTGGTCCGCGTGCATGAAGAAGGCCGGCTACGACTACGACGCCCCCGCCACGTTCAGCGATGCCGCCTACTTCGACTTCCAGACCCGATCAGAAGACGTGGTGGGCCCCGAGTTCTTCGCGGATCCCACGGCCGGGTGGACTGAAGAAGAGATTGCCGTTTTTTGGGCGAACGCCACCCCGGAAGAGGTGTCCGCGATCTACAGCAAACCCGTCGAGCTGACGGCGGATGAGCGCAAGCAACTTGAGGTGATCTTCGCTCAAGAGGTTGCCGTCGCGCTTGCCGATCACGCGTGTTCCATAGACTTCGAGGCGAAGGCCGAGGTGGTCTCCGCCGACGTCGAGGAGCAATACGCCCTCGAACACGAGGATGAGCTCAAGCAGCTCCTCGCCAGTCTTTCCGATAGTGCGTGAACCGGCCCCACGAATCGCGGTGCCAGACCGCGGTGCCACGCGCTGTGCGCGGAGGCTCCCGTTCGTGACAAACTGGCGGACATGACTCAATCGGCTTCAGGAGGCAATCGGCTCGACCCGTGGCTCGGGTCGTACGCCTCCCGTGCGCACAATATGCGCGCATCCGAGATTCGTGCGCTGTTCGCCGTGGCCTCGCGCCCCGAGGTGGTTTCCCTCGCTGGCGGCATGCCCTATATCGGCGGCCTCCCCCTCGAGGAGATCGGCGAGATGATGCGCCGGCTCATCGTCGAGCAGGGCGAGACGGCGCTGCAGTACGGATCCGGCCAGGGCCACGAGAACCTGCGCGAGCACATCACGCACGTCATGGCGCTCGAGGGCATTCACGCTCATCCCGACGACGTGGTCGTCACGACCGGCTCGCAGCAGGCCCTCGACCTGGTCACCACGATCTTCATCAACCCCGGCGACGTCATCGTTGCCGAGGCTCCCTCGTATGTGGGGGCTCTCGGGGTGTTCCGGGCGCACGAGGCCGACGTGGTCCACGTTCCCATGGATGAGAACGGTCTTGTTCCCTCGCTGCTTGAGGCAACCCTCACGCGACTCCAGGCAGAGGGCAAGCGCGTCAAGTTCCTCTACACCGTGCCGAACTTCCACAACCCAGGCGGCGTGACCCTGTCCCTCGAGCGTCGGCCGCAGGTCCTGGAGATCTGCAAGCGCTTCGGCGTGCTCGTACTCGAGGACAACCCCTACGGTTTGTTGGGTTTTGACGCCGAACCCCTCCCGGCGATGCGGTCGATGGACCCCGATGGCGTCATCTACCTGGGGTCATTCTCCAAGACGTTCGCTCCCGGATTCCGCGTCGGCTGGGCCGCCGCACCCCACGCGGCGCGCGAGAAGCTCGTCCTCGCCGCCGAGTCTTCGATCCTGTGCCCGTCCAATGCCTCGCAAATGGCGATCGCGAGTTACCTCGAACACGCTGACTGGCAGGGCCAGATCAAAAAGTTCAGGGAGCAGTACCGCGAGCGACGCGACGCGATGATCGAGGCCCTCGAGGAGTACATGCCCGAGGCCTCGTGGAACGTCCCCGACGGCGGGTTCTACGTGTGGGTCAAGCTGCCCGAAGGGCTCGACTCCAAGTCGATGCTCCCCCGTGCGGTCACCGCACGCGTCGCCTACGTTCCTGGGACGGCCTTCTACTTTGACGGCTCCGGCTCCGACTACATGCGGCTCTCGTTCTGCTACCCCACTCCCGAGCGGATACGTGAGGGCGTCCGTCGCCTCGCTGAAGTGGTGACAGCCGAAATGGAAACCGTGCGGATCTTTGGCCCGCACGGCACACGAACCACGGCGACGGTGCAGGCTCCGTCGCCCGACCTGGCCTAGCGCCACCAACCCTGGCGAAGCGAGTAGGAGACGACATGGACGTTCTGATTCTGGCAGGTGGCTTGTCGCATGAGCGCGACGTTTCAATCCGTTCCGGCAGGAGGGTCAAGGACGCGCTCGAGTCCCGTGGGATCCGCGCCAAGGTCGCCGACGTCGACACGTCGCTCATCCCGACGCTGCGGGAACTGAGCGACGACACCGTGGTGTGGCCTCTTCTTCACGGCGCTCCCGGCGAGGATGGCTCCCTCCAGGCACTGCTCGAGCTGGTGGACGTTCCGTTTGTGGGCAGCCGTTCGCGTGAAGCGCGCGTCGCCTGGGTCAAGCCCGTCGCCAAGGCCGTCATCGCCCGAGGCGGTGTGTCCACGCCTGAGTACGTGACCCTGCCTCAGGCGCTGTTCCGTGAGGCCGGTGCGGATCAGGTGCTCGCCGCCCTGCTCGACCAGTTCCCGTTGCCGCTCGTGGTGAAGCCCGCGCTGGGCGGATCTGCCTTGGGCGTGTCTCTTGTCACCGAGCCCGACCAGCTCGCCCAGGCCATGGTCCAGTGCTTTGCGTACAGCGACACGGCCATGTTCGAGCGCGCCATCATCGGCACCGAAGTGGGCGTGTCCGTCGTGGGAACGGGCGACTCCGCACGCGTGCTTCCCGCGGTCGAGGTCGTGTGCGAGGGCCCGTACGACTACGACGCGCGCTACAACCCGGGCCGCGTCGAATACTTCACGCCAGCCCGCCTCGACGAGGTGGGGACCGCCACCGTGGAGGCAGCCGCTCTCGCCGTCCACCGGAAGCTGGGGCTGGTCGACCTTTCACGCATCGACATGATCCTTGACGCCGATGGCGTCGCGCAGGTCATCGACGTCAACATCGCCCCCGGGATGACCGAGACCTCGCTGTTCCCGCAATCCATCGAGGCCAGCACGGCCGACAGGGGCGTGCTCTACGAGCGCATCTGCGCAGGCGCTCTCGACAGGTACCGCTCGCGCTAGGCCTCGACCTTCGCTGCGGGCCCAGGTCATCGAGCCGCATTCCCCCACAAGTTGGCCCTCGTGCCCTCGTGCCCTCGTGCCCTCGTGTCGTCGCGTCGTCGCGTCGTCGTACTCGCATGCCCGCATGCCCGAGCGTCGGCGTTGGCGTCGTCCCTGCCCTTGTGCCGGACGCATCGCTGCGCCCGGCGGGAGGGCCGCTACTTAGCGCCGAAGACGCCCGGGTCCTTGGGGCTGATCAACTGCACGATCCGGTCGAGGTCCTCGACGGTCGCGAAGTCAATCGTGATCTTTCCCTTGGTCCTTCCCAGTTGCACGCCCACTCGCGTGTCCAGCAGGTCTCCCAGGCGCGCGGAAAGGTCGTCTAGCGCCGCGGTGCGGCCTCCTGGGCGCACAGAACCCACCTTGGGCGCCTTCACCACCACTCCGAGAGTGACGGCCTCCTCCGTGGCGCGCACCGACATTCCCTCGGCGACGATGCGGGTCGCGAGGTGATCCATCGCCTCGGCGTCAGGGAGCGTCAGGAGTGCACGCGCATGGCCAGCGCTCAGCACCCCGGCCGCCACGCGCTTCTGCACGGCGGGCGGTAGCTTCAGGAGGCGAAGGGTGTTGGAAATCTGTGGGCGCGAGCGGCTGAGCCTCGAGGCCAACTGCTCATGCGTGATCTCGAAATCGTCGAGCAGCTGCTGATACGCAGCGGCCTCCTCGAGCGGATTGAGCTGCGAACGGTGCAGGTTCTCCACGAGGGCGTCGCGCAGCATCGCGGTGTCCTCGGTGCTACGGATGATCGCGGGGATCTCGGTGAGGCCCGCCTCACGCGAGGCCCGCAGTCGACGCTCACCCATGATGAGCTCGAAGCCCTCACCCTCGGGGTTGCGGCGCACCACGATCGGCTGCAGGACGCCGATCTCCTTGATCGAGCCCACGAGCTCGGCGAGCGCCTCGGGATCGAAGACGGTGCGTGGCTGTCGCGCGTTCGGCACCACGCTCGCTGGATCGATGTGGGCGAAGGTCGCACCGGGCACGGCGCGCAGTCCCATGCCGAAGGTGCCGGCCGTCGCATCGGCGATCATCGCGTCTGTCACGCGCGGTACGGCGCCCGTGTCAGAGAAGAAGACGTCTCGTGGTCGATCGCCGCGTGGCGCCTGCTGCTCCCCCGCGGCACCATCCGCGCCGAGCGGCGCTTCTGGCTCGGTGGGAATGAGGGCGCCGAGGCCGCGGCCCAGGCCTCGCTTCGGGGTACTCACAGTGAACCTCCTACGGCCGCGCCGCGTTCGGCCAACTCCTTGGCGATGGCCAGATAGGCCACCGCTCCCAAGGAGTGGGGGTCGTGCGTGATAACTGTCTTGCCAAAGCTCGGGGCCTCAGAGATGCGCACCGCTCTGGGTACGGTCTGATCGAAGGTCTCCTTGGGGAAGTGCGTCCGCACCTCATGCGCGACCTCCCGTGCCAGGTTGGTGCGCTGGTCGTACATCGTGAGCACGATCGTGGACACGTGGATCGCCGGATTGAGGTGCTTCTTGACCATCTCGATGGTGCGCATCAGCTGTGTAAGCCCCTCAAGCGCGTAGTACTCGCACTGGATGGGGATGAGCACCTCGGTCGCCACGACCATGGCGTTGAGGGTCAACAGGCCCAGGCTCGGCGGGCAATCGATGATGATGTAGTCGAGATCCTTGCCCTCCCTCGCGAGCAGCTCCGCGATCGCCGTGTGGAGGCGGTATTCCCTCCGCACCGCCGAGACCAGTTCGATGTCGGCGCCCGCGAGGTCGATCGTGGCGGGAACGCACCATAGTGACTTGAGGTCGGGGCAACGTTGGGCGACCGTCGCGATAGGCGCATCCTCGAGCAGCACCTCGTAGATCGAGGGGGTGCCCGCGCGGTGGTCCACGCCGAGCGCCGTCGACGCATTGCCCTGCGGGTCCGCGTCAATCACGAGAACGTTCGCGCCCTTGCTCGCAAGTGCGGCGGCAAGATTGACCGACGTCGTGGTCTTGCCTACCCCACCCTTTTGGTTGGATACCGCAATCACTCGCGTCGCTGGCGGGCGGGGAAAGCTCGACGTCTCAAGCGTGCGGCGCAAGCGTTCCACTTCGATGAGTTCGCGGGCCAGCGGGCTGTCGTGATCGGCTTCGATACCCGAGAAGACATCAGCCTCTCCCCAGCCGGCGTGGATGACCGCTTGAAGCCCCAACGCTTGGTTCGGCCGACCGTCGGCGGGCTCCGCCGTGGTTGCACGAGCGTCGGTCTCATGGTCAGTCACACACGCCTCCTAGGGAATGTCTTCGGTCGAGTACGGGCCAATGTTTCACGTGAAACAGTCTGGCCGCAACCGCCGAAGCACGTGGTTATCCACAAGCCTCCTGGTGAGGGTGCGGTGTGTGAGTCTACCTGTGGACGACGCCCGTCTATGGGGCCGTTTCCCGCGCAACGCGCTGTGGACAGCCTGGGGACAAGAGTTTCTAACGATTTCCCATATCGCGGCTGATGCGGACCACAGTCGTCGGTTCCATGCCGTCAAGCGTTGGAGCCGTGAGGATCTCCGCGGTCAGCTGCGCCTTCCGAAGCACGTACTTGGCACGGTCCACCTCGTCGGCCGCTGTGCGCCCCTTGAGGAGCGCCATGTGGCCGGTCTCGGATAGCAAAGGGAGACACCATTTCACGAGCTTGTCGACCGAGGCGACGGCCCTTGCCGTGAGCGCGTCTGCCCTAATGCTCCACGGAACCTCCTCGGCCCGGGCCCGCACGACGGTGACGTTGTTGAGCCCAAGCGCTTGGGAGGCTTCGTCGAGCCACGCGACGCGTCGCTCCATCGGTTCCACGAGCACCACCTCCCTATCGGGAAGCATCGCCGCCACCACGATTCCAGGTAGACCCGCTCCGGAGCCGACGTCGATGATTCGGCCCGCCCCCAAGAAGGGAACGACTGCAGCGGAGTTGAGAATGTGGCGCTCCCACAGCCGTTCGCGTTCATGCGGACCGATGAGGCCTCGGGTCTCGCCCACCTCGGCGAGCATCTCCGCGAACTCGACAACGGCCTCGTATCCCACTCCGAGAAAGACCCGAAGCGCGTCACGGTCGATCGAGGCGAAGTCGGTGCCTGCGCTTGCTGGGCTCGTGGGCCGGCCCTGCGCGGGGCTTGCCGACGCTGGCACGGTCGACTCGGACGGCGACAACTCACGCGATGGCAACTCACGCGATGGCAATGCGGACTCGGGTTGCATGGATTCACTCGTCATGTCACTCGACCCCTTCTCTCTGCCGCGGTAGACGCGGGATATTTGCTCTACCCAAGACGCGACCGTCAGGGCTGCGCCGCCTCACGGGCGGCGCGATGTTTCACGTGAAACACCGTAGTCGAGTAGGAGCCTGCCAAGACACTGCGAAGGGCGTCGCGAAACCAAATTGGGCTCCGCCGCGTGATTCTCTTGGACACGTGCGGCTCAATGCCGGGCCCCGCGGCACTTCACGCAGCAGCCCCCGGACCTAGAACGCCGGACCCCCCCTCTGGGCCCCAGGCCCCATGTTTCACGTGAAACATCAGGCAACGCGCACCACCCACAGGCGACCACGCGTCACCGCGATGTCGGGGTGTTGGGGTGTTGGGGTGTTGGGGTGTTGGGGTGTTGGGGTGTTGGGGTGTTGGGGTGTTGGGATACTAGAACGCCGCGTCCCCACAAGCACCCATGTTTCACGTGAAACATGCGGAGACGAGCAACGCCGGGGCCGCCCGCGGTGGGCCACTCCCGGCGTTGCTAAGAATTGGTCGGACTAGTCCCTAGCGGGGCTCACGACGACGTGACGGTGCGGGTCTTCGCCTTCGGACTCCGAGCCAAGGCCTGCCTCGAGGACAACGTCGTGAACGACCTTGCGCTCAAAGGCGTTCATCGAGGGCATGGCGATGGGCTCACCAGACTCACGCACCTTGGCGATGACCTCACGAGCCTGCTCGGCAAGCTGCTCCTTGCGGCCCGCGCGGAACTCCGCAATGTCGAGCATGAGGCGGCTCATGTTGCCCGTCTCGGACTGCACCGCGAGGCGCGTCAGGTCCTGAAGGGCGTCGAGCACTTCGCCGTCAGGGCCCACGAGCCGCTTGAGGTCCTGGCTCGGACCCTCGGCGAGGATCGCGAGTTTGGGCCGGCCCGCCTCTACGGAAATGTCGATGTCGCCATCCATGTCGAGGATGTCGAGCAGCTCCTCGAGGAAATCGGCGGCGATGTCGCCCTCTTTGTCGAGGTCCTTGCGATTGGTGTCAGTCATGAGAGTCCTTGGGTTCTTTGGGGCCACTCGTACGGTGGCCAACAGTTAGGTGGTCTTGACGCCCGGGGGGTCGGCCTCATCGCCGGGCTCGTCGGGCGGTGAGCCAGGCACGTCGGACGCGGCCGCAGCATCATTGGCGCCTGCGTCAGCTGCAGTCGCCGATGTCCCCGCCTTGTTGCGCTTCTTACGCTTCTTGGGTTGGGTGCGCTGACGCGCCCGCTTCTCCTCTGCGATGGCGGCCGCTTCGGCCTCCTCGTCAAGGCGAGCCTGCTCAAGCGTCCTGCCGTCAATGGTGAGGCCCTTTCGTGCGGCCTTCTCCGTCTGGCGCTCGAGGAGCGCGGCAGCCGCGGCTGACCCGGGCGTGGGGTTCCTCTTGATGACGTAGAACTGCTGACCCATTGACCACATGTTCGAGATGGTCCAGTAGATGAGCACGCCAATGGGGAAGTTGGGGCCGGAGAGCACAAACACGAACGGCAGGATGTACATGAGCATCTTCTGCTGCTGCGCCATGGGGCCCTCAAGGGCCGACGGGGGCATGTTCTTCATGGTCAGCTGACGCTGGCTGAAGAACGACGTCGAGACCATGGAGACGATCAGCACCGCCGCGATGATCTTGGGTTCTAGTTGGTCGCCCGACTTCAAGAAGGTCGACGAAAGTTGCGCGCCGAATAGGGTGGCGTCGCTTGCCTGGCTAATCAGATCCTTTGAGAGCAGTCCAATGGGGCCGCCGTCGCCGTCCATCCGGTAGTTGAGCACGCGGAAGAGCGCGAAAAATACAGGAGTTTGCATCAGCAGCGGCAGGCACGAAGAGAACGGGTTGGTCTTGTGCTTGGAGTACAACTCCATGGTCTCTTTGGTCATCGCCTCGCGGGAGGCCTGATCCTTTTTGCCCTTGTACTTGTCCTGCACTGCACGCAGCTCCGGCGCGATCATCTGCATCGCGCGTTGCGACTTGATCTGCTTAACGAACAAGGGGATCAACAACACCCGAATCACGACGGTGAGGCCCACGATTGAGAGCGCCCACGTCAGCCCGGAGGCGGGATCCATACCAACGAACTCCAACGCTTGGTGCACCAGCACCATGATGTTCGCCACGACCCATTCGAGCGGCCACAAGAGGGACAAAAGCTTTTCCACAAAAAGTCCTTACGTCGCTACGGATGAAGTCTGGTGGGTGTGAAAGAGTGGTTCGCCCTTGGCGGGGACCTCGTCAACGCCGCCGTTGCTCCACGGGTTACACCGGAGCACGCGCCATGCGGCCATTACGGATCCAACCACTGCGCCGTGAGTGCGCACCGCCTGGAGTCCATAACTGGAACACGTGGGGTAGTACTTGCACGAGGGACCGACCAGTGGCGACACCACCAGTTGGTACACCTTGATGAGTCCCATCACGGCGTATTGGGGGAGTCGCAATACTCCCCGCGCCAGGGTCGCCACTGTCATCGGCGCACCTTCGATTCTGCGCGAGCAAGAGAGCTCAGCACGTCGCTCCTCAGATCGGCAAATGAGGCATCGGCCGCTGCGGGAAGGGCTCGAACCACCACGTGGGAGCCTGTGGGAACGGTCACCAAAGCGTCGGCCATGACCGCGCGAAGGCGTCGCTTCACGAGGTTGCGAACCACGGCGCCTCCTACCGCTCGAGAAACAGCGAAACCGGCCATGCTCGAAGCATCGCCGGTAATCGCCATGTATACAACCGCAGTGCTACCGCCGGCCTTGCCGCCGCGCCGCATCGTGACTCGAAAGTCTTCGCTACGTCGCAGGCGAGCGCCGGCTGCTAGCACTAGGCCGAGAGAGAGTCGCGGCCCCGGCGACGGCGGGCCTTCAAAATGGCGCGTCCCGCACGGGTGCGGCTGCGCAGGCGAAAGCCGTGCGTCTTGGCACGCTTTCGGTTATTCGGCTGGAAAGTCCGCTTGCTCACGTGAGTACTCCACGACGTTTTGGGGGATGGGTAAATCAGCGAACTCACGGTACGCGCTGACGGGGCCCCGGTCAAATCTCAACGGGACCGTTGGCCACTAGGCCCAAACGGTATAGGCTCCCTCATCTATGCATCGTGCGGTGGAAAGACACGCCGCGTTCGTCAGATGACGATTAGGTAACGGGGTCTTAACCCCTGTGCACAATGCTGTGGAGAGGGAGCTGCTCGGTGACCACGGACGACGATAATCGCACGATCGACGAGGTGTGGACCGCGACCGTCAGCAACTTGGTTTCCGATGGATCCACCACCGCTCAGCAGCGCTCGTTCCTGCGACTCATCAAGCCCCTCGCCGTGCTTGAGGACAATGTGTTCCTCGCCGTCGCGGAGGACTTCACCAAGAACTACGTCGAGACGACGCTGCGACAGCCGATTGCCAGCGCGCTGAGCGACGTGATCGGCCGTGACGTTCGCATCGCGGTGACGGTCGACTCCTCGGTGAATCCGCCAACGCTTCCACTCGACGATGAGCCCGCTTATGAGCACTCACGTGGTTCCGGTCGCCCGCCGGTGGCTCCCACCCCTGTTGAGGACCCCCACCTCAACCCGCGCTATACGTTCGACACCTTCGTCATCGGCGCGTCCAACCGCTTCGCTCACGCCGCAGCTCTCGCCGTAGCGGAGAGCCCCGGCAAGACGTACAACCCGCTCTTCATCTACGGGGACTCGGGGTTAGGCAAGACGCACCTGCTGCACGCGATCGGCCACTACACGCGCCAAATCAAGCCGCAGACCCGGGTGCGATACGTGAATTCGGAAGAATTCACCAACGACTTCATCAACTCGATCCGCGATGACCGCTCGCTGAGCTTCAAGCGCCAGTATCGCGAGGTCGACGTACTCCTCATCGACGATATTCAGTTCCTCCAGGGCAAGGAACAGACGCTCGAGGAGTTCTTCCACACCTTCAATGCCCTTCACAACGCCGGCAAGCACGTGGTCATTACGTCCGACGTGTCGCCTCGCCACCTCAAAGGCATCGAGGAGCGCATGCGTACGCGCTTCGAGTGGGGCCTCATGACGGATGTGCAGCCCCCCGACCTCGAGACCCGCATCGCTATCCTTCGCAAGAAGGCCCAGGCGGATGACGTTCAGGCACCGCCCGACGTCCTCGAGTACATCGCCTCGAATATCACAAGCAACATCCGTGAGCTCGAGGGTGCGCTGATCCGTGTCACCGCTTTTGCCGCGCTCAACAAGCAAATTGTGGATCTGAGTCTTGCCCAGGTGGTGCTCAAGGACCTCATCTCTGATGATGATTCCCAGATCACGGCCTCCGCCATCATCGGCAAGACGGCCGAATATTTTGGCATCACGATGGAAGAGCTCACGGGCACGTCACGAAGCAGGGTCTTCGTCACGGCGCGCCAGATCGCGATGTACCTATGTCGCCAGCTCACCGACCTCTCGCTTCCCAAAATTGGCGAGCAGTTTGGCGGCAAAGATCACACCACCGTGATGTACGCGGTCAAGAAGGTCGAAAACCAGATCACTCAGCGCCGTCAGATGTACAACCAGGTCAACGAGATTCACGCGCGCATCAAGCAACAGTCGCGACGCTAGGCACCCTCACAGGCCCCCAACGACGTCGATTTCACATGGCCCTCGGAGCTGGTTCCGACTGCATGACCACTACCACAGCGTTCCGCCCTTCAACTACGTCACTCACACATGTGGATAACTCTGTGTATATCTCCTGCGGCCTCTCGATCCACAGGGAAATTGTTGTGAACAAATCACACTTCCCTGTGTACGCAGATCCTCTCTCCACCCCCACCTACGGCCGCCGCCCACAGAAATCAGTGCTGTATCCACGTGCGCATCACAGGATTTTGCAGGAACTATGTGACTTATCCCCAAAGTGGGCGGTGCCTATGACTACTACCTACCTCTATCTATTAGTTGTCCACATGGACCTTCATAACGTCCCCACATCGCACCGTCATCTGGGACTGGACGCGTCGTTCCATTGGCGTAGTGTGTGACCGGAAAGGGGAGTTCGATGAAGTTTTCAGTAGAGCGTGACATTCTCGCCGACGCCGTTGCATGGGCGTCGCGCGCGGTTCCTCATCGACCCCCGGTGCCGGTGCTGGCCGGTGTTTTGATCGAGGCTGACGCTGCAGGCATCGTGACGCTCTCGAGCTTCGACTACGAGGTGTCCGCACGGGGTCAGTTCCCCGCCGATGTCGAGACCGCCGGTGCTGTTCTCGTGTCAGGTCGGCTCCTTCGTGAGATCGCCAACGCGCTCCCTCACAAACTCGTCAAGTTCGATCTTGAGGGCACCAAGATTTCCGTGATCTGTGGGTCGGCTCGATTCTCATTGGCCACGATGCCCGTGGATCAGTACCCCGCACTTCCCGTCATGCCGGAGACCTCAGGAACCGTTGACGGAGCCGAGCTTTTGGCGGCGGCTCAGCAGGTCCAGGCCGCGGCATCGCGCGATGAGACCCTGCCGATTCTGACGGGTGTGCGGATGGAGATTGAGGGCGAACGCATTTCGCTCCTCGCCACCGACCGCTATCGCCTTGCGCTCCGCGAGTTGACGTGGAAACCCTCGTCCCCCGATATTTCAGCTATTGCTCTGGTTCGTGCCAAGACTCTTGCCGACACGGCGAAATCGCTTGGTTCGGGCGAAGTGGAACTGGCCCTGAGCTCGGGCCAGGGCGTAGACCTCATTGGCTTCTCCGCCGGTGGGCTTGTCACCACATCGCTCCTCATGGACGGCGAATACCCGCAGGTCCGCCGCCTGTTCCCCGAGTCGTCAAACATCACCGCGATCGTCTCCACGTCGGAGCTCATCGAGGCTACCAAGCGCGTGTCTCTCGTCGCGGAACGCAATTCTGCGGTGCGACTTGTCTTCTCGGAAGGCGAGCTGGTACTCGACGCAGGTCACACCGATGACGCCCAGGCCTCGGAGGCCATCGAGGCAACGGTCGAGGGTGGCGAGATTACGGTGGCCTTCAACCCGTCCTTCCTGCTCGATGGTCTGAGCGCCTTGGATGCCCCCTATGTCCGCATGGGATTCACGCAGGACACCAAGCCGGTCGACTTCGTGGGCCTCGACAAGCCCGACGGCACCCCCAAGTCGGAGTTCCGCTACCTCTTGGTGCCCATCCGCATTGCCGGCTAACGGCCGATGCGCGTCACCCACCTCCAGCTGACGGACTTCCGCTCATACGAGTCGGCACAAGTCGAGTTCGGTGACGGCGTCACCACCCTTGTAGGCCGCAATGGCCACGGGAAGACCAATGTGGTTGAGGCGGTGCGCTACCTTTCGACCCTCTCTTCTCATCGTGTCGCGACCGACGCACCACTGTTGAGGGCCGGGGCCCAGCGCGCGGTCGTGGCCGGCAGGGTGCAACGCGGTGAACGCTCGCTCATGCTCGAGATCACGCTGATTCCAGGCAAGGCCAATCAGGCCAGGCTCAACAGGGGCGCATCGCGACCTCGCGATCTCATCGGTCTGTTGCGCACGGTGGTGTTCGCACCGGAGGATCTCGGACTGGTCAAGGGTGATCCCAGTGCCAGGCGCGCCTTCATGGATGAGCTGTGCGTGGCACTGCAGCCCGCGTTAGCGGGCGACCTTGTGGACTATGACCGGGTGTTGAGGCAACGCTCATCGCTGCTCAAATCCGCCAAGGGCAAGGCTCGCATTGACGAGGACATGCTGGTCATTTGGGACGAGAAGCTCGCTGGCCTTGGCGCCCGCATCACGAGAGCGCGCCTCATCGCGATTGAGGGGCTGGCTCCGTTTGTCGCCCGGGCCTACGCGGATGTGGCGCCAGGTGAGGGTGAGTGTGCCATCTCGTACGCCACCGCGACGAGTGTTTCACGTGAAACACAGCCGGACGAGCCGTCAGAAATCGGGGCGCCTGGCGGCGCCCAATTCGTGAGTCCTCGATCTGCCGCGAACGATGGAACAAGCCCTCCGGACACGAAATTTGAAATTTCCTCGCGGCCTGCGGCCGCGAGCGACGCGACGGAGCGCGTCGCCCCCACGCCACTCACCTCGATCGCCGAACTCACCGAAGCACTTCTCGCGCGAATGCGGGAACTCCGCAAGCAGGAACTCGACAGGGGTGTGTGCCTCGTGGGGCCACACCGCGACGATCTGGACATCAGGATCGGCGCGCTTCCGGCAAAGGGTTACGCGAGCCACGGAGAGAGCTGGTCATGCGCGCTCGCCCTCAGGCTCGGTTCCTACGATCTCCTCGCGACGGACGGCGACGACGGCGAACCCGTCCTGATTCTCGACGACGTCTTTGCGGAACTCGACGCGGGGCGCCGAACCGCGCTCGCACGCCGCATCGTGCACGCGAGGCAAGTGCTGATCACAGCCGCCGTCGCGGAAGACGTGCCCACCGAATTGCGTGACCACCCCGGGGGACACCACATCCTGCGGGTCACCCCCGGCGAGGTCCAAGCGGAATTGCTTGATGAGAAGCCGCCGACTGGGACAACGACTGCTGACGCCCCGCCCTCCGAAAGCCTCCCCACCGAGGTCGACGGTGAGTGACGAGCCAAACCGCGCGGGCCCTCCGGTGAGCGACGACGCTGAGGTAGACGACGACGCTGAGGTAGGCGACGACCGTCCGGTGAGCGACGACGCCCCGGTCGAGCGCCGTCAAGGCAGCGCGGCACCCCTCCCAGACCAAGCGCCGCGCACCGATCCCGCGGCACTCGCGAAGGAGGCGATGGAGCGGGCACGCGCGTCGGCTCGCGAACGGGGTGCCCGGCGATCCTCCCCTCAAACGGCCAGGAGGCAACGCGGCTCGCGCCGCGCCGCGACCGAGGGCGATTCTTCTCCCCAGCCCTTTGGCGTAGGCAGGGACCCGCGCGCCATGAGCGAAAACGTGAGCGCCCTCCTGCGCCGCATGGGGTGGACCGAGCACATCGAGGTGGCTTCGGTCACGGCGCGATGGCGCGAGGTCATTGGCGATCAAATCGCGGACCACTGCGAACCCGTCTCGTTCGACGAGGGCGTTCTGACCCTACGAGCGTCGTCGAGCGCGTGGGCCACGCAGATGCAGTTGATGTCTGGCCAGGTGCGCCACCGACTCAATGAGGAGTTTGGCCGCGAGGTGGTGAAGGAGCTTCGGTTCCTCGGCCCGAGCGACAAGAACTGGGTCAAGGGGCCTCGCCGCGTCAAGGGCCGGGGACCGCGCGACACCTACGGCTAGCCAAGCAAGCCGGTTGCTCCTAAAGACCGCGCCCGCGACGAAGCGCACACCGCCCCAAGGTCCCGGAACGGGGCCTCTGAGCCCCGCGCATCGGCACCTCGCCGGCCCAGCCAAACAAACCCGCGCGACCACTTGTTCCACAATCCCCCTGAATCGCCCCAGAGAGCCCCTCAGAGCGCGTAGAATGACGTGAGATATGACGCGAGCCGAACCGGGCTGCGTTGGGGGCGTGGGAAGGCATTCTGTGGCCAAGCAAGACGCGTCAGCAAACGATCTGGCATATGGCGCCAGTGACATCACCGTTCTCGAGGGTCTGGAGGCGGTACGCAAGCGCCCCGGAATGTACATCGGCTCGACCGGTGAACGCGGTCTCCACCACCTCGTCTATGAGGTGGTGGACAACTCAGTCGACGAGGCGCTGGCCGGCCATTGCGACACCATCACGGTGACCCTCATGGCTGACGGTGGCGTACGCACCACCGACAACGGCCGCGGCATTCCTGTCGACATGCACCCCACCGAGGGCAAGCCCACGGTCGAGGTCGTCATGACGATCCTGCACGCGGGCGGCAAGTTCGGCGGCAGCGGCTACGCGGTGTCTGGCGGCCTGCACGGCGTGGGCATCTCCGTGGTGAACGCGCTGTCCTACAAGGTCGAGACCCAGGTCAAGCGCCAAGGCTTCGTATGGCGTCAGACCTTTGTCGAGGGCGGACGCCCGGACGGCACGCTCGTCAAGGGCGAAGCCACTGAAGAGACAGGCACCCAGCAGACCTTCTGGGCAGACCCCCTTATCTTCGAGACCACCGACTATGACTTTGAGACCCTGCGCGCGCGCTTCCAACAGATGGCGTTCCTCAACAAGGGACTGAGCCTCACCCTCACGGACGAACGCCCCGAGCACATCTCGGGTGAATCGGACGAGGACGAGGCCCCCACCTCGCGCAGCGTCACCTACAAATACGACGGCGGTCTGATCGACTACGTCACGCACCTTAACGCCACCAAGAAGGCCGAGCTGGTGCACCCCGAGGTCATCAGCATCGAGACCGAGGACGTCGAAAACCGCATCTCGGTTGAGCTCGCACTTCAGTGGACCAACGCCTACTCCGAGTCCGTCTTCACGTACGCCAACACGATCGCGACCACCGAGGGCGGCACCCACGAAGAGGGCTTCCGCGCCGCGATGACCACGCTGGTCAACAAGTACGCGCGCGAAAAGGGCATCATCAAGGAGAAGGACGAGAACCTCACGGGCGACGACGTCCGCGAGGGCCTCACCGCCGTCATCTCCGTCAAGCTCGGCGAGCCGCAGTTCGAGGGTCAGACCAAGACCAAGCTGGGCAACACGATTGCGAAGACCTTCGTGCAGAAGGTGGTCAACGAGCGCCTCACCGACTGGTTCGATTCGCACCCCAATGAGGGCCGCGACGTGATCCGCAAGGCGATCCAGGCGAGCCAGGCCCGCATGGCCGCGCGCAAGGCCCGCGAGGCCACGCGCCGCAAGGGACTTCTCGAGTCCGGCGGCATGCCAGGCAAGTTGTCCGACTGCCAGAGCCGCAACCCCGACGAATGTGAAATCTTCATCGTCGAGGGTGACTCAGCAGGCGGCTCGGCCAAGCAGGGCCGCGAGCCTTACAACCAGGCGATCATGCCGATCCGCGGAAAGATCCTCAACGTCGAGCGCGTGCGCCTCGACCGCGCGCTCGCCAACATGGAGGTCCAGGGCCTCATCACCGCGTTCGGCGCGGGCATGGGTGAGGACTTCAACATCGACAGGGCGCGCTATCACAAGATCGTGCTGATGGCCGATGCGGACGTCGACGGCCAGCACATCCGCACCCTGCTGCTCACGCTCCTCTTCCGCTACATGCGCCCGCTCATCGACGCCGGCTACGTGTACCTCGCGCAGCCGCCGCTCTTCAAGATCAAGTGGTCCAACTCCGCGCATGAATACGTCTACTCCGATAAGGAGCGCGACATGCTGCTGGCCGAGGGCCTCAAGTCGGGCAAGAAGATCCCCAAGGACAACGGGATCCAGCGCTACAAGGGTCTGGGCGAGATGGACCACGAAGAGCTGCGCGTCACCACGATGGACCCTGCCAGCCGCACCTTGCTCAAGGTGACGATGGACGATGCCGCCATGGCGGACGAGGTCTTCTCGGTCCTTATGGGCGAGGACGTCGAGTCCCGCCGTAACTTCATTCAGCGCAATGCGAAGGATGTGCGTTTCCTTGACATCTGAGACTCCGTCATCTAACAACCCCCCCACGGAAGGCACCCCCGTCGTCGGCCCTGTGAGCGCGAACGATCGCGTCAACCACGGCCGCATCGAGGACGTTGACCTCAACACCGAGATGCAGCGGTCCTATATGGACTACGCGATGTCGGTCATCGTCGGCCGCGCGCTTCCCGACGTGCGCGACGGACTCAAGCCCGTCCACCGCCGTGTCCTGTACGCGATGTTCGACGGCGGCTACCGCCCCGACCGCGCCTTCTCCAAGTGCAGCCGCGTCGTCGGCGACGTCATGGGTAAGTACCACCCCCACGGCGACTCGGCGATCTACGACACCATGGTCCGCATGGTGCAGCCGTGGTCGCTGCGCTACCCCCTGATCCTCGGCCAGGGCAACTTCGGTTCCCCAGGCAACGACGGCGCCGCCGCCTCGCGGTACACCGAGTGCAAGATGGCGCCGCTTGCCATGGAGATGGTCCGCGACATCGACAAGGACACCGTCGATTTCGAGGACAACTACGACGGCCGCGAACAAGAGCCGATCATCCTTCCCGCGCGCTTCCCCAACCTGCTGGTCAACGGCAGTGCGGGCATCGCGGTGGGCATGGCCACCAACATTCCTCCGCATAACCTGCGCGAGGTGGCTGCTGGTGTGCAGTGGCACCTCGACAATCCGGACGCCAAGCGTGAGGACCTGCTCGAGGCCCTCATCGAGCGCATTCCTGGCCCCGATTTCCCCACGGGTGCCACCATCCTTGGCCGTCGCGGCATTGACGACGCGTACCGCACGGGCCGCGGCTCGATCACGATGCGCGCCGTCGTCAACATCGAAGAGGTCCAGGGCCGCATGTGCCTGGTCATCACCGAGCTGCCGTATCAGGTCAACCCTGACAACCTCGCGATCAAGATCGCCGATCTCGTCAAGGACGGCAAGGTCGCTGGTATTGCCGACATTCGTGACCAGTCGTCCGGCCGTACCGGCCAGCGCCTCGAGATCGTCCTCAAGCGCGATGCTGTCGCCAAGGTCGTGCTCAACAACCTCTACAAGCACACCCAGTTGCAGGAGACCTTCGGCGCGAACATGCTCGCGATCGTCGATGGTGTCCCGCGCACCTTGCCGCTCGACGGCTTCGTGCGCCACTGGGTGACGCACCAGATAGAGGTCATCCAGCGCCGTACTGCGTACCGCCTGCGTGAGGCCGAGCGCGAGGCCCACATCCTGACCGGTTACCTCAGGGCGCTCGATGCGCTCGACGAGGTCATCGCTCTCATTCGCCGCTCTCCCGACGTCGACGAGGCCCGCACCGGCCTCATGGCGCTGCTCAAGGTGGACGAGGTCCAGGCGAACGCGATCCTCAACCTGCAGCTGCGTCGTCTGGCCGCCCTTGAGCGCCAGAAGATCATGGACGACCACGCCGCACTCATGAGAGAGATCGAGGACCTGCAGGGCATCCTGTCGTCCGAGTCTCGTCAGCGGTCGATCATCTCGGACGAGCTTCACGAAGTCGTGCGCAAGTACGGCGACGACCGCCGCACCGAGATCTCCCTGTTCGACGGGGAGGTCTCGATCGAGGACCTCATCGCCGAGGAGGAGGTGGTGGTCACGATCACGCGCGGCGGCTACGCCAAGCGCACGCGCTCGGACCAGTACCGCGCGCAGCGTCGTGGCGGCAAGGGAGTCCGTGGCGCGACCCTGCGCAGCGACGACCTTGTGGACCACTTCTTTGTGACGACTACGCACCACTGGCTGCTGTTCTTCACCAACCTGGGCCGCGTGTATCGCGCCAAGGCGTATGAGCTTCCCGACGGAAGCAGGGACGCCAAGGGTCAGCACGTCGCGAATATGCTCGCGTTCCAGCCCGGCGAGGAGATCGCCCAGGTCATGGACCTGCGCACGTATGCCGACAAGCCGTATCTGGTGCTCGCCACCAAGCGCGGCCTCGTCAAGAAGACGGACCTCACGGCCTACGACTCGAACCGCAGCGGTGGCCTCATCGCCATCAACTTGCGCGAGGTCGAGGGCGACAACGGCGAGATGCTTCCCGACGAGCTTGTGTCCGCGCGCCTCGTGGCTCCCGACGACAAGGTCATGCTCGTGTCCCGCAAGGGACTGTCGCTCACGTTCGAGGCGACCGACGAAGCGCTGCGCCCGATGGGCCGCGCCACCTCGGGCGTCAAGGGCATGAGCTTCCGCAACGACGATGAGCTGCTCGCGATGGACGTCGTGACCGAGGGCTCGTTCTCGTTCGTGGTGACCGAGGGCGGCTACGCCAAGCGCACCGCGGTCGAGGAGTACCGCGTCCAGGGACGCGGCGGACTCGGCATCAAGGTGGCCAAGCTCCAAGAGGAGCGCGGCGACCTGGTCGGAGCATTGCTGGTCGAGGAGCATGACGAGGTCTTGGTCATCATGGGCGGCGGCAAGGTCATGCGCGCCCTGGTGAACGAGGTTCCCGCCAAGGGCCGCGACACGATGGGCGTCATCTTTGCCAAGCCAGGCAAGGGCGACCACATCATCGGCATCGCGCGCAACGTCGAGCGTCACCTGGATGCGGACGAGCCTGTTGATGGCGAGGCCGCCGACGTGGTGGTTGCGCCCGAAGCTGGCGAGGCCGCCGACGGTTCCCCGGCGGTCGAACCGACCGCCTAGACCCGACCGCCTAGACCCGACCGCCTAGACCCCCCCGCAAGTGGCTTGATTCGTACCGGGTTTCGACCTGTTTCGGGCCCCAGTGGCGCAATACGTACCGGTGAGCGCAAGCACTGGAGCCTGATGGAGGGCGACGCGGGCCACGCCCACGCCAAACCCTTTCTTTTGACTAGATCAAAACAGGCGGATACCGTGGTGGGATGCACACCTATGGGGTCACCGAGGTAACGCGGGTCGACGCGACCGCGCTGCTTCGTGACGCCGGATTGCGCGTGACCAAGCCGCGCGCGGCCGTGATTGCGGCGCTCGCCGCGACGCCCCACGCATCGGCCGATGACGTGTTCCTGGCGATCGAAGGCGAGCTTCCGGGCACTTCGCGCCAGGCGGTCTATAACGTGCTCGGGGATCTGGCCGACAACGGCCTTGCCCAGCGCATCGAGCCCGCGGGATCTCCCGCCCGCTACGAGTTGCGGGTGGGCGACAACCATCACCACATCGTCTGTGTCTCATGCGGCGTGGTCGCCGACATCGACTGCGCCGTAGGTCACGCGCCATGCCTGACGCCGCAGCACACCGCCGGCTTCGTGGTCCACGAAGCCGAGGTCACCTATTGGGGTACGTGTGCCGACTGCCAGAAGCTGGCCCGCGTTCCTTCTTAAGCCCCACCCCTCGCACACTGTCCCCCTCATCCAAGGAGAGTCACCATGACCGAGAAGTTCACCACGACCAATTCGGGCGCCCCGGTCGCCTCCGACGCGAACTCGTTGAGCGTCGGCGCAGATGGCCCCACCGTCCTCCATGACCATTACCTGATCGAGAAGCTCGCGCAGTTCAACCGCGAGAAGGTGCCCGAGCGCATCGTCCACGCCAAGGGCGGCGGAGCGTTCGGCACGTTCACCACCACCGAGGACGTGAGCGCGTACACGAAGGCGGCGCTGTTCCAGCCCGGTGTCGAGACCGAGATGCTCGCGCGCTTCTCGACGGTTGCGGGTGAGGCCGGTTCGCCCGACACGTGGCGCGACCCCCGCGGATTCGCCTTGAAGTTCTACACCACCGAGGGCAACTACGACATGGTGGGAAACAACACGCCCATCTTCTTCATCCGCGACGGCATCAAGTTCCCGGACTTCATCCACTCGCAGAAGCGACTGCCTGGCTCTCACTTGCGCGACAACGACATGCAGTGGGACTTCTGGACGCTTTCGCCCGAGTCTGCGCACCAGGTCACGTATCTGATGGGCGACCGCGGCATCCCCAAGAGCTGGCGCCACATGAACGGCTACGGATCGCACACCTACCAGTGGATCAACTCTGAGGGCGAGCGCTTCTGGGTCAAGTACCACTTCAAGAGCGATCAGGGTGTCGAGGGCATGGACGGGCAGACGGCCGCCGAGCTGGCAGGCACCGACGCCGACGTCCACATCCGCGACCTGCACGACGCGATCGAGTCGGGCAACGCCCCTTCGTGGACGCTCTACGTGCAGGTCATGCCGTATTCCTATGCGGCGACGTACCGCTTCAACCCGTTCGACGTCACCAAGATCTGGTCACACACGGACTACCCGCTCATCAAGGTAGGCACGATGCTGCTTAACCGCAATCCCGGCAATTACTTTGCCGAGATCGAGCAGGCCACGTTTGAGCCGTCCAACTTTGTGCCAGGCATCGACGCGAGCCCAGACAAGATGCTGCTCGCACGCATCTTCGCGTATGCAGACGCACACCGCTACCGCGTGGGCACCAACTACGCGCAGCTTCCGGTCAATGCGCCGCACTCCCCGGTGCACAGCTACGGCAAGGACGGCCACATGCGCCACGACTACCGTGACGCGAGCGAGCCCGTCTACGCACCCAACTCGGTGGGCGGCCCCCACGCCGACCCCGCGCGCGCAAATGACGGTGCCGGCTGGCAATCCGACGGCGAGATGTCTCGCGCCGCTGCGACCCTCCATGCCGAGGACGACGACTTTGGCCAGGCGGGCTCGCTATATCGCGACGTCATGGACGACGGTGCCAAGGCACGAATGGTAGGCAACATTGCCGGGCACGTTGCGCAGGTGACCCGCCCCGATCTGCTCGAGAGGGTCTTCGAGTACTGGACGAACGTGGACGCCGACCTCGGCGCGCGGGTACGCGCGGCGGTTTCGGGGAACATCGTCCCGCTCCCCTAACCACGAGTGGCTGAATCCGTACCGGTTTTGGACCCGGGATCCGGGCTAGTGGCTTGATTCGTACCGCGCGCATCGCGCGACGGTACTAATCAAGCCACTTGGCGAGCCTTACCGCCCCAGGCCGGCACAAATCGCGCCACTGGGCGGGATTTCACACACGGCCGACCGCTCGCGGGCGATCCCGGCTACCCTGTACCCAGGCCGACGTCGGCCGCCACCCCCTGAATCTTCAGCGCAGGACTTTCCTGCGCTACCGCCGCGTGCCCAGACAGCGACGCTCACGTCATCGAAATGCCCGGCATTGAGATGGCAGTCCCAGAGCGCCACCGCTGCCGAGCGCGACGCGACATTCGCCACAAGAATGGGCGCAAGCGTGCCCGCATTAAGGAACCCCATGGCCCCCACCACCCGCGTCCAAGACGCCGACATCAACGCGCTCGTCACTGCCGGCATCGCGGACCGTACGCCCACGGGCGTTCCCGAGGTCACAAACGGGTGGGGCAAGGTGTGGGACCCGCGAACGTGGCGTCGCCAGCCGTGGATGAACCCCCGCGTCGCGCGCACTGAGGTCCTGTCAGGACTCGTCGTGGCGCTCGCCCTCATCCCCGAGGCGATCTCGTTTTCCATCATCGCCGGCGTGGACCCGCGCGTTGGCCTCTTCGCGAGCTTCACGATGGCCATCGCCATCTCGTTCCTGGGTGGACGCCCCGCGATGATCTCGGCGGCGACCGCGGCCGTGGCCCTCGTCGTGGCCCCGCTGGCCCGCGACTACGGCCTCGACTACCTCATCGCGGCCGTGATCCTTGGTGGCATCATCCAGGTGATCCTTGCGGTGCTCGGCATCGCCAAGTTCATGCGCTTCATCCCGCGCTCCGTGATGGTGGGCTTCGTCAACTCACTCGCGATCCTCATCTTCCTTGCGCAACTTCCGCAGCTCACCGACGTCCCGTGGGCCGTCTACCCACTCGTGCTGGTCGCGCTTGCGATCATCACGTTCCTCCCTCGCCTCACGAGCGTCATTCCCGCACCCCTCGTCGCGATCGTCGGCCTCACCGCAGTGACCGCCGCGTTCGCGATCGCCGTTCCGAGCGTGGGTGACGAGGGCAAGCTGCCCAAGGGCCTGCCGTCGCTGCTATGGCCCGGGGTGCCGATGACCATGGAGACCCTGCGCATCGTCGCCCCGTTCGCGATGGGGGTCGCGTTGGTGGGCCTGCTCGAATCGCTCATGACCGCCAAGCTGGTGGACGACATCACCGACACCCACTCGGACAAGACACGCGAGGCCTGGGGCCAGGGCGCGGCCAACATCATCACCGGGTTCTTTGGCGGGATGGGCGGCTGCGCGATGATCGGCCAGACCATGATCAACGTCAAGGCCGGCCGCGCGCGCACCCGACTCAGCACGTTCATGGCGGGAGTGTTCCTGCTGGTACTCATCCTCGCGCTCGGCGACGTGGTCGCAGCGATCCCGATGGCGGCGCTCGTCGCGGTGATGATCTACGTGGCCTGGGCGACGTTCGACTGGCACTCCATTCGCCTGTCGACGCTCAAGCGCATGCCCCGCTCCGAGACGGGCGTGATGCTCACCACCGTCGGCGTCGTGGTGGTGACCCACAACCTCGCATACGGCGTGGTTGCCGGTGTGCTGCTCGCATCGATCCTGTTCGCGCGCCGCGTGGCTCACCTCGCGAACGTCGAGGGTCTCCCCATCGAGGGCGATACCCGCACGTACAAGGTGACGGGCGAGCTGTTCTTCGCGAGCTCGAACGACCTCTTTAGCCAGTTCGACTACTCGGGCGACCCTGCCAACGTGATCATCGACATGAGCGAGTCACACGTGTGGGACGCCTCGACCGTCGCGACCCTCGACAGCATCGTCTACAAGTACGAGCGCCACGGCACCACGGTGAGCATCGACGGCCTCAACGAGGCGTCGCTCGCGATCCACGATCGGATGTCGGGCAACTTGGGCGCAGGGCACTAGCCCTCACCCGCGCCGCGGCGGTTCCCCCCGGAGTGGCTCATTCTGTACCGGTTTTGGGCACCAAACCCGGTCCAGTGGCTCATTACGTACCGTTCCGGGGAGTGATGGTGCGCTTTTGTGCGCTGTTCCCGACGCGCCCCTGACGCGGTACGGATTGAGCCACCAGGCGGCCGACGCGTCCTAAAACCGGTACAAATCAAGCCATTGGCGGGGTGGGACGAGGGTGGGAGGGGCCGGGCGGGGCCGGGGTCGCTGCGTCGGAGGGCCGGGCGCGCAGGGCACTTGCCCCGGACAGCACGGAACCCCGCGATCCCCATAACCGCGGGGTTCCTTCCCCCTAGGGGGAGCGCATCGGGCTTTTCGCCTTGTGGGCGGCCCGACGCCGCAAAAACTGATCAGATGAAAAGCGTCGTACCGGACTCCTGAGCCTCGCCGAGGAACGTGGCAACGCCCGCGAGCTCTACACCGTCGAGCAGGTCCGACTGGGCGATGCCCAGCAGGTCCATCGTCATGGTGCAGCCGAGCAACCTGGCGCCGCCGTCTTGAGCCGACTGGATGAGCTCGGGGAGCGAGGGCACCGCGTGCTGGTTCATGACGCCCTTGATCATCGCCGTGCCTGCGCCCATCATGTGCATTTGCGACAGGGTCAGCTTGTTCGCGCCGCGGGGCATCATCATGCCGAACATCTTGTCGAGCGCCTTCTTCTGACGCTTGGGCGGGTCCTCCTTGCGCAGCGAGTTGAGTCCCCAGAAGGTGAAGAACATCGACACCTCGTCGCCCATGGCGAGCGCGCCGTTCGCGATGATGAACGCAGCGATGATCTTGTCGAGGTCGCTTGAGAACACGACCATCGAGGTCTTCTTCTTGGCGGGAGCCGATCCGGTCGCAATGGGAGCGAGTCCACCCTTGCGCAGGGTGGCAACGAAGCCTGGTCCCTTGGGCTCGAGCGACACCAGCTTGTGGCCGTTCTTCGAGGCCCACGCCGGAGCGTCGAGGGCAAACCCGGGGTCGGAGACCGTGACCTGCACCTCGTCGCCGATGGCCGCATCCTTCATTGCGGTCGCGAGCTTCATGATGGGGCCGGGGCACGCGAGGCCGGTGCAGTCGAGTTGGATGAGGTTGCCGCTTGCCATCACGGGCATCGCGGAGATCGTCGTCTGCTCCGCGTAGTTCTCCATGGGAGGCAGCGCTTCGTATTCGGACTTGTCCGTGTCGTGCACGTGCTTGAACGTGGTCGATCCGCCCGAGAGCGTCGCGACGTCGGTGAAGCCGTTCTGCACCAGGATGCGCTGGGCCAGGTAGGAGCGGAAGCCGACGGCGCAGTACAGACGCACCGGCTGCGCGCGGTCCCAGTCCTTGATGGCCTCGCGGAACGTGCCGAGCGGAACGCATTCGGCGCCGGGAAGGTGCCAGATGTCGAACTCTTCGGTGGTGCGGACGTCGACCAGGCGGGCGCCAGCGACCGGGAACTCTTGCGAGTACCACAGCGTCAGGTCTCCGCGCAGGGTGTTCGCCGCCACAAAGCCGGCCATGTTGATCGGGTCCTTGGCGGAGCCGAACGGCGGTGCGTAGGCGAGTTCCTGCTCCTCGAGGTCGTAGACCGTGAGCCCAGCGCGGATCGCCATGGCGAACAGGTCGAGGCGCTTGTCCACGCCGTCGAAGCCGCAGGCCTGCGCGCCGAGCACGCGGCCGTCGGTCGGGGAGAACAGCACCTTGATGTGCATCATCGCGGTGCCTGGGTAGTAGCCGGCGTGGCCGGACGGGTGCACGTGGACCACGCGGTATTCGACGCCGGCGGCATCGAGCTGGCGGGCGGTGGCTCCCGTTCCACCGGCGACCATGTCGAACACCTTGACGATGCTGGTGCCCTGCGTGGACTTGTATTCGGTGTCGCGGCCGCAGATGTTCTCTGCGGCGACGCGTGCCTGGCGGTTGGCGGGGCCCGCGAGCGGGTTCAGGTACTCGCCGGGAAGGACGGGGTGGAGCGTCTCGACACCGTCGCCGGCCGCGTAGACGTCGGGGTCGTTGGTGCGCATGTGCGTGTCGACCTTGATTCCGCCGCGCGCTCCCAGCTCGATTCCGCACGCCTTGGCGAGCTCGACCGACGGGCGCACCCCCGCTGCGAGGATCACGAGGTCGGCGGCGATGGTCACGCCGGAGTTGAGTTCGACCTTGACGCGCTCGTCGCCGTCGGGGTCGGACAGTGCGTGGAACGCGGCCGCGCCAGTGGACAGGTGCAGCGTGATGCCGCGAGCGGTGAGGTGCTGCTCAACAGGAGCGGCAATCTCGTGGTCAACGGGGGGCAGGATCTGGTCGGAAAGCTCGACCACGTCCACCTTGACGCCGCGGTGGTGCAGGTTCTCCGCCATTTCGAGGCCGATGTAGCCGGCACCAACGACGACCGCGCGAACGACTCCGCGCTTTCCTGCCTTCTGGGCAAGCAGGGCGGCATCGAGACGCGCCTTGATGAGGTCCATATCGCCGATGCGGCGCAAGACGTTCACTCCTGGCAGGTCGACGCCTGGCATCGGGAGCTTCATGGCCTCGGCGCCCATGCACAGCGCGAGCTTGTCGTACGACTCGGTGTATTCCTTGTCGGTGTCGACCTCGCGCACGGTGACGGTCTTCTTCTTGCGGTCGATCGAGATGACCTCGGTCGCGATGCGCACGTCGATGTTGAGCGACTCGCGCAGGCTCTCGGGGGTCTGCAGCAGCAGGCGCGAGCGATCGGCGATGACCTCACCCACGTGATACGGCAGCCCGCAGTTTGCGAACGAGACGTGGTGACCGCGCTCGAAGACGACAATCTCTGCCGACTCGTCGAGCCTTCTGGCGCGTGCTGCGGTGGACGCTCCGGCGGCGACGCCACCAACGACTACGAGCTTCATGACAATGCCTCCGGGGGTATTGGTACACGTTCACACTAAGGAGAAGAGGGCGACTTGACCCGGGACTATTGTCGCCCCCCGGGACCTTTTTGAGGGCGCCGCACTAGACAGTGTGACCACGACGCGGGAGCATCCCGGGGTCCCGGTACGTTCCCTGCGCGTGACCAAGGACCAACGCTCGGTTAGGCTGGGGCGGATGTGCGCTTTGTGCGCAAGGAGGAGACTTGATGAACGCGGATGACCGCGGCCCCGCAGCAGAGGCCAAGCCACCGTTTGCCCCGGGAGCTCCCGGCGCGCCCGTACGCCGCGAGGGATTGATTCCGCCGAGCGGCTCCGTGCCGCAGCGCACCGCCTTTAGGCCCGTCACCGGCACGCACCCGACGTCTCCAGGGACCGCGAGTTCGCCCGCCGCACCCCCTGCCGCGCGCCCCTCGGGCTATGAGCCCCCGTCGACCACGCCCAACGCACCTTCCGCACCGGGCGCTCCGCAGTTCGCGCCGCGCGCACCCATGCCCGAACAAGCGCGACCCGCGTCTGCACCCGCGCGTCCTAGTGCCCCCACGCCCACCTTTGGCCCCACGGGCGCGGGTAGTGCGACGACCACAACCGCGGGTAGCGCAACGACCACGACCGCCAGTGGCTCGTCGGCCACGGGCACCGCTACCCGTTCAGTGGGTGACTCGCTCGGCCTCGGCCGCCTCAAGGAGGTCGCCGCGAGCAAGCTCAAGATGCAGGACCCCGAGCCCACCCTCCCCGGCGCCCCGCGCAAGGTGCGCGTGCTGTTGTCGCGCATCGACCCCTGGTCCGCGCTCAAGATCGGCTTCCTGTTGTCGATCGCGATCGGCATCATGACCATGGTGGCCTCGTACATCCTGTGGCACACGCTCAACGCGATGGGAACCTGGTCCACCATCAACGAATGGGTGGCCAAGCTTTTCACGCAGGGCCAGGAGGTCAACATCCTCCAGTTCTTCGACTTCGGCAAGGACATGTCCGCGATGCTGTTGGTGTCCGTGGTCAACGTGGTGCTGATTTCCGGACTGTTCGTGATCGTGGCGTTTATCTACAACATGATCGCGCGCGTTGTCGGCGGCGTGTACATCACGCTCACCGACGACTAGTTCCGACGGAGCCGTCGCGTCCCACGTTTGGTGGGGGCGTTCGCGTGCGGTATCTTAGTTGGTCGCGGCTCCGGCCGTTTTAGGGCCCATAGCTCAGGTGGTTAGAGCGCTTCGCTGATAACGAAGAGGTCGGAGGTTCAAGTCCTCCTGGGCCCACCATCGCCGCCGCGTCAGCAGTGTTGCCGACGTAGCGGTGGTGATCATTTCCCGGCCAACGGCCGTCCGGGGCCTTAGCTCAATTGGTAGAGCGCCTGCTTTGCAAGCAGGAGGTCGGGGGTTCGATTCCCCCAGGCTCCACTCCTCCCCCTCAAGCGCCGGCAACGGCGGCGCGTTCTCCGTGCCGACGCCCCCGCCCGCGCCGCGCTACGAGGCCCGCGAAGTAGTCGTCCCAGCTGATGTGCGCACGCCCGGCCGCGGCCTCGAAACCGCTGGGAGCGTCGTACGCCCCGTCGCGGATTCCCTCGTAGATGCCCGCAATCACAGTGCCCATGAACTCTCCAAGGTCCGCGACCCTGTCGGCCCGGAACTCCTCGGCGGTCACGGCGCGATACGCGATCGGGGCGCCAAAGGCATCGGACAGCCGGGCCGCGAGTTCGGCCTGCGTCATCGGCACGCCGTTCAGGTTGAGCGTGTTGCCGTCCTGCGATGAGTCGGTGAGCAGGCGCGAGTAGGCCGCGCCCAGCTCGGCGCGCGTGGTGTAGCCGCACAAGCCATCGCCGGCGCAGTTGGCGACCTCGCCGCGCTCGATATAGGTGTCCACGTATTCCACGTCGGGTTCGATATAGATGCCGTTACGGCCGATCACCCAGTTCAGGCCGCTCGCCTTGACGTCTTCTTCGGTCTGGCGGTTGCTGAGCACGATGGGCGCGAACGAGCTGTTCGCCTCGGGACCCTGCACGCTGGTGTAGACGATCTTGCTGACCCCCGCGGCGCGCGCGGCCTCGATCACGTCGCGGTGCTGGCTGATGCGCTTGTCGGGGGCGTCCATGCCGGAGACCAGCAGCACGGCGTCGATCCCCACGAGCGACTGCTCGAGCTGGTCGCGGTCGTTGTAGTCGCCGGGGCGCACCTCGACACCCAGGTGTTGCGCCTTGGAGGGGGTGCGGGCAAGCGCCACGACGTTGTCGGCGCCGATGCTCGCCACGGTTGCGGCAACGATGGCCGATCCGAGCTGTCCGGTGGCCGCCAGTATTGCTGGGCGCATGATGTCTCCTGCGAAGTGTGTGACTCGGCCCCCATGCACGCGCATCAACCTGGCGACGCATGGGCCCCTTCCCCCGCTGATGCGGTCACAGTCGCGGAGGGCCTGTGGCAGATGACCGGGGGCCCGTCGTGTGGCCCGTAGGTCCCGGCGAACGGGCCGGAAAGCGCCGTACATTGCAGACGATCTCACCGACGAGTGACGGGGCGGCATCGTGCCTGGTGAGCCAGGGCCCGACGTCGCTATCGGGATCCAATGACGCCAGAGGAAGAACCTCATGAGTATTGTCGCGCGCAAGGTGGTCACGACGGCCTACACCAGGGCCGTCAAGCCCGTGATCTTCAAGAGGCACCCCGACAAGGTGCACGACGACATGATCACTCACGGCTCATGGATCCAGAAGGCGCGCCCGGTGATGGCCTCCGCCGAGGCGATGCTCAAGTACGAGCACCCCGCGCTGGTCACTGACGTCTATGGCCTCAGCCTGCGCAACCCCATCGGGCTCGCCGCCGGGCTGGACAAGAACATCGCCATCCCGGGCATCCTGCAGATGACCGGCTTCGGGTTCCTCACGTTTGGCTCCGTGACGTCGCGCGTGTGCGAGGGCAATCCGCGCCCGTGGTTCCACCGCCTGCCCGAGCAGGGCTCGCTCGTGGTGCACGTGGGCCTGGCGAACGGCGGCGTGGTGCGCGTTGCCGAGCGGCTGCGCGAGCTCAACGAACGCAAGAACCCGCGCTACACCGCGCTGCCCTTCAAGATGTCGATCGCGCGCACCAATGACAACCTCACGGGCGACGTGGCCGAGGGTGTGGCGGACTACGTCGCGTCGGTCAAGGCGCTCGCGGGCCTGAGCGCGCTCATGGAGCTCAATGTCTCGTGCCCCAACACCACGGTGGGCGAGGCGTTCACCACGCCCGAGAACCTCGACGCGCTGCTGACCGCCGTGGACGAGATCGCGCCGCCGCAGCCCATCACGCTCAAGATGCCCGGTGACAGGCCGTGGGGCGAGTTCAAGGGGCTGCTGGACGTGGCGGCCGCTCACAAGGTGGACGGCCTCACCATCGCTAACCTGCGCAAGGACCGCACCGGAATCCCGTTGGCCGCCGAGGTCAAGGGCAACCTCTCGGGCGCCCCCGCGCGCGACGCAAGCACCGAGTTGATCCGCCAGACCTACCTCGCGACGGGCGACCGCTTCGTGATCGCCGGCGTGGGCGGCGTGTTCTCGGGCGCCGATGCGTACGAGAAGATCACCGCGGGCGCGACGCTCATCGAGCTGGTGTCCGGCCTCATCTTCCGCGGCCCCGCCGTGGTGGGCACCATCGCGCAGGAGCTGGTCACGCTCGCACAGGCCGACGGCTTCGAGCGCGTGCAGGACGCGGTGGGTTCAAAGGCCGACGTTTCGGTCGCCTAGAGAGCTCCCAGGAAGGCGGCGTCCCGCACATACCCCGTGGCGTCTCTCAACAGGTCGGGATTGGCGAGTTCCTCCGCCTTCGCGATGGACATTTCCGCGAGGTCGTAGAGACGAATAATCGCGACCTTCAGCAAGTCGTCCCACGTGGCGTCGGACCCGTACGCGCGCAGGATGAGCTCGACCCTGCGGCGCGCGTCGTCCATCCCCGGTGCGCCCTCGGGCGTCGTCGCCGTGAGGGGTACGGCACGGGTGGCGAAGTACGCGATGTCCCACAGCCTCGGGCCCGGCGAGCAGAAGTCGAAGTCGATCGCGCCCACGATCGCCCCGTCGGCAAAGGCCAGGTTGTGCGGCGCGAAGTCGCGATGGCAGATCACCTCGGCGGGCTCTCTGACGGGGGCCTGCCACACGGCCCCTTCGACGTCGAAGCCGACGCTCGCGTCGTGTAGCTGGCGCAACTTCCGGGCGCCGTCCTCGAGAACGGCATCTGCCCACACCCAATCGGGAAGAGGGTAGAGCGGGACCTCGCCTTCGACGAACGACAGGCGCTCGCGGTCGCCCTCGATCCCGAGCGGTCGGGGCACCCAGTCGACTCCCGTGTTGGCGAGGTGGCTGAGGTAGCGGTGGATGGTTGGCGTCCACGGGCCGGCCGCCCGCAGCACCGTGTCTCCGTCGCGGACCACCGCGTTCATGTTCCCGCCTGGGAGTTCGCCGTCCATGGGGGACAGCCTAGGCACAGGGCCGGGTTAAGCGAGGGCCTTCCTGTTGACATCGCCCCCCAGGACTGCCATAATGATCAACCTGACCATTACAACACCTCCTCACGACGGGGCACAGCAGTCGCCACTCATCGAGCAGTTCCTCGCGGGCGACCTGGTGGTTCCCTTTGGGGTCACCGCGCACCGGTTTTCCGCAGGCGAGGCCCACGTCAACTTCGCAGCCGATGCCGTGATCGAGGGTCGCGACTTCGTGATCACCGCGCGCGGCGGGCAACTCGGTGCCATTGCCGAGGCGGCCGTGTTCGCGGACGGGCTGCGGCGCCAAGGCGCGCGCACCCTCACGCTCTACATTCCGTACCTGCCCGCCGCTCGCCAAGATCGCGGCGCACCCTTCACGGGGAAAATCGCCGCGGACATCATCAACCTGGGCGGCTACGACCTGGTGATCTCGGCCGACCCTCACAGCCCGATCGTCCCCGCTATGGTGCGCAACTTCGTGGCCATCGAGCCCGCCGACATCTTCCCGGAGCACATGCTCCCGGCGGACGGCACGGTGTCGATCGTCGCCCCCGACAAGGGCGCCGCTGCAAGGGCCTCGGCCGTTGCTCAGCGATTCGGGCTCCCGCTCGTCCAGGCCGACAAAGCCCGCGACCCGGCACAAAACTTCGCCGTGACGGGCTACTCGTGCCCGCAGATCACCACCGACCACGCCGTCGTCGTTGACGACATCTGCGACGGCGGCGGAACGTTCCTCGCGCTCGCCGATGCCGTGGCGCTTGACCGCGACCACCTGCGCCTGTGGACCACCCACGGGATCTACGCCAAGGGCATCGGCGTTCTCGAGGACCGCTACGAGGTCGTGGGGTGCACCGACTCCCTCGAGTCGGGCCTCGCCGCGCACCACACCTCGAGCCTGCGCCCCGCGCTGCTCCGCACTCTGACCACCCACCTCGCCTAAGGAGCGATCATGAACACCCTCACCTCGCCCGCCCCGCTCGTGGACCCGATGTACTTCATCGACGCCTACAAGATTGACCACCGCCGCATGTACCCCGCTGGCACCGAGGCGATCTACTCGAACTTCACCCCACGCTCGAGCCGGATCGAGGGCGTGGAGAAGGTGGTCTTCTTTGGCCTTCAAGCCTTCCTTACCCGCGTGCTCGGACAGATGTTCGACCCGTGGTTCGCTGCCGACGAGGACGCGGTGATCGCCGGCTACGCGCGCCGCACCGACGGCGTGCTTGGCCCGAACGCCGTGGGATCCGACCACATCCGCGCGCTGCACCGCCTGGGCTACCTGCCGTTGCGCTTCAACGCGCTGCCCGAGGGCACCGAGGTGCCCCTCCGCGTGCCAATGTTCACGGTCGAGAACACCGATCCAGAGTTCTTCTGGTTGACCAACTACATCGAGTCGGTGCTCTCGGCCGAGGTGTGGCTGCCCTCGACCACCGCGACGCTCGCGCTGCGGATGCGTCGGCTGCTCGACGACTGGGCGGCGACCACGTCCGAGGCCCCTGCCGCGGTCGACTGGCAGGGTCACGACTTCTCGTTCCGCGGGATGTCGAGCCTCGAGTCGGCGGCGGCTTCGGGCGCCGGACACCTGCTCGCCTTCGCAGGGACCGACTCGATGGTCGCGCTGGACTGGATCGAGCGCTTCTATCCCGTCGAGGCGGGAACGGTGCTCGGCGGATCCGTGGCAGCGACCGAACACTCGGTCATGTGCGCGGGCGGTTTCGAATCGGAGCAGGCAACCTTCGAGAGGCTCTTGGCGACCTACCCCTCGGGCGTCCTCTCGGTCGTGTCGGACACGTGGGACCTGTGGACCGTCCTGACGGATTACTTGCCAGCAATCAAGGATCAGATCCTGGCGCGCGAGGGCAAACTCGTGATTCGACCCGACTCGGGCGACCCCGCGGACATCCTGTGTGGCGACCCCAAGGCCGCGCCCGGAAGCCCCGCCGCCAAGGGCGTCGTCCAGCTGCTGTGGGACGTGTTTGGCGGCACCACCAACGCGAAGGGGTATAGGGAACTCGACTCGCACATCGGCGCCATCTACGGCGACTCGATCACCTACGAGCGGGCCCACGACATCTCGTCCAGGCTCGCCAGCGCGGGATTCGCCTCGACCAATGTGGTGTTCGGCATCGGCTCGTACACGTATCAGTACAACACCAGGGACGTGTTTGGCTTCGCGATGAAGGCCACGTGGGCGCAGGTGAACGGCGAGGGATTCGACCTGTTCAAGGACCCGGTCACCGACTCGGGCACCAAGCGGTCGGCCAAGGGGCGGCTCGCCGTGGTGGCAGGAGCCGATGGCGAGTTGGAGCTCATCGAGCAGGCCACTGTCGCGGACGAGGCGCTGTCGCTGCTGGAGCCCGTGTGGGAGAACGGGCGGTTCCTCAAGCGTCACACCTGGAACGAGGTCGTGGATCGCGTGGGCGTCAGGGTCCTGCGATGAACGCCACAGCAATGAACGCCGCAGCGAGGATGCTGACGGTCGCGGTCGACGGGGTGCTCCGGGACGATCGGGGCGAAGCGATTGCCGCAGGGCTTGCGTGGGTGCGGCGCGAGTTCCGCGACTCGAATGCCATGCTCGTCTACATCTCGGCACTGGGGGCAGAAGACGCCGACGCGAGATGGCTGTGGCGCCACCGGTTGCCAGCGGCCGACGTGGTGGGAGTGGGAGCGGCGGCGGGATTGGGTGCGGCCGCGTCGGCATGGCCCGCAGCCGTGGTGCAGGCGCTCAACAGCCTCGTGGGTGATGCGCCCCGATCGATCCAACACATAGACGCCAACCCGGCGACCGTCGAGGCCCTGAACGCCGCCGGTGACCCGCAACTGACCGCAAGCCTGCCACCATGGGTGCATGCCATGCCGGCGATGGCGTGACCCGACCGGAAGGATGTCAAGCGTGACCAACTATGCGGGGCCCGTGGTCACCACCGATGCGGTGGTGCTGAGCCACGTGGGTGACCAGCTTCAGGTCCTCGTGCACGCGCGGCCGCGAGAGCCCTTTGCGGGAGCGCTCGCTCTGCCTGGCGTCTACGTCCATTCGGGTGAAACGATTGCCGACGCGACGCGCCGATGCTTGGCGGGCAAGACGGGGATGAGGTTGCGGGACGCCGACGGTCCGCGACTCATCGACGTGTACGACGCCGTTGAACGCGACCCGCGCGGCCACGCGCTGTCCGTGGTGACAGTGGCCTTTGTTGAGCCGTCGCGGTCCATCGACGACGCGCTGGCGCGGTGGCTACCGGTGGGCGACGGGGCGCTCGGCCTCGCCTTCGACCACGACGACATCGTGCGAACCGCGGTCGCGTGGGCGCTGGCACATGTGTACATCGATCGGTTCGTGTTGGCGGGGCTCCTTGCGGGGACCGACATGACCACCGCATCCGTGCGCCGCGCGGTCGCCTCGGTGGGCGTGCCGGATAACGTGTCAAACATCCGCCGGTCGCTTGCGGCGTCCGGGTTGCTGCGACCATCAGGGAGTCGCGCTCCCGTCCCGCACGGCAAGCCCGCGCTCGTGTGGGAATGGGTCCAGGAAGCCGACGCCTAGCTGCGGGATCGCGGAACCGCAGGGGACGTGCAGAACGGGACCTGCGCTCAGGGCGCGACCGACATTGGAGTCGACGCCGCGCTTCGGTGTCGGCCGCTAGGCGCTCCCCGGCGCCACGAGCGCGACCGAGGAGGAACTACCTACAAGCAGGCGCGTCCGCCACTAGTTCCATCAGGTGCGGCGTTGCCGAGTCCGACCCTGCCCTGCGTGACTGCACCACCGAGACCTCCCAGCGGGGGGCGTCGTGCGGCAGGGCCACCGTCACCAGTCGTGAGGCCTGTGGCTTGTTCGACACGTGGCGAGGCACGATCGCCACGCCAAGGCCCCGGTCGACGAAGTCGAGCAGCGTGTGGACGTCGCTCACCTGGAAACGCACGCGGCGCATGAGCCCGCGCGCCTCGAAGGCCGCGTCGGTGAGCGGCCGCACTCCCCACGTGGGGTCGAAGTCCACGTGGTCCTCGACGGCGAGCGCCTCCCACGAGGCGACGGCGACGTCGGCCAGTGGGTGGTCGGCGGGGCACACGAGCACGAGGTCCTCTTCGCCGATCGCCTGATGCGGCAGCGTGCCAAGGTGCGCCGCGGCGGCCACAAAGGCGACATCGAGCGCGTCGGCGCGCAGCGAGTCGATCAGCTCATGCGAGCCCGCCTGCCGGAACTGGATCTCGACCTGGGGGTGACGCCTGTGAAAGCGGTCAATGAGCGCGGTCGCGTCGATCACGCCAAGACATTGCTCGGTGCCGATGCGCAGAGTCCCGGAAACCTGGTGGGTCGCGTGGACCACGGCGTCGCGCGCGGCGCGTTCCTGATCGAGCATCGCCCGGGCGTGCGGGAGCAACGCGAGGGCGGCATCGGTGGGCTCGACCCTGCGCGTGGTCCTGGTGAAAAGCGAGGCCCCCAGCTCCTGCTCAAGCCCTCGAATACCTGCGGAAAGACCCGACTGCGACACCCCGATGAGCTGGGCCGCGCGCGTGAAGTGCCGCTCGTCGGCGAGCGTCACTAGGTACTCCATTTGCCGCAATTCCATTAAGCACCCCACGTTGTGAAAACCATCACGCAAAATCGTTGGACTTCTAAGTTACCGCTTCCTATGCTGGGAGGGAACCCATCCCGCAACACTGGAGGTCACCGTGCGCAATCGCACCATCGGCAACCGCACCGTCTCGGCCATCGGCCTGGGCGGCATGCCCATGTCCATCGAGGGCCGCCCCGAGCGCGCCCAGTCCATCGCGACCATTCACGCCGCGCTCGACGCTGGCGTCACGTTCATCGACACCGCCGACGC
>Ga0209100_1000089_pt1 | contig 115655 bp, 100 predicted proteins | sample lystaG_FD_185480 | JGI IMG/M metagenome (GOLD analysis project Ga0209100, IMG submission 185480) | Glacier valley bacterial and archeal communities from Borup Fiord, Nunavut, Canada, to study Microbial Dark Matter (Phase II) -... | ecosystem: Environmental > Aquatic > Freshwater > Ice >...
CAGTGCGGACCGCCTGCGAAAGCGGTGCCTGGAAGAGGTATGCCGCGCCGAAGAGCGATGCCTTGAAGACACTCGCAGCCTTGGCAAGCAGTACCTCACGGGACTCGAGGCTTGCGATCTTGACAACATCGTCAGAGGAGAGAACCTTGCCCTCGAGCAGGCCTCCCTTGATGACGAGGTTTTCGTTCGACTTCGAGAAGTCGCGCAATCCCTTCGCAGCCTCCACCGGGTCACCGGTGACGAATGCGATGGCCGTGGGGCCGACGAAGAGAGAGTCAAGTCCCTCTACACCGGCTGCCTTGGCCGCGAGCGCCGTCAGCGTGTTCTTCGCGACCACAAAGGTCGCGTCGCCGCGGATGCCGCTGCGCAGATTCTTCATCTGCGGAACGGTCAGGCCGCGGTACTCGGTGACATACACAGCCGAAGCACTACGGAACTGGTCCGCAAGCGCCTCAACTTTGGTCACCTTGTCTGGCGTCGCCATGTTTGTCCTTCCTATGGGTAACCGCCGATGCCCTGATCGGGCTTGCCCCCACAACAGAAAAGCCCCGCGTAGGCGGGGCTGGCTAGCGGCTCGGGTCCACCAACACAAAAGGGCGGCCGGGGCCGCCCAAGGTTGGTGCGCGCGAGGCGCTGTCAACTTCTCCTACGCTGGTCTCCACTAATGCGGAACTTCCGTCAATCCCAGTTACCTGGGGCCGACGACCTGCGGTCTTGGGCTCGATGAGCATACGCGCTCCGGGTCGGGAACGCAACGTCGCCACATGCGAGGCACCGCGACAAGCCAAAGGCCCGGCCCCCTTGCGGGAAACCGGGCCTTCGAACGCAGTGCGTGAGACTTACGCGTCAGCCTTGGCCGTCGCGTCGATCATGATGCCGGGACCCTGCGACGCCGAGATCGACGCCTTCAGGATGTAGCGGCCCTTCGAGGCGGACGGCTTGGAACGCAGGACCTCATCGAGCAGCGCCTGAAAGTTCTCCAGGAGCTTGGCGTCGCCAAACGACGCCTTGCCCAGCAGGGTGTGCAGGTTTCCGTGCTTGTCGACGCGGAATTCGATCTTTCCGCCCTTGATGTCCGAGACGGCCTTGGTGACATCCATCGTCACGGTGCCGGTCTTGGGGTTAGGCATGAGACCACGCGGACCGAGCACGCGGCCGAGACGGCCGACCTTGCCCATGAGGTCAGGGGTCGCGACGACGGCGTCGAAGTCCTGGCGGCCGTTGGCCACCTCTTCGATGAGCTCGTCGCCACCGACGATGTCGGCGCCTGCAGCGAGTGCCGCCTCCGCCTTTTCAGCGTTGGCAAAGACCAGGACCCTGGAGGTCTTACCAGTGCCGTTGGGCAGGATGACGGTGGAACGGACCATCTGGTCCGCGTGACGGGGGTCGACACCCAACTTGAAGACGACGTCGATGGTCGAATCGGCCTTCTTCGACGACGTCTTCTGCGCGAGGCGAAGGGCCTCGAGCGGGGTGTAGAACTGATCCGCGTCGATCAGCATCGCGGAATCGCGATAAGCCTTAGAGCGCTTCATGTCTGCTTCTTCCTATGCAGTCGTGGTGCCGGGCCGCGCTGGCCCTCCCACTGGGGTGAAATCTAAAGGGAACGGTCTTACTTAACCGTGATGCCCATGGAGCGGGCAGTACCAGCGATGATCTTCGCAGCAGCGTCGATGTCGTTGGCGTTGAGGTCTTCCATCTTGAGCGTGGCGATCTCGCGCACCTGAGCCTGAGTCAGCGAGCCGACCTTGTCAGTGTGAGGAGTGCCTGAGCCCTTGGCCACGCCTGCGGCGGCCTTGATGAGTCCAGATGCGGGGGGCGTCTTGGTGATGAACGTGAAGCTGCGGTCCTCGTACACCGTGATTTCCACGGGGACGATGCTGCCTCGCTGCGACTCGGTCGCGGCGTTGTAGGCCTTGCAGAACTCCATGATGTTTACGCCGTGCTGACCCAGTGCGGGTCCAACCGGCGGAGCCGGGTTTGCAAGACCGGCCTTGATCTGGAGCTTGATCAGACCGGCAACCTTCTTCTTAGGGGGTGCCATATGTCGTTCGGGTCCTTCGGTGTCAGTGATGGCGACTTGCGTCGCCTTGTGGTGTCATTCCCGCAGGTGTTTGGGCTTACGTCAGCTTCTGCACTTGCGCGAATGAAAGTTCGACCGGCGTTTCCCGGCCGAAGATTGAAACGAGAACGTGGAGCTTTTGGCCCTCCACATTGATCTCGGAGATGCTTCCAGGAAGCGTGGCGAAGGGACCGTCGATGACGGTAATTGCCTCGCCTACCTGGAAGTCGACCTCGATCGGCGTGCCGTTCGAGGTGGTCTTGTCGTCACCCGCCGCGTTGACGGGGGCCGGCGGGGCCAGCATGCTGTAGACCTCTTCGGGCGTGAGCGGTACGGGCTGGTGAGCGTGGCCCACAAACCCGGTGACGCCTGGCGTGTTGCGCACGGCGCCCCACGACTCATCCGTCAGCTCCATGCGCACCAGGACGTATCCAGGCATGCGCACACGGGTCACGGTCTTCTTCTGGCCGTTCTTGTACTCAACCACGTCTTCCATGGTGACCTCAACTTGGTAGATGAAGTCCTCCATGTTGAGGCTCACGACACGGTGCTCGATGGCCTGCTTCACACGCTTTTCGTGGCCCGAGTACGAGTGGATGACGTACCAATCGCCGTCCTGCATGAGCAACTGCGCACGGAACTCAACCATCGGGTCCACAAGGCCGTCTTCGGCGTCGGCCTCGATCACGTCGGCGACGGTCATATCCGCATCCGAGTCGTCGGTGGTCAACGCCTCGTCGGCAGCCACGATGGGCTCCGAAGGCAAGGTGTCCTCGTCGTCCTCGACGACCGCGTCTACGGGCGCGTCGCCAAAGCCTGCCTCGTCGACGGGCACGGCTACGTCTTCGACGGGTGCGTCCGCCTCAGCGAGCTCCTCGTCTACGTCGACAACCAAGTCCTCGACGGGAGCGGTCGCCTCAGCGAGCTCCTCGTCAATAGGTTCAACGGTGTTCTGGTCCTCGTTCGTCACATCAATCCTTTCGTCCCGCTACTTGCCAAAGACCAGATTGGTCAGCGCGGAGAATCCGAAGTCCATCAAGAAGGTCAACGCCATCATCACGCCCACGAAGCCGAGCACGACCCAGATGTAGTTGATCCACTCCTCGCGGGTGGGGGCAACGACACGCTTGAGTTCAGAGATCACCTCGCGAACGAACAGCGCGATACGCGCGAAGATATTCAGGCCCTCTCGCGACTCGTGCCGAGGGTCCCTCTCTCCTGCGTCGGTCACAGCTGATTCGCTCACCGGTTAGTCCTTTGCTTTAGGGGCGCGTATACGTCCGTCGTACGCAGGGCAGGCGGGACTCGAACCCACAACCGTCGGTTTTGGAGACCGATGCGCTACCAATTGCGCCACTGCCCTTCGGGGTGGTTACTCCCCGTAGTTACGGCTGATTTCCTTCGCCAGCATTCCGAGCACCCTCAAACGGTCTAAGCCGAATTTGGGCACACTTCATCATGGCTGTTGTCAATCGCCGAACTCACATGGTACGCGGTTGCTGGTCCAAACGCTAACCGATGGGCCTGCGGAGCACGGGACTTCGCTCGACCAGTGGAACAATGGTCGCATGACTGCTCCCGCACGCCGCGTCTCTGCCCGCCTCGGTGCCATCGCACCCTCAGCGACCCTCGCCGTCGACTCTAAGGCTAAGGCCTTGAAGGCCGCCGGTCGGCCCGTGATTGGCTTTGGAGCGGGCGAGCCCGACTTCCCCACGCCGCCCGCGATCGTCGAGGCCGCCGCCGCCGCGACGCGCGACCCCAAGAACCACAGGTACACGCCCGCCGCAGGCCTCCCCGAGCTCAAGAAGGCCATCGCGGAGAAGACCCTGCGTGACTCGGGCTATGCGATCGACCCCGCGAGCGTCATTGTCACGAACGGCGGCAAGCAGGCCGTGTTCCAGGCCTTCGCTGCGATCATCGATCCCGGCGACGAGGTACTCCTCCCCGCTCCGTACTGGACCACGTACCCCGAGGCCATCTCGCTCGCGGGCGGCACGGCCGTCGAGGTCTTCGCCGGCGTCGACCAGGAGTACCTGGCCACCGTCGAGCAGCTTGAGGCCGCACGTACCCCCGTGACCAAGGCGCTCCTGTTCTGTTCGCCCTCGAACCCTACGGGCGCCGTCTACTCCCCCGAGCAGACCAAGGCCATCGGCGAATGGGCGCTTGAGCACGGCATCTGGGTCATCACCGACGAAATCTACGAACACCTCACGTATGACGACGCCGTGTTCACGCCGATGCTGCGGGCAGTTCCCGCACTCGCGGACCAGACCATCGTGCTCAACGGTGTGGCCAAGACCTACGCGATGACCGGATGGCGCGTGGGATGGATGGTGGGTCCCGCCGATGTCATCAAGGCGGCCTCCAACTTCCAGTCGCACCTGACGTCCAACGTGGCGAATGTGTCGCAGCGTGCTGCAATCGCCGCCCTCGAGGGCGGCCTCGAGGACGTTCACCGCATGCGCGAGGCGTTCAACCGCAGGCGCAAGCTCATGGTGGACATGCTCCGCGAGATCGACGGCATCGTGTGCCCCACCCCCAAGGGCGCGTTCTACGCGTACCCCTCGGTCGAGGGCCTGATCGGCAAGACGCTACGGGGCAAGGTGCTCGAGTCGAGTGCCGACCTCGCGGCCGTCATTCTCGAGGAGGCAGAGGTCGCTGTGGTTCCTGGCGAGGCCTTCGGCCCGAGCGGATTCATGCGCCTCAGCTACGCGCTTGGCGACGACGACCTGGTCGAGGGCGTCGGCCGCATCCAGCGCCTGCTCGCTGAGGCGAAGTAGGGGCCTGGCCTCGCCCACCATCGTCCGCCCCGACGATGTGCCCGCGTGGGACGGTCCGACTAGGGTCGTCACGTGACTGACGCCATCTCCATTGCGGGACTTCGCAAGACCTACGGCGAGAAGAACGCCGTTGACGGGCTCGACCTGACCGTCCACCAGGGCGAAGTATTCGCGTTGCTGGGACCCAACGGCGCGGGCAAGACCACCACCGTCGAGATTCTCGAGGGGTTCCGCAAGCGCACCTCAGGCGAGGCGCGTGTGCTGGGCGTAGACCCTCAGCACGCCGACCGCGCTTGGCGCGAGCGTGTGGGCATCATGCTGCAGAGCACGTCGGGGCGCTCCCTGTTGAGTGCGCGTGAGGCCCTGGCCCACGCCGCATCGCAGTACCCGAATCCCCGCGGCGTGGACGAGACGCTCGAGGCTGTCGGGCTAAGCGACAAGGCCAACGACAAGCCCCAGACGCTCTCCGGGGGACAGCGTCGGCGCCTCGACGTCGCCCTCGCCATCATCGGCCGTCCCGAACTGCTGTTTGTGGATGAGCCGACCACGGGCTTCGACCCCGAGGCGAGGCGACAGTTTTGGCGCCTCATTGAGTCGTTGCGCGAGGACGGCGCGACCGTGCTGCTGACGACCCACTACTTGGACGAGGCCGACTACCTGGCGGACCGCATCGCGATCATCGCCGACGGCAAGCTGGTGGCGCTCGATACCCCCGAGGGCCTGCGGTCACGCGCCGCGCTGGCGCGCGTCAGTTGGGACCACGCCGACGGGCCGCGCACCATCGAGACCGACACCCCCAGCGCCGTGGTGAGGGACCTGCTCGCGGACACTCCCGGTGAGGTCGCGGGGCTGACCATCGTGCGCCCCTCGCTCGAGGACATCTACCTGTCCCTCATTGGCGAGGGCCATGCGATCGCCACAGACTCGACGCCTACGGAGGCGAAGCGATGACCGCCTCAACCCAGCTCACCCGGCCGTCGTGGGTCACCATGACCCGCAGCCGCTTCGTCGTGGACCTCAAGGAATTTGTGCGTAGCCGCGAGCAGATGATCTTCATCTTCGCGTTCCCCATGATCTTTCTGGCGCTGTTTGGCTCCGTGTTCAGCGGCCAACAGGTGGGCGACACTGACGTCACGTTCCCGCAGTACTTCCTGGCCGGCATGATCGCCTCGGGGATCATGAACACCGGGTTCCAGTCGCTCGCGATCTCCATTTCGATCGACCGCCAGGAGGATGTGCTCAAGCGGATTCACGCCACCCCTCTCCCCGCCACGGCGTTCTTTGCCGCGAAGATCCTGCAGATGCTGATCGTGTCGATCATCCAAATCGCGATTCTGATCGGAATGGGAGTGGTCCTCTACGGGGTCACGCTTCCCACCGCAGCCTCGGCGTGGCTGACGTTCACGTGGGTGTTCCTCTTGGGCACAGGAGCCTCGACCACACTTGGAATCGCGATGTCGTCGCTGCTGCGCAACGGCAAGGCCGCGTCGGCGATCCTCACGCCCATCGTGCTTGTGCTGCAGTTCACGTCGGGCGTCTTTTTCGTGTTCACGCAGTTGCCGACGTTCCTCCAGACGTTCGCCGAGGTGTTCCCCCTGAAGTGGCTCGCCCAGGGCATGCGCTCTGTGTTCCTGCCCGAGTACTTCGAGGCCGCGGAGGCGCGCGGCTCATGGGAGCACCCGGCGACCGCCCTCGTACTGGTTGTCTGGCTCGGGCTCGGGCTCGTCGTGGCCGTGCGTACCTTCAGGTGGCTGCGGCACGACGACAACTAGGGCACGAGTCGACGACCCGTCACGTCTGCGGCGTTTTCAAAAAGCCGGGTAATGCCGCGACGAATCGCTCGACGAGTTCCACGCGCCGCGCGAGGTCAACGGACGAGTTGCGCCCGTCATCCCACATGACCACCCTGGTTCCGTCTAGGTGGTAAGCGACTCCCTCATCGGCTATCTCGGTGAGCAAAGCGATCATTGTCGGTTGCAGGAGACCGTGTGCCGCCCTGGCATCATCAGTTCGAATCCGCCACAACGTATTGAAGTCGTAGGACTCGAGGTCAAGGTCGGAGCCACCGCACAACTTCGCCACGCGCGTTGAAAAACCCTCGCGCAAGAAGTCCATGCGAGGGAGCTCGACCCCGGCGTCGGCCCACGCGACGCGCGAGGTAAAGAGGCGGGGCGCCCACGCGCCGATGCCGATATCACCTTCGACGGAGGCGACGCCCGCCGTTCCGCCGGCCACCTTGCCTAGGGCCGCCGGCGCCCAGCGCATCCTCTGAACCCGCGCAAACGGCTTTCGCGTCCAGCCGGCCTCGAGGTCGGCTGCGCGTGCGAGGATCGTCCACCCCTTGATGCGCGCCACCTCGACCACCTGCAGCGCAAGCTCATTTTGGGTGCGCCTGACGCGGCTCATCGCACGCAATGCGATGATGAACGCTAGCCAAGAAACGCCAAGCACCGTCAGGTACACCGTCACGGGAGCCATGCGCGACGCTCGGGTGCCGTCGTCGGGGCCGAAGTTCGCCACGATCGCCAGTGCCAGAAGTGCCGCCGCGCTGGCCACCATTGATACGACCACGACGAATCCGACGCGCGAGTAGACCCGGCTCGATGAGACGAGCTTTCCCACCGAAGCCCGGGCGTAGGCCTTCTTGAGTTCGGCTGCGGAACGTTCGGGAACGAGTTTGCCCGCCAGTTTTCGAGGGCCGAGTGCCATCGCAAGATCGAAAGCCGCGGATGACAAATCCGAGAACCCTCCCTTGGCGACCCGCGCGTCCGCGAGGGCGAGCGCCCGTAGACCTTCGACGAAGAACGCCATCGGGAAGGGCCGCACGGTATTCAGCACGGTGATCAATTCGGGAGTCATGACCGCCACGGCAGCGTCGGGATCACTCGAAAACACGCGCCATCGATCCAACAGTTCCCACGAGGCCACATCGACTTCGGCGCCCTCGACCGCCAGAACCTCGGGATCAATTCCTGGCGGGATAAACGCGAGGTGCGGCACCTCAACTTCGAGCGGATCCCACGCGAGAGCCGCGCCATCGCTCCACGTTCCAGACGCCACGTGCCCCGCCGGCACGACGCCAATCCACCGATGAGGCGTCGACCACGCGACCGGACCCAAGGCGCTGGGCGGGGTCGCCGCAAGGGGGCCACACCGCCATCCTTCCTGATCGGCGGGGGCCTCCTCAAAGAGCCTCCACGCCGAATGTCGGGCCATCTCCCGAAGCCCGGCTTCGCCCACGAACACGTTCTCAATCGAGCTGTAGCGCAGCTGTGAGTAGCCACCCCACGACAGCCCAACGATGGCAAGGATGACGCTCGCCGTCACCACCGGGTAGCCGGCGACGGGCGAAGCCGCGATCAGAGGAAGTGCTGCCACGGCGACCGCGACCGCGAGATAACCCGCGGAGTACGACAGGTTTTTCGACAGCTGCCAGCTCCTACGCGACGCCGCACGAGCGGCCTCCTGCGAGGCGGTGGCGGGCGAACCCGCGGAGGTGGCGTCCGTCAAGCTGCACGCCTGAATGACTCAAGCAATGGAATCCCCGCATCGCCAAACTGCCCCGCCACGATGGGATCATCCGTGCGAGCGGTGATGGCGATGCCAAGATCGCGGCCAAGTCCGAAGAGTCCGACGGCATAGGAGACCGGCCCAACCTGCGGGCGCTCAATCCTCATCACCAAACGCGCGTCTTCGAGCACGGCAGCGTCAAGCGCACGCGAATCCACGGTGGCATGCTCCTCATCGAGCCATTGGGCGATTGTTTCCAGGGTCTGCTCAGCGGTTCGCGTATCAAATGCCACGTGGAGCGGAGCGAAGAGTCCAAACGGGAAGAAGACAGCGCTGTCTCCGTCGGGAGCCTCCTCCAGCATCGACGCGAACAAGGGCCTCCACTCAGCCTCTACCTCTTCGCCGGAGATGGTGACCACGCGGGCCCGTTCGACCGCCTCGTCCACCCATCGCTCGTTCAGCCCGTCGACGCGCTGTTCCCTCGCGGGAATGGGCAGCCACTGCAGCCTGCCCACCTCAAAAGACCATGGTTCCGCACTCACTACTCTTGCCTCCATTCGAGCGTCCCTGCAAAGGCATCAAAGAGCTCGAGGAAGGTCTCCACGAGATCAGGCTCCTCGGTTCCGAGCGTCGCCGAGAACGCGACAGCATGCCAATACTTGTCCCCGGAGGCGGGCACGAGGTAGCGGGCCCTCAACATGGGCATCGTCGATGATGCTTCGACGATCGCCACCCTCTCTTCAGGCGACACGGGAGCCTCGGCTACCTCGGCATCAAAGGCCTCCTTGACATCGGCAACCCTGTGCGTGCGCAGCGCGAGACCCGCGGGCGTCGGCATCGGCTTTGCGGTGGGATCGGCCGCTGCGACCGCAGCGAGGGCCTTCATCGCGGATTCCATCGACTCCGACTCCACATCGAGGCCCAGAACAGTGGCTGTCACGGGAAGCACCGCCCCCGCCACCGGTGCGGTGGGGAACGCCACCGAGACGACTCGGCCTCCCGCGTCGTCCGAACCGTCAAGGGCGCGCTCCAGGCGCTGCCTCATCCAGTGCTTTTGCACCGCTGAAGAGTCGCGGTCCGCGCGCCGATACGCCTCCTCGACGGCCGCGGCGATCTGTGCCTCCCTGTCCTCACCCGTCATCACTGTGCGCCACTGACCGGGCGCCGCCATGGTCAACACCCATGTCATGAGTTGCTCGCCATCGCCTCGAAGGACGGGCGCGTGGTCACGGATTCACTGGGATAAACGAGTTTGCCGACAGAGAAATCCAAACCTGTCACATGCTCGACGCCTGTCTTGGCGAGATTAAAGCTATCCATCGCCAAGCCGCTGAGCGCGTCATCGGGGCTCAAGAAGCTATTCAAAACGTCGCTGACCTGATCGACGCCCTGCATTCCTTCAAAGCCCAATGCGGCCACACCGAGCTCATGTTTGATGGCGGAGCCTCCGGCGCCGACGAGGTCCGCGAGACCCTCAGCCCCGGCGCCGAACTTCACCATGAGGCCCTCCACCGCAAGGGAACTTGAGGGGTTGTTGACGATTGGTTCGAAGACCCTCTTGGTCCAGTCGTCAAAGCCATCCGCCATGATGAGGGTCAGGTTAGCTTCCACTCCGTCGAGTTTCGTGTGTTTTCCAGCGAACTCCAGCAAGTCATCGCCGTACTTCGAAAGCAATTTGCCGCCCAGCTTCTCGGCGGCACCGTCGACGAGCTTGCCGCCGATCTTGTCCACCGCGAAGTCAACTCCCATTTGGAGGAACGCCATGGGGGACTTTTTGCCGCGGGCAACCTGCACTGTCGTGGTGACGAGTTTGACCACCATGATGGCCTTAGATACCAGCTGAATCACCCTGGCGATCGCGAACAGGGCGGGGGCAAGCACCGCTCCCACACCGGTGAGCACCATGAGGAACGCGGCAACGGTCAGAACGATGGCCAGGATGTCGAGCCAAGTCTCAATGTCGGGAAGCGTCGTCTCCACCCAGTTCGCGAAGCTGTCCCACCATGAATCGTTGAGATCCGATGCGCTGATGACCTCGTTGATCGCGTCGGCACACCCGTTGGCGATCGATCGCCACTCATCGAGGAGCTGCTCCAACTGACCGTCGAAGTTGCCCACCGTTCCCGAGAGCTCATGAACCCTGTCGCGGTACCTGTTGTAGTCCTGGATGAGGTCGGCAGTACGTGGGTCCTGAGGGTCGGCCCACAGCATCTCCGCATAGGCGTTATCCCGCGCGTAGATTGCGCCCTGCCGCTCCGAGTCCGCGGAACGGGCTTGCGACTGCACAAGAGCGGATTCGCCCTGCAGCCGCTCGACCTCTCCAGCAAAGTACGCAAGCTGGGTCGCAAGGGTGCGGTAACGGTCGTCAACCTCGTCAAGACTGGCGCTCACCTCGCGAGCGATGTCGGCGAAGGCTGCGACCGCATCGCTCGACGTCTCGAGGGTGTCCGTCACTGTCCGGAGGTTGCTGATCGTGGTGACGACGGCTGCGGCGATGCCGTCGTAATACCTCGAGTGCGTGCGCATCGCGCTCGGGTCACCGTCGATTTGGTTGACTTCTGCCGTGGCGTTCGCCATCAGATGTACCTCGTCGAGTTGGACGTGTTCGCATGCGCTGATCCCGAGTTGGTCAACTGCGTCGCAAGGCTTTGGTCGACACTGCCCAATTCCTCGGCGACCCGCGCCGCCATCTGAGACAGGTAGCTGACGTCCTCGCTCAATTCGGCCCTGCGCACATCCCACGAGTTGGAGACTCGCTCGACGGCGTGACGCAGGTTGTGCGTCTCATTCGTGTTGCCGATCGACGCGGTCACGTGGTGAATCACGCTGTCCGTATTCGTGAACTCCGTGCTAATCGTATTGAGCGCACTCGAAGCGTTCACCAACGCCACGAGGTCGACAACGAGTTTGTCTCCCATGTCCCTCTCCCCTCAGACAACGTCGACGTCACGAGTGCGCACATCGGCACACCCGTGACGCCTCCGTAAACCTGGCTACTGGCCGCGGATCGAGCTTGCGAGCGACTCGTCGGTCTGCTGCAAGGCATCGGCGGCGGACTTGAGGAAGTTGCTCAGACCCTCGAGAGCGGAGACGGCCGTCGTGGCCGATTGCGTGAACTGCGTGTACTGCTCCTGGAAGGCGCCCGACGACGCGGAGGTGACGTAGCCCTCGGTGACGAGGTTGTCGATGTAGGACTTCAACTCCATCAGACGGTTCTCAAGGTCGCCCTTGCCGTTGATGAGCTGGTTGCCCGCGGTCCGCAGTTCGTCATACGTGACGTTCAAGTTGGCCATCGTGAGTCTCCTATTCGTCGCCACCCCCATGGCGGCTATTGCTAAAACTAGCGAGTGTGGCCGGCCGTGGCTAGCGGGCTGCCTGAATCTGGGGAAAAGTCCCCATCCACCCATGGGATCTGCACCATTGCTACCCGACCCGATTCGATCCAGACTCCGCGGCCAGGAGGCATATCGGCCCTACTCATGCGAGGCGCGGCGGCGGAGAACAGCATTTGGGCATCGGCTCCCTCCGGGGCAAGCAACAACCCGCGCCTTGCACCTTTCAGTTCCGACACGAGCTGACCGGTCACCCAGCCCTGGATGTCGGCCTCGCCGATGATCAGGTGCCCCATGCGTCGGGCCTGTTTGATCGCCTGGACAAGCGGCCCATCGCTCATCGAGGCGCCAAAGTCCTGGACGTTCTCGATGCACAGGATGATTTGGTCGTCACCTTCAGCACTCTTCTCCAGCTCCGCTGCCCACGCAGCCAGGAAGGCCTCGCCCGCCGATGCTCCGGTGAAGGAGGCCTCCCATGCGTTGAGATCGCCGATGCTCGTGCGCCGCTGCGTCAGGTGAACGATGCGGCGCTTGGGGTACGTCCGCGCGATTGACGTGGCGAGCCAGGCCATCGCGGAGGTCCGCCCTGTGCCGGCCTGGCCAGCAATCATGATCGGCCTGTCGAGGTCGAAGCCACGCGGTTCGAGCGTGATTCCATCGATGCCAAGCACCGGCAGCCCGTCGACTGCGGGCGCCAGCGTGGACGCCTTGACCAGTGCAGGCATCCTCGGCACCGGCGCCGCCCGCCATTCCTCGCGGTCGGGAATCTTCGCCGCGAGCTGTTCAATCGCCCGCGCCTGTTCGTCGATACGCGCCGCTCCGCCCAGCACGCCGATCTGCATCTCCAGCCGGGTCGCCACGTCCACTCCGCGACCGGCGGGAGACTGCGCATTCAAGCCGGTTTTGCGGAGGCCAAGCATCCCGTACTGATTCTCGTCGTTGAGCCGCAGCACCACGGTGCGGGGCACGAGCGCCTGGATCGACGTGTGGAGCGCTCCGACCCTGTCGGCGGCCATCACCACATGGACCCCGACGGCCCGCCCCTCCGCGAGCACCTCCTGGAAGTCGGAGAAGATGTGCTGGCGACCCAACTCATTCATGTAGTCGGACTGGAAGTTGCCGTATCCGTCCACCAGCAACAGGATGCGAGGCAGGCCGCGTTCGGCCGCGCTCACGCGGTACTCGGAAAGGCTTGACGCCCTGGCCGCGGTAAACAATGCGGATCGCTCACGGACGATGTCGACCAGGCGCTTCATCATGCGCCCCACGCGCTCGAGGTCGTCCAGGTCGATCACGTCGGCCATGTTCGGCAGGGGCCGCAACATGTCCAGCCCGCCGCTCGCGGCGTCGAGTCCGTAGAGGTGCACGGGAGCGAGCTCGCGCGACAGCGTCGCACCCACCGCGATAGAGCGCAGCGCGGTCGACTTACCCGCGCCCGAACCGCCGAGCACCACGAGGTTGCCGTCCTGATCCGGGTCGAAGGTGGCGACAAACTGTGCCTGCCTTGCCGGGTTATCGACCAGCGCAAAGGCCGCTCCCGCTGAACCTGCGGAGCGCTTGGCAAGCTCAGCAAGGTCAAGACTCGTGGGAAGGTCATCAAGCCACGGACGCCGGGGCTGGGCGCAGCCGATCAGCGTGGCGGCACCCGTGAGAGCCGCCACGACACGAGCCGCATCGGGTTCCCCCTCGGGGGCGCCCTGGCGCCCCTCGTCGGGAAGCTCCCACACGGCGCCTGCACCGAGCGCAAGCTCCCTCACCGAGATGGTGGCCCTGCCGCCGCCCCTGACGGTGTGAGCGCCCGCATAGGCGGACTGGAACGTCGCCAGACGTCCTGGTCCCGTTCTGGCCATGGCGCGACCGGGCAGGCCGGGATCGACATGGGCCGCTGTCGGCACCCCGAGAATGTCTGAGGAGTCCGCCTCGTCCGCCATCCGGAGCGCGATGCGCAGGTTGGTGTTGGCGCGCAAATTGTCCTTGATCACGCCCGCGGGGCGCTGGGTGGCCATGATCAGGTGGAGCCCCAGAGACCGGCCTCGCTGCGCGATGTCGACGACGCCGTCGACAAAGTCGGGCACCTCTTGTGCCAACGCCGCGAACTCATCGATGACGATGACAAGGCTGGGAGGGGTGTCAGGGTCGCCCTTCTTGTCGAGCGTCTCGAGGTCCTTCGCGCCCTTGGCCGCGAGCAGCCGCTCCCTATAGTGCAGCTCGGCTCTCAAGGAGGTGAGGGCCCTGTCCACGAGGTGTGGCGTGAGGTCCGTCACCAGGCCCACGGAGTGGGGCAGCTGCACGCAGTCCGCGAACGCCGACCCGCCCTTGTAGTCGACGTACAAGAAGGTGACGCGTTCGGGCGAATACGCCGCGGCGAGCCCCAGAATCCATGACTGCAGGAATTCGGATTTCCCCGCGCCGGTGGTGCCCCCCACGAGGGCGTGCGGGCCCTGCGACTTGAGGTCGAGGTAAAACGGCTCGTTTCCGGCGTGCCCCACGAGCGCCCTCAACGCGAAGGGTCGCTTGGATCCAGGAGCCTGCGTGCTGTCCCGCTTCCACCGCTGCTCGTGGTGGCCAGGCTCGAGGGATTCAAATCCATGCAGTTCGACATAGGACACCGACGAAGGCACGTCGGCGGTGTCGTCCACGACCACCCCTGTGTCCTCGATGCACGCCATGCGTCGGGCCGCCTCGGTGGCCTCCGCCACCGACAGGGTCTCGAAGGTCACCGGGGCATCGGAGCCGCCCCTTCGCACGTGGCCGACGGTTCCTGGACCCGCGGCTTGTGCGTCGACATAGCTACGGCAGGCCGCTGGCAAGGCACTCAGCTCGGAGGCAATCCAGAGCACGTGGACATTGACGTCGGGGCCCTTTTCCGCCAGGCGCACCAGGCGCCTACGGTCCGCGGGCGTCCCGTCATGCACCACGACCACTACGGAGGGGGTCACCGGAACGTCGTCATCATTGCGTTCGGACTTCTCGACACCGCGCGGCGCGGGGACCAGGCTTCCGATGTCTCGGCCCGCGCGTTGAGCCACGAGCTCCTCGAGTGCTGTCAACAGACGTTGGGACCCAGCGCGCGTCGACACGATGTGGTCGCCTGCGAGCGGCGACACGGGCGACGACGTGTGGGGCAGCCACTCAAGCCAGCTCCACTCCTCCGCCGCAGCAGGGGGCACGAATCCGGCCACGACGCATTCCATCGGCGAGTGTGTTCCCACCATCTGCACCAGAGCCGCGCGAGCCACGGCTCCAGCGGAGTCTCCGGGGCCCGCGACCCCGAGGCCACCCGAAACCCTCAGGCTCACGGTCACGGGAACGTCGCTGATGGTGGTGAAGCGATCCTTCAGCGCCGTGATGCGCTCCCACATGCCCTCGACCGCGTCCCGCAGCGACGGCATCTTGAGCTTCATGGAGCTCGGCACCGTGCCAAGGCCGAGTCGAACCTCAAGGAATTCTGGGTGTTCGGGCCGACGGGCCCACATCGGCGACTGACACGCGCGAATGGCCTCTTGCACCTCGTCAAGCGACGGGAAGCGGGCCATACGGGCCTCACGCTCGATGACCTGCGCGCGGGTCAACTCCGTCTCGGCAAGTTCGACGGCGCCCGCAAACTCCTCGCCCTTGACCTTGAGCTGCTTGCCTTGGTTGTAGCGGTTGTCGACGAATCCGCCGATCATCATGAGAGGGCTCATCGCCACAAAGATGAGCGAGGTGGGGTTTCCCGTGATCATGAACATGGTCGAACCGAGAAGGATGGGTGCGACGAGCGCCAGGCGAGGGAACGGCCTCTGCTGCGGCTTGGTGGGCGGCTCGGGCAGCTCAAACTCGTCGTCCGGAAGCGGTGGCACCACGCGTGGAGACCGCGTGAAGGGAACCGTGGCCGTCGTTGGCACGCTCCTCTGCACAAAGGCCGTGCGCGAAATCTCGAGGGCGGTGTCGCCAATGACAATACGGTCACCGGGGATGAGGGTCGACCTCGTGACGAAGCCGTCACCCACCATGACCCCGTTCGTGGAGCCCATGTCGACGACCTCAAGCGAATCCCCCACGATGATGCGTGCATGCCGCTTGGAGGCGAGGGGGTCGCTCAACTGAACGGAGACATCGGCGTCACGGCCGATCACATGCGAACCCGTTCGGAGCGGGAAGGTCGCGCCCTTGTCGGCGCCCTCGACCACCGTGACGGTCGCGGCGGCCTCGCTGGCATCGACTCTCGACGCGTTGGCTGACGGCACCAGTTCGACGTGGTCACCGGAGCGAATTCCCGACGACGCAAGATCCGCATCGCTCGCGACGGCCCTCGCGGCGGTGGCCGGGCCCATCGACAGCGCCGTGACGACGAGCGTCAGATCCGCGGGAACCGGCAGCCCCGTGCGGCCCGGATCAGAGCGAAACAACCGTTCGGCGACATCGCCGACGGTGGTGTCGGGCGCCGCGGTCACGGAGACCGACCGCACCCGACCGTCAGCGGAACGCAGGCTCAGCTTGAGGCTCACGATGAAGCTCCTGTCTCGGCATCGGCGCCATCGCCGCCATCGGTGTCAAAGTGCTGGTCGAGAAGTGGCAGGTCGACCCTGGTGACGAGCCGCGCGGCAAGCGCATGCTCCACCAAACGCGCCCGCCTGTTGATCGCGTAGCCGCTCCGGCCGCCGCGCAGCCCAGGAACCCCCGCGCGGTCGAGCTTTTCGCAGACGTTGTCGAGCTTGCGGTTGAAGCGAGTGACCGTCCAGCCAAGGCGTTCTGCGGCCTTCGCGCTCGATGAGATCTCCGACATCGCCGCGCCTTCACGCCGGAGCATCGGCTCGGCAAGTGCGACGAGCAGAAGATGCTGGCTCGCCGTGAGTTTGACGCCGCCAAGCGTCGTAGCCCCCACCTCGTCCTCACCCGAGCCCAGATCCGCAAAAGCAGGCGCGTCGACGAACACCGTGAACTCGTAGGTCGTGGGTCCAGCGGTGAAGATTACCTCGGTGCTCTTGAACACGACCGGGAGCCTGGCGCCTGGCGACAACCACGCTTGGACCCGTCCAGCGCCATCGGTCACCGTAGCCGTCAGCCGCGTCCCCACGTTGACAAGCCACCACAGGCCCTCCGCCCGCGAGATGCGCAGGAAGTGGCGGTGGAGGAACGGATTATCGTCGATCGCGATGGTGCCCTCCCGGCCCAACGTGAACGTCTCATCCGAGGGAAAGAAGTGAAAATACTCCCCTGCAAACTGCACCGTCACCCGATCGGAACGACCGGAATCGGCCTCCGCAGTCACGGCGTGCACCCCACGGTGGGCTCAGCCCCTGCGCGGCCATCGACCCTGCGCAGGAGCACCTCCACACAGACTGGCTCACCCGCGTAGGGCAGCTCGATCGACGTGTCCGACGTCGCGGCATAGTCGTTGGCGACGCCCCCCACCTGGACACCCCAGAGGAACGTGTCACCGGCTTGGGGATCCGGGTGGTCCCACGTGAACGTCGCGACGTCGGCCTCGACCACCCCTGTGACCTCCTCTACGGGAGGCACTGTGCGAGGCACGACGACGTCGTCAACAGGGGCGACCACCTGGGTAGCCTCGGGACTGTTTGCCGCTCCGCCTTCAGAGCCTTGCATTGCCAATACGACTGCCACACCTGCGCCGATGACCCCCAGGGCGATGATGGCCGCCACGGGCCACACCCCACGCCCCGACCGCGCGGGCGCCTGCTCGGGCTCGTTGGCCACGGGCATCGGGCGGGCCCGCGTGCTCTCAACCGGCGTCCCCGTCTCAAAGAGCACCTCGGGGCGTCTCGCGACGGTGCGATCTGCCACGGGCTCCGCATTCGAGGTCGTGCGAGGCGCCGCGTGCTTGGCAGAAGCGATCGGCCGGCCCGAATGGTCAATATCGCGCATGACCGTCGCGTCGGTGGTGATGAACGGCAGCTCCGCGAGCGGCTCAATGGAATCGCCGTTGGGGTCAATCGAGACGACGGAACGCACCCGGGTGCGACCGTCGTCGCCCTCGTCCTCCTCGACTTCGTCGACGGACTCATCGATCACGTCGACCGACGTGACTGACATGGACATTTCGGCTTGAATTCGCTGCAGGGCCCACGCGAATTCGAGCGCCGTCCCGTGGCGGCCCTCGGGATTCTTGGCCATGGCCGTCGCCAGCACCCTGTACAGCGAGTCGGGCACGTCGGCGCGTCCAAGCGTCGGCAGGGGATCGTGCTGGATCCTGTCGATCAGGTCGACGGCCCCGTTCTTGCCCCCCGGCCGTTCAAAGGGCGACCGCCCCGCAAGCATCGTGTACACCGTGGCGCCCAGTGCCCAAATATCCGTCTGGGCGGCTGAGGGGGCTCCCTCGGCGAAGCTCTCGGGCGGCGACCATGGGATCGACATGCCCGCCGACTCGCCGCCGCCACCGGTGGTGCCTGCAATGCCGAAGTCCGTGAGAGCGGGCCGCCCATATTCGGTCACCAGAATGTTTGCGGGCTTGATGTCACGGTGAAGGATGCCCGCCCTGTGGGCGGTTTCGACAGCCCCCGCCACCTGAACTCCGATGCGGAGCGCCTCGGCGACGCTGAGCCGCTGACGGCGGTATCGCGCCTGAAGATTGGGCTTGGAGCAGTACTCCATGACCAGATAGGGCCGACCATCAGGGGAGACGGATGCCTCGAAAATCGACACGATCGCGGGGTGGCTCGAGAGTTGCGCCATGAGGTTTGCCTCGGCCGCAAAGGCCTCGACGCCGCCCTCGGCCACTGCCTCGCTGAGCATCACCTTGACCGCGACCCGCCGCTTGGGCAGATGCTGCTGGTAGAGGAAGACGTCCGCGAAACCGCCGGATCCGAGCAGCTGGACGTAGTCAAAACCACCAAGTTGTGGAGGACTTGAAGGGACTCGGTGCTGGCTCACTTCAGGTCCTCCATGGTCACCGTGACGTTGTCCCCGAGATCGAGCACGTCACCGTTTAGCAACACGTGGGGCTCTCCAGGGTGCAGGCGAACGGGCTCCGCGCCTTGGCGCCGCACGAGGGTCCCGTTCGTGGTGTTGAGGTCGACCGCTACGACGGCGGCGCCTTCCATGCGAAGCTCCACATGGCTGCGCGAGATGTCCTGCGACGGACTTGGCACCGTCACGAGGTGAGGCATGTCCCCGGTCACGCGCGAGGCCTTTGGCGCCCGTCCCACAATCACGTTTTTGTCGAGCGTCACCACCGTGCCCGTGGAGAACACCGCACGACCCCGCTGCTCCTTCGCGAGCTGTTCACTGCTCGCAAAGCTCGGTGTCACGGGCGCCGCAGCGGTCGACGACGGCGGGCCTCCCGTCATGGCCCTCAATGCCGCGATCGACATCGTCGCTCCGTCGTGGTCGCCACACGAAGCCTCCGCAGGCTCGGGCAGCGGAACCGGGGCCACAGAGGCTGGCGGGGCCGGCGGGGCCGACGCCGTGGGAACCAGCGGAGGCGGGGGCGACGTGAAGTCAGGCAAGCCCGTGGTGATCACTGACAGCTTCGGTTCATCTGACGGCGCCGTCGCTATGGTCGAGCCCCAGAGGGGCCCGAAGCCATCATCGTCGACTGGTTGCTCCCTGGAACCCGCCACGGTCTCATAGGCGGGAGCGAGCGTCTCGAGCGATATTTCTTCGGCCTCGGCCTCGGGCTCTGGTGCCGGCTCGGGAACGGCGAGGGGCGCGTCCTCGCGGGTGGGCCTCTGGACGGCCGTCGATGCCGGCACCTCTGAACTCGGCGCGGCGTCACGGAGCGGCACCTCACGCGGATTTGCGGGGACCCAACGCACACTCGCAGCCCGGACAGCACCCTCGACGATCCACAACTCTTCGCGCCCCGCGGGCTCGGGGGATGCGACGTCGAGCACCGCCGTGGCCGGCCATACGACCTCGGCCCAGCCCGTCACGTTGACGCCCGTCAGCGAGACGGGGCTCTCACCCGACGTATCGGTCAGCGTCGAGGCTCCCCGCACGGCCACTCGGACGCCCTGCTCTTCCGCGATCGCCACGGCAAAACCCGGTAGCGACGACGCGGTGGTGCCTGTCGCCTCGGTGAGGGCGTCAATAAACCCCGCGAGCCCACGCTCATCGAGGGCGCGCGCAAGCGTAGGAAGTGCCTCCGCGGGGGCGTCGGCGAGCATCGCGACCGAACCGGGGGTGACGAGCGCCAGCCAGCCCCCCTCTGTGTATGACGTCATGACAGACCCCCTCCTTGGCGCGGGACGGTATCGCCATCGAACTCGGAATCGCCGCGCGAGACCGCCGACGCGTCGACAATGACGACGGTGATGTTGTCGCGGCCACCATGGTCCATGGCGGCGTCGATGAGTCGATCTGCGGCGGCCTGGGGGTCGGCCTCCTCGGCGAGGATTGCCGCGATCGCGGCATCGCTCACCTCCCCGCTCAAACCGTCAGAGCACACCATCATGCGGTCGCCGAGCGCGGCGGGAAGCATCCAGAAGTCGGCGTCACTCACGATGCCCGCCCCGAGCGCCCTCGTCACGACGTTCCGATTCGCATGATGCAGGGCCTCCTCGGCGGTGAGTTGCCCTGCATCGACGAGTTCCTGAACGAGCGAGTGATCCACGCTGATCTGCTCGAGCCTTCCGCCCGCAAAGCGATAGGTGCGCGAGTCCCCCACGTTGAGCACGAGCCAATACCCGGCTCCCTCGTTCTCGGCGATTGCCACGCCCGTCAACGTGGTTCCCGCGCTTTGACGGCCCCCTGACCCGACCGCCATGACGTTTTCACCGGCGACGCGGTAGGCATCCCGCAGCTGGTCGATGTCGACCGCGCGCTCACCAATCAGAGATCCGAACGCTCCGATGGCGGCGGCACTCGCCACCTCACCGGCCTCGTAGCCACCCATGCCGTCGGCGACAAGGAACAGGGGCGCCGCCTCCAGGAAGGCGTCCTCGTTGTGGTCGCGTTTGACGCCCACGCTGGTCGCCGCGGCCGACGCGACGACGATGGGGGGCGCGGCGTTCATGCACACACCTCGACGCGTGCTCGACGCGTACCGCAGAACACGTCATCGCCGTGGCGCAGCGCCACAGGTTGCCCCGGAGCAACGGGAATCGTTTCGCCGCTTCTCTCGATGCGGACACCGTTGGTCGAGTGCAGGTCCTCCACTGTTGGCGACAGTCCGGGCGAAAATCTGGCGTGCGTCTTTGACAACGAACGCGTCGGGTCGTCAAGGGCAGCGGCAGCGTCGGCGCCCGTGCTCAGGGGATCCCTGCCGATCACCGTCGGCGAGGCCGCTTCGAGCACCGTGCCGTCGTCCCATGTCAACACGAGAATGGCCTTCCGTGGTGCGACGCGGGTGGCCTCGACATCCTCGATGTCACCGTCATCGGAGGGTTCTCCCCACAGTTCAACCTCGGGAGCTACCGCGGGCGCCAAAGCAGCAGGAGCCGCCTCGGGAGCGACGGCGGGAGGCGGAGGTGACTGCGGCGAAGGTGGCGTCGCTTCGGTTGACACGGAGAGCGGCACGACACGGATCAAAGGGCCCGGCGGCGTCGTCGACGAGCGTTGTTCTTGCGGTTCGGGCCTGCGAAATCCAGGCACCTCCGAGATCGGTCCTGGGGTCATCGTGATCTCCTCACCCGCGTGTCCCGTCGCGAGCGGCGCTCTGCCACCAGCGACCGCGCGCTCAACTTCGCGACCGTGCGACGCCGCACACCATGCGCTTGATGCAAGCCTGCCACGGTCTTCGCCACGCAATCCCAATACGAATCCGCAGATTCCGGCTCGACATCGCCTGGGCCCCACACCAGACGGTCAGCGGTGAGCGCCAGCTCCTGGGTCCGGACTCCCTCAAGAGCCGAATCGATCGCGTTGGCCCTCTCCACACGGGTTCCCGTGGCCGGGGCGTCCACGCCATAGTCAGCCGCGGTATCCGTCACCTCAGACCAGCCTGCCGCGACGCGGTCGGACAGATCAGTGAGACGGCGGCGCTTTCGGCGCCTGCGTGCCTTGGCGAACAGGATCGCGAGCGCGGGCCCGAGGAGCACCAGCAGGATGCCGACTCCCGCCGCGACGTACACGGCGACCCTCAGCACCTGCGTCAACGTGTCGTCTGGCGGGTCGACGGCCTCATCGTCGACAGGCACTGCGGGAGGCACGATCGCGGGCTCCTGCGGAACCGGCGGCGGCTGCAACACCTGAGGCTTGGGCTCGCGTTGCGGCGGGATGTCCTCATCGAGCGGCGTACGGTCCTCTGCCGGAGTGGCATCGACTGCAACCCAGCCGTAGCCCTCATACGCGACCTCGGCCCATGCGTGCAGATCGTCTCCGGTCACCGCAACGGCAGACGAGGCGCCTTCCGGCACATCGAAACCCATCACGACGCGCACGGGGATCCCCAGCTCGTGGGCCATCAGAGCAAACGCGACAGCATATTGTTCGTCGTCGCCCACCATCTGATCCGAGCCGACAAGCGCGGCGATGCGTTCCTCGCCGTGGCCCGATCGCGACGGCGACTGACCCTCGAGCCCATGGCTAAAGAAGCCCGAGGCCGAAAGAAATGTCGCGAGCGCCTGAACCTCGCCGTAGGGGCTCGACTCGTCTCCCAGGGCCTCCGTGGCAAGCGTGAGCAGTCCCTCGGGGACATCGCTCACGCGTGACGGGGCCAGGGCAGCAAACGACGCATCGACGAGTTCCTCATCGGTGGGCTCCGTCGGCAGGACGACGTCCATGGTGTACGCGTCGCCGTCGGTAAGTCCCGCGGTGACCACGCCTGTGCCTGTGGTGCGGTTGTAGTGCAGCGAACGCGAGAGCGTCTCCGCATCGGCGCCCGAGAAGGTCACCGACCTCACCGCGCCGACGGTAGGCAGCCAGACCCCTGACAACTCACCCACGGTCACGGCCACCTCGGCGCTTTCCCCCTCGACATCGACGGGGATGACCGAGCCGACGCGCTCGAACGAACCGGAGATGCCGGTCCCGTCGCCAGACACCGCGTACACCATGCCGTTATAGGCATCGAGTGTCGCCAGGCGCACCTTAGACCCCGCCGGGACGCCATCGATGGTGAACAGCGTCGCGTCCTTGTCGTCCCTCACGTAGGAGCGGAACGACTGGAGAGGGCTCGGATAGTCGTGAAGCTCAAGCGGGGGCACCACGTTGTCGCGGAGAACGTCGCGCTCGCCCGTCGGCGCGGCGATGAGAGACCATGCTGCTCCCGCGCCGGTGGCGACCACCAGCATCGACGTCGCAAAAGCCACACGGCGCAGGCCACGAGCGGGTTCGGGCGTGGTCGCACGCGCGGTGCGGTCACGGTTGCGTCTCCACGCGAGCCACGCGATAGCCACGACCGCGAACGCCGTCGCCTGGGCAACGGGCGCCACCGCGAAGTACGTGCCAAAAAGGATCGCGGTCAAGAGGACCACGGCGGGCGGGATCAATGCCCAGCCCGCACGGCGCAGCCTGGTAGCGAAGGCCACTGCAGCGGACGTGCACACCAGCACCGCCATGAAGGGCACCAGCACCACTGACTCGAGGCCCTCCGAGGGGACCTCGACGGTGAGGAGATCCTTCCAACCGCCTACGGAACCCGTCGCAAGACCCCGCAAGGTATCGAGCGTGGGAAGGATCCCGCCGACGGTCGTGGAACGCAGCACCAGGGGCCCGCCGGCAACAAGGTAGGCGAGAAGCACGGCCACCGCCGTGGGCATGACGGGCCATTTCCAGATCGCGGAGGCGGCACCGATCGCGGCGCCGAGCGCAAGCGCGCCGCCCGTGGCGATGAGCCATGCGGAACCCGCGAAGACCGGGGAGAACCCCCACGCGCCGAAGACCACCAGCGTCGCCACGATGGCCCCGTCAACGGCACGCACGCGCCACGATGAGGTCATGCGACAACCCTCCGCATCGCATACGGCAGGTCATCGATGACGCCAAGGGTGAGCACCACGGTATCGCCGATGCTACGGCGGGTCACCGTCGCGCCGGGGGCGGCATAGATCGCCACTACCCGAACCCCCACGGGCACGTAGGCCGCGGCACGCCGCACCTCCGCGGGCGTGACAAAGCTGCCACAGATCAACACGGCGACGGAGGCATCGGGCACGTGCATGCCTGTCGACAGCGCGAGGTCGACGACGGTGCCGCGACGCGGCTCGGTGAAGTCGAGCCCCGAGAGGGAATCGAGAAAGGGCTTGCCCGCGCGCGACGGCAGCGTCGCGCCCTGCACCAGCACCGTGAGTTGCTTGTCCTCTTTGAGGGCCTGAAGCCCCAGCGACCCCGCGATCGCGATGCCGAGCTCGAGTTCATCGTCGCGCGCGTACTCCTGACGATTGAGAGACAGGGCGATGGCCAGGTGTGAGCGCCGGGTCTCTTGGTACTGCTTGACCATGAGTTCGCCGGTCTTCGCGCTCGTGCGCCAGTGCACGTGACGCCTGTCGTCCCCCGGCACGTAGGGCCTCAGTGCGTGAAAGGCGAGGTCGGCGTTCGAGAGCGCCGCCGTCGGAAGGCCCTCGAGGTCCTGCAGGAACCCCGACGACGAGCCGTCCATGGGGACCGTGCGCGGGTGCACAAACAGATCGACGGGTTCCGACCACGTCACTGTCCGCGCGAACAGGCCCAAGGGGTCACCGCGTACGGCCGAGACGGGACCCACCTTCAGGACTGCCCTGCGGTGCGTGGGGATAGCGAAGAGCTCCTCATGCGTCTGGCCACCGGCGAGGCGCGGCACCTGGAACGTCGCGAGGCCCTTGCCCACCGGAAGCTCGATCTTGACCGGGAGCAACGCACGCGTGCCGGGGTTGGTGAGTTCCAACGCCCCCACGGCGCGATCCCCCACCACGACGCGGCTACGGCTCAGGTCGAGGCGGGCCACAAACGCCGTGCGCCCCACCAGGAAGACCAGGCTCGCAGCAACAAGAATCGCGCAGATCCTCGCGATCGTCGTCAGTTCCCACCACTGATAGCGCCATCCCGCGATTGCCGCGGCTCCGCCAGCGGCAACGACGATCCAGCCGAGGCTCGTCGGGACACGACCGACGCGGACGGCGATTCGGGTCGCGGGCTCGAGCGCCGGCGCCGCGACCGCACGCCACCAGCGCACGGGAACAAGAGCGACGCGCACGCCCGAAGGCTCAGTGGAAGTGGACATCGTTGGGCGCTAGACCCTGGACTGGGGGGCGGCAACCTCGGCGAGTGTCCGCTCAATGACCTGCGCCGCGGTCGCTCCCTCGAACTCGGCCTCGGCATCCAGGACAATGCGGTGGATCCATACGCACGGAGCGAGCGCCTTGACGTCATCGGGCGTGATGTAGTGCCTGCCGTTCGCGGCGGCCCATACCTTCGCGGCACGGACCATCGACAGCGCGCCACGGGTCGAGACGCCCAGAAGGGTCTCGGGGGCGTTGCGGGTGTTCTCGCACAAGGTGGCGATGTAGTGCAACACCGCATCGTCCGCGTGGACGGTCGACGCAAGGTCGGTCATGTCTGCCACGGCGCCTGTCGTGATGACGGCGGTGATGGCCGCCGAGCGGTCGCGTGTTGCCGCTCCCTTGAGGAGCGTCGCGGTCTGCGCCACGTCGGGATAGCCAATCGAGGTCTTGAGGAGGAACCTGTCGAGCTGTGCCTCGGGAAGCTTGTAGGTTCCCGCCTGCTCGATGGGGTTCTGGGTGGCGATCACGAGGAACGGACGCCCCACAGAGTGTGTGGTTCGGTCCACCGTCACCCGTGATTCCTCCATCACCTCGAGGAGCGCCGACTGCGTCTTGGGGGACGCGCGGTTGATCTCGTCGGCTAGCACGATCGAGGCAAAGATCGGGCCCATGTGGAATTCGAAGTTGCGCACGCGCTCGTCCCAGATCGAGCTTCCGGTGACGTCCGAGGGGAGCAGGTCGGGGGTGAATTGGATGCGCGAGTGGGTGCCATCGATCGCCGCACCAAGCGCCTTCGCGAGGCTCGTCTTCCCGGTACCTGGAGCGTCCTCGAGCAGCACGTGACCCTCGGCGAAGAGCGCGGTCAGCACCAGGCGAATCACGTGATCCTTGCCTATCACCGCCTGGCCGATCGCCGCCTGAATCGTGCCAAAGGTAGTGGCGAACCACGTCGCCTGCTCGGGGGTCATCGTCATTTTCTGTCCTCTACTTGTCGCGTCACCACGTGAGCGTGTCCGAGTTGAATGGGGTGCCTGGCCCTGACTCCCAGTGGGTGAAAACGTGGAATCCCGGATACCCGAAGAAGCAATCAAGTTCCTGCGAGCCCGAACTCGAGTTCACGTGGATGGTCTTCAGGTTGTAGGTGATGTAATCGTCAGTGCCCCAGTTGTCCCTGCAGGTCAACTTGTAGGTGCCGGTGGGGAACTCGCTCCAGTTGATGACGAGGCGATAGCTACTCGAGAACCCGGGTTCGAGCGAACCCTTGGTGACCCAGGACCGGCGCGGTTTAGACGCGCCCGACGCGGATGCAGTGCTGGGGGTCGCCGTGTCCTGAGCCGTGACGCGTACCTCGATGTACTTGGTGTCGCCGGGGTTTGCCGTCGCGAGCGAGATGTCCTTGCTGCCCGACGTGATGCCGGTGTTTGTCCACGCGGACCACGAACTCGAGGTGCTGCCCTTGTGGCGGTACTCGATCGCGGTAATCGGCCGGCCGTTCGTCGCCGGCGCGGAGATACGGAAGGTCACGTTGCCGCTTCCGGAGCTGGCGGAGACCGACGGGGCGCCGATGGCGCCGAACGGTACTTGTGCCGCCGAGGCCGAGGACGCCGAACCCGTGTAGGCAGCACCATCGGCGGTCGTCGTGGCGCGAACCTTGACGGTGTACGAGGTGCCATTGCTGAGACCGGTGATCTCACCATTGCCAGGAAGAGCCGTCCAGGAACCGTTCCCGTTGAGCTCGTACTGGTAGCTGATCCACGCGGCGTCGGAACCGTTCGCGGCGCCAGGCGTGTACGCCACGCTGAGCGACCTGTCACCCGGGGTGGTCGACACCCCGGTGGGAGCCCCCGGGGCCACGAATGCTCGACGGGGGTCGGATGGCGAGCTCGTCAACGAGTCGCCCGCCTTATTGTGCGCGACCACGACGAACGTGTAGTCACTCGAGGACGGGTCAAGTTGGAACGGCGCAGACGTGACATTGGCGCCGACCTCTTGGGTAGCGACAACGCTGCCACCGCGGAGTGCATTCACGGTGAAGGAACCGACAGGGTCGCCGTTGCCGGACGGCACCTCCCACGCGACCTGAATCTGCGCCCGGTTGCCGACGGGAGCGAGGCGCGACGTGGTCGGCTTGGCGACAGTCTCGGGGATGCCTGCGGGGATCTCGCTCGCGGACGCGTTCGACCACGATGAGGGGTCTACCGCATCGTTATAGGCCTGCACCTTGACTTGGTACGCCACGCCGTTCTCGAGACCCGTCCAGTGGAAGCTGGTACCGGTGACGTTGGTCTTTTGAGCGCCCGACGCGGGTGAGGGAGAGATTTCGAGCGTGTAGGTCCGGATCGGCGAACCCTTGGACGTCGGGGCCGTCCATTCGATGTCGAGAGCTTGATCACCGAAGGTGAGCACGGGGGCATCGGGCTGCTCGGGGTGGACGTCAGGCCGTGCGACGTCGGAGGCCGGCGACGGCTCGGAGTCACCCGCGCCGTTATGAGCGACCACGGTGAAGCGGTACTCGACGTCGTTGCTGAGGTTCTCGATCGTGCAGATGGTCGAGCCGCAATCGGTGCTCGAGCCCTGATCGGACTTCACGGTGTAGCCCGTGATGGGTGAGCCGTTTGCGGAGGGCTCCGCCCATTCGAGGACGACGGTGCGGTCGCCCACGGTCTTCAGTTGCGGCTTGCCTGGCGCATCGGGCTTCTTCACCACGGTCACCATGACGCGAGCGCTGGCCGCCCTGGAGGGCTCGGCCGAGGCATCAGCGATCGTGTAGCGAACGATCATGGTGCCGGAGAAAGTCACGGCCGGAGTGATGACGAGGCTGTCACCATCGACCGTCACGGTGCCTTTTCCGGATTCGAGCGTCGTGGAGACGATCTCGAGCGGCTGGTCCGCGTAGGGGTTGAAGTCATTGCGTAGCGGGTAGACCACCGAGGGCTTGCCTGCTTGCGCATCCGACACCACGTCGTCGTTAGCTATCGGCAACGCTGACGGGATGTCGGCGCCCGTAGCGCTCGCGACACCAGCATGGACCGTGACGCGCACGATGCCGTGGACAGGGTCGGCGTCGCCGTCGGACACCCACACGTCGACATCGCGTTCGATGCCTCCTGGCACGTCGGCGTCGACGGTGACGGACAACGTGGACTCCTCAACGCTCACGGTGAAGCCGTCGGGAATGTCGCCGCCCGCACCCCACGTGAGCCTCGCGACGTCCTCGGGGTTCGCGTCACTCGAAAGAAGGGCGAGGTTCACAGTGGCCGCGTCGCCGCCCGCCGTGGCGTCGACGGACGTGTTTCTCAGCGTGGGCGCAACGTTGCCCGCGGGACGCACGAGGAGGGCGAGCGTCAGAGTCGCCACGGTGCCCTCAGGGTCGTCGATGGTGAGGCCGTCGGTCACCTGGAAGGTGATCGCGTCTTTGCCCACGTAGCCCTCGGCGGACGTGTAGCGAAGCGTGGTGGCATCGACGACGAGGGGGTCGCCGTTGGTGTGGGCCGCAAACACTCGCTCGACCTCGGTAATGATCGCCGGGTGTCCGCTCGAGGTCGTGACGAGCTGACCGAGGGGAAGGTCGAGGGTCTCGCCGCTCGTCACCTCGACGGGCGCGGCATCGAAGAGCGCCGGCGGAAGGTCCCCAAATCCTGGGACAAGGATGAACGCCGAGGCGCTCAGGCCGTCGGGGTCCGTGACCGTGTACGTCACGACGCGCGCCGCAGCGTCCGCCGTCAGGGTGACGGTGCGGTCCCCGTTGACGGTGCCGTCGAGCGACGCGAGCGCCACATCGAGCCTCGAGGCAACGCCATCGGGGTCCTCGTCGTTGTCGAGCACGTCCACTATCACGGTGCCGTCTTCTTCAATATCGGCGGCGGCCACCCTGTCGTCACGCGCGATGGGCGCGACGGTGGGGGTGTCTGGATCGACCGACACCACGAGGGCGCATGAGGCACTGGCGCCGTACACATCGGACACGGTGTAGGTCAGTGTCGCGACGCCCTCGGGGGCGTCCTCAATCAGGATCCGGTCGCCCGAGATCGACGCAGTGACGCCGTCCGGCACGGTCAGGCCCGTGGGAACGAGCGAGATCAGGTCCGAATCGGGGTCGGAGTCGTTCGCAAGCACCGGGTAGCTCAGTGCGTGACCGGTACGCATCGCGGTGTCGTCACGCGTACACATGGGCGCGTGATTCACGAACTCTGGCGGAGCAACCCCCACGACGATCGTTCCTGTGGCCTCGGCCCCCAGCCTGTCGCGCACGACGTACGTGAAACGGTCGGTGCCCTGTGCGTCGGCATAGGCCTCATAGATGAGCCAATCCTGTCCCACCTGCGTCACGCGTCCCAACTCGGGAGCGGCGTCGGTGCCGAGAAGCGTCACCGAGTCGCCGTCGGGATCCACCCCGTCAAGCGGAATCGGGATCCGGACCGAGCTTCCGGACAGGGCACGCGCCGTCACGTCCCCTGGACGCGGTGCGGAGTTCCCTGCGTCCGGGCCAAGCACCCTGATGGTGAGCTGAGCGGCGGCATGCTGGCCCATTTCGTCCACCACGGTATACGTGACGCTTGCCTGACCAGCCGTGTCGCCCGCCTTGATGCGCACCACGTTTTCGGAGACGAAAACCTCCGCAAAACCTGGGTCGACAAGCGGCTCGGCGAGGCCCTCAAGTGAAAAGTCGAGCCCCGACGGATGCGTGTCATTCGCGAGGACCTCAACCGAGGCGATGTCGCCGGCGCGTACTGTCACCTCGTCGTCCTGCGCCACGGGCGCAAGGTACCGCGACGGCGGATCGATCGGCAGCACCGTGATTTCGCTTTCCGACGTGAAGGCCCCGTTCGAGACGCGATATCTCAGGGTCACGGGCTCGGTGATGCCAGCCACATTGGTGACGCGCACAAGCCTGTGCTCGAGGACGGCTACCGACACTCCCGAGTCGGCGGGGACATCTACTCCCTGCACCACCAAGACGCCACCGGCTGGATCGACGTCATTCGCAAGCACGTCGACGAGCACGTGATCGCCTGGCGCCACGAGGGCGACGTCGGCGACGGCAATCGGCGGCAGGCTCGTCTCGACGGAATCGAGCACATCGACGCGGACAAGGTTTGAGGCCTCATTCGTGCCGTCCGTCACCGCGTACTGCACGTAATACGTCCCCGCGGATGAGGAGGAGAACGTGATCGAGCTCGCGGTGTAATCGCTCACCACAGTCGCGCCGCGCACCTCGCTCACCTTGATGAGGCGAATCGGGTTCGCAGACCGCGACACATCGTTACCCAGTGGCTTGACCACGACGGGGGCATCCACGGTGGTCACGACGTAGTCCGCATTCGTCAGCGGCGCCTGGGTCCCGACGGGGAGAACATTGAGTTGCAGCGTGCCCTCGACATCGACGCGCCCGTCAGAGACCACGACCTCGATATCGCGACTGCCCTGGACCTCCGCATTCGCGGTGATCGTGACGGTGCCGTCGGGCGTGTAGTCGATCGAGTCGACGCCGTTATCGCGCGCCTCACGCAAGAAGAGAAGATCGCCGTCGGGGTCGATCCAGTCGGACACCACGTTGTACGAGGCCGTCGCACCCACCTCGAGCTTGAGCTTCGACACGCGACGCGTCTCCGGCGCCTGGTTCGAGTCCGGCGGCACAATCTCCACGGTCACAGTGGCGTCGTCGACGCCACCCCTGCCGTCGCTCACGCGGTACGTGAAGGTGGCCCGCCCGGCGGCATCGTCGGCCAGGGCAACCTGCAGCGCGGCACCGCCACGGATCTGTTCCACCCTTCCTGGCATACCCGCCACATCGACAACCGTGGCGGTAAGAATGTCGCCGTCAAGGTCATAGTCGTTGTCGACCACAGGCAGCACAGTGGTCCGGCCCGCACGAGCGCCGAACGAGTCGTCCTCGGCAATCGGTGCCGTGTTCTCGCCGCTGCGGTCAGGGAGGGTCTCAGTGATCTCCTCGTCGGGGGTGTCCTCCGTGGTCTGTTCCTGCTCGGGTGGCGGCAAGAGGTCGTCCCAGTTGGCGACCATCTCGAGCCCCTCGTCGACCAGGTACCCCGCGCCGTTGACGTGGTCGTTCAGCACCACGACGTCACGGTTCACGCGGAACGTGAAGGCCGCTGACGGCAAGGCTCCATCGATCGGAGTCTGGATGTCGAAGGCGTCGCCATCGCAGTCGCGGATGAACTCGCCCGACTTGGCCCACGCGGAATAGGTGCAGCCGTTGAGCACTACGGGCGCGGCAGGCGTTCCCTTCGCACCCACCTCGGTCACCACCGGATCGGAGCCGTTGAACGGGACATAGACAAGCTGTGTGGGCGTGGCGATCGCTACCCCGCTACCGGTGGCAGAGCTCTGCTGGATCCGGGAGCCCTCCGCGAATTCGCGACGTTCACCCGAAGGCAGGATCAGCACCGCGTTGTCCGCGTCCCAAACCACTCGATTGGCTCCGACGGTCGTGACCGCAAGGTGGTCCGTGGAGTCCATCTCGAGATCGCCTGTCTCCTCCACGTGGATCGCGCCGTCGTCACCAATCGTGAGCGTCGCGGAGCGTCCGGTCTCCGCCGACACCGCGTACGCGGTGCCGCTGTCGCTCACCGCGATCGCCACCTCGCGACCAAGGGTCGCGGCCGGCGGTGTCGCATCCTTGTCAAAGGAAGGCAGCCAGCTCGCCAGCATCACCCATACTTCGCCGCGCTCGGGTTCGGCAATCGCGACCACGCCGCTACCCAGCGCGACCTCTGTGCCCTGAGGCAGGGAGACTTCTGCCTCGGATGCGACTGCCGCCGTATCCACCACGGACAGGGCGTTGTTCGACTCATCGTGCACGAGCACGAGCGAACCCTCCTGGAGCACGTCGAATGAGCTCGTGGTGGTCCGTAGCGAGGAATCGAGGACCTGGGAGGAATAGTTGAGCCGGCCGACCATGAGGGTGGACTCATTCGTCAGCCACACGGCGCCATCGTGGAGTTCCACATCCGCGGTGGGAACACCCGCATCAAGCGCGGCGACAATAGCGAGACCTACGGCTCCCACGCCGAGCAGAGCGCTCGACCCGGCGGTCACTCTGCGTGACCGCCACCAGCTCAGACCCCCCATGGGTGCCCCTCCCCAAAATGGCCCCCTCGTGGCACCAACGTCAGGATAGCGAACTCCGCGCCGGTTCCCTACGGGGAATTTTCCCCATGTCCCCTATGGGCGATATCGTCCAGCATTGCTCCAGTGTGCGGAGGACTCGTCCTCGCGGCCGATGCCCCCCTCGAGGCCCGCGGTCTAGCCTGGGCGCATGAGGCTTAAGGGAAGACGTTGGGGTGACCTGGCGATCGCGCTCGCATTCGCGGCGCTCGCGTTGCTCTCCGCTGTCACGGTGGACACCAGGACCACGATCGAGGCTCGCGACTTTGACTTCCTCGGGTACGTTCTGATCACCGCGACGGCACTGCCGCTGATCTGGCGTACGCGGGCGCCCCACATCGTCCTGTGGGCCGTGGCCATCCTGTGGTCCATCACAGCGGGCCTCGAGTACCCCGTCTCGGCGGCATACTTTCCCCTGCTCGTCGCCCTGTACACCGTGGGCGCGTATCTCCCCCGCCGTCGCGCCTACCTTCACGGAGGGCTGGTCGGGGCAGGGGTGATCGGATGGACCATCGTGGGGTCGCTCGCCACCAAGTCCGTGCCGGTCGCCACTGTCTTCACGATGGTCCTTGGCGTCGCTCTCCCCATCATCGTTGGCCTCGCCGACCGCAAGCGCCGCGAGCGCCTCACCGACCTCGAGCTCAGCGCCGAGCGCCGCACCCAGGCCCAGCGCATCGCGGCGGTGGACGCCGTGAGAGCGGAACGGGCCCGCATCGCGCGTGAGCTTCACGACGTCGTCGCACACGAGATGACAGTGATGACTCTCCAGGCCGAGGGTGCCCGCCGCAGGGCGAACAATTCCGACCCCGCGATCGCCGAGGCCCTCGCCACGATCGCGGATTCGGGCCGCAAAGGACTGGCCGAGATGCAACGCATGATCGGCGTGCTCAGGACGTCGGAAAAGGAGGCGGCCGACGAGGCTGCCGAGCTCACGGGAAAGGTACGCGGGCCCGCGCTCGTCGGCTCGCACGACGCCGACTCCCTCGCGCCGATGCCCTCGCTCGCCGCGATCCCCTCGCTGGTCAGGCAGGTCGAGGAGTCGGGCCTTCCGGTGCACCTGACCATCACGGGCACGAGCCACGTGCCCGCGGGGGTAGAGCTCAGCGCCTACCGGATCATCCAGGAGTCACTCACGAACGCCCTCAAGTACGCGGGCCAGGGCGCCACCGCGACCGTCACGGTCAAGCGCAAGCGCGACGCGGTCACGGTGACCGTCGAGGACGACGGGCGGGGCGTGATCTCCGAGGTCGCGGCCGTTTCGGGTGGCCACGGCATCGCGGGCATGGGCGAACGCGTCGCGGCACTCGGAGGCAGCATCGAGACGGGAGCCCGCAAGGGTGGAGGCTTCCGCATCTACGCAGTCCTTCCCGTCTCCGACGACCAGGTCGTGGCGCGCAGGGCGTCCGAGGGAGGCATTGCTCCTACACTTCCCGTGGAGGTACAACGGTGATTCGTGTAGGGCTCGTCGATGATCAGGCCATGGTGCGTGTGGGACTCAAGATGATCTTGGAGTCCGAGGGCGACATCGAGATCTGCTGTGAGGCCGCGAATGGCGAGGACGCGGTCGCGCTCGCCGCGACCCACACCCCAGACGTCATCCTCATGGACATCCGCATGCCAGGGATGGATGGTCTCGCGGCGACCGTTGAGGTCCTCAAGGCCACCCCCTTGTCACGCGTGGTCATCCTCACCACTTTTGACGACGACGAGTACCTGTACGGCGCCCTTCGCGCAGGCGCCTCGGGCTTTTTGCTCAAGAGCGCGGATGGGGACACGCTCGTCAATGCGGTCCGCATCGTCGCTGCGGGAGAGGCCCTGTTGGCGCCCGAGGTGACGCGACGCGTGATCGAACAGTTCGCGCGCGGCACCGCATTCGACTCGGCGGGAGCCGAATACGCCGCAGGCCCCGCCGCAGAGGTGCCTCCCGTGCACATCCCCAGCCCAGAGGCCATCGGCGACCTCTCCGATCGCGAGGTCGAGGTGCTTTGCCTCATGGCTCGCGGCCTCTCGAACCAAGAGATCGCCACCGAGATCTTCATCTCGAACACCACGGTCAAAACGCACGTGAGCCACATCCTCACCAAGCTGGGCGTGCGCGACCGGGTCCAGGCCGTGGTCGAGGCCTACGACTCGGGGATCGTCCTCCCGCGAGGTTGAGTTTCTCGAGACCGAGCCCCACGCACGGGCAGTCCTCCAGCCCTCACATGGGGGGAAGCCCCTTCGGGGTAAACCCTGGCATCGTCCGCAAGAACGACCCCGCAAAACCGTCCATGTGGCCGATGCCGTCGCCGCAGCCGTCCGGGCACACTGGTCTAGTCGGGCATCGAATACACGAGAGGCATCCCCATGAGCACCACCCAGGTCGTCACCGCTCCAGCAGCGGCCACCATGACCAACGGCTACAAGGACTACGGAACGGGCGACATGGCAGTGCGCGCCCTCGATGGCATCAGCGTCACCATGAACCGTTCGGAGTTCACCGCCATCATGGGCCCCTCGGGCTCGGGCAAGTCGACCCTGCTGCACACCCTCGCGGGTCTAGACCGCCTCACCGCGGGCGAATCCACGATCTCCAACGTGACCATCACCGGTCTCACCGAGTCGCAGATCACGGACATCCGCCGCAACCACATCGGCTTCATCTTCCAGGCGTTCAACCTGATCCCCTCGCTCAACGCGAAGGAAAACATCACCCTGCCGATGGATATCGCTGGCACCAAGGTGGACAAGGCCTGGTTCGATGAGGTGATCGGGATCCTAGGGCTTGGCGATCGACTCAAGCACCTTCCCGCCGAGCTCTCGGGCGGCCAGCAACAGCGCGTCGCCGTGGCACGCGCCCTCGTGGCACGCCCCGAGATCATCTTTGCGGATGAGCCGTCCGGAAACCTGGACTCTAAGGCGGGCGCCGAGCTGCTTGGCTTCATGCGTCGGGCCGTCAAGGAGTTCCACCAGACCATCGTCATGGTGACCCACGACCCCACGGCGGCGTCGTACGCCGATCGCATCCTGTTCCTCGAGGACGGCAAGATCGTCGACGAGATGCTTGAGCCGACCGCCGAAAAGGTCCTCGACCGCATGAAGCGGATGGGGCACTGATCCACGATGCTCAGACTCGCACTCAAAACCGTTCGGCATAATCCGAAGCGGATGATCCTGACGGCGGTGGCCGTGGCGCTTGGCGTCGCGCTCGTCTCGTCGGTGTTCACCTTTACCAGCTCGCTTTCGAGGGGATTCGGCGACCTGTTCTCCGAGATCTACTCGACTATTGACGTCGTGGTCGAGGCTGACCCCGATGCCGAGCTCGACCCCTTGTCGAAAGACGGCCTCTTCACGTCGGCCGACGTCGAGACCATCCGCGCCCTCGATGGCGTGACCGCCGCTGAGGGTGGAATCGGCTACGAGATGGGCAGCCTGCTCAACGCCGACGGCGACGGACCACTCGGTCAAGGCGCGCCCTCGCTCCTTTACAACTGGACGGGTAACGCCGACCTCGACGGCGCTACCCTCATCGACGGCCGCGCACCGCAGGCCGATGACGAAGTGGTCGTCGATGTCGACACCTTCAAGAAGCTCCAGATCGAGTTGGGAGGAACGGTCAAACTCGCGGGCGAAACGGGAGTGAGTGAACTCACTGTCGTAGGCACCGTGCGCTTTGGCGAGAACAACTCACTCCAGACCGCCAACCTGATGTACGCAAACGAGGACACCGTCCGAGCGATCGGGGGGGGGCTCACGAACTACGTCAACATCGGCGTCCTGACCGCCGACGGTGTAGCGCCGTCCGATGTGGTCGACGAGATCACGACGGTGCTTCCCCAGGACACCCGCGCGATCACGGCCGAGGACAAGGCCAAGGAACAAACCGCAGCTCTCGACGAGATCCTCAGGTACGTCAACATCTTCGCTGTCGTGTTTGGCCTCGTCGCCCTGTTTGTTGGCGCGTATATCATCGTCAACACCTTCCGGATCATCGTGACTCAACGTACGAGGGAGTTCGGCCTGCTCCGCGCAATCGGAGCCCAGGGCAAGCAGATTCGCACCATGATCCTGCTCGAAGCCACGGCGGTGGGGCTCGTCGCGTCCACGATCGGGATCCTGCTTGGTTGGGGGCTCGCGCTCGCGGGCGCCGCGATCATGGAGGCCTTCTCGGGCGACTTGCTCGGGGCGATCCTGCTCCCATTTGACGCCATCCTGTGGGGCTATGGGCTTGGCGTAGCGATTACGGTCGTTGCGGCGCTCTTGCCCGCCATCCACGCCTCGAACATCTCGCCGATGGAGGCCCTCCGTGAGGCGGGAACCTCTGGCAAGAAGTCGCTCACGGTGCGCAACATCGTGGGAGGGGCCATGACGCTCGCGGGCGTCGCGACCGTCTTGATCGGGCTCTACGTCTCGGTACCCAAGCCCGCCTATTGGGTGGGAGCGGGAGCCGTCACGATCGTGTTGGGTGTCACGCTGCTTGCGGCGCAGGTGCTCGTTCCGATGGCCTACGGTCTTCGTGGAATCCTGTCGAAGTTCTGGGGTGTGAACGGCAAGCTTGCCGCCAACAACATCCGCAGGGAACCGCGTCGCTCCGCGAATACCGCAGCCGCCCTCATGATCGGCGTGATGCTCTTGGCTCTCGTGGCCACTTTCACCTCGTCGCTCAAGGACACCTTCACGTCGCAGTTCGCGTCGACCGACGCCGATCTCTTCATCATCGCTCAGGGATCGCCCATCCCTCAGGGTGCGATCGACGCGGTCTCGGGTGTCGACGGGGTCAAGGACGTGGTCCGCCTAGGACAGACGCAGGCCTCTTTCGATGGATTGGAGTATGCGGTCAGCTATGTGGACGCCGCTCACGCGAGCGACCTCTTCGACTTCCCCGCTGACCGCCCTCTATCGGATATCGACGGCGGCGTGTTCATCGACCCATCGATCCAAGCACTCGGGGTTTCCGTGGGCGACAATGTGACCCTGGAAGGCCCTGCAGGCACCGAGACCCTCCCGGTGACCGGCCTGTACGACAACGAAGGCGACCAAGCGTTCCTCGTGGATTGGCCTCAAGGTGAGAGCCTCGTTGCCGAACCGATCATCTTCCAAGCGTTCATGGGATTCGACGATGCGGCGGACGTAGAGGCCACGACCACTGCGGTCGAGGATGCTCTTGCCACGGACTTCCCGTTGGTTCAGCCGCAATCACCCGGTGACCTGGAGAAGTTCTTCAACCAGGCGCTCGACATACTCATCGGCGTCGTCTCCGCGCTCCTCGGAGCGGCACTCGTGATCGCGATCCTGGGCGTGGCCAACACGCTCCTGCTCTCGGTCACGGAGCGCACCCGCGAGATCGGCCTGCTGCGTGCGGTGGGTATCAAGCGGGGCGCGGTGTGGGGAATGATCACGCTCGAATCGGTGGTCATGGCGCTGTTCGGTACCATCCTGGGCATCATCCTGGGCGTCGGCCTTGGAGCCGCGCTCGTGGATTCGCTCCAGGAATACGGTTTCGAGCGCGTCGTCATCCCGTGGGCCTGGATCGGCATCTACACGATCTCGTCGCTCGTCGCGGGCATCCTGGCAGCCATCTGGCCCGCCTACCGCGCCTCACGACTCGACATCCTCAAGGCCATCGCGGCCGACGGATAGTCACCGTTCACCACGGAGGGCCTCGACCACACGGTCGGGGCCCTTTGTGCGTGACGGCCGCGTTCTTACAACTGTGTGCCTACCATCACGGGCTCGGGGACCAACTCGATGCCAAAGGACCGCCGCACGCCATCGCGCACTGCCCTCGCGAGCGCGAGCACGTCCTCGGCGCGGGCGTCTCCCCTATTGGTGAGCGCGAGGGTGTGCTTGGTCGACAGGGAGGCACGGGCATCGGCCGATACCGCGAAACCCTTGCCAAAGCCCGCGTGCTCGATGAGCCACGCGGCGCTCGTCTTCACGGCTCCCTCGGCGGAGCCTGGGCCCGGGGGGAAGCGCGGGGCATCCTCGGGAAGAGCGGCAGCGGCCGATGCGTCGACGATCGGGTTGGTGAAGAACGAGCCCGCGCTCCACGTGTCGTGGTCGGCGTCGTCCAGCACCATCCCCTTGGAATGCCGCAGCGCCATCACGGTGTCCCTCACGTCCGTGATGGGCACGCGAGCGCCCTGCTCCACCCCGAGGGCCCCTGCCAGCTGGGCGTAGCGCACGGGTGCGGAGAGCGAGGCCATGCGGGTATGGAACGTGACCGACAGCACCACGTAGCGCGGGCTTGGTGCCCACACGGCACCGTCGTCGGCGCCGCCGTGCATGGACCGCTTGAGGAGCGAATTGCGGTAACTAAAGCCGATGCCCATCAGGGGCAGCGTCCGCACGGAGCCGGTGGCGCGGTCCCACGTGCGGACCTCGGAGACGATCTCTGACACATCCGCGCCGTACGCGCCCACGTTCTGTACCGGGGTGGCGCCCGTGGATCCTGGGATCCCCGAAAGCGCCTCGAAACCCGACCACTTGGACTTCACGGCGCGCTCCACAAGCGCATCCCACGGCACGCCGGCGGCAGCAGTGATCGACAGTCCACCGCATGCGCCGTGGTTCTCAAGCGAGACATGAGCATCGACATCGCGCCTCGCGTCGCGGATCACGAGGCCGTCAAAGCCCTGGTCGCCGATCAGCACATTGGAGCCGCCACCCAGGATGAGCACGGGGGTCCCAGCGGAGTCGGCGACACGGACGGCCTCGATCATCTCGTCGTCCGAAGAGGGCTCGACGAGATCGCGGGCGGGGCCGCCTACGCGCAGCGTCGTGAGGTCGGCGAGCAAGGTCATAAGGCCAGCGTAATGGCGGCGCTCAGTCCATCTCGCTTTCGACCTGTGGGTGCATGGGGATCGCCTGGCCCGCGGCGTCGATCACGTCGGCGGGATCGCTCACCGGCTCGGGATTGGGCTTGAGCATCGCGGCGGCCCCCACCTGACCCGCGTCCGCCTTGCGCGAGCGGAAGATGCGGTTCTCGCCGCGTACGGACCGCGACATCACGAAGGAGGCGATCGACCCGAGCACGACGAGCAGCATGGCCTGCCGCAGCGGCACCCACTCCGCGAGGCGGCCCACTGCCTGCGGCACCATCAGCCCTGCGACGGTTGAGAACGTGGATACCGCGGCGACACGAGCCGCCGCGTATCGCGGGTCGTCGGCCGCCGCCGAGAATCCGATGGGGAAGTTGAGCGCGGCGCCGACACCCCAGAAGATCGCGGCGACGGGCACCAGCCAGAAGACGGGGGTGGTCGCATACATGACGACGCCGATGACCACCAGGACGGCGGAGGCGCGCAGGGTTACGACGCGTCCCAGCCGATCGATCACCGCGGCACCGTTCATGCGCACCGTAAACATGGACGCCACAAACACCCAGTAGATGATGTCGCCCAGCGCCTCGCGCTTGCCAAAGTCGTCGACCACCGACAGCGGCATCCACTGTGCAGCCACGTTCTCGGTCATCGCCGCGGCGAACACGATCGCGCCGAGCAAGAGCACACGCTTATTGCGGAACTCGACCCCTGCCGTCGCGAACGGGCCTCCGAGGGACTTGCTCGCGACGCGCGCATCGGGAGTTCCGTCGATCACGGCCACAGGAATCATTGCGAGGCGTACCAGCGTCATGACGAACGCCACGGTGATGAAGTGCCACAGGGGCTCGATATGCCAGTGTGATGCGGCCACGCCGATGGCAAGACCCGCGGCCATTCCCACCGAGAACGCCGCGTGGAACTGCGACATGATCGACCTGCCCACACGCCTCTCAATCTCCGCGGCCTCGGCATTGACGGGGACGTTAGCAAGAGCGAACGTGACGCTCACAAAGAAGAATGCCGTCGCGAACAGCATCTGCGAGCCGAGCGCGCTGGCGATGCCTACCCCGGTGAACGCGATGAGGTAACCAAAGCTGGACCACCACAGGAGCGCACGAGTGCCGAATCGCGCCGTGGCCCACCCCGTCACGGTCAGGGCAACGAGTGCGCCCAACGCGCCCGAAAGCAGCAACATCGCGAGACCCGCTGGCGTCACGTGCATCAGGTCGCGAAGCGACGGCATACGAGACAGGAACGTCGTGGTGAGCAGCCCGAGAATGCCAAAGAGTACGAGCAGAGCCCGCCTGCCCGACTGAACGCGGGCGGCATCGGGCGTGGTGGTCGGCGCGCGGCCGAACGAGGGAACCATGATGTCCTACCAGGAAGGGCCGCGGCACGCGCGTGTCCCATGAGAATTCGAAACGTTTCGATGCGATTTTAGCATGAGGCCGCTACGCTGATCCTCACACCATCCTGGGGCGCTCGCCGCGCCCCTGAACCGAGGAGCCCGCATGTCCGGTGCACGCCGTCCCACCATGGCGGACGTGGCCGCCAAGGCCGGCGTCTCGCTGTCGACCGTTTCGCTCACCTACTCGGGCGCGGGGCCCATCTCCCCCGACATGAAGGCCCGTGTCGAGAAGGCCGCGTCCGAGCTCGGATACGCGGGTCCGTCGCCCCAAGCCCGCGCCCTGCGCTCCGGCAAGACGCACGTGGTGGGACTTGTCATCCACGATCGGCTTCGGTCTGCGCTGCGGGATCCCCTCACGCTGCAGGTACTGGACGGCGTCATCGGGGACCTGGGCGACATGGGCCTGGGTGTCCTGCTACTCCCGTCCCCCTCGCACGACTCCACCGAGCCCACCCTCCTCGATACCGTGCCGATGGACGCGGCGGTTGTCATGCGCACGCGCGATCACGACGAGCCCGCGCTCGAGATCCTGAGCCGCAGAGGGCTGCCCGTCACGATCGTCGAGGGAACCGCGCCAGGCGCCGCCTCCGTGACCATTGACGACACCGCGGCCACGGCGCACCTCATCCGTCACCTGCTCGAGCTGGGCCACACACGCATTGCGACGGTGACCCTGCCTCGCAACTCCCAGCGCGAGACCGAGGTGATCGAGGGCGACATGCTCGCGGGGCCGCTGTGGGCCCCCACGCATCACCGCCTGCAGGCCTTCAGAGAGGTGGGCATCGAGCCGTGCGTGGTGGTCGAGACACGGGCCTCCCTGCTCGAGGAGGGCATCGCCGCGGGACACCTCGCGCTGTCGCACCGCTCCAAGCCGACGGCCGTCGTATGCCAGTCGGACCTCTTGGCGGCCGGAGTGGTGCTTGCGGCGCGCGAGCTGGGTCTGCAGGTGCCGCGCGACGTGTCGATCACTGGCTTTGACGGCCTCGACCTCGCGTGGCTTGCGCCGGTCGAGCTCACCACGATGACGCAGGACGCCGCCCAGAAGGGCCACCTCATCGCGAAGTGCGTCAAGGCGTTGCTCGCGGGCGAGGAGCCTCCAGCCTTCGAACTTCCGGTCGAGTTCCGGCGCGGAACCACCACGGCCGTCGCGCGCGCCCGGTAGCCGGACGCCACTGCCTGCACCGCGTCGGCGTGGCCCACCGAGAGAGCCCGCCCGGAGCCCCCTCGCACACGCGCCCGGGCAAAAGAGAAGGGCGCCGCCCGGTTTCCCGGACGACGCCCCGCTGCGTCAAGAGACGTAGCTAGCTGATGTTGAACCAGGCCTTGAGGGCCGGAATCATGAAGTAGATGACGAACGCGATCGCGGTCACCCACATCAGGGGCTTGATGGCCTTGAGCTTGCCCGTCGTCGCGTTGATCACGACGTAGGCGATCATTCCCACGCCGATGCCTGCCGCGATCGAGTAGCCGAACGGCATGATGACGATCGTCAGGAAGGCAGGCACCGCGATGCGGTAGTCCTTCCAGTCGATGTCCACGGCCGCGGAGAGCATCATGAGGCCCACGATGACCAGCACGGGCGTTGCCGCCTCGTACGGAATGACCTGAGCGATCGGGGTCACGAACATGGCCACCAGGAACGCCACGCCGGTCACGATCGAGGCGAGGCCCGTACGGGCACCGTCTCCCACGCCAGACGCGGACTCGATGTAGGCCGTGTTGGAGGAGACTCCACCCAAACCACCTGCGATGGCACCGATCGAGTCGACGATCAGCACCTCCTGCGAGTGCTCAGGGATGCCCTCGGCATCGTTCAGGCCAGCCTCTTCACCGACGGCCGTCATGGTTCCCATGGTGTCGAAGAAGTCGACCACCAGCAGCGAGAAGACCAACATGAGTGCAGAGACGAAGCCCACGCCTGCGTCCCCGCTCGAGAAGGCGCCAAACAGGTCGACCTTGAAGAGCGTCCCGAACTGCAGGGCGTCGAACGTCATGCCGTCGAACGTAGGAACGTTGAGTCCCCACGTCTGCGGGCTCACGGCCTGAATCGCAAAGCCGAGCACCGTGGCGCCCACGATCGAGATGAGCAGAGCGCCCTTGACCTTACGCACCATCAGGATCGCGGCGAGAAGCAGTCCCACAAAGAACACCACGATCGTCCAGGACGTGATGTAGCCGCCCACGCCAAACTCGGACGGAGTCGGGTCGAAGTCGGCGCCCGGGTCGCGCACGACCTTGGCATCCCAGAACGCGATGAACGCGAGGAACAGGCCGATTCCGGCCGCGATGGCCTTCTTGAGCTCCTGCGGAATGGCACGCAGGAACGCGATGCGCGCCTTCGTGAGCACGAGGATCAGGACCACGACGCCCTCGAGGACGATGAGCCCCATGGCCTCTTGCCACGTGAGCATGCCCGAGCCGACGAGGCCGTAGGCGACAAAGCTATTGAGCCCAAGTCCGGCCGCCATGGCGATCGGGAAACGTGCCCACGCGCCCATGAGAATGGTGGTGATGCCTGCGATGAGCGCGGTGGCCGTGGCGATGGCCACGAATCCCGAACCAGCCTCGGTGCCGCCGCCAAGGTAGTGGCCCGTGTTGTCGGGCACCCCGGCAAGAATGATCGGGTTAAGAACCACGATGTAGACCATCGTGAGGAAGGTCGTGAGTCCACCGCGGACCTCTTGACCGAACGACGATCCCCTTGCGGAGATCGAGAAATAGCTATCTAGCTTCTGAGCGAAGCCGGTACTCTCCTTTGATGCAGTTGCCATAACGGAATCCTGGCAGTGTCTGGGCGTGCCGCGTGCCCCCTGGTGGATAAATCGCGCGTCACATCATTGGAGGCTTCCTCCAAACCGGGGCCCAGCCCGGACAAAGGTCCCACTCGCCACAGGCGTCGGCACACCACCACGCGCCAATGCAGAGGCGTCGCGCGTCACGCGGGTGGACCTTATGGAAGCTGAGGGCTAACGCCGCCAGACCTCTTGATGCTCGGCCGCCCACTGCTTCACCGTGATGGGAGCAATGCCGGTGACCTCCCTCACGTCGTCCGTAACGCCCGCGGCCTTCCCCAAGCGCGCCACGCTGTAGAGGGCGGTCGTGACGCCCACCATCGCCCACGGGAGGCGAAGCGCGCGACGCGCGTGCGCGGCATACCGCCAGACGCCTGGTCGCGCATACGTGATGTCGCGCCCCAGTACCGCCGAGAGCGCGTCTGCGACCTCTTTGTAGGTGAGCGCCTCCGAGCCGGTGGGCGTCCAGGCAACATCCTGGTGCGCGTCTGTGTGTGCCAGCGCGGCGATGGCAACAGCCGCGACATCGGCCGCCGCGACAAAGCTGGTACGCCCGCGCCCGGCAGGGACGACGATGCGGTCCCGGTCGCGCACGTCCGACGCGTGCACGCCGCTGAGGTTTTCCATAAAGAAGGAAGGGCGGACGAAGGTCCAGTGGAGGCCTGATGTGCGTATCCACGCCTCGAGCTTGGCATGGGGCACGAACGGCGTCGCCTCCACACCCTGCAGCGACAGCAAGACCACGTGCTGCACCCCGGCGTCTCGCGCTGCCTCCAATGCAGGAATCATGTCGCGCCTCACGTTCGACACCTGCGGGGGCCGCACGATGAACGCGGTCTTCACGCCGTCGAAGGCCTCGGACCAGGTGTCGGGATCGGTGAAATCGAAACGCACGGTCTCGATAGGGGCGGTGTCGGGGCGATCACTATCGACCTCCGACGCCGACAATGGGTGCCGCGTCGCCACGCGCACCGGCACGCCCGCGCTGCGCAGTCCCTCGACCACGCGAGAGCCGATGGTGCCGGTCGCGCCGGTGATCAGTACTGGGTGGTCCATGATGCTCCCTAGGATTCGCTTATCTGTATGGTACATATACTATGGATCATATGAACGACTCCCTGTCCATGCTCGACGAGGCGCTGCTGCGGCTGCGGAGGTTCGCACAGGCGCCCGCCGGGAACCGCGCGCCCGGACCCCGCGAAAGTATCGAGATGTCCACCGTGCTCGTGGTCGACGCCGTGGAACAACTCGCCGCTAGCGGTAGCTCCACCTCGGTCGGAGGCATCGCCGATCGCCTGTCAGTCTCCCCTTCCACCGCCTCGCGCCTGGTTGAGCGAGCATCGGCGGCGGGGATGGTCGCGCGTCATCCATCCCCTGACGACTCCCGCCAAGCCATCATCACGCTCACCGACGCAGGCCAGGATTTGGCCATTCGCGCCCGGGATTACCGGCACGCCCGACTTGCGGACATACTCGCGCCGTGGCCGCCCGCTCGCGTCGAACGCTTCGCAAACGACCTGCGCGACTTCGCACAGGCGACACTCATCCAGCGTGAAGGAGACCGGACATGACCGTAGCCCTATGGATCGCCCAAGTACTGCTCGCGCTGGTGTTCGTCGGAGCCGGGGTCACCAAACTCAAAGACAGCCGCGAGGTCTACGCCGCTACGCGCCCACCCATGACTACGTACGCCCTGCACATGCCCACGTGACTGTTCAAGACGCTCGGCGTGGTGGAGATCGCAGGCGCAATCAGCGTGATCGTCCCCGAGGCCACCGATGTAGCGCCGTCGCTCACCCGAGTGGCGGCGGCGGGGCTGGGACTGCTCATGGTGGCCGCTCTGGTCGACCATTCACGCCGGAGCGAGCGGCGGGCCTTCCCGATCACTATCATCCTCATCACCCTCGCGGGCTTTGTAGCGGTGGGGCGATTCACGGGTTGAGGCTATGGCTCCGCCCTTCGCGCGGGCACACCCGCAGGCTCAGGCGCAGTCGACCAGCGCCTGCGCCTTGGCCAGAACCTTGGCGCCGTCAACCGTGACCGTCACGTCGATGCGGGCCTGCTTGATGTCGTGATCCAGGGCCCCCACCGTGGCGGCCACCAGCACGCGGGTGCTCCCGAGCGCCGGAACCTGAATGGGGCGCGTGAATCGCACCTGATAGTCGACGACGTTGCCGGCGCCGGCCCATTCCTCGACAACCGAGGCACCCACTCCCATCGTGAGCATCCCGTGAGCGATCACGCCCTCGAGGCCCACCGACTGTGCGAATGCCTCGTTGTAGTGAATCGGGTTGAAGTCGCCCGATGCGGCCGCGTAACGCACGAGCGTGTCTCGCGAGAACGCAACCTCCCGCGTGGCGACCTCGTCACCGACGTTAAGCGAAGCGAATGCCGGAAGAGTCTCGTCGCTCATGCGTCCTCCCTCACTGCCAGGGTCGAGAGCACGGTGGTGACGGGGGCACCATCGACATCCGTAAGCTCGGCACGCGTCTTCACCATGGAGATTCCCGCGCGCTGGTTAATCGATTCGATCGTGACCGTGGCCTGGACGATGTCGCCTGCCACGAGCGGGCGGTGATGCGTGAAGCGCTCATCGGCGTGGACCACCTTGGAAAAGTCGACGCCTACCTCGGGGTCCGCCACCACGTGAAACTCGGCGCGCTGAGCGATGACGACGGCGAACGTCGCGGGCGCCACGACATCGCTATAGCCCTCCGCCGCCGCAACATCGGGGTAGAAGTGCGCGCCGGAGCGCGCGTCGACGGCATCGGCGAATTCGCGGATCTTGATCCGCGTCACCTCATACGCCTCGGAGGGGCCGTATGTACGGCCGACAGTTTCAGGATTTACAGGCACGCCACAACTCTATCGAAGCCGATAGCGTTCCCGGGGCTTTACGGACAAACCTCGCGATTCGTCGATGCGGTAGCCCCGTGGCGGATGGGCCTGGCTATCCCTGCCACGCATACGTCGCGACCAGGGCGCGATGATCAGCCCCGGGGATCACCACCGTTGAGACAGACACAGCCGACAGCAACGATCCGCGTATCACCATATGGTCGATCGCCACCAAGGGGAACGGGAGCCTGCCCTGGGGGAACGTGGGCATGAATCCCGCTCCCGCTTGGTCGGCGGCATCGTCGTAGCCCAGCGATTCCAGGTGACGGAATGCGCTGTGGTCGCGCGTGGCGTTGAAGTCGCCCATGATGAGCACCGGCCCCTCGCTTGGTGGCGACAGCTTGGCGAGGGCCACCATGTCGGCCTCCCACAGCGAGTGGTCGAAGGGGCCTGGCGCCGCCGGGTGCACCGCGTAGACCACCAGTGAGATAAAGCCCACCTCAACGGTGCCTGTGACGGTGCGCGCTGAGAGGCCCGGCACGTCCCGTGTCGCGCCCATCGGAAGCCGAGACCACAGCCCCGTCCCCGTAAACCCTTCCTCCGCATGCACCTCGCTATACGGCAGCGCGTCATCGAGCCCTGCAGATTCGAGCCGGCGGACTTCGCCGGGCGTCAGCTCCTGGACCGCGAGCACGTCAATCTCGTGGTCCCTCACCATCGCGACGATCGCGTCGGCATCGGCCTGGCCAAAAGTCGCGTTCACGGTGGCGACCCGCAACTCGATGTCATCTCCGGTCACCACGTTCCACGACCAGAAGAGCGGCTGGATCGTGTACACGCCCACGGCCAGGGGCACGACCGCCGCGATCGCGAGCGTCTTAGAACGCCCAAGCAGCGCGAGAGACAGCGGCACAAAGAAGGCGACCACTACCCACGGCAACAGGGAGACCACGTACGCGAGCGGGCCGGCCTCCCAGCCGGTGAGCCGCACGACGACGGGCGCTAGGACGGCCGCGAGCGACAATACAGCCGCGATGCGGGCATACAGGCGCCAGTTGCGGCGGCGCGGGGGGTCCACACCGGCATCGGCACTGGCACTGGCACTGGCACTGGCACTGGCATCGTCAAGCGATTCGTCGTCCCCCATGCCGAGAGTCTGCCACGACGCCAGGCCGATTCACACGAATGTGCCGATGCGCGGGACCCGGAATGCACAACGCCCGCCTCGGCACGGGGCCGGGCGGGCGTTGGAATACTGAAGAGAGTTAGCGCGTCTCGCGGTGCGGAGCGTGCCTTCCACACTTGGGGCAGAACTTGTTCAGCTCAACCCGGTCGGGGTTGTTGCGACGGTTCTTGCGCGTGATGTAGTTGCGGTTCTTGCACTCGGTGCATGCGAGCGTGATCTTCGGACGTACGTCGTTCTTGGCCATATTCTGACTCCCTGCCTTGTCCTGACACGCTCGCGCGCGCGGTGCCCATCGGAATGATGGAATCCGTAGCGAGGGCGGGACTCGAACCCGCGACCCCACGATTATGAGTCGTGTGCTCTAACCACCTGAGCTACCCCGCCGGGTAAGCAGTGAAAATACCGTCGCCAAAGACGGCGGTATGTCACTACTGGAGCCCCGACAGGGATTCGAACCCTGGACCTTTTCCTTACCATGGAAACGCTCTACCGACTGAGCTATCGGGGCAAGCCGGATTAGCGTACCGGACCGGTGCCGCCCTTGTGAAATCGAGACGGCCACGCGTCGGATGTCGAGGATACAGTGACGGTCGTGACCCAGTCTCTGAGCGCCTCCCAGGCACGGCGAGTCTTCCTTAACGCCCAGGGGCTCGCGACCAAGCGAGGGGCCAGGCGACCGCGCGATGCCGACTTCGCGGCCTATCTCGCTGCCCAGGGCGTGCTCCAACTCGACACCGTCAACGTACTCGCTCGCGCTCACTACCTGCCGCTCTTTTCGCGCCTAGGCCCTTACGACCGCGACGCGCTCGACGCCTACCTGTGGGGTACACCCGACGGCCACGGCGCCCACACGTTTGAGCACTGGGGGCACGAGGCCTCGGTGAGCCCCAGGGACCTCCTCCCCTCGATGCGACACCGCATGGAGAACGGCTCCAGTTGGCATTCCCGGGCCCGCGAGCGCCTCGAAAGGGAACGCCCCGGCCTCATCGCGCAGGTGCTCGCGTTCGTCACTGAGCGCGGGCCCGTGACCAGTTCCGAGGTCGAGCACCTGTCGCCTCGCGAGACCAAGCGCGGCACGTGGTGGGATACGAGCCATGTGAAGGATGCGCTCGACCTGCTGTTCATTACGGGCGCGATCGCTTCGTCCCGCGGCAGAAACTTCTCTCGCACGTACGACTCGACAGACAGGGCGTGGGGCCAGACGCCTGTGGGCGCCAAGGCGTCTGGTGCCGAGCAGTCTGGTGCCGAGCAGTCTGGTGCCGAGCAGTCTGGTGCCGAGCAGTCTGGTGCCGAGCAGTCGGGTGCCGAGCAGTCGGGTGCCGAGGGCGCACGCGGGGACCTGGCCGACGGCCGCGAGTGGGGACTCCCCGCGAGTGCCGCGCAACAAGAGCTGTTCGACCGAGCGCTGGCCGCGTGCGGAATCGGCACCCCAGCCGACCTGTGCGACCACTTCCGGCTGCCCCTACGGCCAGGCAAGAACGCGCCCGACGCCGCTGGAGGGCAGGCGTGGGCCCAATCGGCGGTGGAGCGCGGGCTCGCGGAATGGGTCGAGGTCGAGGGCTGGAACCAACCCGCGGTCATGGCCACGGGAGGGCCCACGCCCGAGGCGCCGTGGCATCGGCCGGCGAGCGATCCCGGGCGGGCGACCGGCGCGGCGCTGCTGAGCCCCTTCGACCCGGCGTGCTGGTACCGGCCCAAGCTCGAGCGCATGTTTGGCATGGAGTACCGAATCGAGATCTACACGCCCGCCCCCAAGCGCGTGTACGGGTACTACTGCCTGCCCTTCCTGATGGGAGATCAGATGGTGGGGCGCGTGGACCTCAAGGCGGACCGCAAGGCCGGTGTGCTGAGGGTCGAGTCCGCGTGGCGCGAGGAGACTCCCGCTCCCGGGGCGCGGCGGCGATCGGATACCGAGATCGCGTCCGCGCTCGCGCGGGAGCTCGCGCTCATGGGCGACTGGCTGACGCTCGACGGCCTCGAGGTGGCCTCCCGCGGCAACCTTGCCCCCGCGCTCGCGAACGTCGCTCACGACCGCTAGGGCTCGGCAGTGGCCACACCCCTGGCGCCAATCGAGGGCTACGCCCCCGGGCCCGCCATATCGTGACCCACCGCGACCGTGTGGACGTCGACCCAGCCCACCGCGTCCCTCACGTCCTCGAGGGTAATCAGGGAATCATCGTCGATGACGAGCTCCTCGCCCTCGAGCGTGACCCCCGCCGGAAGCACCTCATCGATCGCTGCGCGCAAGTCGCCCTCAAGCCCGACGAGGTCGTAGTCCTCGGCCGCCGCACCGAGCGCGGCCTCGATATACGTCGCGAGCGTCGGCTCGAACGCGCCGAAAAGAGCATCGGCGACCGAGCTGGATAGGACTGACTTCATACCCCCCAGGGTATCAGTCGGAGGGGTGCGGCCGCCGACCTTCGAGAAACTTCCGTCCGGGAACGCAAAAGGCCCGGCGAACCGGGCCTAGAAATGACGAGGGCCCGGCGAACCGGGCCCCGTCGTGGCAGGTGAGGGATTCGAACCCCCGTAGTCGTAGACGGCTGATTTACAGTCAGCTCCCTTTGGCCGCTCGGGTAACCTGCCTTGCGCTTGGCGCGCATGGAAGAATAGCAAGAATTACGGGGCCAATGCGAACGCAGCCCCCACTGAACGCGCGGCCGCCCACGATGGAGCGGGACCGTATGACCGAAGGAGAGCCCCATGGCAGGCGATAGCAGCTTCGACGTAGTGAGCAAGGTTGACCCTCAGGAAGTCGAAAACGCGCTGAACCAGGCCTTCAAGGAGATCGCGCAGCGCTACGACTTCAAGGGCGTCGGCGCGTCGATCGAGATGTCGGGCGAGGCAATCCTGATGAAGGCTAACTCCCCCGAGCGGGTCAAGGCGGTGCTCGACGTATTCATCGCCAAGCTGGCCAAGCGCGGCGTGAGCCTCAAGTCGCTCGACTACGACGAGCCGCAGTCCTCGGGCAAGGAGTACCGCCTCACGGCGACCATCAAGGAAGGCATCTCGCAGGAGATCGCGAAGAAGCTCACCAAGTTGGTGCGCGACGAGGGCCCCAAGGGCGTCAAGGCGCTCATCCAGGGCGACGAGCTGCGCGTCAGCTCGAAGAGCCGCGACGACCTCCAGGCCACCATGGCGCTCCTGAAGGGCTCCGACGTCGAGGCCGACCTGCAGTTCACTAACTACCGCTGATGCCAGCCGCGTCCGCCCAGGGCGCGCGTGGCAGGTCCCTACGCACGTGGGTACCGCCTCAGCACGGCGTATGGGCGATGCTGCTCTTGCCGTACCTCGCGGGACTGCAGTTTGGGACCAGCTGGCTCCACGTTCCGCTTCTTGTCACGTGGCTCGCGGGCTGGCTCGCGTCCTATTACGCGCTCCTGGCGGTCAAGACGCTCAAGCCCCGCCGGTATTGGCGCCAGGTACTCGCGTACGGAACCGTGAGCGCCGTGGCCGCGGTGCCGCTGTTCGTCGCGAGCCCCGGCCTCCTGTGGTTTGCTCCCGCGTTTGCGGTGCTGCTCGCGGTCAACACGGTGGCCTCCCGCATCGGCCAGGAACGCGCGAGCGTCAACGGCGTCGCGTCGGTGACGATGGCCTCGCTCATGGCGATGATCGCTCCCGCGGCGGCGGGGCTCGACTGGACGCTCGGAATCCCCGTGGCCATCGCCTCGTGGCTCTACCTCGCGGGCACGGTCTTCTACGTCAAGAACATGATCCGCGAGCACGGCAGCCGGGTGCATTTCGTGGTGTCAGTGGCGTACCACGTGGGTGCGCTCGCTGGCGCGGTGGCGGTAAATCCGTGGCTTGCGATTCCCTTTGCGTGGTTCCTGGTACGCGCCATCGTGATGCCACGCTTCACCATCAAGGTGCCCGTCGTGGGCATGATCGAGGTGGCAAACTCGCTACTATTGCTCGCAATTATGGTGACGGTCCTCTAGCCGACGGCCCTCCTAGCGCCCGTAGCGTCGGCCGCCGGCCATGGCCTCGAGGCGCGCGATGCGCTCGTCCATCGGCGGGTGCGTCGAGAACATCCGGGCCAGGCCCACCCCGCTGAACGGGTTGGCGATGAACATGTGGCTCACGTTTTCGAGCTGGGACGTCTGCTGGAGCGGGCGCGCGGCGGTGCCGGACTCGAGCTTGCGCAGTGCCGACGCGAGGGCGGCCGGGTCCCCAGTGAGCTTGGAGCCGTCCTCATCGGCGTCGAACTCCCGTGTGCGGGAGATCGACATGCGGATCAGGGTGGCGGCAAACGGGGCGAGGATCAGCATCGCCATGAAGCCGACGATCCCCATCGGGTTGTCTTTGCTGTTGCGCCCGCCGCCGAACCACATCGCCAGGTGGGCGACCGCGGTGATGATACCCGCGAGCGCGGCGGCCACCGAGCCGATCAGGATGTCGCGGTTATAGACGTGCATGAGTTCGTGCCCTAGGACCCCGCGTAGCTCGCGCTCATCGAGCAGGGTCAGGATGCCCTCGGTGCAGCACACGGCCGCGTTGGACGGGTTGCGGCCCGTGGCGAACGCGTTCGGGGCCTGCGTGGGCGAGACGTAGAGCTGGGGCATCGGCTGATTGGCCTCGCGGCTCAGCTGGCTCACGATGCGGTACATGCCGGGCTGCTCGACCTCGGTGACGGGGTAGGCGTGCATCGCCCTGATTGCGAGGGTTGCGGAGTTCCAGTAGCCGATCGCGGTACCGACCACCGAGCCGACCGCGAAGATCCAGAAGTACTGACCGCCAGAGATGACGCTTCCGAGGCCGAGCATGACGGCCCAGAGCAGCACAAAGAGGCCAAGCGTCTTGGCTCCATTGAAATATCGACGGGTTCCCACTCGCCCTCCTTCTCCTGCCGTAAAACGGGCAGGCGGCCGTCCGCGTTCCAGGATGCCAGGGGTGTTTCGTCGCGGGCGGGAGCGCCGCGCACGGTTTCGCGGTGGGCCGCAGGCCAAGAACCCCGTGCGCGGTACGAATTGAGCCACTAGGCGGGCGATGCGGCCCCTCAGCGGTACAGATCAAGCCATCGGGCGGGAGCGGTGGTCAGGAGGGAGGGCCCGCCAGGTTGAGGGCCCGCCAGGTTGAGGGCCCGCCAGGTTGAGGGCCCGCCAGGCGGGACTAGCTGCGGCCGAGCGCCACGTCCGTCATCTCCTCGCGAGGGACAACCTTGACGCGTTCGCGTCCCTGTGCCTCCCCAAGCGCCTTCTCATGAGAGTTCAGTACCTGCCAGTCGTCCCACTCCACCACGGGCACACCCCGATCCTTGAGAAGCCGGAGAATGTTGTCGGGGCTGAGCTGCTCGGGCCCGGCCTGCGAGGCAGCGAAGAGCGCCTCGGCATCCTCGACCAGGTTGTTGATGGTCTCCGCGGCGTCGGACTTGGTCGAGCCGATGAGACCCACCGGCCCGCGCTTGATCCACCCGGTCGTGTAGAACCCGGGAACCTGCGCGTCTGCCTCGTCCATGACGCGGCCGCCCTGGTTACGAATCACGCCCTTGGCGTCGTCGAAGGGGACTCCGTCGATCTCGGTGCCCCAGTAGCCGACCGCGCGGTACACGGCCTGGACCGGATAGTCGATGAACTCACCGGTGCCGCTCGCCGTGCCATCACCATTGAGAGCGGTGCGCTCGACACGCACGCCGGTGACCTCTCCGTCCTCGCCAAGCACCTCGTGGGGCGCCTGCAGGAAGTGCAGGTGGATGCGGCGCGACGCGCCGGAGGGCTCCTTGAGGGTCCAGTCGGTCAGGGTCTTGACCACCTGCTTGGCCTGCCGGTTCTCCTCCAGCAGCTTCATGGAGCCCTCATCAAAGTCGTAGTCCTCGGGGTACACGATGACGTCGACATCGGGCACGTGGCCCAGCTCGCGGAGCTCGAGCGGGGAGAACTTCACCTGCGCGGGGCCGCGGCGACCAAAGAGGTGAACGTCGGTTACGGGAGAGGCCTCGAGGCCCTCAAAAACGTTCGCGGGGACATCAGTGGGGAGCAGATCGGTGGGGTGCTTCGCGAGCATCCGAGCGACGTCCAGTGCGACGTTTCCGACGCCGAAAATCGCGACCTCTTTGGCCGTCAGCGGCCACGTGCGCGGCACGTCGGGATGCCCGTCATACCAGCTCACAAAATCAGCGGCGCCGTGCGATCCATCAAGGTCAATACCAGGGATGTCGAGGTCGGCGTCTTGGAAGGAACCGGTCGCGAAAATGACCGCGTCGTAGTGCTCGCGAAGGTCCTCAAGGGTGAGGTCAGTGCCGATGTTGACGTTAGCCAAAAGGCGAATGTCGCCGCGACCCAAAACGTTCGCGAGCGCCACGATGATCTGCTTGATGCGCGGGTGATCGGGCGCCACTCCGTAGCGCACCAAACCGAAGGGGGCCGGCAGGCGCTCGATGATGTCAATCGACACGTCGAGCTCCGTCTTCGACAGGATGTCAGCCGCATACGTACCGGCGGGGCCGGCGCCGATGATGGCGACGCGCAAGGGGCGGGATGAGGTCACGGGACTACTCCAACGTCGGGGACTGGGGCGCACGGGTTGACCCGCAGGCGGCAACGGGCGCAAGTATAGACACGGCCGGAGGTGCGCACGCCACCCATGTTAGGCGCCCTGTGCCGCCTCGGCGGCTTCGAGGTTCTCGAATCCCGCGAGGGCGACCGTGTACCCGATGGTCTTGGTCGTCAGGTTTCCGTCCGCCTCGAACGTGGCCTCGATGTGCGCTCCGTAGAGGGCCAAGGTGCGCTCCGAATACGTGCCGAGTTCGCCCCTGAGATAAGTCTCAAACGAGGTGTCGGTGAGCGTGTCCTGGTCCGTCGTCAGCAGCCGCATCGCATCACCGAGCTTGGGGTAGGAGTCGCGAAATGCGCGCGCCCACGTGACCTGCGTCGCGATGATGTGCTCTTGGTCCGCGATGCGCGCGGTGTCCAGCACCGGCAGGTGCGGCTCGATCTCACGGGCATAGCGCTCGGGCTCGGTCGAGGCCATCATGCGCGCGTACTTCTCGGTGAGCAGGTTGCGGTGGCTCGCGTCGGCGTCACCCAAGTCCGCGGCGTAGCTGTCGAGCATCGGGAGCGTCCAGGTGAGGAACTGGCTCACGCGCATCTGGTGAAACACGGGCCAGTCGTCCTGGCATGCCGCGCGTCCACCTTCGTTGCTCACCAGCTGGAACTGGGCGAACTCGTGCTTGACGATCGCCTCCGCCTTGTCGAGCGTCTGCGCAAACACCCCGCCGCCGTCGGCCGCCTGGTCCGTCATGCCGTCACCCTTTTCGTTGTCATAGTCCGGTCGCAGTCACAGTCCGCGCAGCCACTCGTCGCCAATACGCGACTGCACCTCGGTGCGGTGCGCCTCGAGGAAGGGGTCAGCGGACTCGCTCAGGCCCTGCGAGCGGAGCTCGTTGGCCACGTCGGCACAGGCCTTCTCGATCGCGGCCTCGAGCGCGGCGCGCGCGGGAGCCGCTCCCTTGCCACCCTCACCAAAACCGGCCCCGCCAAAGCATGCGGCCGATGCGAGGCGCTGGACATCGGCCAAGTCGCGGTGCACGTCCGGCAGGCGCGACATGGGCCTCGCGCCCAACTCCCGGAGCGCTGCGAAACGCCACTTGTAGTACGGCAGGTAGCCCACGGTCGCGGGCCCATTGAGCAAGAACACGGCCGACGCCGCGGCCCCGATGAACTCGGCCGCGGCGAGCCATGCGGCCTCGCCGTCTTCGCGCCCGAGCATGCGCGGCACGTTGTACTGGCCAGCCTGCGCCATCATGCCCAGCCTGCGCCCGATGAGCGCGAGCCGTACGTCCGCGGGCATGCGACGGAAGCCGTCCCTGGTGCCGCTCACGGCGCCGACCGGATCGGCAAACACTGCGCCGTTGGTCGCGGCGGCCAGCGTCGCCTCCTCGAGCATGAGCCATTCGTGGGGGCTCGTGGCGGCGGGGGCCTGGCGCAGTCCCGTGATCCCGTCAAAGAATTCGCCGACCTCGAAGACGCCAACCCGACGCCCAGCCCCGCTTGCGCGCGGGGTTTCTGTTCGGGGGCCCACGCCGCGGAACACCTGTGGGAGGGACTCATAGTCGGCCTGAAGACGCTCGCCGATTTCGGCATAGTCCGCCGCCGTGAGCCACAGGCAAAAGCCAGGGCCAAAGTCGTGATCACGCGAGGTGGCGTCGTCGAATCCGTAGCACTCGGATCCGTGGCCCATGAGCCCCGCGGCAATGCGGCCGCGGTATTCGGGGTAGCGCTCCGCGAGCATCGGCTTGCCGTGAGCCTCCCAGTACTCGCGGGCGAGGGCGAGGCCGGTGAGGGGCGGTTCCGGGGCGGGGGTGGGAGCGAGGGGCGCGGCGGGATGGGGCGCCGCGGAGCCGACGGGCGCGGGGTCCGCGACGTCCCCACGGGACGCGTTCGGCGTGCCATCGGGGTACGTGACGTCCCCATGGGGCGTTTGGGTGGGAGTCGGCGCGGGGGTGGGAATCGGTGCGGGGGTGGGAGTCGGCGCGGGGGTGGGCGCGGGAGTCGGCGCGGGCGCGATCGCGATGCCGGCCTCGTCCGCTGCCGACTCGGCCTCCGCGAGGTTTTCGGCCGTGATCGCGTACGCGTCGCTGGCCTCGCCGTAGCATTCGGCGACGATGCCAAGCGCGGTGCGATAGAGCGTCACCGCATCGGCGATACGGCCCATCCGGAAGCTCGCCTCCGCGTGTCCGGCGACGGCCGCGGCGTAGTGGGCATCGCTCTGGTGGCCCCCGCGCGCGAAGATCTCGAGTGAGCGCTGGGCATGCGCGGCGGCCTCGTCGCCGCGGCCCAGGTCGTGGCACGTCAGCGAGAGGTTGGTGAGCGTGGTGGCGACGTCAAGGTCGGCGCCGGGGTCCACCGAGGTTGTCTCGAGGATCGCGAGCGCGGCCATCAGCTCAGCATGAGACCCCGCCGCGTCGCCGGTCTCCCCGCGCAGCAGCGCGAGATTGTTATGAAGCGCGGCGAGCCTGCGGTCGGTCGGCCCCATCGTGGCTCGCGCCAAGTCGAGCGCACGGCCGTAGGCCTCAAGCGCCTCGGGGTAGCGCCCCGCGGCACGGTGGGCCGTGGCCACGTTGATGAGCGTGGTCGCATACGCATCGGTGCCCGCGAGGCCCATCTCGTCGGCAAGCGCCACCGCCTGAACGGCAACCTCGGCACCCTCGCCGTGGCGGCCCGTGGACCGGTAGAAGCCCAACAGCTCGTTCAGGATCGACAGCCGCGCACCGTCGTCGCCTAGTGCCTTGGCGGCCGCGAGCGCGTCGAGCATGTAGGGCGCGGCACGCGTGGGGCCCTTGTGAGCCGCGAAGATCGCGTCAAGCCCGGCGATGAAGCCTTTGAGGTCGAATGCCCCCTGACCGCGAGCGCCGGCGGCGCCTGGTGAATCCATGGGTCACGTCCTTGCGCTGGAAAATGGGCGTCACCGCCACTCTACCGACGCCTACCCGGGACCTCAGGGGCGCTCGCGGCCACAGGACGGGCAGCCCCGCGACGGCCTTGCCCACGTGAACCTTCGCTGAACTTCGCATGACGATGCTCGGGCGTACCTCGGCACGGGCACCAGGGGATGTCACCCTGAGAACATGGCGATCGCACCGGATGTCGGAAGGCCCAGAACGGGGCCGGGGCCGGTGGCTATCCCGGACAAGCGCCCGCTCGACGAGCCCGATCTCATCGGGCCCCAGGAGTACATCGCTGACGCCACCAGGCGCATCCACCTGGCCCGCAGACGAGTGCGCGTCATCGCGCTCACGATCGCGCATGAGCACGAGACCGAGGCCCTGATCGAGGCCCTGTGCGCGGCGGCCAGGCGCGGCGTCGACGTTCACGTGGCGGCGGACACCTTCACGTACGCCGACGCGGCGGGGCGGTTCGTGCCCAAGCGGTACATCTCCCCACGCAGGCGACGCTCGATGGACATGGCGCGGGCGCTCACCGAGGCTGGCGTGCGCTTCGACTGGCTGGGCCAAGAGGGCGGCCTGCCGTGGCGCGGGCGTACGCACACCAAGTTCTGCGTGGTCGACGACACCGTGTACAGCTTTGGCGGCGTCAACCTCGACGACCAAGGCGCCACCAACGTCGACTTCATGGTGCGGATCACGGACCACCGGCTCGCAGAAGACCTGACGCGCGTCTACGAACGCACACGCCACGCCAATTCACGCGTGAGCGGGTTCCGCTCGGTCGCGCTCAAGTACGGCAAGGATCAGGTGCTCGTGGACGGCGGCATCCCAGGGGATTCGATCATCTACCGCCGTGCGCTCAAGTACGCGCGCAAGGCCGAGCGCATCGTGTTCGTGTCGCAGTACTGCCCCACGGGCGAGCTGGGGAGGGCCATCGCGGCCACCCCCAACGAGATGTGGTTCAACCCCCCGCGCAACGCGAGCACGTTCAACCGACTGCTGATCGCCGCGTCGATGATGGCCACCCGGCACCGGACGCTGTACCGCAAGCGGCAATACCTCCACGCCAAGACGATGGTGTTCTACATGAAGTCAGGCAAGCGAGTGGCGATCACGGGTTCACATAATTTTGTGCGCGGCGGGGTGGCCCTTGGCACGCGCGAGATCGCTCTGCAGACCAAGAACCCCCTGGTGATCAACCAGATCGAGGCCTTCATCGAGTCCCAGGTGCGCCACTAGCGCGATGCCCCTAGGGGTATCACCCCTGGTAGGACGCGCCCCGGGGACACGCCGGACGTGTTGCGGAGGACCTTCGTCCCGTGCCACACTCTCGGCCATGGCCCTCCAGTGCATCCGCTCGCGCTCCAAGCGCGCGATGTGCTGTGCCATGTGTCTGTCGGCCTAGCCGCCCAGACGCAGACCCCCCTGCATCCCTGGGCGCTCGGCTACCGAGCGCTGCTGGATCGCGCTCGCAGACGAGTTCCCGATACCCCCACGAGGAGAATCGGTGAGCCACACCACCGCTAGCAACGCCGACGAGCGTCGCCGTCATCGCGACGAGGCGCGCGTCATTCGCACTCGCGAGGCTTCTGCGCGCAAGGACACCGCCTCCAAGGACGGGCAGTGGGCCGCGGGCGACCGCACCCCGCTCAACCCCAACGAGGAGTTCAAGTCCGTCTCCGACCCGCTCGACGTGCGCCACCGCATCGAGACGATGTACTCCAAGTGGGGATTCTGGTCCATCCCGCCCAGCGACCTGCGCGGCCGCATGCGCTGGTGGGGCCTGTACACGCAACGCCGCCCAGGCATCGACGGCGGGCGCACCGCGCAGCTCGAGCCGCACCAGCTGGACGACGAGTTTTTCATGCTCCGCATCCGCTCCGACGGCGGCCAACTCAACGTGCGCCAGGCGCGCATGATCGCCAACGTCTCGCGCGACTTTGGGCGCAACACCGCCGACGTCTCGGACCGCCAGAACATCCAGCTGCACTGGATTCGCATCGAGGACGTGCCGGAGATCTTCCGTCGCGTCGAGGAGGCGGGGCTGTTCACCACCGAGGCGTGCGGCGACAGCCCGCGCGTGATCCTGGGCTCCCCCGTCGCGGGCGTCGCAAAGGACGAGCTCATCGATCCGAGTCCGCAGATCCAGGCGATCATCGACCGCGGCATCGGCTCCCCCGAGTTCTCCAACCTGCCGCGCAAGTTCAAGACGGGCATCACCGGCACGCGCATCCCCGACATCCTGCACGAGGTCCAGGACATCGCGTTCGTGGCCGTCGAGCATCCGACGCTAGGCATCGGCTACGACCTGTGGGTGGGAGGCGGGCTGTCGATCAACCCGCACCTGGGCCTGCGGCTCGGCGCCTTCGTGGAGCCGGACAAGGTGCCCGAGGTGTGGGCGGGCGTGATCGGCATCTTCCGCGATCACGGCTACCGACGCCTGCGCACTCGCGCCCGCCTCAAGTTCCTGGTCAAGGCGTGGGGAGGAGAAAAGTTCCGCCAGGTGCTCGAGGACGACTACCTGGGTTGGCAGCTTCCCGACGGCCCAGGCCCGCAGGTCGCAAGCCCAGGCGACCGCGGCGACCACGTCGGAATCCACGAGCAGAGCGACGGCAAGTTCTTCATCGGCGCTGCGCCCATCGCCGGCCGCATCTCGGGCGAGACCCTCGCCGCGATCGCGGACCTCGCCGAGGCCGCGGGCTCCGACAGGATCAGGCTCACGCCGCTGCAGAAGATCCTGGTGCTCGACGTTCCCAGGGATGGCGTCAACACCGTGGTCAATGGGCTTCGCGCGCTTGAGCTCGAGTCCAGCCCCGGCGAGTTCCACCGCAACGTGATCGCATGCACGGGAATCGAATACTGCAAGCTCGCGATCGTGGAGACCAAGGCGACCGCGCGCGAGGTGGTGCAGACGCTCGACCGCACGTTCCCCGACATCGACACCCCCATCTCCGTCCACATCAACGGCTGCCCCAACTCATGCGCCCGCGTGCAGGTCGCGGACATCGGCTTCAAGGGCCAGCTGGTGCTCGACGACGAGACGGGCGAGCAGGTTCCCGGCTTCCAGGTGCACCTAGGCGGCCGCCTTGGCCTGGGCGAGGACAACGACTTTGGGCGCAAGCTGCGCGGCCACAAGGTCAAGGCCGACGGCATGCCCGAATACATCGAGCGCGTGACGCGCAACTACCTCGCGACGCGCGAGGCCGACGAGGCGTTCGCGCAGTGGGCCTTCCGAGTGGACGAGGAGTCGCTGCGATGACTCCCCGTGCGGCAGTAGGCCCGCTCACGCTTCTCAACCCGACGGAGTGGACCGAAGGGACCACGGCGGGCGTCGACGCGCGGCTCGCGTCGGCGTCTGCGGCACACATCGCGGACTGGGCGGTGGCGACGTTTAGCGCTCGCCTGATCGTGGCCGCGTCGATGCAGGACACGATCCTGCCGCACCTGTTCGGCACGCGGATGCCTGGCGTCGACACCCTGTTCCTGGAGACCGGCTATCACTTCAGGGAGACGCTCGCGACGCGCGACGAGGCCGCCCGCTCGCTACCCATCACGGTGGTCAACGCGCTGCCTCGCCAGACGGTCGCGGAACAGGATGCCGAGTTCGGCGCCCAGCTCCACGCCCGCGACCCTGGGCTGTGCTGCGCGATGCGCAAGGTCGAGCCCCTGGGCCGCGCGCTCGCGGGGTACGACGCCTGGGTTACCGGCCTGCGCAGGGCCGACGCCGCCACGCGCGCCGACGCTCCCGTGATCAGTTGGGATGCGAAGCACGGCCTGGTCAAGATCAACCCCATAGCCCTGTGGTCCGACGCGCAGGTCGAGGCGTACCAGGTCGAGCATGGCCTCCCCCGCAATCCGCTCGTCGCTCAGGGCTATCCGAGCATCGGCTGCGGGCCGTGCACGCGTGCCGTCAAGTCGGGCGAGGACCCGCGAGCGGGCCGCTGGTCCGGCACGGACAAGACCGAATGCGGGCTCCACCCATGACCCCAACCCCCGAAAGGACGGACGTGACTGTGGCTTCCCACACCGCGCCTCTCAACGCCGAACCTCTCAACGTCGCGTCTTCCGACGTCGCACCTGCCAGTGCCGCGCCTGCCAATACCACCGTGCCGCGAGCGCTTGATTCCCTCGACGCGCTCGAGGCCGAGGGCATTCACATCCTGCGCGAGGCCGTCGCGACCGCACGCAAGCCCGTCATCCTCTTCAGCGGTGGCAAGGACTCCGTCGCGGTGCTACACCTCGCGACCAAGGCGTTCTGGCCGGGCCGCGTCCCCATCGAGCTGCTGCACGTGGACACCGGCCACAACTTTGACGAGGTGATCGCGTTCCGCGACGCGACCGTCGAACGCCTGGGCCTGCGGCTGCGCGTCGCCAAGGTTCAGGACTACCTCGACGACAACCGGCTGCGCGAACGCCCCGACGGGACCCGCAACGCGCTCCAGACCGTGCCTCTCCTCGACGCGATCGCGGAGGGAGGCTACGACGTGGTCTTCGGCGGCGCCCGCCGCGACGAGGAGAAGGCCCGCGCCAAGGAACGCGTGGTCTCACTGCGCGACGAATTTGGCCAATGGGACCCGCGCAACCAGCGCCCCGAGCTCTGGAACCTGTACAACACGCGCCACCTGCCCGGCCAGCACGTGCGAGTGTTCCCGCTATCCAACTGGACCGAGCTCGACGTGTGGCGTTACATCGAGCGCGAGTCGATCGACCTGCCTCCTCTCTATTACGCGCATGAACGCGAGGTATTCGAGCGCGACGGGATGCTCCTCACCCCCCACCCCGCGATCAAGCGTCGCAATACCGAAACCCTCGCCACCCGCGTCGTGCGCTACCGCACCGTCGGCGACGCGAGCTGCACGGGCGCCGTCGAGTCGCCCGCCGCCACCACGGCCGAGGTCATCGCCGAGGTCGCCTCCACCCGCATCACCGAACGCGGCGCCACGCGCGCCGACGACCGCGTGAGCGAGGCCGCCATGGAAGACCGCAAGAAGGAGGGGTACTTCTAGTGACCACCACATCTGCAACTGCCACGCCCACCGTCCCCGTCACCTCCCTGTTGCGCTTCGCGACGGCGGGATCGGTAGACGACGGCAAGTCCACCCTCGTCGGCCGCCTTCTGCACGACACCAAGTCGATCCTGGCCGACGCCTATGAGGCGGTCGAGCGCGTCACGCGCGAGCGCGGCGGCGAGGGCGTCGACCTTGCGCTGCTCACCGACGGCCTGCGCGCCGAACGCGAGCAGGGCATCACGATCGACGTCGCGTACCGCTACTTTTCGACGCCCCAGCGCACGTTCATCCTGGCCGACTGCCCCGGTCATGTGCAGTACACGCGCAATACCGTCACGGGCGCATCGACGGCCGACGCCCTCGTGGTGCTCGTCGACGTGCGCACCGGCGTGGTCGAACAGACCAAGCGACACCTCGCGGTCGCGGCGCTACTGCGCGTGCCGCATGTGATCGTGGCCGTCAACAAGATCGACCTGCTCGCATGGGACCGCGTGCCATACGACGCGATCGCGGTCGACGTGGCCGACCATGCCTCTCGCCTCGGCATCGAGGTGTCGGTGGTGCCCGTGAGCGCCCTGCTGGGCGACAACGTCGCGGTGCGTTCCACCCACACGCCTTGGTACACGGGTCCCACCGTCTTGGACCTGCTCGAGACCCTGCCGTCGGCCGACCAGATCGACGCGCATGACGTCGCGGCGAGCGAGGGCGTCGGGTTCAATACGAGCAAGCCTTCCTGGCGCTTTCCCGTGCAGTACGTGCTCCGCCCTCAGGACGCAGCGCTCGCTCCCGAATACGCCGAGTACCGCGGCTACGCGGGCCAGGTGGCCCAAGGCGTGATCTCCGTGGGCGACCCCGTGGTGGTCCAGCCCTCGGGGCGCCGCACGACCGTCGCGGGCATCGATACCGCCGACGGCCCCCTCACCCAGGCCCGCAGCGGCCAGTCCGTCGCGGTGCGGCTCGCCGACAACGTCGACGTGGCGCGCGGCGACCTGTTGTCCTCGGCGGCCGATGCCCCCCGCGCGCTCAAGAACATCGACGCGCACGTGGCCTGGCTCGCCGAGCGGCCGCTGCGCGTGCGCGACAGGGTGTGGGTCCAGCACGGCACGTCCCTGGTCCAGGGCATGGTGACAGCGATTCGTGGAGTGCTCGATATCTCACTCCCGGGAGGAACGCTCGACGCGAGCATCGCAGAGGGCGAGCGCCTGGAACTCAATGACATCGGAGTGGTGTCGTTCCTGCTGGCAAGCCCCCTCGCGATCGAGGACTTCAGCGTCCACCGCCGCACGGGGGCCTTCGTGCTCGTGGATCCCCACGACGGGGCAACGCTTGCGGCGGGGACGGCCAGGGCGGCCCCGCCGGGGACCGGCACGGACGGGTATCTGAGTATCTGATGAGCACCGCATCCACCCTGAGCGCGGCATCCCGATGAGCGCCTCCGTGCGTTTTGCCGCCGTGACCCAGTCATTTTCGCGTCGGGGGTCAACCCGGTCCGCCCTCGCCGAGGTCACCCTCGACATCGGCGCCGGGGAGTTCGTGGCGATCGTCGGGCCCTCAGGCTGCGGCAAGTCGACGCTGCTGGACCTTGCTGCGGGTCACGCGCGACCCGCGACCGGCGCCGTGACGGTGGGCGGTGCTCCCGTGACGGGCCCTGGCCCCGACCGCATGCTCGTGTTCCAGGAGCACGCGCTCTTCCCGTGGCTCACCGTGACGCAGAACGTCGAGTTTGGGCTCCGCGCGGCACGAGTTCCGGAGGAGGAGAGGGCTGCCCGAGCCGCGGAATGGATAGCGCGCGTGGGCCTTGCCGACGCTTCCCACCTCCACCCCCACGAGCTCTCGGGCGGGATGCGCCAACGCGCGGCGCTCGCGAGGGCCTTCGCCCTGCGGCCCCAGGTGCTGCTCATGGACGAGCCCTTCTCCGCTCTCGACGCGCCCAGCCGCGACCGCCTCCACGTCGAGCTTCAGGACCTGTGGCGCGAGACGGGCACCACCATCATCTTTGTGACCCACAACGTGCGCGAGGCCGTAGTGCTTGGGGACCGCGTAGTCGTGATGTCCTCGGGACCGGGCCGGGTCATCGCGGACGTTCCCGTGACGCTTCCACGCCCCCGCGTCGTCGAGTCGCGTCGCGTGGTCGATCTCGCCCAACACGTGCGCGGTCTGCTCGACGAGGCCGACCAGATGGGCATCTCCGCACCCCGCGAAGGCAAGGACGGCTATGTCAGCATCTGACGCACCCACATCCGCACCCGCGACGGTTTCTCGTGCCGCGTCACATCCGCCGCGCCCGCGCCTGTCCGCCCTCCCCGCGACGCTGACGGGTGTCGCCCTCGCAGGTTTGTGGTGGCTCGCGTCGGCCCTCGCTCCCGCCCTCCCCGGCCCGGCGGCGACCGCGCACGCGCTGTGGGACATGGGAGTCGACGGCACCCTCGTGTCGATCGTGTGGCGCACCGCGGCCTTCATGGGCATCTGCTTCGCGGTGGCGACAGTACTCGGAGTGACGGGCGGGCTCCTCATCGGGATGACCCGCGGCCTGGACCGAGGGCTGTCGCCGTACCTCGCCGCGCTCCAGGGCATGCCCACGTCGATGTGGATCCCCGTGGCCGCCATCGTCCTCGGCACCGACGTGTGGTCCCTAGGCGCGGTCGTGGCGCTCGGCGCCGTTCCGGCGATCGGCTTGAGCACCCGCACCGCGGTGCGGAACGTCCCGCCCCTACTCGTGCGCGCCGGCCGCACCCTTGGTGAGTCGGGCTGGTCGCTCACGCGGCGCGTCGTGCTCCCCGCCGCGCTCCCCGGAATCATGTCGGGCCTCGAGCTCGGGTGGTCTATTGCCTTCAGGTGCCTCGTTGCCGGCGAGATCTTCTCCGGAGCCCTGTCGGGAACGGGCATCGGCGAGGTCATCGGCAGGGCACGGGCGACTGGTGACCTCACCGAGATGATGGCCACCATCGTGATCGTGCTGCTGTTTTCCGTGACAGTTGACCGCGCGATCTTTGCCAAGACCCAGTCGCGACTACGCGTGAATAGGGGGCTCGTCGATGGCGCAGCGCCGCGATGAATGAGTTGGCCTAGCTCGCCTCAAGTACCTGCCCCCTAGCCGCACAGAGGACTTTGTGCTTACATGGGACCCGTACGAGCCACGTTGCTCGGGGGGATAGGCCCCCACGCTCCTCAAGACGCCTCAGACGGCGTCACCGCCAATGACGCCGAACCTGACTTGGGTCCACCGCGCTTGCGCACCACTTGAGGGAATCAATACTTTGAGCAGCCCCGTGAGTAACCACACCACCGTGCCCCCACGCTTTCCACGTAGCACGTCGGCACGCACGCGGAGCGGGGCGCCCTCCCCCGTCATGACGCTCATCGTGTTGCTGTCGACACTCGGGATCCTGGTCTACTCGGCCTTCCTCCTCAATCCGTCGCATCGCGGCGACGTGATTCCGTACGTGCTGATCCTTATCGCCGAGTCGGTGTTGGTCTTCCACGCGCTGCTGTCGATGTGGACCATCCTGGCCGGAGCGAGCGACCCAAGGGACTTCGACTACTACCGCACTCACAGCAAGTTGTTCGCACGCGGGTCCAAGGGACCGCAGTCCCAGTGGCCGTTCCTGATCAAGGGCAGCGAGTGCACCGTCGACGTGTTCATCACCACGTATGGCGAGAACGTCGACGTGATCCGCAAGACCGTCACCGCCGCTGTGGCGATGAGAGGCCGCCACGTCACGTGGGTACTTGACGACGGCAAGAGCGATGAGGTGCGCGACCTCGCGGCCGAGCTCGGCGCCCGCTACGTGCGACGACTCAGCTCGGGTGGCGCCAAGGCCGGAAACATCAACCACGCGCTCACGCTTGCCAAGGGTCAGTTCTTCGCGATCTTCGACGCCGACTTTGTGCCCGACGATTCGTTCCTGGTGGAGACGGTGCCGTTCTTCATCGACACCCAGGTCGCCTTCGTGCAGACCCCCCAGACCTTCGGCAACCTCCACACCACGGTGGCGCGCGGCGCCGGCTATATGCAGGCCGTGTTTTACCGGTTCATCCAGCCGGGCCGCAATCGCTTCAACGCCGCCTTCTGCGTGGGCACGAACGTCCTCTTCAGGCGAGCGGCTATCGACGACGTCGGTGGCATCTATACGGACTCGAAGTCGGAGGATGTGTGGACGTCGATCAAGCTGCACGAACGCGGCTGGCGCTCGGTGTACATCCCCGATGTGCTCGCCGTGGGAGAGGCCCCCGAGTCCATCGAGGCGTACTCGAAGCAGCAGCTTCGTTGGGCGACCGGCGGCTTCGAGATAATGCTCACGCACAACCCGCTGAGCCGCAAGAGGAACCTCACGACCGACCAGCGCATTCAGTATTTTGTGACCGGGTCGTTCTACCTCACGGGAATCACCCCGTTGATTCTGCTGTTGGTGCCCTCGCTCGAGATCTACTTCGACCTGCGCCCCGTGACGGTGTCCGTCAGCGTCCTCACGTGGTTCCTGTATTACGCGGGGTTCTACGTGATGCAGATCGTCCTCGCCTGGTACACGCTTGGCTCGTTCCGTTGGGAGACGCTGACGCTCGCGGCAGTGTCGTTCCCCATCTACGTCAAGGCCTTGTTCAACGTGCTGACCGGCCGCGACGTGGGGTGGCAGGCAACGGGCACGGCCAGATCAAATTCGCCGTACAACTTCGTGGTGCCGCAGATGCTGTTCTTCCTGTTCCTGGCACTCACGAGCGTGCTCGCGGTTATTCGTGACGTCACGAACGGCCACGCCACTCTGGCCATGGCGTGGAACGTCACCAACACCGTGATCCTGGGCGCTTTCCTGGTGTCCGTGACGCGTGACGCACGGATGCTGCGCCGCGGGGACGATGCCCGCCTCAACACGGGGCCGCAGTCGAAGCGCGCCCCCGTACGCACGGTGATCGTACGGCCCGAACACCCGACGATGGAAGCCGCGTCGGCACCGTTCCCCGCTCCGGCACCTCCCGCCCCCGCACCCCGAACGGGTCACGTCGCGGCGCCTGTGCCTGATCCCCTTCACGAGCCCGCCATGGCGGCCGCGCCCGCACCAAGCCCCGCTGTCGCTGTCGCAACCGATCCCGATCCCGCGCCCGTCGCCCTACCCAAGCGCGCCGCTTCGACCCCCCTGCCAGTACGAAGGACATCCCGATGACATGGTCCAATAAGTTCCGCCTCCTCGCCGGAGTGCTCGTTGTTCTTCTTGTGGTCACGAGCGCGACCTACGTCTTCACTCGCCGCCAAGCCCAGGTGGTGAGCGTCACAGCACAGATCGTCGCCCAGAGCTACGGTGTGGGCGCCGACTACGCCGGACTCGTCACCAAGACCTACGTCAAGGTGGGCGACCACGTCGAACAGGACGAGCCGCTGTTTGAGATCGAGAGCCTGCAGGTGGCTCGCGACGTGAAGACCGGCGCGCTGGACGAGGTGAGGGACGACGTGACGGCGTCCGGCACCCTTGTGGTGTACGCGGCGGTCGCCGGCACCGTCAGGACCCTTGACCTGAGCGAGGGCGCCTATATCCCCGCGGGCGTCGTGGTGGCCACGATCGACCGCGACGAGTCACTGGGTGCGGAGGCCGAATTCGTCCTCGGTCCGCGCGACTTTGGCCGCATCGAGGATGCCGCCGCCGTCGACCTACTCCTCCCCAATCAGGAGGAAATCATGGGCTCGGTCTCCGATATCACCGTCGTTACCGTCAACGGCGAGGCCCACATCACCGCCACTATCGCGAGCGACGGGCTCATCGAGGGGGACGCGAATGGCTTGGTGCGAGCGGGAACTCCCCTTGAGGTTCGCCTCCACCTGCGCGAGGATGGCCCGCTCGCGGGAATGAGCGACGCGCTCGAGACCCTGGTCCGCAAGGTCGGCTTGTAATCATGACCCCCCGCGTGCGTCGCCTCGCAGTGGCTGCCGTTGTGATGCTCTCTGTCACGGCATGCGGCGATGGCGACGCCTCGCCCACGGCAATCTCCAGCCCTCCTGAGGAAGTGGGCGGCGTGATTCACTCGCAGATCCTTGCGGAACGCAGCATCGGCGACCTGGGGGCGATCCGGGTCGCCGACGACGTGATCCCTCCCACCAATCGCTGGTACTCATCTCTCGCCTTCGGCGACGGTTGCCTCCCCGTGTACCCGCGCCCGCTGTCGGTGACCGCATGCGACGGCGGCTTCAGCATGGGCCTCACCGTTCCCGTCGCGTCGACAAACGCGATCATCGCGGCCGCGAAGGACGACGTGCGGGTCACGTTCGACGGCGCTCAGGGGCTGGGTGCAGTGACGCGCGCGGATTCCGTGGGCGTGGCGCTCACCATGGGTCCGGCCACGTTGACGATGGCGCAGGGGTGGCCCGCCGTGGCCATCGACGCCGACGAGGCGCTCACCGCAAGCTTGTCGGTGGCCTTTGACGCGGTGTCGGACGGAGTGGGCACCGTCACCGTCGCCGGCACCGAGTACGGGATCGTCGTGACCGGGGGAATCTTCGACGGTGAGTCGCTCTCGCTTGAGCAGGGCGGAACCGCATTGCTGTTCGCGGTCCCCACCGGGGTAGACGTCGCGGTCTTCGCCAAGGCGCTCGGAAGCACTGCTCCCAGCGGCCATGTCTCATGGGTGCTCGACGGCTACGCGGCCACGACCACCGTCACGTATAGCGATGCACCCACCGTGATCCTCATGCCGGAGTCCCGGGTGGACTCGTCCGGGCTGACGTGCGACCTCGGCACGTTCGCGACGATTGACGGGACGTATGCGGCCTGTAGCGGGAGCGCCGTCTCGTGGGACGTGCCCCGGGTCTCGCCGTCCGACACCCTTTCGCTCGACTCCCTCACCACGGACGAGAAGCAGACGCTCATCGCGGCGCTCGAGTCGGATGCAGCGGGCGATCCGATTCTCCCTGGCGACACCTATTTTGGCCCCAAGGCCCTCTACCGCCTCGCCAACCTGGTGCAGGTCGCCGACGCGCTGGGCGAGACGGTCGTGGCGGACCACCTGGCCGCGCAGCTCGCCGAACAGCTCAAGAAGTGGGCGAATCCCGACGCCTGCGCCGTCCGGGACGAGAAGTGCTTCGTCTTCGACTCCGTGGTGCGCGGAGTCGTGGGACTGGCGACCTCCTTTGGGTCGGAAGACTTCAACGACCACCAATTTCACTATGGCTACCTGCTCTATGCGGCATCCGTTGCCGGGGCGCGAGACTCTGAGCTGTTGGCCGACATCGGCCCCGTGATGGACCTGGTGGCCGACGACATCGCCTCCCCCGTCACCACGCCTGACTTTCCCCAGTGGCGCACCTTCGACCCCGTCGCCGGCCACTCATGGGCGTCAGGCACCGTGCCCTTTGCGGACGGCAACAACCAAGAGTCGAGCTCGGAGGCCGTCGCTGCGTGGAACGGCGTCGCGCTGTGGCGCAGCCTGCGCGGCGAGGCAGATGCGGCAGCCGCCGCGGAATGGATGCTTTCCGCCGAGGCCGAGGCCGCACGCAGGCTCTACCTCGCGCCTGACGTCTCCGACTTCCCCGAGTTCACCCACGACACCGTCGGGATCGAATGGGGCAGCAAGCGCGACTTCGCCACGTGGTTCAGCGCGGAACCGAATGCCGTCATCGGGATTCAACTCATTCCGTCGCCACCGGCCGCCATCGACTACTACCGCTTAGTCCCGTCCACGACGGTCGCCTCCACGATCGACGCCGCTACGGGCGAAGGGTCCGGGTCGCAGTTCTCTGACTATCTGCTCATGTATGCCGCGACACAGTCCCCTGCCGAGGCGGACGCCGCGTGGGACACCGCCATTGCGCTGTCCGCCGAGGACATCGACGACGGCAACTCGCGCACGTACATGCTCGCCTGGATTGCATCGCTCCGGGGCTAGCCCGTCGGCCCGCCCGGGACTTGTGGCCCCCTGCGCGAGAGTCCAGTTTGCGCGTGTGCGGCTCCCACCGCTAGTGCCACACTGAGCCCATGATGGAGACTCTGGATCGCCGCGGCCTCTCCTACGGCGTGAGCGCGTATGTGATCTGGGGACTTTTCCCCATCCTTATGGCGGTGCTCGAGCCGGCCGAGGCCTTTGAGATCGTGGCCTGGCGCGCGCTGTCGTCGCTCGTGGTCTGCCTCGTCATCCTCGTGTTCATGCGCGGCGGCTGGTCACGCATCGCCGTGGTGCTGAGGGACCGTCGCACCACGCTGCGACTGGTCTTGGCGGGCGTGCTGGTCGCCACCAACTGGGGCGTCATGGTCTACGCCGTGGTCACCGATCGCGTGGCATCCACCTCGCTCGGTTACTACATCAACCCGCTCGTGACAGTCACGCTCGCGATGGTATTCCTGGGCGAGAGGCTCCGCAGGCTGCAAATGGTCGCGATGCTCGTGGCGCTCATCGCCGTGGCCATCGTGGCGTGGGAGATGGGCGGCGTGCCGTGGATCTCGCTCGCCCTCGCCGGATCCTTCGCCAGCTACTCGCTCATCAAGAAGGGCGTGGGCGCCAAGGTCGACGCCCTCACTGGGCTGACGATCGAGACGGCCGCCATCGCGCCCATCGCCGTGGTGGTGTTGCTGCTGGTGCACCAGGCCGGCGACACCACGTTCGGCCTGCGCGGTGCGGCGGGCCTGGGCTGGTGGCACGACACGATGCTCGCGGGCACAGGCACCTGGACGGCGGGCGCCCTGCTGATCTTCGCCGCCGGAGCCCGGCGTCTGCCGCTTAACGTCACTGGCATGCTGCAGTACATCGCCCCCACCATGACGTTCGTGCTCGCCGTGTGGTACTTCCACGAGTCGATGCCGGCCGGCCGATGGGTGGGCTTCGGGTTCGTCTGGATCGCGCTCGTACTGTTCACGATCGACGCATGGCGCATCCGACCAGGAGGTTCGCGCGCCCAGCGCGCAAAGGCCGCCGCTATCACCGCCGAGGCGATCTGATCTCATAGGGCCGGCCTAGCTCGTGCAGAAGGTTTCGCCCCACGCGCGGTACGGATCAGGCCATTTGTGGCACTTAACCGCCCCTAGGCGGTACAAATTGAGCCATCCCGGCGAGGTGACGCTCAGGCCGGCGTGCCGGCCGCTACCTACGTCGCGCGGGCTACCAGCGCGTCGGCAAAACCGAGCAGCGCGTCCTTGACGTCGCCCTCGCGAACGCCCGCGATCGCGGCCTTCGCACTGTTCGCCCACTCGTGCGCCAGCGTCGCCGTCTCATCCACCACGGCATGCGTGCGAAGCGCCGCTAGGACCTCAGCCAGGGCCTCGTCCGAGCTGAGGTCGCCGTCGATCAGGTCCAAGAGTGCGACGTCGGCGTCCGACGCCGCTCCGTCCGCAATGCGCTTGCGCAGCAACAGGATGGGCATGGTCGGCACGCCCTCGCGCAGGTCGGTGCCTGGAGTCTTGCCGCTCACGTCGGAATCGGAGCGAATGTCGAGGACGTCGTCGGCCAGCTGGAAGGCCACGCCCGCGAGCTCGCCGAACTGGGTGACCGCGGCCACCGTCGTGCGGTCACAGCCCGCGAACATCGCGCCAAAGCGAGCCGAGGCGGCCACGAGCGAGCCGGTCTTGTCGGCGAGCACCGTGAGGTAATGCTCGACGGCATCCTCGCCCACATCGGGGCCCACGGTCTCGTGGAGCTGACCCAGGCACAGCCTCTCAAACGTCTCGGCCTGGATACGCACGGCCTCGGGTCCAAGGCCGGAGACCACCCTCGATGCTCGCGCAAAGAGCAGGTCGCCCGTCAGGATCGCGACCGAGTTGCCCCATACGTGTTGGGCACTCGGGGCGCCGCGTCGCGTGGGCGCGTCGTCCATGACGTCGTCGTGATACAGCGTGGCCAGGTGCGTCAACTCAACCACGACGGCCGCGTCGACCACCTCGGGCCGAGCCCCCTCGCCCAACTGAGCGGCGAGCAGGACCAACACGGGCCGAAGCCGCTTGCCTCCCGCGTCGACGAGGTGTCTGGACGTGGCATCGGCGAGACGATCGGACTGAGCCACCGCGTTGCGAAGCCGCTCCTCCACGAGCGCAAGCCTGGGAGCGATGACGTCCTCAAGCGAGGCGTTGCCGAGCGGAATAACCACGCCGCCTAGCCTCCCATGGCAGGAGCCAGCAGCACGCCCGCGCTCTGTGCGAGGGAGAGCGCCCCTGCGGGCAACACACCCAACACGACGATCGCGATTGCGGTAGCGATGGCCACGCCCTTGCCGAGCGAGGTCTCACGCACCACCACGTGGGGAGAGGCGTCGTCGGGCGCATCGGTAAAGAACATGAGGACGGCAACGCGCACGTAGAAGAACGCTGCGGCCGCGGAGGCGATGACGGCGATGAGTACGAGGGGCCACGCGCCGGCCTCGATCGCGGCGCGGAACACCACGAACTTGCCGATGAAGCCCGCGGTGAGCGGGATCCCTGCGAATGACAGGAGGAACAGCATCATGGCGCCGGCGAGCAAGGGGTTGCGTTTACCGAGCCCCGCCCATTGACCCAAACGCGTTGCCTCGGCGCCGATCGCCCCGTCGGGGGTGACCTCGCGCACCTGCGTCATGACCGCGAAGGCCCCGAGCGTCGCAAGCCCATACGTGGCCAAGTAGAACGGAAGCGCAGACAGCGCCGAGGGCGAGAAGCCCGCGAACGCCACCAGGATGAAGCCCGCGTGTGCGATCGACGAATACGCAAGCATGCGCTTGAGGTCGGTCTGCACGATCGCGAGCACCGTGCCGAAGACCATCGACAGGATCGCGACGGTCCAGATCACCCAGTTGAGCTCCCACTCGAGGCGGAAGAGAACGAGGTACGACAGGCGTGCCAGGGCGGCGACTGCGGCGGCCTTGGTGGCCGCGGCCATAAACGCAGTGACGGGAGTGGGCGCTCCCTGATATGCATCGGGAACCCAGAAGTGGAAGGGCACGGCGCCGATCTTGAACAGCAGCCCCACCACGACCATGAACGCGCCGAGCAGCACCAGAGCGCTGCGGTCGGGCATGAGTCCGATCGCGTCGCCGAGCTCGAACATCCCCGTCACACCCGTCGCGCCAAACAGCAGCGCGATACCGAAGAGGAAGATGGCCGACGAGAACGCGCCCAGCAGGAAGTACTTAAGCGCACCCTCCTGGCTGAGCAGGCGGCGTCGGCGCGCGAGCGCGACCAGGATGTAAAGCGGAAGCGAGAACAACTCGAGCGCGACGAACAGGAAGAGCAGGTCGTTCACCGTGGCGAAGAGCATCATGCCGCCCGTGGCAAACAACACGAGCGGGAAGGCCTCGGTGAGGTACATGCCCTTGCCGCGTGCGACTGTCTCCTCCGCGGAGCCCGGAGCCACGGAGCCGAGCGGCGTGAACGCGTCCTCGCCCTCTGGACCCTTGTCGGCGAACAGGAGCACGCCGCCGATCGCGAAGATGATCAGGAGGAACTGCCACGCAAGCGCCTGGCGGTCAAGAAGGATCATGTGGTCAAGCACGACAACGCCATCGCCCTCGAGCGCAACCCAGCGCCACACGACGGCCAAGAGCGCGGCGATCAGGGCCACGATAGACAGCTGGAACTGGGACATCCTGCGCATGGCTGGCACGCGCGCGAAGGCCTCGATGAGCACGCCAATCGCGGCGGCTCCAAGGACGATCAGGATGGGCGCGAGCTCTGCCCATGCGATGTCGGGAACGGAGTACGTCACTTGCCGGCCTCCTCAGAAACGATGGTGACGATGCCCGCGCTAGGCGCCTTCAGATAGTCGATCGCCAGGGCGGGGACCACTCCGAGAACGAGCATTGCGGCGATGAGCGGCCACACGACCAGCCGCTCGCGCAGTCCCATCTCTTGGGTAGATTCCATCGCCTTGGGCGTGGGGCCCGTGAAGACCTTTTGATAGGTCAACAGGATGTACAGGGAGGCGAGCACCACGCCGAACGTGGCGAAGATGACCGCGACTCGTGCGACCTCATAGGAGCCGACGAGCACCATGATCTCCGAGGCGAAGGGCGACATACCGGGGAGCGCCAGCGCCGACAGGCCGACGATGAGGAACGTCCCCGCGAGCACCGGAACTACGCGCTGAAGCCCACCGAAGGCGGCGACAGACACGGTTCCGTGCCGACGCTCGAGGAACCCGACCATGAGGAACAGGGCCCCCGTCGACAGTCCGTGGCTCACCATGTAGAACGAGGCGCCCTCGATCGAGGTCTGCGTGAAGGCGAAGATGCCGAGCACCATGACGCCGAAGTGGCTCACCGAGGTGAACGCCACCAATCGGTACATGTTGTCCTGGCCGATCGCGGCGAAGCCCCCGTAAAGCACGGAGATCACGGCAAACACGATGATCGTGGGTGCCGCCCACTGCGACGCGTTGGGGAACAGCGTGAGGCACAGCGTCAGCATCCCGAAGGTGCCGACCTTGTCGAGCACGGCAACCAGCAGCGTCGTGGTCCCTGCCCGGGCGGACTCGGCCACCGAGGGCAGCCACGTGTGCACGGGAAAAAGCGGCGCCTTGATCGCGAAGGCCACGAAGAAGCCCACAAAGAGCAGCTTCTCGACCCACGGCTCATACTCCACGCCGACGAGGTTGGAGATCAGGAACGCCTGGTCTCCTCCTGGGCCCTGGAAGTACAGCGCGATGACGGCAACGAGCATCACAAGCCCGCCGACGAGCGAGAAGATCAGGAACTTCACGGCCGCATAGCGACGCTGTTGTCCCCCGAACGAGCCGATGAGGAAGTACAGCGGAATGAGCATCGCCTCGAAGAGCACGTAGAACAGGAAGACGTCACGCGCGGCGAAGATGCCCACCATGAAAGACTCGGAGATGAGCACGAGCCCCAGGTACTGTGCCTGGCGCGACGGCGCGTCGTCTTCCTTCCAGCCGGCCGCGATCACGAGCGGCACCAGGAACGCGGCGAGCGCGATCAGGCTGAGGCCGATGCCCGTGACGCCCAGCGCCCAGCTGGCGCCGATCTGCGGAATCCACGCATGCGCGGAGAAGAACTGCACGTCCCCGGCCGCGGAGCGGTCGAAGGCGCCGATGAGGCCCACCACAAGGGCGAGCTCCACGACGGAGGCGCCCAAGGCGAACTCGCGTGCACGCGCACGCAGCTGAGGCACGCTCAGGAGCACAAGCCCCGTCACTGCGGGCCAGACGATCAGGATGGTCAAGATGGGCACGGGTTAACCCCCCACAACGAGGATGGCGGCGATCACGACGAACCCCAGCATCATGAGCAGGGCGTACGAACGCACGCGCCCCGATTGGAAGCGTCGGCTTGCCTCTCCGAACCAGGCAACACCCGTCGCCTGCTTGTTGACGGCGCCGTCGACAATCGCGGCATCGGCGTACACAAGCGTGCGCGTGAGGTGGGTGCCTGGAACCTGGAACACGGCGCGGTTGACCGAGTCCTGGAAGAGGTCGTCGCGCGCGGCAAGGATGGCGAGCGAACCGGGCGGTGGCTCGATGGGAACCGGCTTGCGCAGGTACATCCAGTACGCGAGGGCCACTCCCGCCGCGACGAGCAGCAGGGTGAGCGTGGTGAGAACGGGCACCGACAGGACGGGTTCCTCGTGGCCGTGAGCTCCGGTCACGGGCTCGAGCCAGTTCTGGAAGCGGTTGCCCACACCCATGATCGCGCCCAGCAGCGCGGAGCCGGCGGCGAGGATCATCATGGGTACCGTCATGAGCAGCGAGGATTCGTGCGGGTGCTGCTCGTCGGTCCAGCGGGCCTTGCCGTGGAACGTCATGAAGAACAGTCGCGACATGTAGAACGCGGTGATTCCTGCGCCGATCAGCGCCGTCAGGCCAAAGACCCACGGCTGCCACCCCTCGCCCACGAACGCGGCCTCGATGATCTTGTCCTTGGACCAGTAGCCCGAGAACGGCGGCACACCCAGGATCGCGAGCCAGCCAAAGCCGAACGTGGCCCACGTGATGACCATCGCCGAACGCAGCGCGCCGAAGCGGCGCATGTTCACCTGATCGTTCATGCCGTGCATGACCGAGCCTGCACCCAGGAACATCCCAGCCTTGAAGAATCCGTGCGTGACGAGGTGGAAGATCGCGAAGGCGTAGCCGATGGGGCCAAGGCCCGCCGCGAGCATCATGTAGCCGATCTGCGACATCGTGGAGGCGGCGAGCGCCTTCTTGATGTCGTCCTTGGCGGAACCGATGATGGCACCGATCACGAGCGTGAGCGCACCCACGATCGCAACCACGAGACGGGCGTCGGGCGCACCGTCGTAGATCACGCCCGAGCGGACGATGAGGTACACGCCCGCGGTCACCATGGTGGCAGCGTGGATGAGCGCGGAAACCGGGGTGGGGCCCGCCATCGCGTCGCCAAGCCAGGACTGCAGCGGGAACTGCGCGGACTTGCCGGCGGCGGCCAGCAGTAGCGCCAGGCCGATCGCGGTGAGCACTGCGGTGGACGCCCCTGCCGAGGCGGAGAAGACGTCGGCGAAGCTGAGCGAACCGAAGTGCGCGAACATCAGGCCCATCGCGAGGATGAGTCCCATGTCGCCCACACGGTTGACGACGAAGGCCTTGTTGGCTGCGGTCGCGTATTCGGCCTTGTGATTCCAGAAGCCGATGAGCAGGTACGACGCGAGGCCCACACCCTCCCAGCCCACAAACAGCAGGAGGTAGGAATCCGCGGTGACGAGCAGCAGCATCGCGCCGATGAACAGGTTGAGGTACGCGAAGAACATGCGCCTGCGCGGGTCGTGCTCCATATACGCGACCGAATACACGTGGATGAGCGTGCCTACCACGGTGATCAGCAGCACGAACGTGAGCGACAACGGGTCGAGCAGCAATCCGGCGTCGAGGTTGAGCTCGCCGCCAGAGAACCACGTGAACAGGTGCACGGATTCGGAGCGCTCGGACGCCGTGCGACCGACCATCTCGAAGAACGCGATGATGCCGATGAGTGCAGTGGCACCCGAAACGCCTACGCCTGCCCAGTGGCCCCATGCGTCGGCGCGGCGGCCGGCAAGCATGAGTCCAAAGAAGCTCACAAGGGGGAGGGCGATGAGTAGCCAGGAAACGGAAAGCATTCTCTAGCCCTTCAGCTCGGTGGGCTCGTCGAGCGAGATGGTCTGGCGCGATCGGAATACCGCGATGATGATCGCCAGGCCGACGACCACCTCGGCGGCGGCTACCACCATGACAAAGAACGCCATGATCTGGCCCTCGAGGACCCCGTGCATACGGGAGAACGCGACGAGCGTGAGGTTGGCCGCGTTGAGCATGAGCTCGACACCCATGAAGGCGACGATCGCATTGCGTCGCAGCAGCACCGCCGCCGCGCCGATGGCAAAAAGCACCGACGCGAGGTACACGAAATTGATGGGACTCACGCGTCGCCCTCCTTGGCGCCAAGTTCGCGCCTTCTGGAACGGTTCTCGTCCTTGAACTCGATGCCGTCGGTGGTCTGATGACGCACCTTAAGCACGCGCGATACCGACTCTTCGATGGGATTGCCCTCCGGGTCGAGCGCGGGGGCGTCGAGCGCATTGTGTGTCGCGTAGACGCCTGGGAAGGTCTTGTTCACGGGGTTGGCGCCCGCGGCGACGCGTGCGGCCTGGACCTCGCGCTGAGTGCGGCGCGGGAACAGGCGCGGCACGTGGGTGAGGACCAACGCTCCGATGGCCGCGGTGATCAGCAGGAAGCCCAGCGTCTCGACCACGAGCACGTAGTTACCGAACAGATAAGGCGCGACCTCGGCGGGGCCTCCGGTCTTTGCCACAGCGGGCTCACCGAATCCGGCTCGGTCGACGACCGAGATGAGGAGCGCAGCGACGCCGATCGAGAGGACCAGGGCGATCCAGCGCTGACCGGCGATGGTCTCCCTGAGGCTCTCCCGCTGGTCGACGCCCACAAGCATGAGCACGAACAGGAAGAGCATCATGACGGCGCCCGTGTAGACCACAATCTGCACCACGCCAAGGAACGGGGCCTCGAGTGCGACGTAGGCCACGGCGAGTCCCACCATGACGAGCACGACCGCCATCGCCACATGCACGGCCTTGCGGGCGAACAGCAACGCGAGCGACGGGATCACCGTGATGACGGCGACAAACCAGAAGAGGAACGGAGAGACCATCAGATACCAGTCCTGCCCTGCGTGGTGTGGCCCAAGGCACCAGTCGGCGTGACCGAATCCTGTGCGTTGGGTGCCGTATGCGGAACGTGCTCCTCGGCAACAGGGCGGTTCTCGGGAAGCGTCGCGTCGTCGGGGCGATGGGCCCTGACCCACGACTCCTGCTCGGCGGTGGGGGCCGTGACCTCGCCCCTGTAATAGTCGGTGTCCGTGGTGCCCTCGACCATGGGATGCGGGACCGCGAGCTGCCTGCCCTGCATCGGCGCCAACAGGTCCTGCTTCTCGTAGATCAGGCCCTCACGCGTGGGACCCGCAAGCTCGAACTCGTTGGTCATCGTGAGCGCGCGCGTGGGGCACGCCTCGATGCACAGCCCGCAGAAGATGCAGCGCAGGTAGTTAATCTGGTAGACGCGGCCGTAGCGCTCTCCTGGGCTGAACTGCCCGTCGGCCGTGTTCGAGTCGCCCTCCACCAGGATCGCGTCCGCGGGGCACGCCCATGCACACAGCTCGCAGCCGATGCACTTTTCCAGGCCGTCGGCGTAGCGGTTGAGCTGGTGCCTGCCGTGGTACTTGGGCTGGACGTTCGCGGGCGTCGTGGGGTACTGCTCCGTGACCGTGGGCCTGAAGAAGTTACGCAGCGTCACGCCGAATCCGGCAACCGGGAGCAGCGCGCCCGCGATTCCGCCGGGGTGGGGAAGGTTTGAGACGAACTCTTCTTGAACGTCTGCGACATTCCACTCTGGGTCAGTCATCCTGAGCCTCCTTCGTGGCGTTGATAGTCGTGGCGTCGATAGTCGTGGCGTCGACGGTCAGTCCCGCGCGGGGGGACCGCGGGAGCTTCTGCCCTGGCAACGGGGGCACTGGGTAGCCGGCGGCGAACGCGTCGAATTCCTGGTCCGCCAAGGCAAGTTTGGCCTGCTCGGCGGCCTTCTCTCGCTTGTCGCGCCTGCTTTCGACAACGGTCGAGAAGACGAGCCACGACAGGATCAGGGCGATCACGGGTGAGAGCCACTGGAACAGTTCCGTCGAGCGGTTGAAGTACGGCAACAACACCATTCCCGAACCCCACAGCACGATCCAGCCGAGACCGACGGGGATGAGGACCTTCCAGCCGAAGCGCATGAACTGCTCGTAGCGGAAGCGCAGCAACGAGCCGCGGATCCACACGAAGACGAACATGAGGAACCAGATCTTCAAGATCAGCCACAGCGGAGGGAAGATGCCGTTGGAGAGCATCTCGTAACCGGGCCAGCTGCTGCCCCACAGGGGTCGCCATCCGCCCAGGAACAGCGTCGACGCGATCGCGGAAACGTTGATCATGTTCATGTACTCGGCCAGGAAGAACCACGCGAACTTCATCGACGAGTACTCGGTCATGAAGCCCGCGACAAGCTCGCCCTCGGCCTCGGGGAGGTCGAATGGAAGCCTGTTGGTCTCTCCCACCATGGAGATCGCGTAGAGGATGAACGCCGGCAGGAGCGGAAGCGCCCACCACACGTTCTCCTGGGCGTTGACGATATCGGTGAGCGACATCGACCCGGCGAACATGAAGACCGTGACGAGTGAAAGACCCATCGCGAGTTCGTAGGAGATGACCTGCGCCGTGGAGCGCACGGCACCCATGAGCGGATACGTCGAGCCGGAGGCCCAACCACCCAAGACGATTCCGTAGACGCCGATCGCGGCGCATGCGAGCACGTACAGCATGGCCACGGGGAAGTCGGTGAGCTGGAGCGGCGTCACCTCGTCCGTGAACGGGATGCGCGTCGCGGGCCCAAAGGGAATCACGGCAAAGATGAGGAGCGCCGCGAATACCGAGATCATCGGCGCGAGGATGTAGAGCACCTTCTCGGAGGCGCGGACGGTGATGTCCTCCTTGAAGAGCAACTTCATGGCATCCATGACGGGCTGCAGCAGGCCGAAGGGGCCGTGACGGTTGGGGCCTGGTCGCTCCTGGAGGCGGCCGATGACACGGCGCTCGAACCACACGGCGAACAGCACCGACGTGAGCAGGAACACGAGAATCAGCACGGCCTTGATGATGACGATCCAGATCGAGTCGCCAGCAAGCGAATACTCGAAGCGCTGCACGCAGTTGTCCTGCAGCGCGGACATCGCCGAGGGGTCCGTGACGCCGCAGTAATCCTGGGCCGGTGTCAGATCGATCGCGAAGGGAAGCAGATTCATGCCGAGACTCCCTTGACCGTGACGGTGTCGCCTGCCTGAGCGCCCAGTTGATCGGCGACCCACGAACCCGGCGACTTGCTTGGCACCCAGATGACTCCGTCGACCATGCCCTCCGTCACGGCGAGTGGCAACTCGATCGCCGTGCGTCGGTTCGCGGTGATCGCCACCACGCCTGCCACGCCCAGCTTCTTGGCGGTGGCTGGCGAGACACGGGCGACCGCGACGCGGCCGGTACCCGCAAGGTAGGGCTCGCCGTGCTGCAGAGATCCCTCATCAACCAGCTGGTGCCACGTCGACAACACGAGCGTCGAGCCCGTGGTCGCCTTCGCCGCGACCGCGGTGACGTCCGCCTGGGCGGGACGTTCCCCGGCATCGGCGGCGGGCAGAGACCCGAGTTCGGCGTTGACGGCCTCGACGGTTCCCGTGCCAAGGTCGACGCCCATCTCGCGAGCGAGAAGATCGAGCACGCGGTGGTCCGACATGGCATCCGTACGGATCGCGGTGGCGAATCCCCGCAGGCGGCCCTCCCAGTTGACGAAGGTTCCGGACTTTTCGGAGGGGGGCGCCACGGGAAGCACCACGTCGGCGGCCTCGGTCACGGCGGTGCGCCGCACCTCGAGGCTCACGGTGAACTTCGCGCTCTCAATCGCCTTGAGCAGATCCGTCAGGAGGTCAGAGTCGTCGACACCGCCCACGACGAGCGCGTCAAGCGTCTTGGCGCCTGCCGCGGAGATGATGCCGTCCGCGTCGCGTCCATTGCCGTACGGCAGGTCCACACCCCACAGGCCAGCCAGCACCTTGCGTGCAGCCGTCGAAGCCGCATCGCGACCGCCGGGCAACAGCCCTGGAAGCGCGCCTGCTTCGAGAGCTCCGCGCTCTCCCGCGCGTCGGGGAATCCAGGCAATCTTTGCCTTGGCGCGTCGGGCGAGGTTGGCGGCGGCCGTGAAGCCGCCCTCGATTCCGGCCAAACGCTCGCCGACCACGATGACGGCGCCCGGCTCCTTGAGTGCCCTAAACGCTTCCTTGGTGGCCTTAAGCGCCGTAAGCGCGGCGGCCTCGTGGCCAGGGACCGCGGGGATGAGGGTCGCGTTGAGCTTCTCGGCGCCCCTGCTCAGGTGCGAGGCAATGGTGAAGACTCGCTGCTTTCCGAGGGACTTGTGCAAGCGCAGGAAGACCACGCCGCCCTCGTCCTCGGGCTCGAAGCCCACGAGGAGCACCGCGGGGGCCTTCTCGAGTTCGGCGAACGTGACGCCGAGCCCGGTTCCGGCGACGGTCGATCCGAGGAATGACTGCTCCTCGTCGGATGACACGCGGGTACGCGCGTCGACATCGTGAGTGCCCAGAACGACGCGTGCAAACTTCTGGTAGGCGTAGGCGTCCTCCATCGTGACGCGGCCTCCCGGCAACACGCCAACGCCCTTGGCCTTCTTATCGGCGGCGGTGCCGGTCAGGCCAGCCGCGGCCTTGAGTCCAGCGGCGGCGGCGGCGAGCGCCTCGGGCCACGAGGTCTCGACCAGTTCGCCGTCCTTGCGGACGAGAGGCCGCGTGAGGCGGTCGGGCTGGTTCTGCCACGCGAAGGCGAAGCGATCCTTGTCGGTGATCCAGTACTCGTTCACCACGGCGTCGTCATGCGCGAGCCTGCGCATGATCTTGCCGCGACGGTGGTCGGTACGGATCGCGCTACCCGAGGAGTCGTGCTCCGAGATTCCGGGGCTGGAGACCAGGTCGAAGGGGCGTGACCGGAAGCGGTATGCGGCACTCGTGAGCGCGCCCACGGGGCAGATCTGCACGGTGTTGCCCGAGTAGTACGAGCTGAAGGCCTTGCCCGACTCGTCCTCGGCTGCCGCGCCCACAGGGCCGTAGCCGTCAAAGCCGAGCACGTCCTCGTCGAACGTGCCGATCTGCTGCATCGCGCCGCGGTTCTGCAGGTCGATGAAGGAGTCTCCCGCGATTTCCGAGCTGAAGCGCGTGCAGCGCTGGCACAGGACGCAGCGCTCACGGTCGAGCAGGATCTCGCTGCTGAGGGCGAGCGGCTTCTCGAACGTGCGCTTAGTGTCGACGAATCGCGTCTCGCTGCGACCGGCGCTCATGGCCTGGTTCTGGAGGGGGCATTCGCCGCCCTTGTCGCATACGGGGCAGTCGAGCGGGTGGTTGATGAGCAGCAGCTCCATCACACCCGTCTGGGCGCGCTCGGCCTCTTCGGAGGTGTGCTGGGTGTGGACGACCATGCCCTCGGTCACGGGCATGGTGCACGAGGCCTGGGGCTTGGGGAATGCCCTCAGAGCGCCGTCGGGGCCAGCGGGGCTGGCCACGTCGACGAGGCACTGGCGACAGGCTCCCGCGGGCTTGAGTGCGGGGTGGTCGCAGAAGCGGGGGATCTCAATGCCCACCTGCTCGGCGGCCCGAATGATGAGCGTGCCCCTTTTCACCTGGGTCTCGATGCCGTCGATTGTGACGGTCACCAGGTCGATCGTGGCGGGCGCGTTATCCGCGGTGGCGGTCATGCGTGGGCCTCCTCGGCAGCGGTGCTGGGCTTTTCGTCGTAGTCAAAAAGGGCCGACGCGGCGTGGTCGAACGGGCAGCGGCCCTGCTCGACGTGGTCGGCGTACTCCTGGGCGAACAGCTTGACGCTCGACGTGATGCACGACGTCGCTCCGTCCCCGAGCGCGCAGAACGCGCGACCAAGGATCGAGTCGCACGTGTCGAGAAGCTGCTGGATGTCGGCCGGGGTCCCCGTCCCTGCCTCGATGCGGCGCAGGATGAGCGTGAGCCAATAGGTGCCCTCGCGGCACGGCGTGCACTTGCCGCACGACTCGTGCTTGTAGAACTCGGTCCAGCGGGTCACGGCGCGGACCACGCAGGTGGTCTCGTCGAAGATCTGGAGGGCGCGCGTGCCAAGCATCGAGCCCGCGGCTCCCACGCTCTCGTAGTCGAGGGGCGTGTCGAGGTGGGCGTCGGTGAAGATGGGGGTAGACGAGCCGCCGGGGGTCCAGAACTTGAGTTCGTGACCCTCGCGCATGCCGCCTGCCATCTCGAGCAGCTCGCGCAGCGTGATGCCAAGAGGGGCCTCGTACTGGCCGGGGTGCTTGACGTGTCCGGAGAGCGAGAAGAAGCCCATGCCCTTGGATCGCTCGGTGCCCATCGAGGTAAACCACTCGACGCCGTTGGCGATGATCGCGGGGACCGAAGCGATGGACTCGACGTTGTTGACCACGGTGGGTCGTGCGTAGAGGCCAGCGACGGCGGGAAACGGGGGCTTGAGGCGCGGCTGGCCGCGTCGGCCCTCGAGGGAGTCGAGCAGCGCCGTCTCCTCGCCACAGATGTAGGCACCCGCACCGGCGTGGACGGTCACGTCGAGGTCAAAGCCCGTGCCCTGAATGTTCTTGCCAAGCCAGCCGTTGTCGTACGCCTCTTGGACGGCCTTCATGACGCGTCGGTAGACGTGAACCACCTCGCCGCGCACGTAGATGAACGCGTGATTGGATCCGATCGCGAACGACGTAATGATCACGCCCTCGACCAGAGTGTGAGGCGCGTTCATCATCGTGGGGATGTCCTTGCACGTGCCCGGCTCGGACTCGTCGGCGTTGACCACCAGGTAGCGGGGCCCGCCGTCGGGCGCGGGGAGGAAGCCCCACTTCATGCCCGTGGGGAAGCCCGCTCCGCCTCGGCCGCGAAGACCGGAGTCCTTGACGGCCTGGATGATGTCCGCGGGCGCCATCGCGAAGGCCTTCTTGGCGCCGTCATAGCCGCCATTGGCGCAATAGGTGTCGAAGTTCCACGAGCGCTCGAGGCCCCACGTGGCACTCAGGACGGGGGTCAGATCAGTCACTCCTTGCCCCTTCCGGTCTTGGGTGCGGGAGCGGATTTAGCCGCGGCGCTGGGAGTGGCCTTCCTCGGTGCGGCCTTCCTCGGTGCGGCCTTCCTCGGTGCGGCCTTGGTAGCTGCGGCCTTCGCCGGTGCAGCCTTGGGAGCCGGCTCCTGAGGGAGGCCGTGCTTGGCGAATTCGACGCCTGCCAGGGTCGCGATGCCGGCGCCCTGGTCCTCGTCGGCCCTGCCGTCGGTGAAGCCCGCGAGGACGCGCGACGTGTCCTTAAACGTGGCCACCGTGTCGGCGCCGCGAGTGGGCTTGACGTCCTTGCCTGCAAGGATCTCGTCGACGATGGCGAGCGCCCTGTCGGGCGTCATGTTGTCGAAGAATTCCCAGTTGACCATCATCACCGGCGCGTAGTCGCAGCCGGCGTTGCACTCGAGCTTCTCGAGCGTGATGAGTCCGTCCTCGGTCGTCTCGTCGTTACCCACGCCCACGTGCTCGCTCAGGCGGCGCCAGATCTCGTCGCCGCCCATGACCGCACACAGGGTGTTGGTGCACACGCCCACCTGGTACGTGCCGTTGGGGCGGCGCTTGTACTGCGTATAGAACGTCGCGACCGCGCTCACCTCGGCGGTGGTGAGGTCCAGCTGGTCCGCGCAGAACTGGATGCCGTCGGGGCTCACGTGGCCGTCGATCGACTGCACCAGGTGCAGCATCGGCAAAAGTCCCGAGCGCGCGACCGGATAGCGGGCCATGATGGCCGCCGCATCCTTGACAAGCTTCGCGTGCGTTGCGTCGTCGTACGTCATCGGTCGACGCCTCCCAGAACCATGTCGATGGTGGCGATAGCAACCACGACGTCGGCCACTTGGCCGCCCTCCGTGAGCATGGACAACGCCTGCAGATTGTTGAAGCCCGGATCGCGGAAGTGCGCGCGCCACGGCTTGGTGCCGCCGTCGGAGACCACGTGGCAGCCGAGCATGCCCTTAGGGTTCTCGACGGCCGCATACGCCTGACCTGCGGGAACAGGGAAGCCCTCGGTCACCAGCTTGAAGTGGTGGATAAGCGCCTCCATCGATTCGCCCATGATGTGGCGGATGTGCTCGAAAGAGTTGCCCTGGCCGTCGTCGCCCACGGAGAGCTGCGCGGGCCACGCGATCTTCTTGTCGGCGACCATGACGGGCTCGCCCTCCGAGGCCTCGAGACGGTCGACGCACTGCGCGACGATCTTGAGCGATTCGTAGCATTCCTCGAGGCGGAGCACGACGCGGCTGTAGGCGTCGGCCTCCGTCGAGGTGGGCACCTGGAAGTCGTAGGTCTCGTAGCCCGCGTATGGCTCGGACTTGCGCAGGTCATACGGCACTCCCGCCGAGCGGAGGATGGGTCCGGTGACCCCGAGCGCCATGCACGAGGCCAGGTCGAGCACGGCGACGCCCTGAAGGCGGCCCTTGAAGATCGGGTTCTCGAGTTGCAGGTACGCGAGCTCGTCGAGGCGTTCCTTGACCTTGGGGATCATCCCGCGAATCATCTCGACCGAGTCGTCCGGCATATCGCTCGCGACTCCGCCGGGACGGATGTACGCGTTGTTCGTGCGCAGCCCCGTGATGTGCTCGATGACCTTGAACGTCTCCTCGCGGCCGACGAAGGCCGTGGTCATCACGGTGGTGGCGCCCATCTCGTTGCCGCCCGTGCCGATCGCGACCAGGTGAGAGCCGATGCGGGTGAGCTCCATCATGAGCACGCGCAACACGTTCGCGCGGTCGGGGATGTCGTCGGTGATACCCAGAAGCTTCTCGACGCCCATGCAATACACGGCCTCGTTGAACATCGACGCGACGTAGTCCATGCGCGTGCAGAACGTGACGCCCTGCGTCCACGTCCTGAACTCCATGTTCTTCTCGATGCCGGTGTGAAGGTAGCCGATGCCCGCGCGCAGCTCGGTAACGTTCTCGCCCTCGACCTCGAGCATGATGCGCAGCACGCCGTGGGTCGACGGGTGCTGGGGTCCCATGTTGAACACGAGGCGTTGGCCGCCGAGGCGCGCGGCCTCTTCGGCCACGTCCGACCAGTCGCCACCGTAAACGGTGAACTCGGGTGCCGTGCCGTCGTCGTCGCCAAGGCCGGAGGTGGCGTGGGGAGCGTTGTTGTCCGTCGTCATGGTCGCCTCCTACCTGTACTGCCTGCGCTGGTCGGGGCTGGGAATCTCTGCGCCCTTGTATTCGATCGGGATACCGCCCAGCGGGTAGTCCTTGCGCTGTGGGTGGCCCACCCAGTCGTCTGGCATCTCGATGCGTGCCAGGCCTGGGTGGCCGGTGAAGTTGATTCCGAAGAAGTCCCACGTCTCGCGCTCGTGCCAGTTGTTGGCGGGGTAGACGGCGGTGACCGACGGGATGACGGGGTCGGCGTCGCTCACGGAGACCTCGACGCGCAGCCTACGGTTGTGCGTGATCGACTGGATCGGGTACACCGCGTGCAGCTCGCGACCGGCATCGGCCGGATAGTGGACCCCGCTCACGCCAAGGCAGAACTCGAAGCGCAGGTCCTGGTCGTCGCGCAGGTGCTGGCACACCTCGACGAGGTGCTCGCGCGCGATGTGGAGCGTGAGCTCGTCGCGGTCGACGACGACGGACTGGATCGCGGCGTCGGCCTTGTCTCCCAGCAGTTCTTGGAGAACGTCGACCACCTGGTCGAACCAGCTGCCGTAGGGGCGCTTGGCCGCCTCGGGCGAGTACACGAAGCGCGTGAGGCCCTCGTAGCCGGACGTGTCGGCATCCGACACAAACTGGCCCTTGCGCACGTTGATGAGGGTGCGTCCCTCGGGGAGTACTGCCGAGACGTCTGCGCCCGTGGTCGCCATGTCCTTCGCGTCGCTCACCGGAGCAGACCCTTCATGTCGGAGGTGGGTGTGGCGGCGAGTGCGGCCGCCTCTGCCGCCGCGGCGATCTCCTTGCGGTGGCGAAGCATCGGCTTCTCCGAGGCCAGTTCCTGCACCTTGAGGAGCGCGTTGATCAGCATCTCGGGGCGCGGAGGACAGCCGGGAAGGTAGATGTCCACGGGGACCACATGGTCGACGCCCTGGACGATCGCATAGTTGTTGAACATTCCGCCAGACGAGGCACACACGCCCATGGCGAGCACCCACTTGGGCTCCGCCATCTGGTCGTAAACCTGACGCAGGATGGGGGCCATCTTCTGCGACACGCGGCCGGCGACGATCATGATGTCGGCCTGGCGCGGCGAACCGCGGAAGACCTCCATGCCAAAGCGCGCGATGTCAAAGCGGGACGTACCCGTGCCCATCATCTCGATGGCACAGCACGCCAGACCAAACGTCGCGGGCCACATCGAACCGGCGCGGGCCCAGCCCGCGAAGTCCTCGAGCTGGCCAACGATGAAGGGCGGAGTGGGGGAAGAATCATTCATGTCAGCGTCACTCCCAATCGAATCCGCCGCGGCGCCATTCGTAGATGAACGGAATGGTGATGAGTGCAAGGAAGGTCATGACGGCGATGAAGCCAAACAGCGCGAGCGTCCCGTAGGCGACGGCCCACGGGTACAGGAACACCACCTCGATATCGAAGATGATGAACGTCATGGCCACGAGGTAGTACTTGATAGGAATGCGGCCGCCACCGTCGGCGCCAGGAGTGGGCATCAGGCCCGACTCGTAACGGTCGAGTTTGGCGGAGTTGTAGCGCTTGGGACCCAAGTAGGCGCTCACCACGAGGCCCGCCACTGCGAGCAGTGCGGCAATGGTGACCATCACGATGATCGGCACATAGGGGTTCATAGCCTTGTCCTTCCCATCGCTTAAGCCGCCGGCGCGACTTTGGTCAGTGCGGACAGCAGTTTGTCTGACCAATTGCCGCCTCGCGGCTCATAGACATCTGCCAGCAGTCTAGAGACAAATTCCATCACGAGCGGACGGGGCAGGCCGTACTGCACACACAGTTTCATGACCGTCGGACGCTCAATCAGGGCGGCAAAGACGCGGCCCAGGGAGTAATAGCCACCCAGGTCGTCCTTCATCATCCTGGCGTACGACGCGAGCGCCAGTTCCTGCGAAGCGGCGTCGGGAGCCTCGCGCCACGCGACCATGGACTCGGTGGCCCTGCGCGCCGCCTGCATCGCGTAGGCGATCCCCTCGCCGTTGAACGGATTGACCATTCCGCCGCTGTCGCCTACGAGCATCATTCCCGGCACGTAGTGGGGCTGACGGTTAAACGCCATGGGGATGGCTGCACCCTTGATCTCCCCCACCTGAGCGCCAAAGTTCCAGTCCTTGGCCGAATGCTCGAGCCAGTCCCTGAGCAGCGCCTTGTGGTCGAGCCTGGACGGCGTGCCCTTGGCGCTAAGCGTTCCCAGGCCGACGTTCGCGGTGCCGTCTCCCAGCGGGAAGATCCAGCCGTAGCCGGGGAGCAGCTTCGAGTCGCCGCGCTCGCCATCCCAGATCTCGAGGTGACCCTCCATCCATTCCTCGGCGTGGCGGTCAGTCTCAAGGTAGGTCCGAACGGCGACGCCCATGGGACGGTTCTTCTTGCGCTCGATGCCGAGCCCCAGCGCGATGCGCGCGCTCACGCCGTCGGCAGCAATGACCAGCGGCGCGCGGTACTCGACGCTCTCGCCGATCTTGCGGCCCTTCTCGTCGGTCTGACGTGCCGTCACGCCCACGACGCGGCCGCCACCACCAAAGCCGTCGCGGCTCTCGTCGCGAATGGCTGCCTCGACGTGCCAGCCCTCGCGCACGTCGGCGCCGCCCGCCCTCGCGTGCTGCGCGAGCCGGTGATCGAATTGGGCGCGCGGCAGGCTCAGGCCGTAGTTGGGGAAGGACTCAAGGTCATGCCACGGGAACTCGAGGCGGTGGCCGCCTCCCACCATGCGCAGACCCTGGCTGCGAATCCATCCCTCTTCACGAGGCGTCTCGAGGCCGATCAGCTGAAGTTCCTTGACCGCGCGCGGCGTGAGCCCATCGCCGCAGACCTTCTCGCGGGGATAGTGCGCCTTTTCCAGGGCGATGACGTCGAAACCCTCGGTAGCCAGATAGCGGGCGGCGGCGGCCCCTCCGGGGCCCGCTCCAACGACGATGACATCGGCTTCGGTTTTCACGTGGTTCAGCGTAGTTCGTGTTCGCGACATGGGCCCCCAAATACCCCCTTGACGTCCTCGCACCAGGCCATAAACTAGTCGTCGTCAGCGGGATCAAAATGGGGGAGAACATCGTGCGGCGTCTATTAGTGGCAACCTTGACCATCGTCGTCGCACTTGCAGTCGCGGTGCCTGCGCAGGCACGAGTCCCAGCGACTCCGACCGCATCATCCCTGCCAGAGGTCGCCTCGTCGGCGGCTGGGACTCAAGGCACCGTGTCCGTGACGACAACGGACGACGCCGGCGACCAGAGCAGCACACTGCATACGTACTCCGACTCGGAAGTCGCCGCGAGTGCGGATGAGCCCGCAGAGTTCATCCCCGTCGATCAGGCGCCAAAGGCGTCGGAATTCGCATCGCGCGCTGCCGCGGCCCGCCGCGCGAGCGAAGACGCGGAGCGATGGGACGAGCGCCAAGCTTCGACCCTCGGAACCTCCAACTCGTTCGCGACGCAAAGCCTTCCTTCAGCCGAGGCGACACCAGCACCGGCAGGAGTTTCCACAGCAGGGATCACGGGCCGCGTTTCGATCCCCACAGGAATCGCCGCGAGTCGGGTCAGTGTCTCCGCATACAACGTTGACGGCTCCTACACGGCGGGCACGGCGTCAGTCGACTCCGCTGGCCGCTATACCCTCGCCAATCTGCCCGCAGGCGCCTACGAGGTCTCGGCTTCAGCGGTCGATGACTACTCGGACGGCATCTACTCCGAGCTCGCATTCACCACCTATTGGGGCGGCGCGACTCACGAGCTCGCGGCCTCCACGTTCGACCTCGCCTCGGGCCAGGTGCTGTCAAACATGGACATCGTGCTGGCCCGCGTGTTGTGGATTCCCGTTGCCGTCACGAACTCGTCTGCGGCCACCGACGTATGCATTGACGCCGTCGCGGTGGACGACTCCTTCTCCACATCGACGTGCATCGGTGCCGCCGCGTCTTACTCCGGATACACCTCGTACGTGGCAATTCCTGTGCCCTCAGGCTCGTACCACATCGACGCCTTCGAGTATCGGGACACGGTGGACACCGACTACGCCTACTGGTATTCGCAGGCGGCTTTCACGTCGTCTAAGTCCGCTGCCACGCCCGTCACCCCACTCACCATTCACCAGGTCAGGGACTCAGCCAACGTGCCGTACTTCACGCTGAACCTGACCTCCATGGCCGGGCTCGGCGCTGGCATCGTGAATTCCGTATGGAACGCCACAGGTAGCGGCCTCGTCGCTGGAACACGCTCGGGTCTCACCATCGCCTTCAGCGGGACCAACGGCATTCCTGGAGGCTTCGCCGAGCTCTACGACATTTTCGGCTACATCGGCACGGTCAAGCTCAACGCATCCGGTGTGGCAACTTTCTCTTTCACGCCGCGCGCCCCCGAGTTGACATACGTCGTTCGCTACCGCGGTGATGCCCACTACGAGTACGCGAAATTGAGTTCCACCGTTCAAGATGCCCCCAGCGTGTATTACGTCAATCCCGGCTTCGCGACTCAAGGCGACTCGGTGACGCTTGCGTTGCATGGGGTCTCACTCGGCGGGTCAAGCGCCGTCAACGTGGGAACCACCACGTTTTCAGGCCCCACTGTGGTCGATGACTATCAGCTCTCCGCGCCGCTAGGCACCGTCAACACGCCGGGCGTCTTCCAGGTCGGTGCCACGGTGAGCGGCTCGGCAGCGCACTCGTATGGGGGCGCGCAACTCCACGTGTTGAAGCCCTCGCAGACAGCAGTACTGGAGGGACCCAAGCGCGTCATCGACGTGAGGAACGTCAAGGTTCTGCACCCCTACTGCTGGCAGGTGGCCGGAGACTCGTCCGTACCTCTGGGTGCGGAGGCCGCGATCGTCAATGTGACGACCTCAAGCCCGAGCGGTGGCGGGACAGTGGTCCTCTACCCCGATTCCGACGGCTACTACTCGGCTCCCGCGCCCAGCGCTTCGTCCGTGAACTTTGAGACCGGCCGTGACGTGGCGAACTCCGCGATCGTTGCGCTCGGCGAAAACGGTGCACTCTGCGCCTATGTCCGCGGCGCGCCGCTTGGTCGACTCATCGTCGACGTCTCCGGCTTCATCGTGCCAGGATCGGGCATCACCACCCAGTCAGCACAACGCCTCCTAGATACCCGTTACGAGGGCCAGGTCGCCGGCCCCATCGTGGGCAACTCGACCCACACCATCCAGGTCACGGGTAACGCCGGAGTGCCAGTAGGGGCTACCGCAATCCTCGCGAACGTCACAGTCACCAAGGTCAAAGCCCCCGGCCACCTCAAGGCGTGGGCGGCAGACTTGGACGAGCCGCGGGCCTCTGTCCTTAACTACGTACCTGGCCAAGACAAGGCAAACGCCCAGATCATCGGCCTCTCACCCGACGGCACCATGTCCTTCAAATCCGTCAGCTCCGGCACCGCCCAGATCATCATCGACGTCGTCGGCTACGTTGGCGCGGTCTCCGACTACTACTCGGTCACCCCCACCCGCGTCATCGACACCCGCTCGGGCGGAAGCCACCAGGGAACCATTCCCGGCGCACTCAAAACCGGTTCGATCTACAGCTTCGCGTTTGACGACACTGTGCTGGTACCGGCAAACGCGGACGCCGTAGTGCTCAACGTCACGGTCGCTGGGGTGTCATCCATCGGGCACCTCACCGTGTATCCCGACACAGATGGCAACGGCGCGACCGCACCTCCCAACGCCTCCAACATCAACTACATCCCCGGCCGCGACATCCCCAACCTGGTCATCGTCTCGCTTCCCGCGAACCGGCGCATCGACCTCTCCAACGTCATGGCGCCTTCGACCAACACCGCCAACGTGGTCATCGACGTTGTGGGATACATCGCTGCTCAACCGTCGGTCCCCTAACCGCAGCACCCGCCTGGGCACCGTACGCTGGCTGAGTGAGCATCGATGCGGCCGCCCCTGGCCCCCTGACGGTCCGCACGGTCGAAGTCCCCGACCCCGGCGACCTGATCGGGGCGCTGCCTGAACAGGGCATCTCGTGGGTGCGCCGCGGCGACGGCATGGTCGCGTGGGGCGAGGTCGCGCGATTCACCTCGACAGGCCCTACGCGCATGGACGAGGCCCTGATGTGGTGGAGGCGCGCGACGCGTCACGCCGCCGTCCACGACGAGGTCAAGAAACGCGGCACCGGCCTCATCGCCTTCGGGTCCTTCTCGTTCGCGGACGACTCCCCCGCCGGCGGAACGCTCATCATCCCGCGCTACGTCCTTGGCCGCGTGGACGGCCGCAGCTTCTTCACCGTCGTGGGCGACGCGTCGTCGACGCGGACAACCCTCGCCGACGCCCTCGCGGGGGCCTCTCCCGTCGCGCCTATTCCTTCCGTCTCGATCGGCACCGGAGACGAACCCTCCTGGAGCGCCGCCGTCGCCGCGGCCGTCGAGCGCATCGGCGCCGGGCACGTGTCCAAGGTGGTCCTGGCACGCGCGGTCGATGCCCGCGCCGACAGCCCCATCGACGTGCGCGCGGTTCTCGCCAACCTCGCGGCCGACTACGACATGTGCTGGACGTTCCACGTCGACGGCATGATCGGGGCCACCCCCGAGCTGCTGGCCAGGGTCGACCACGGCCTCGTGACGTCGCGCGTGCTCGCGGGGACCATCCGCATGACGGGTGACGACATGGGCGACCTCGCGCGCGCCGCCAAGCTGGCGCGGTCTTCGAAGGATCGCGAGGAACACTCCTACGCGGCACGTTCGGTGACCCAGGTGCTCGCGGAGCACTGCGCGTCCGTCAACGTGCCCGACGAGCCGAGCGTGCTCCACCTCCCCAACGTGATGCACCTGGCCACGGACATCACGGGCGCCCTGTCGAGCCACGTGGGAGTGCTTGAACTCGTGGCGGAGCTGCATCCCTCGGCGGCGGTCTGTGGAACGCCCACCCTCGCCGCGGCCCGCATCATCGATGAACTCGAGGGCCTCGACCGTGCGCGTTACGCGGGCCCCGTCGGCTGGGTAGATGCCGCGGGCGAGGGCGAATGGTGCATCGCGCTGCGCTCCGCGGAGATCGACCGTGACGACCCGTCGCATCTGCGGCTCTTCGCGGGCTGCGGAATAGTAGCGGCCTCCGACCCCGCCTCGGAGTGGGCGGAATCGGAGGCCAAGCTCGAGCCGATGCGGGCTGCACTCAAGGCACGAGGGTCGCGCGCTTAGCGGTTCTTGAAATACCGGAACAGGTGCTTCTCCCGGGTCAGTGCCGCCTGGGAAACGGCCGCGATCAGGGTGGCTGCGGCGGCGAGCATGGTGGCGCGGGCGGCGGGGTAGAACGCGACGAGGGCCGGGTCGGGGTTCGCGTGCGCCGCGATCCACCATTCGGCAGGCAGCAGCAGGGCCACGGCGATGAAGAGCCACACGAGAGTCTCGAACGCGACTTGAAGTGCGAGCGCCGTTGACCCGAGCCCCGCGTGGAGCGCGGAGGCCAGTTCGAGCCTGCGCAGCCTGATCAGGACGACGCCGAGGCCCACCGCAAGCAGCACGGCCGCGCCCGTCATCGGCCAGACGGGCACCTTGGCCAGGCGCCCCTGCGCGTCGAATTGCGTGCCGAGCGTCGAGTTGAGTTGCTGAGCCTGAGGCTGCGATGCGTCCTGGCCGGGCGCGGGCGGGAGTACGGGTAGCGAGAGGAGGTCGACGGTGGACACCGCCTCGGGCCACACCTCGACCCAGCACGCGTCAAAGACCCCCTGCGCGGGCACGGGCGACACGAGCGTGTAGGCGAGCGTGGGGAGGCGCCCGTCCGTGGGGTAGGCGAATACTCCGGAGGCGGTCATGGAGGCGCCGTTCGACAGAGGCACCGACGTGCGGCTGCCATCGACGGCAAGCACATCCGCCAAGTCGCCCGCGAGCCACACACCGCCCGAGGCGCCCTGGCCGCTCGTGGGCTTTACCCGCAGCACGCCCGCCATGCCAGGGGTGGCATCAAAGGTCGGGAGACTCGTTGACGGCGAGACGGCCAGCCGCACGTCGTCGGCGGATCGCACGGCACCCGAGGCGGCAATGCCGGGGTAGCTCGACAGCGCGTCGCACTGCGCGCCGTCGATCCTGCCCGACAGCGCGATCACCTGCACGGTCGCGCCCGCCTCCCTAAAACTCTGAGCCTCGCGGGCAACGCCTGCCACAGACGACGCCTCAAACCACCCGATCGCGCCGATGGACACGACAAAGACGGCGATGCCAAGCAGCGCGCGGGTCGCGCCTGTGGAGACGTTGCGCCAGGCCTCGCGCCACACCTCGCGTAGCCTGATTCCTTCCGTGGCCTGACGGCGCCTCGTCCTCACCCTCATGGGTTCGCCTCGGCAAAGTGGCGGAGGTCGAGGTGCATGGGGCACGCGTCCCTGGTGTCGGGATCGTGGGTGGAGACCACGACGATGGTGTCCTCCATCGCGAGCTCGCCGAGCACCTCGTTGACCGTGTGTGCCGACGTCGGGTCGAGTTGGGCGGTCGGCTCATCCACCAATAACAAGGAGGGTGCCTTGGCGACGGCGCGGGCGAGCATGAGTCGTTGAGCCTCGCCTCCCGACAGCGCGGCGAAGGGGCGGTCTGCGACGCCAGTGAGCCCAAAGCGGTCCATCACCTGGAAGGCGCTCTCATCGGCGTCGGCGCGAGCAAATCCCTTGGCGAGCAGAGGGATGCTCACGTGGTCAAGCGCGGTGCGTGACCGCGAGCCATGCGGGTTCTGGAACACCCAGCCCACGTCCCGCACGCCCTCCCAGTCGACGCTGCCCTCAAGTGGCCTCTCCCACCGAGCCAGCAGGGACAGCAGGGTCGACTTGCCGGAGCCGGAAGGACCCGTGATCGCGACCAGGTTGCCCGCCACTAGGTCCAGGTCCAGGCCCGCGAACAAGGTTCCGGTGCCGGGGAAGGAGTGCGACAGTCCTCGTACGGTCACCCGCACGCCGGTGCGTCCTCACCGGGAGCCGCCTGCACGGACATCGGCAGGGGGTCGGAGGCCACGAAGGTCTGGCCGAACTCCGAGGCGACCACCCGCACCACCAAGGGGGTACCGCTGGACATCACACAGCCCTGATCGCCCGACAGCGCATACAGGGCCGATGCGGGCACGGAGGCCACCTGGATCGTGGAGATCAGGCGGATATCCGCCTTTAACCCCGCCGACGGGTCGTCGACGTAACCGAGGTAGCGGCGCGTCTTCTCGACGGCGACAAGGTAGGCCGGATCGCTGATCACGCCGTCATCGGGCACCGTCACCGTGGTGTCATCGACCACGGCCTCCCACTGACTCGAAGCGGAGCCCTCGGGCAGAGCCAAGGTCAACGAGGTGAGGCCGCCGCCTGTGGTGAAGAGGGCTTCGCCTTGACCCACGTTCTGGCCGATCTCGAGCGGGCACGTCGCGACGGTCACCTGGGTTTGCGGTAGCCACACGATGTGATCGAAGGGGACTGAAAGGCGTTTTCCCGCCACGCCAGCGTCGTTCCACAGGTGCCGCACGGCGGCAGCGGTGCCGTTGCCGTACACGCCGTCGACGGCGACGCCCGTGTAGCCAAGCCGCACCAGCTCGCTCTGCAGGGCCGTGACGTCGTCGCCCTTGGCTCCCACGTCCAGGTCGCGCCACGGAGGGGTGCCGAGGTGCAGGGCCAGAATGCGCTGATCGTCGAGCACGAACGGGGCCTGGCCCGATGCCACTACGGAGCCCACCTCGCACTGCTGCGCGCGAAGCACGCCCGATGTCGGCGATGCCACCGTTCGCTCCTTCGCGATATCAGGAACCGCGGTCACCGAGCGCGCGTCGTCAAAAACACGCGCCGTCACGTCGACCACGCCGCCAGCGACAACCGACGCACCATCGGCCGCGTCTGGCTGTGGCGCAGAGGTCAGCGCCAAGGCGACGCCCGCACCGAGCGCGAGCCCCAGCAGACCCATCAGCACCGCTACCCGCACCACGCCACGCACGCGCGATGGCGTCGGCACCTGCGAGGCATTGGGAGCCTCCCCCTGGGACTTATCCGTGCTCATGCCACTTCCTCTGCCTGTCAGCCCACAACGATTGGCGACCCTCCGACGCTACTGCAGCGGGGCCCTTTGACACCGCAGCGCCTCCCCCTCATTCAGTGGCTGACCTCCAGGTAGGAGCAGTTCCACCGCGTTCGGATTGTCTGGAAGGGCAATGACGTCGCCGACCTCGCCGTCGTCCTGAGGTTCCGTCGTCGACGGCTCCATGTACATGGCATTCGTCTCGGACAAACGCTTGTAGTCAGGACCTGTGAAACCTTCCGGGGCCAGCCCCTTGCGCACCAAACACGATGCCACCAACCCGTCCAGGTCATCGTTGTTTGGGTTCTGAATCGTGTCGTTGTAAAGGGCCACAACAGTGTTGCTCCATTCGAACTCACAGTCCGCCTCTGCAGCCATCTGCGAGGAAGCCAGATCTCCGGCGGACGTCAGCCCAACTTGGCCATACTCATCGGTGTGAAATGAGAAGACCGCAGGTACCCCCGCAGCACTCATGCAATCGAGAGCGCGCTGTCCCGCCTCCTGGACCTCCGACGCCGTGATATTCCCGTCCGAGAGCACCCCACGAACAAACTCGTTGTCCGTCTCAGCCATCGCCTGATCAAACCGTGCCTCATACGGATTCGGGTCGCCACCGCCCGAACAACCGGCCAGCAAAACCAAACCCAGTGAGGTGGCCGTCGCCGTGGCAAAGCCACGGCGACGGTTCATCTTAATGTGGGACAACAGCTACTTCTCCTGGTAGTAGTGGCCCGCCATGAACGTACCTGTAGGGATCCATGCTATCGACGTGCCCGACGACACGTAAGGTCCGTACGCGGTCAACACGCGAGACGTGTTGTCCGATGTGTAGTACTTGCTGACCGCACGTATTTGGTGTCCCGCGGGGCACGAAATGTCGTACAACTTGGTGTAGAGACTCGGATTGTAAAAGGTCGCGTCGCAATAGGTCGTGGCCGAAGCCGACGAGGCCCCCGCCGCCATCATGACAACAGCCAAAGCTCCCGTCGCCAAAGACGAAGAGATCTTCTTGCTCTTGAATCGCATAGATCCACCGTGCCATCTCTACGGAGCACCTCCGCCACCCCCCCCCAATGGGAAGTGAATTCCTCCGGAGCCCCCCGCAAGGACAAATTAGCACGGCGGTGGCCCCTTGTCGCGGCGGCGAACGCACCGCAACTCAGCTGGAAAAGCAGGCCTCCGACCCCGCCTCGGAATGGGCGGAATCGGAGGCCAAGCTCGAGCCGATGCGGGCCGCACTCAAGGCACCCGCGCGCTAGGTCAGGACAGGAGCCCCAAGGCCGCGCAACTACGCGCTCTGGGCGTCCGTAGCAGCATCGGCGGCGGAGTCTCCCCCGCGCTGGGCCCCACGCTCGGCACCGCCGGCCTTGCGACTTGAACCGTCGCCGGCCTCTCCCTTGGCGTCGGCCCGCGCACCATCTGCAGGACCAACACCATCGGCAGAAGTTGCACCATCGCGCGAGGGCTTCGCTGGCCTGTCCGCGCGCGCGGCCACCGTCACTACCGCCGACTCCTCGGCGCCATCGTGCGTGAACACCACCGTGAGTTCGTCACCCTCCGCGGCACCCGACAGTGCGTCGCGCAGCGCGCTTCGCTGGTCGATCGAGACGCCGTCGATCGTGAGCACGATGTCGCCTTCCGCGATACCCGCGGAATCGGCGGGGCTGCCTTCGATCACGTGGGCCACAGTCGCGCCGTCCTCCGAGGGCACGAGCCGTGCACCCAGGTACGCACCGGCGCCGCGGAGCCCTTCACCACCAGGGCCCACTCGCTGAGTTGCCGATGCGGCCGTATCGCCGTCCGTCGTGGCCGCCGTCGCGGCGGGGGCCGCGGCAAAGATGAGGGCGCCTGACGCGAGAGCGCCGGTCTCGAGTGCGAGACCGCGAGTCATGCGTGAGCGGGGTATACGTGAGCGAATCATCAAGTCCTCCAGAGGTCGATCGGATACTCCGATTCCACCTCCTGGACCTGGGTGCCACCTCAGCACAACCTGAGAACTCCCTGAGACTGGTGCTGTGGCCGCAGGCTAGACGAGCGCCTCGACCACTTCGATCCCCGTGAAGGGCACAGCCAGGATCGCCGCGAGCTCGTCGGACGACGAGACGTGTACGTGACGTGCCCCATATGCGGTCGCCAGTGCGGCCAGATTCACGCCGTGCGGGGTCGTAAAGACCCGCCTCACCACGTCGGCGGGGGCCTTGCTGTGCTCAAGACTGTTGAAGATGCTGCCGCCGCCGTCGTTCACCACCACGAACCGGACGTCGGGCGTGCGTTCCTCGGTGCCGATGAGCAGGCCACCCACATCGTGAAGGAACGTCACGTCTCCCAGCAGCACCCTCACGGGCGTGCCCACGGCAAGCGCGAGCCCTATCGCGGTCGAGGTGGTGCCGTCAATTCCCGCAAGGCCCCTGTTGGCGAGCAGCGTGGGGGCCTCACCCACGGGCCACGATGGGGCCACCGCGTCGACCATACGAATCGGGTTGGAAGAGCCGAGAAAGGCGACGTCGTGGGAACCGAGCGCGGCAACAAAAAGGTGCGCCACCTCGCGGCCGTCCCAGGCCACTTCGGGATGCGGTGCTGCGGCGCACAGTTCCCTCCATGCGCCAAGCCACGCGTCATCAACGGTCCCTGGGGCAATCCACTCATCGGGAACAAGGGGCAGCACGCGCTCCGCATTCCGGGGCGCCTCCCGCCACCGTGCTCCGTGCCCCGCGACAAAGAGCCGGGGTGCGGCATCGATAAGGCGTTGGATGGGCCGCGACAGCGTAGGCCGCCCGATCACCACCACCTGACGGATCTGAGCGACGAGTTCCTGGCCTTCGGAGTCACCCAGCATGCCCACGTAGCAGGACAGCGCGTTGTCCCCCGTGCGTGCACCCGACGTGGGTTCGGCCAGCAGGGGCCAGCCATGCGCCTCGGCGACCCGGCGCGCGATGTCTCCAGCCCCGTCGCCCGCGATCACGAGTCCCTTGGGAACGTCGGGGAGCCTGCGCGGCGCGAGCGAGATGCTGCGAATATGTGAGCGCGTGCGGTCGAGGAGCGTCGCCTTCTCGCGGTCGATGCGCGGCCACGGGCCGGCGTCGGGGCCCAGCGGGTCGCGGAATTCCACGTTGAGGTGCACCGGGCCCGGAGCGGAGGCCATGTCCTCTCGATCGGGAATGCCTAACGCCCAGTGCGTGGCCCTCGCCGCCAAAAGCGTCGCCCTGCCTGGCCGCTCGTTCTTGTCGGGGGCGGCGGCACCGTGCTCCCACCGCACAAACTGACCAAAGATGCCCTCCTGGTCGGTGGTCTGATTCGCGCCGATGCCCTTGAGCTCGGTGGGTCGGTCCGCCGTGAGCACCACGAGCGGCACCCCCGTGTGGTGCGCCTCCATCACCGCGGGCAGCAAATTCCCGACGGCCGTTCCCGACGTGGTGACAATCGCGACCGGGCGCGGCGTCCCGTCGAGCCTGCGTCCTTTGGCGATCCCCAGGGCTAGAAATGCCGCCGACCGCTCGTCGATGCGCACATAGAGGTTCACGCTGGGAGCGTCGGTGGGGCGGTCCTCGGATGCCGCTTGAGCGATCGCATGCGCGAGCGGGCCAGAGCGGGACCCTGGGCACAACACGAAGTCGGACACCCCCTGGGCCGCGAGCGCGCTCACGAGTTCTCGTGCGAAGGCCGCTGTGGGGTGGATCATGCCGTCACTCTAAGCGGGATGAGTGCCAGGCGCCCTACCACCGGTACAAGCGTGCGGTCGACGGTGTCGGTCGCGAGCAGCGTGCCGGTGCCCAGTCCGTGGGCGAAGGGCTGCTCGGGAAGCGCAAGGGCGGTCGCGAGCGCCGCGCTCAGCCCCACAGACGATTCCATCGCCGACGAGATCACGACGGGCAGTCCGTAGCGTTCGACCATCTCGAGTACCGCCTTGGCTCCGCCCATGGTCGAGGGCTTAAGCACCAGGATGTCGGCGGCCTCGGCCCTCACCACGGCGTCCACGTCTCCCGTGAGCCTGATCGACTCGTCGGCCGCGATGGGCACCTCGACGAGCCTGCGGACGGCGGCAAGTTCCGCGACGCTCGCGCACGGCTGCTCGACGTATTCGAGGCCGCCGATGCCCCCGGCCCTGGCGGCCGATTCGAGCGCGGCGATTGCGCCGGGTGCCGCGGCGAGCGACCAGGCACCGTTGGCGTCCACGCGAATCTTTCCGTTCGGACCCAGAGCGCCCGCCACCGCCTCCACCCGCGCGCAGTCGGCCAGCAGGGTCGCGGCCGGGTCGGCGTCTCCCCCACGCGGCCCGCCCACCTTCACCTTGGCGGTGCGGCAGCCGAACGCGGACGCGAGCGCCGCCGCGGCGTCGGGGCCGAGTTCGGGGATGATCGCCGCACATTCGACGTCGGTGTGAACCGGCGCGGGAAGGAGCCCGTGCGCGGCCTCCATGGCCGCGGCCCACCAGCGGTTGCGCTGTTCGGCGCTGTAGTCCGGGAACGGCGAGAACTCGCCCCACGCGTCGGCGCCGTCGGGGCCGGTGCCGCGCACAAGAACGCCAGAACGCTCAGTCAGCCCTCGAAAACGGGTGTTGAGCATCACGCGAAACGGGCGAAATTCCATGGCCCCACCCTAAGTGGCGAGAGGCAAAGGTCAGCCCCGGCCGCGATCGAGGTTCGACTCGATCGCGACCGGGGCCGGGACCATGCGCCTTACGACGCGGTTCGCTCGCCGTAGGGGTACACGGCTGCCATCACACTGTTGCCACCGAGTTCCATCATCTGGCGATACTCCAGGTCGGGGCTCAGCCAGCCGAGCTCGTTGTACCCGAGCATCCACAGCCCTCCGTCTGCGAAGTCGCCACGAAGCGGTTCCACGTTGGGCGCCTCAATCGCGGTTTCGCTTCCGTTCTCCAAGAACACAGGGGCCGAGCCGCGCCACAGCACGTAGCCGTCGCCGAGCGCACCGGAAGACGTCGACGCTGGCGGCGCCTGCGACTCGAGCGCGGGGTCGAGCGGCGCCCACCCCTCGCCCGCCGTGAGCTGGAAGTAATGCATCAGGCTCGGGTCGTCGAATGAGATCGAGTCGGATACCTGGCACGACATGCGCACGTAGCCGTCGGATGCCGATGCCTCGTACGCAGGATCACAGTACGTGGTGCCGTCTGGCTGGGCCGGATAAGCCTGACCGTCGACAACGAGCCGCCGGTTCGCCCAGGCCTGGCCAGCGAGCTGAGCCAGCCCGCCTTCCTCCTTGAGCCACCATCCGCGAGCCACCTGCATGTCATCCACGGTCCAGCTTTGTCCGTCCGATGCCACGCGCGCCCCCAGCGTGCCCTCCGGGCCGTAGCCAAACACACGCCAGTGGGTGCCGTCCCATTCGACTGACGCGAAGTCCAAGCCCTGCGCCAAGACAGTGCTCGTGCCGGAGTCGAGGTCAAACAGCACGACCATGCTCGGGTCCACCCCTTCGCCATGGTAGATGTACTCCTGCAGCACCGCCGCGACCGTGTGGCCGCCGTCATCGGCCGCGAGATCTTCGACACCCCAGGACTCGTCAAGTCCCGCGTCGCGGGCCCATGCCGAGAGGTCCACGGCCATATACGCGCCCACCTCGGGGCCCGCCACCGCCACGTAACGCAACGTGTCAAGCGGGTTGACGCCGCCATTGAGTATCCCCATCTCGTCGACCGCGGCCGTCAGCTTGCCCGACTTCAGCACGTCGCTCGTCACGGCGGGCAAGGCCGCCATGCCGCACCACTCATCGGCACAGGAAGCCACCGCCTCCTGACTCACGACCTGGTCGAGAGCCCTGCGCTCGCCGGGGACGAAGGCGGGGCCTGAGTGCGGTTGCAGCGTGTTGTCCGCCACCTCTTGAGACGCGGGCACCAACACGGGAACCCCGTCGACCATCTCAGGGGACGACGGATAACTTTCCGCAACTGGGTCTGGAGCCGGCGACGCACTCTCGCTCGGCGCGGGCGACCCGCTTGCCGGCGCTGCCACGCCATCGGCGGGACTCGTGCCGCCGGACGGCCACAAAGCAACCGCCCCTACCGCACCCGTGCCGACAATCGCGAAGGCGGCAGCAGTGGCCGTCACCGCTCTCATCGCGCGCCGGCGCTGGACGCGCGACACCGTGGTGCCCACCTTGATCGAGTCTCCCCATGTCGAGGCGAACTCCTGCTCACCCCGTCGCATGCGTTCGGACAGTGATTCATTCATCGTTGTGCCTCCGTCGTCACCGTGATCTGTATCAAATCGTTCGCCTCTGGTGCCACGCACAGCTGTGTCGCGAGCGCCCTCGTTGCGTCGTGTGTGTAGCGCTTCACCGCCCCCTCGGACAGGCCCAGCGCCTCCGCGGTCTCGGCCACGGAGAAGTCCCCCAGGTACCGGAGCGCTACGCAGGCCCGCTCACGCGGGGGGAGCGAGGCCATCGCGGCCGCGAGGTCGGCATCGGCCTCGACAAGCTCGGCGTGGGAGGGAACTGCCTCCGTGTGCGCCACCATCCGCTCGCGTCGCATGCGTCTACCCCACGCGCGCTGGCCGTCCAGGAAGGCGCTGGCGATGGCCTTGCGCACATAACCCTCCGCCTGATGGACGTGCTCAAACTGCGCCCGGCGCGTGAACGTGCGCACGAGCGCGTCCTGGACCAGGTCCTCCGCCGCCCCCCTGTTCCTCGTGAGCAGATAGGCGTACGCGACCAGCGCTCCCTGGCGCTCGCGCACCAACTGCTCGGCAACTGCTTGCCAGCGAACCATCGATCCCTCCCCCGCGGCCCCGCTTGGCCCGCTTACCCATTCAACGCCGCTGCGACCCCGTGCGGTTGGGTGAGGATACGCTCGATTCATGAGCACCCTCCCAGCCCAGGTATCGGACCTCATGGACCCCACGCAGTGGCGGGCCATCGAGGGCTTCCCCGATGACGACGTCACGTATCACCGCTGGGTCGAGCGTGGCGCCGAGCCCGGGGTTGACGGCGACGTCGACGGAGACCCGCGCGACGAGCGCGACCTGCCCGCGGTGCGCATCGCGATCAACCGCCCCGAGGTGCGCAACGCGTTCCGCCCGCAGACGGTCGACCAGCTCTACCGCGCGCTCGACCACGCGCGAATGACGGCCGATGTCGGCACGATCATCCTCACCGGCAACGGGCCCGCGGCCGACGGCGTCCACGCGTTCTGCTCGGGCGGCGACCAACGCATTCGCGGCCGCGACGGCTACCTCTACGAGGGCACCGCGGCCGATGCCCCCGCGCACGGCGGGCGCCTGCACATCCTCGAGGTGCAGCGCCTCATGCGCACCTCTCCCAAGGTGATCGTGGCCGCGGTCAACGGCTGGGCGGCGGGCGGGGGCCACTCGCTCAACGTGGTGGCCGACCTCTCGATCGCAAGCCGCGAACACGCACGCTTCAAGCAGACCGACGCCAACGTCGGCTCGTTCGACGCGGGCTACGGCTCGACGCTGCTGGCCCGCCAGGTGGGCGACAAGCGTGCCCGCGAGATCTTCTTCCTGGCCCGCGAATACTCGGCCGAGGACGCCGAGCGCTGGGGCGTCGTGAACGAGGCCGTGCCCCACGCCGAGCTCGAGGCCCGCGCGCTCGACTACGCGCGCATCGTCGCCACCAAGTCGCCGCAGGCGATCCGCATGCTCAAGTTCGCGTTCAACCTCGCGGACGACGGCCTGGCCGGCCAGCAGGTGTTCGCGGGCGAAGCCACCCGCATGGCGTATATGACGGACGAGGCCCAGGAGGGACGCGACGCGTTCCTCGAGAGGCGCGAGCCCGACTGGCGCGACTTCCCCTACGCGTTCTAGACGCGACCGATACGAATCAAGCCGCTACACAACCAAACCCGCCAAAACCGGTACAGATCAAGCCATTACGGGGCGCACGTCACGAGAAGTTGGCGTGACCGCCGGAGACTCCCGCATTGGGGATCAGTTCGATCCACGTCTGGCCCGGCGCCAACTCCACCGGTTCTCCTGACTCCGTGGTGAGCACGTACTCGCCCGTGCGGTCCGCCTTGCTCCACAGAATCGGGATGTACTTACCCTCCGAGGCCACATAGCCAGGGCTGCCGTCGACGATCATCTCGGTCACCGGCAGATCCCAGTGGAAGTAGATCGTGACGAACAGGACCACCACGTTGGCGGCGGAGATCTGGTTGTTGTCCACGGTGATGTCGGGCTCGCCAAACTCGGTGCGCGTCCACACTGCGTCGTCGGCTTGCCAGTCCCATCCGGGCTCGCCATAGCTCGACATGCGCAAGTCGATGTGGCTGGCCGCGGTGCCTTCCACGGCGGCCGTTGCCCGTTCCGCGGGGTACGCATAGGTGAATTGCTGCGTCGCAGGCGGCGAGTCGGTTGACTGCTCCAACACATCGCCTAGATTCACGTGCAGGTTGTAGGGCGAGCTGCGATCCGAGGTGCGGAAGAAGCCCGAGCCTCCCGTGTCCTGCGCGATCAACAGCTGTCCCGTGTTGCGCGCATAGTTCAACACGTTCGAATTTGCCCCCGAGAACACGAGCGGCCCCCCGAAGGAGCCCACGATGTTCGCATCCATTTCCCGCATCGAACGCACGGGTCCCACCTCTTCGGGCAGGTTGGAGTGGAAGATCGCGACGAGACGCGGGATGCCGGCCTCGACGTACTGCTCAAACACGATGTCGGCGTACTCGAGGCCCTTCTGTGGCCTCGAGTGCGAACCCTCGTTAGGAATCTTGATGGCGATCGACGGATTGGACAGCGCCGCAGCATCGGCGTCCGTCGCGTCGAGGCCCGTCAGCGGCCACGCCACGGCGGGGATCGGATCCACCGGGGGCTCGGGGGCCGCCGAGCGCGCGACCGCTTGGTCAGGCGTATAGGTGACCGTCGCAGGCGTCACCCCCGCGGGCGCACACGCAGTTGCCAGCAATGCCACTCCGGCCGCAGCGACCGCCCTCATCCGTCCACGCATAGGGGAAGTGTAAGGGCCACCTAGGCTGGATCCATGGACTTCGCACGCTTAATTGACGGGGCGGCCGATGCTGTCGCCGACGCTCTTGCAGGACGGGCGCGCGGCATCGCGGTCACCACGTCGGGCTCAACCGGGGAACCGCTCGAGGTTTTGCTGACGTCGGACGCCCTGCGCGCCTCCGCCGCCGCGACCACAAAGCACGTGGGACAGCAGGGGCATTGGCTGCTCGCGCTCCCCACCGACCGCATCGCGGGGGCGATGGTGGTGATAAGGGCTGCGATCGCGGGCTCAACCGTCGCGGGCGTCGCGCCAGGCTCCTTCACGCCCGCCGCTTTTGCCGCCGCGACAGACCGCATGCCCTCCGACGCGCCGCGTTTCGTGTCGCTCGTACCCACCCAACTGCGACGCCTCGTCGGCTCCGACATCGGAAGGGCTGCGCTGGCCTCCTTTGACGCCGTGCTCGTGGGAGGTGCCGCGCTCGGCGGTCTCGAGATTCCCCCCAACGTGATCCGCACCTACGGCCTCACGGAGACTGCGGGCGGCTGCATGTACGACGGGCTACCCATCGGCGACACCGAGGTGAGGCTGCACGCGGATGGCAGGGTCCTGATCGCGACCTCCTCACTCGCCGAGGACTACCGGCCGTCGCAGCCCGACGCCTGGGAGCAATGGGACGGGCGGCGCTGGCTGGTGACGTCCGACCTGGGCGCGTGGAGCGCCGATTCTCGGCTCGTGATCCTCGGGCGCGTCGACGATGTCATCACCACCGGCGGCCTCAAGGTGCACCCGCGCACCGTGGAGCAGCCCATCGAGGCCATGGACTGGGTCAAGGAGGTGGCCGTGGTGGGCGCCGCCAACCCCGAATGGGGCCAGACCGTCGTGGCCTTCGTGGTGCCCCACGACGTGGGCGCCATGCAGCGCCTATGGGAATTACGGGCGGCGCTTGAGCCTTTACTTCCTAAGCACGCGCTACCGCGCGAACTGATTGGAGTCGAGGCCCTTCCTCGGCTCGTGTCAGGCAAGGTCAACTATCCGGCGCTACGCACCATCGCGACCGACTTCGAACGGAATATCTGATGCCCACGTCCCGTGACTGGATCGATGGCGCGCGACCGCGCACCCTGTGGACCTCGGTGGCTCCCGTGCTCGTGGGAACGGCCGCCGCGGCGCAGCTTGGATCCTTCCGACCGTTCCACGCGCTCCTCGCTGTGGTGGTGGGACTCTCCCTCCAGATCGCGTCGAACTACGCCAACGACTATGCCGACGGCGTGCGCGGCACCGACGTGAATCGCATCGGCCCCTCGCGGCTCGTGGCGTCGGGGCGCGCGCGTCCGAGCGCCGTCAAGCGTGCGGCCGTGATCGCGTCGGTGATCGGCGGCCTCGCAGGTGCCGCGCTCAGCGCGCTGAGCGGCCAGTGGTGGTTGCTCCTGGTGGGCGCTTTCGCCATCGTGGCCGCGTGGGCATACACCGCCACCTCGAATCCCTACGGATACAAGGGCTGGGGCGAGGTCATGGTGTGGATCTTCTTTGGCCCCGTCGCGCTGCTCGGCACTCTCGTGACCCAGGCGGGACGGATCACGTGGTGGTCCGTCATCGCAGCAGCGAGCGTGGGCCTCTATGCGGTCGCGCTCCTCATGGTGAACAACATCCGCGACCTCGAAGGCGACTTGCTCGCGGGCAAGCACACCTTGGCCGTGAGGCTGGGCAGTGTGAACACCCGCAGGCTGTTCGTGGCCGTCGTCATCTCGCCGGTGATTGGCGCGATCCTGATCGGGCTGGCATTGCCGTGGGCCATGATCGCCGCGCTCGTGGCGCTGCCCGCAGTGCTGGCCGCAGTCACCGTGGCGGTTGGCGCATCTGGCGTCGCGCTCAAGCCGGTGTTCATCGGCCTGGGCGGCATCGGAATGGCCTACGCGGTGCTGTTGGCGTATGGGATCGCGGTCTCGTAGTCGGGCCTAGCGCCCAGCAAGCACCTGCGAGCGCCTGCGAGCGCCTGCGAGCGCCTCGGAGCACCTGACCGCTCACCACGCGGCCCGGCGCCGGTGAAGAACTCACTAGCGGGGCGACCGATCACCGCTGCGCCACGCTCATTGCGGTGCACGCATGTCACGTACCTAGTGAGTTCTTCACGGCCTCACGACACAACGGAGCTACGGCAGCACGAAAACAGCGAATCCAGGGCACCACAGCCCAGGAGCCTCACCCGCTTCGGGACGGGCTGCCACCCAGGTGCCGACCCGGCCGAAAACGGGACTACAGGCCGTTGGCCTCGGCGTCCTCGACAGCGTCATCCGCCTCGCTGCCCTTGCGCGAGTGGTTGATCCAGCCATCCATCTGCACGGCCGCACTGCGCCGCATTCCGGGGAAGGCCACGTAGCTCACGGCCCAGCCCACCAGGAACGCGATCAAGACCGCCCAGATGTCGAACCACTTGAGCGCCCACAACGCGGCGTAGATCGCCAGAAACATGGCGGTGCGCATGAGCCAATAGGCAAGTACCTGCATGCCGATAAGGCTACCCGCGGATGCCGTACAGCGTCTCTACTCTGTCGGCCACCACGGCCACATCGAACTCGCGAACGCGCTTGGCCTGCTGCTCGTGGATCGCGGCGCGCGCGGCGGGGTCCTTGATGAGGGCCGTGAGCCGCGCGGCAAACGCGGCCGTGTCACGCGGGTCGATCACCGCGTCGGGGTTGTCGAGCGTCCACGAGTAGCCGGGGTTATCGCCACCCAGCACCGCACCTGCGCCCGCGGCCATCGCCTCGGTGAGCACAATGCCAAAGCTCTCGCCGCCCGTCGCGGGGAACACGGCCACGTCCGCGACGGCCAGGAACCCTGGCTTGTCGTCATTGGAAATGAATCCCTCGCACGTCACCACGACGCCAAGGCCGTGACGCGTGATCGACTCCTCGATGACCCCGAGCAAAGGGCCTCGCCCGCCGATGCGCACCACGACGTGGTCGAGCACCTCGGGTTCGAGCGCGGCCACGGCCTCGACGAGCTCGACAGCACCCTTGCGCTCCACGAGGCGCCCGAGGAACGCGACGATCACGCGACCGCCGGAAGGTCCCTCCCACGGCCGGTCGAGTGCCTGCGCCCTCATGTCATCCACGCGCACGGCGTTGGGTACGACGGTGGCATCAATGCCGAAGGCCCTCTTGGCAAACTCGACCGCGGGCGCGGAGACGGCCGCGAACGCGTCGAACAGGCGCAGGTTGCGACGCAGCGAGAGTCCCAGGGCGCGCGTGCCCCATTCGCTCACGGCGCCGTCGGGAAGGATGTGGAACGTGGCGACGATGCGCACGGCGTCGCCCTGAAGGCGGCGTGCCTCGCGCACCACGCGGGCAGCAAACAGCGGCGAATGCGGGGTCTGTACGTGGATGACGTCGTAGCGTTCGGCGGCAAGGAGCTTGCGCAGGCGGCGGCGCGAGGCGGGGCGCGGGGTGTGCAGCCCGTTGCCGTTGAAGGTCACGCCGACGTTCTTGGTGAGGCTCTTGACCCGCGCGATGCCTGCCGGAGGCTTGCCCGCCTTGCCCGAGCACAGCACGTGCACCTCATGACCGCGCTCGCCCATCGCGCGCCCAATGGTGCGCACATACTCCTGGACGCCGTCTGGGCGTGCCAGGGAGTCGTCGATAACCAGGGCAATCTTCATCTGTCGAGCCTAGCCGGGATGGGGCCTCCCATGGCTCGGCGAAGAGCCCCCCACGCCGTGTGAGCGGAATCGATCCGGGCGCTTTTCGCGAAAGGGCCATAGCTTGGAGGAACGCTCCCATGGTCACGAGACCGACGAGTGCCCCTTCGACAGTTCTGGCGACCCGCCCTGCGCTTGCTGTGGAGTGCCGTCGGACTCGCGGTGGGCGAACTGTGCGTCTTCGCGCTCGACGTCTCCCTCCCCCTCAGATATCTCGCCGCCTCCGCCCACATCTTGGTCATCGGACTCGCCTTCCTGACGCGAAGCACCGGGCTCGTCTACGCGACCGCCGCGACCGCGACCGCCGCGACCATCGGCGCGACGTGGCTCAAGATCAGCGGCGACGCGATGCTCCTTGTCTCGCTCGTCGTCTTCAACCGATCGCTGATCGTGCTGCTCATCTTCGTGCGCGTCGTCGCGGGGACGGCGTTCCAGCGCCGAGCGCGCAGGCTCGCGAAAGAGCGCATGCTGGCGGCCAAGGTGGATCGCATCCTGCAGGGGATGCCGATCATCGTCTGGACTGCGGGGCGAGACGGCACTCTCGAGTTCATCAACGACGTCTCGACGCGCCACTCCGGGTCGTCGGCCACGACGCTGATCGGGCAACGGTGGCGCGACGTGATCCATCCGGAGGACCTCGACCGCTGGGCCACGCTGTGGCACGAGGCCATCGAGGCGAGCGAACCGCAAGAGTTGGAGGCGCGCATCCGCTGCCGGGACGGCGCATACCGGTTTTTCCTGATCACGGCCTGGCCCGAGTGTGCGCCGGACGGCTCCGTGCTGAAGTGGTGGGGCACCGCGATGGATATCCACGAGACGCGCAAACTGCGGAGGGAGGCGCAACGCGTCGCCGAGGCGCATGAACGGATCCTTCAGAGCATCGGCGACGGCGTCTCCGAGATGGACCGCAATTTCATTCTGACGTTCGTGAGCGACCGCGGGGCCGCGATCGTCGGGAAGAAACGCTCGGAAATCGAGGGGATGAGCGTGTGGGAGGCCTTTCCCCAACTCCATGGCGGCGAGGTCGAAGACATGCTGCGCGCAGCGCTGGCCACCGGGCGATCTCAGAGCTTCACGACCCACAATCCCGTGCTCAGCCGGTGGTTCGAGGTGACGGCCTCTCCGACGGATCATGGCCTCACCGTCGTCTTCCGGAATGTGACGGAGACCCATGAGCAGGCTGAGCAGTTGCACACCGCACAGCGCCTCGAGTCCGTGGGCCAGTTGACGGGCGGAATCGCCCACGACTTCAACAATCTGCTCACTGTGGTGCTCGGTGGGGCGGACGCGGTGCGGGAGGGAGGCCAGCTCGACGCCGGGGACGACGAGATGCTTGGCCTCGTCGCCCAGGCGGCGGAAAGGGGTGCGGAGCTCACCGCTTCTTTGCTCACTTTCGCTCGGCGAATGCCCCTGGCTGCACGACCCGTGGACCTCAACGCTGAGGTGCGAGGCGTGATATCTCTCATCGAGCGCACGATCGGGAGTGCCATCTCCGTCCGCCTGGTCCTTGCGGACGGGCTTCCGAACGCGCTCGTGGACCCCACCCGGTTCGAAAGCGCGATTCTCAATCTCGCCATCAACGCGCGCGACGCGATGCCGGATGGCGGGTCGCTGGCCATTGAGACGGCGCGAGTCGACGTGGACGACGAGTATTCGGCGCGCGACCCCGAGCTCGCGGCTGGCCCCTACATCGTGACCTCGGTCGCGGACAGCGGCACGGGAATTGAGCCAGCGATTCGCAACCAACTTTTCGACCCATTCTTCACGACGAAGGCTGCGGGCCACGGATCTGGCCTTGGGCTGGCGATGGTGTGGGGATTCGCCAAGCAATCGGGGGGCCACGTGAGCGTCTATTCCGAAGTGGGCCTCGGAACCACGTTTCGCATCTTTCTGCCCGTCTCGTACGAGGAGGCTTCTACTCCCGCGCCCGCGGCCCCCGAGGACGCCGGCGTGGGAACGGGACACGTGCTCGTCGCCGAAGACGACCCGCTGGTGCTCGACTATGCGACATCGCAGTTGCGCGCGCGGGGGTACCAGGTGACGGGGGCCGCGAGCGGTCCCGAAGCGCTTGCGGCTCTCGAGGGCATTCCACACCTCGATCTGCTCTTTACCGATGTCATCATGACGGCAGGGATGACGGGTCGTGACCTAGCCAACGAGGTCACACGCCTGCGCCCAGGGACCGCCGTCCTGTACACCTCGGGGTACCCGGCGGACGTGCTCACGACCGACGGCCGACTCGACAGCGGCGTCGATCTCCTCCCCAAGCCGTACACGGCGCGGGCGCTCGCAGCACGCCTCGCGCGCCTTCTCGCGGCGACCAGCGAGCAGTAGTCGAGCGAGTGACGGCGAGGCGTAGGTGTAGTTCCCCAGGACGTCGTGGACGGATGTACCTACGAGACCCTCGAGGCCCCTTCCATGCGACCGAAAACGGCGGGGGTCGTCGGGCTCAGCGTGTCACCGGGAGGCAGCACGAGCGGGCCGGAATCGGAAGTTGTACGGCGCAAGACGCGCGCGCACGCGGGCGCAGTCGCTCGGGTCAAACCCGACGGAGTAGTCGCTCGACAGCGTGTCCTCGAGATTCTCCATCTTTCCCCCCGAGCGATGGCCTCGTGACGGCGAATCTGCTTGTCACCATGCGAGGCCTGTTGCTGACGCTTATGGCACCGGGGCGCCGGGACCTTGGGGCGGGCAACGAAGCGGCGCACGGGGCACCGTCTGTACGGCCGGGACCGCAAGACGGCCAGGCCCGTGCCGGTCAAGAACCGGGAGTCGGGTCGGCCGTGTGCCTCTTCACCTCGTCGAGCGGCACCTCCGTGGCGACCCCCTTGGTCGCGTAGAAGAGGTCCGGGTCGCACCCCGCTTCCTCAATGGCCCACGAAGCGCCCGCGCCTCGCACGATGTCTGCGGTCCAGCACACCATGAGCGCCACGTCCGCGGTGCTCTCACCCTCGACGCCGCCGCCGTACCCGACGGAGACGGCCTCCAGATGGAGACCTCTGGCAGTCTGCGACGCGCTCAAGACCCAACTCCGGTTGTCGTCGAGCGGCCTTGTGGTCTTCAGTTCCGAAGGGGTCATCCCGTTCGCGTCCGTGCGAAAGCAGTAGGGCAATTCTGCGGGAATATCCCCGTCCGCCGTCCGGTAGTCGACCTCCGCGATCTCAAGACAGCGCGTCGACTCGTGGTAGGCCCTGCCGACGTTGGTCCAGGCCATGGCGTCCGCTTCCGGCCAGGGGTTGGCGATGCTCGTACACCCCGCGAGGAGCGAAGCCGCGGTGACGAGAAGTGGAATTCCGATACCGCGCACCTCGGCCGGTGTCAGATACGCCATGAAGAACCCCCAGGTGTGGTGAGGAGCAGCGACCCGCGCACCGAACTCGGTCGCGTGGAGTGACTTCAGAGCCCTCACCGATCCTTCAAGGCGTTGAGCAATGTCCCCGCCGGCCGCAGCCCCAGCAACACCACCACCGCGGTCGCGCCAATCACGGTGAGCACCCCGTGGAACGTCACGAGCTCCACGGCCTGGGCCGGGTGCGCGCCCAAGGCGAGGGCACCGACCACCCCGAGCCCCCACCCCCACACCGCCCCGAATCCGGCGAGCACTCCCCATTCGCCGAGCTGCATCACGAGCCGCGCGGCGGGCTTCATGCCGAAGGTCGCGTAGATCGCGACGTGCGAGCGCCTGAACCATTGGAGCATGGCCCACAGCAGTCCCAGCAGCGCGGCCGCGGGTACCCACATCCATCGAAGCGGGCGTTCCTGATACGCGTGGGTGTAATCCACGGTGAAGTCAGAGGAGAACAGGCGAGGGTTGGGGATCGCAGGGGCGCCGTCGTAGGCGAGCAGGGTTGGCAACGCGGCCTGGACCGCCGAGTCATGCGCGGCATCGGTGCGGACGTAGCAGGCGTTCGCGTCTCCCGTGAGCCGTGCGGGCACCAGCAGTGCGCCGTCGAATTCGTCGCCCAGCATCGCGGTGTCGACCGTGCGGAGCGTGAGGGGGTCTGAGGGTGCGGCCTCCGTGCCCAGCGCGACCCTGCGCACAAGGCGCACCACGTCCCCGTCGGCCACTCCGGTGCGGTCAACGAAGCCCAGCGTGGCGAGCACCGTGCCGCCATCGGCGGGCTGAACGCCCAGAAAATCCAGTGCGCCGGCCGAGACGTCGTACAGCGATACGCGCCCGCCGGGGATATAGGACAGGGTTCCCGTCGCGTCGGTCCTGGCCAAAGCGAACGATGCGTCAATGCCGTCGATCGCGCTGAGGCGGTCGCATGTGAGCGCGGGGATAGGGTTCTCGCTGTTGTCCTGACGCGCGCCGGTCACCACATATACGTGGCCGCCCGCGTTGATCCAGGCTTGCTCGTTATCGATGAGCCGGGACACCGCCACGGCATCGGCTGCGCCGGGGACCGCGACGATCCACGCGATCGCGAGCCCCACCAACAGCGACGTCCAGCGGCCAGAGAGCGCGGTGGCGACGCCCTCGCGCGCGGCAAGGCCCAGCGGCCACACTCGCCTACTCATGATCGGCCTCGCTCGTGCATCACGCCGTCGCGCAGTTCAAGGACAAGGTCACAGCGCTCGGCCACCTCGGGGTCGTGGGTGACGATGACGACGGTGCGTTCGCCGTGAGCGCCGATCATCGCCTCCAGCACGGTCGCGGAGGTGCGGGCGTCCAGCTGTCCGGTGGGCTCGTCGGCCAGGATGATGGGCCGATGCGAGGCGAGGGCCCTCGCTATAGCAACACGCTGTGCCTCACCGCCAGACAGGATGCGAGCAGGGTCGCCCTCGCGCCCCGCTAATCCCACAGCGGCCAAACCCTCCGTGGCTCGCCTACGCGCCTCCGCACGCCCGGCCCCATCGGAATACGCGCCCACGGCGACGTTGTCCAGGGCGGTGCGATCTGGCAACAAGGACACGGTCTGAAGCACCCACGAGGCGGTATCAGACAGCGGTCGCTCCACCCCGGCCTCGTCGATGGCTGAGATGGTGCCCTTCTGCATCGGCAACAGATGCCCCATGAGCGACAGCAGGGTGGTCTTACCCGAGCCCGACGGGCCCACGATCGCGGCCGATGTTCCCGCGGGGATCTCGAACGATGCCCCCGCGAGCACCTGGTGGTCGCCGCGCGGGTAGGTGTAGGCAACGTCGCGGGCGGTCAGCCTCATATCAACTGCCCGCGCACGTGAGGTCCTCACGCACCTCGCGCGGGTTGAGCAACACTGAGTCGCCTACGAGCGCGAGGTCCAGGTCGACGGTGCCAAGAGACCCGCCAAGGGGCTCGACGGCAGTGGGAGAGGTATCGGCCGAGGCAAAGATGCAGGTGGCACCCGTCGCATCCGTCACCACGGCAGAGCTTGGCACGGACGCGACCGTCAATGGCGTTGCCAACTGGAGCGTGCCCACACCCTCGGTTGCAGTGCCAAGAGTGGCGGCCATCGCGATGACCGCATCCGGGTCCGTGACGCGGGCAGAGCCCGGCACATAGGGGGCAGTGACTCCGCCCACGGTGAGACTCCACTCGCCATCGGTAAGCGTGCCGGGGGCCTCCGTCACGGTGATCGCAGCGAGCGCCGCACCGGTCTTGAAGAGGGCCGTACCAGGAGAGACCTGGTCCCCCAAGTGCACACTCATCTCGCTCACGGTGGCCGGTGTGGTGCCAATCCACACGAGCGACGCGAGAGACAGCACAGCGTTGTCCTTGCCGTACCCGTACGCAAGGTTGAACGCCTTAATGGCCTTCTCTGTCGCGGCGCCCGCCTTGCCATCGGCCGGCCCTGTGTCGAAACCAAGCTCGGTCAGCAAGACCTGGGCCGTCGCCACATCGGGGCCCTCAAGGGCGCGCGCGACATCCCGGTAGAGGGGCGAACCAGCCACGTAGGCCACCACGCCCTGCCCGTTGACATCCATGAGGCGAGTGCCGGTGGCAACATCCGATCCGGCGCCTATGCCCAGCGCCGTGACAGTCCCGCCCGCCTGAGTGGACGGCGAGACGGCATCGGCGAACTCAACCCCGATGCCCACGTTGACCTGGTTAGTTCGCTGCGCCGACTCAATGGTGCCCACCAACGGCGCGGCCGCAGCGGCCGAATCCAACGGCGAACGCTCCGCCACCACGAGAGCAACCGCCGCGGCAAGCCCCAACGGGACAACAATGCCTAACGCGACCGCTACCGACACCCCTGCGTTCCTAAGACCCATGACACCCTCCCTCTTCGCGAGCATACTTCGAGCGTGCGGCTAATAGCCCATGACTCCAGCGTCGAGGGCGCAGTGAAATTCCGCCGTATCCAACTCCGCAGACTGGAGCACTAAGTCCATGCCCGTAGCGTCAGGGTCGGTGTCATAGCCTGCATCTTCAAGGCACTGGCGAATCACGGGCGCCTGCTTCTCGATGAACGCGAGGTTCGCATCAATAGCACTCGGCTGGGTTTGGTAGAGCTTGTTCACCCAATACGACTCCGAGTACTCACACACATCTGCGGCGTTGGACAGCGCCGGATCCTCCGAAACCTTCACCGTGAACCCTGGAATCACTACCCCATTGCGCAACGCGTCTTCTTCATACGTCGCAGCAATGCCAGCGGCCGCCATGCACGAGATGGCAGAGGAGACCGCCACTTTCGCATCCTCAAAAGTCACGCTCCCCTCTTTGCCCGCTTGCTCGACGATCGCGAGTTGTGCCTCGCTCGCGCCCCCAGACCTCGCCTCTTCAAGGGCATCGGCCACTCGGACATCAAAGTCGCCGAGGTTATCGCCTTGCTGGACTTCGGCCGCCGCACACCCGCCAAGGATGAACGCGAGCCCGAGCACGACAACGGCAGATTTCCAGATTTGCACGTACCGCATGCGAATAGTGTCCCTTCGTAGAGGTGCTCTCCCCAAAGTAGAATTTGGGGAGAGCACCTCACTTCAATTGGTGTGAGTGGTAGACCCGGAAATGCGTTATGGCCGAGGTCGACGTGCGCGTCGCGTCGGTCGCGTGCCACTTGATGGGGCTCAGCAGGCCGTTGTACTGGATCTTGAGCCCGATGTCTCCCGCCGCCGAGGGATCCTCGCTCGCTGTCACTGACTTAGGACCGTTGATGGTGATGACCTTCACTCCGTCAACAGTTCCAAAAAAACAGAAGGTATTCGACAGCCAACCAGTGTCTTCCGCAGCGCTCGCCACCATCGGCGTCATGGCGATAGCAATCCCGGCAATCACGGCGGTCATGCCGCCCCGCGCGTATCTCTTCTTCATTTTCCCTACCTTCACTTGACGAGTTGAGTGTCAGTGAGTGGTGGCCACCCCTCGGTAGGAACATTAGGCCGAGGCCGAGGGGGGGGCAAGCCCCCGCTTATGGGGCGTTACCAGGGAAGAGAAGGAAAGAACCGGTCTGGACTAACTGACCCCTGCGTACGCGTGCAGCCCCTGCACATACAGGTTGATGAGGGTGAAGTTCAGCACGATCGCGATGAGGCCCCAGATCGCGAGCCAGGCTGCCCTGCGGCCGGCCCAGCCCTGCGTCGTCCTCGCGTGCAGATACGCGG
>Ga0209100_1000090_pt1 | contig 114569 bp, 102 predicted proteins | sample lystaG_FD_185480 | JGI IMG/M metagenome (GOLD analysis project Ga0209100, IMG submission 185480) | Glacier valley bacterial and archeal communities from Borup Fiord, Nunavut, Canada, to study Microbial Dark Matter (Phase II) -... | ecosystem: Environmental > Aquatic > Freshwater > Ice >...
CCAGGTCTTTGATCGGGGTGAAGTAGCCGACAAAGGTGAAGCCGGTCCACAGCGCCACCGCCAGCCAGACCAGGTGTTTGGCGGTTTTGCGCCAGACTTTGTCGAGCGACAGCGGCTTGGCGTCGCGGCGCATGCGGGCCGAGCGGTCGCCTTCAAACTTCTTCTCGATCCAGAGGAAGATTTCGGTGTAGACCGTCTGCGGGCAGGCGTAGCCGCACCACAGGCGGCCGGCCACGGCGGTGAAGAGAAACAGCGAGAGCGCGGAGATGACCAGAATGCCGGTCAGGTAGATGAAGTCTTGCGGGTACAGCACCAGGCCAAAGATGTAGAAGCGCCGGCTCCCCAGATCAAACAAGATGGCTTGCCGTTGGCCCCATTCGAGCCATGGCAAGCCATAAAACACCAGCTGGGTCAGGAACACCATGCCCCAGCGCCAGCTGGAGAACAGGCCTGAGACGCTGCGGGGGTAAATCTTCTCGTGCGAGGCGTAGAGTGAAATCAACACTTCTTCCGCCTCTTGCGGTGGAACCGGTGGCTCATACCCTTCTTCTGGGACGATGGGTATGATTTTTCGCGCCCCCGGTGCCTTGCTGTTCAAGTGAATTCCTTGTGAGAACTTGATTTACTAACGATCAGCCGCTTACTTACTTGGCGGTAGCGCCACTCTTATTGGAGAGACCCCACACATAAGATGCCAACACGTGAATCTGCGACTCTGTCAGCTTGTCCGCCTGAGCGGGCATCTGGTTGACCTTGCCATTGTTAACCATAGCAAGAATAGCAGCCTCGCCATAACCGTGCAACCAGATATCATCCGTCAGGTTAGGTGCGCCCAACGCCTGATTACCCTTGCCATCCATGCCGTGACAAGCTGCGCATGCTGTAAATTTTGATTTACCCAACGATGCTTGAACGGAATCATGAGGACTGCCAGACAGACTCAAAACATACTGCGCAACGTTCTTGACATCATCCGCATTACCCACAGCCGCAGCCATGGGTGGCATCATGCCATTACGACCGTTGGTTATGTTTGCTTTGATGATCTCTGGAGTGCCACCACCCAACCAATCATTGTCAGTTAAGTTGGGGAATCCCTTGTTGCCCCGGGCATCGGAGCCATGGCACTGCGCACAGTTGTTCATGAACAAACGCTCGCCAATGGCCATAGCTTGCGGATCCTTAGCGACATCTTCAGGCTTCATCGCAGCAAACTTGGCATACAGGGGTGCAACCTCTGCATTGCCCTTGTCAACTTCAGCCTGGTGTTGACCAGTAGATGTCCAACCCAATTTACCAGGGTAAGTTCCCAGCCCAGGGTACAGGCTCAGGTAAATAAAGGCAAAAACGATCGTGATGACAAACAACCAAGCCCACCAACGTGGCAACGGGTTGTTCATCTCGCGCAAATCGCCATCCCACACATGTCCGGTGGAATTGTCGCTGGCCGTCATAGCCTTTGCCTTGCCACTAAACCAAAGCAGCAGCAGACAGGCCAGAATACTGACTACAGTGATTCCGGTGACGTACAACGACCAGAAGTTACTTGTAAAGTCGCTCATTTATTTTCCTTTTAATACGGTTCTTCAGTCTTGTTCAAAAGGCAGGTTGGCGGCTTCTTCGAAATCGGCAGCATTTCGGCGGGAATAGGCCCACACAATGATTCCGATAAACGTGATGAAGCTGGCCACCGTAGCCATAGAACGAAGGGTGTTGATATCGAGTTCCATATAAAACGTCTCCCGTTTACTTGACCAGGGTTCCCAAAACCTGCAAATATGCAATAACCGCTTCAATTTCTTTCTTGCCCTTGATCTCTTCCGTAGACTTGGCAATCTGCTCATCGGTGTAAGGCACGCCAACGATCCGCAAAGCCTTCATGTGAGCTGGCATAGATTCAGCGTCCACGTTGTCTTTGAGAAGCCAGGGGTAAGCAGGCATGTTGGATTCAGGCACCACATCACGCGGATTATTCAAGTGGTCACGATGCCACTGATCGCTGTACTTGCCACCGACACGGTGAAGATCAGGACCGGTGCGCTTGCTACCCCACTGAAACGGATGGTCGTACACGAATTCACCCGCCACAGAATAGTGCCCATAGCGAAGCGTCTCTGCGCGGAACGGACGAATCATCTGCGAGTGGCAGTTATAGCACCCCTCACGGGTGTAGATATCACGCCCCGCCAGCTGAAGCGCGGTGTAAGGCATAAGACCCTTAACTGGCTCCGTGGTGGACTTTTGGAAGAATAGGGGAACAATTTCCACCAATCCACCCACCAGCAATACCACAAGGATCAATACGATCATCAGGAAATTGTTGGTTTCGATTTTTTCATGCGACAGACCGCCGCTTGCATTGTTATTTGCCATGGTATTTTCTTTCTCAGGCGTGGGCAATGGCGACTGGAGCCAAAATGGTCACGGTGACAGAGCGGCCGCTGGTCGCTGTCTTCAATGTATTCCAGAGCATGATCACCATACCGGAAAGATACAGAAGACCACCCAACAAACGCAGTACATAGAACGGGAAAGTCGCTTTTACCGACTCTACAAAGGTGTAGGTCAAGGTGCCGTCTGTATTGATCGCTCTCCACATCAGACCCTGCATCACACCGGCAATCCACATGGACGCAATGTAAATAACGATACCAATCGTCGCCGTCCAGAAGTGAACTTCAATCGCCTTGACGCTGTACATCTGCTTCTGACCAAACAGGCGAGGAATCAAATAATACATGCTGCCCATGGTCACAAGACCAACCCAACCCAGGGCTCCGGAGTGCACATGACCCACAGTCCAGTCGGTGTAATGAGACAGTGCATTGACCGTCTTGATTGACATCATCGGACCTTCAAAGGTGGACATACCGTAGAACGAGAGCGACACAATCAGGAAACGCAGGATTGGGTCATCACGCAGTTTGTGCCAAGCACCCGACAGCGTCATGATGCCGTTGATCATGCCACCCCAGCTGGGAGCCAGCAAAATCAGCGAGAACACCATACCTACAGATTGCGTCCAGTCAGGCAGCGCGGTGTAATGCAGATGGTGAGGACCCGCCCACATGTAGGTGAAGATCAACGCCCAGAAGTGAACGATAGACAGGCGATAAGAGTACACCGGCCGTTCGGCTTGCTTCGGAATGAAGTAATACATCATGCCCAAGAAACCGGCTGTCAGGAAGAAACCAACAGCGTTGTGGCCATACCACCACTGAACCATGGCATCCTGCACACCTGCATAAGCAGAGTAAGACTTCATGTAACCAGCAGGAATGGCAGCACTGTTAACCAGGTGCAACAAAGCTACGGCAATGATGAAAGCACCAAAAAACCAGTTTGCCACATAAATGTGGCGAACTTTTCGGGTGCCAATAGTGCCGAAGAACACAATTGCAAATGACACCCAGACCAAGGTGATCAAAATGTCGATAGGCCACTCAAGCTCAGCGTATTCTTTGCCTTCGGTGAAACCCAATGGCAGAGAAATGGCTGCAGCTACGATGACCAACTGCCAACCCCAAAATGTAAATGCGGCCAGCTTGTCGCCGAACAATCGCACATGACAAGTGCGTTGTGCTACGTAATAGGCACTAGCAAACAGACCACAGCCACCAAACGCAAAAATCACCGCATTGGTGTGCAGCGGGCGCAATCGACCGTAAGTCAACCATGGAATACCTAAATTAAGTTCAGGCCACGTCAACTGGGCGGCGATGATCACGCCGACCAGCATGCCAACCACGCCCCAGACGACGGTCATGATGGCAAACTGCCTGACAACTTTATCGTTGTAGGTAGTTGCTAGCGAATTAGGAAATATCATTTTCACCTCTTCTCAGTTAGTTTGGAGCGAGTTTCCCATGGCAAACCCGGATACCTTTTGACACACATCAACCCTTCAAGGGAATTCTTATGAATCCTTAAGAATTCGCTCGCCTTCTGACTCAATATCTTCAAATTGACCACGGTAGATGGCCCACCACAGTCCGCCAAGAATGAAAAACACAAGGATGACCGACAGTGGAATCAACAAATAAAGAATATCCATCAAACTTTCTCCTGTGATTTGCCACTGTTCGACAGCCGCAAGGCATTCAGAACGACTAATAATGAGCTTAGAGCCATGCCAAGGCCAGCCAGCCAGGCCGGAAGCAACCCTGCAACGGCCAGCGGTACGCACACAGCGTTATAAATTGCTGCCCACCATAGATTTTGCCGCACAACATGAAGGGTTTTCCGGGCCATGCGTAATGTTTTTACGACAGCAGTGAGTTGATCGCCCAGCACCAAAAAGTCTGCCTGCGCCTGCGCCAAGGGCACGGCTTTACCAAAAGCGAACGACACATGGGCACCGGCCAATACCGGGCCGTCGTTAAGCCCATCACCCACAACGGCTACCTTGCGACCGTTCTGCTGAGCATTGCGCAAGAAATCCAGCTTGTCTTGAGGTGAGCAATTTCCTTGAAATTCGGTGATACCCACCTGCGCTGCGACACGCGCCGCAGCCTTTGCACTGTCCCCGGACAACAGATGCACCGCAATACCTTCACGTTGAAGTGCCGCCACCGTTTCCAGCGCATCAGGTCGCACATCCTCAAGGAGTGCAAACGTGGCCAACCAGCCTCGCTCGTCACTTAAACAAGCCTGCAACGAATCCATCCGGGTTGAGACAATGCCACAAAAGTCGGCGGAACCAAGCCGCAAATCAGTCGATGTCAACGAAGGATCACCAGACCAGACCCGACCTGACACCCCTCCTCCTGCAACCTCCTGCACCGCGTCCGCCTTCCAAGTTGAGGCAGTTAAGCCCGATCCCGCCGCAGCAAGCAGCGCCCGCGATACCGGGTGAAGCGAATGTTGAGCCAAAGCAGCGGCCATCGCCAGTACCTGTGTAGCCGTGACGCCCTCTCGCACTTGGGTCGATCCCAGCACCATCGCGTCCCGCGTCAAGGTTCCCGTTTTATCAAACATCACCGTGTCAATCGAGGCCATGGCTTCAAAGGCTTCCAGTTGACGCACCAGAACCCCCTTGCGCGCCAAGGCTCCTGCAGCGGCCAGCATGGCGGCTGGCGTTGCCAGAGACAAAGCGCAGGGACAGGTAACGACCAGCACCGCCACCGCGACCATCAGCGCATGTTCGGGGTCTCGTCCCCACCAAAAAGCACACGCCAAACCTGCAGCTAGCAGGACCGCAATCAGGAAGGGTTTGGCAATCCGATCCGCCAAGCGGGCCAACGTTGGCTTGGTCGTTGAGGCACTTTCCATCAGCGCCACAATTTGGGCGAAGCGGGTTTGATCACCCGTTCGCTCGACGCGAGCCTGAATTACCGATGAAAGGTTATGACTGCCGGCAATCACTTTGCCGCCAACACCACGCGATACGGGCCGCGACTCGCCGGTGAGCAGCGCCTCATCGACCATCGTGTCGCCTTGCAGAACCACCGCATCAGCGGGGAATGTCTCACCTGGCAAGATGCGAATGACATCGCCGGGCATCAATCGGCGTACCGGCACAAGCTCATAGCTGCCGTCTTCGCGCAGACGCGCCACACTGTCGGGTAGCCGGTTCATCAGCGCTTCCAGTGCCCCGGCCGTTCGGTCACGCAAGCGCAGCTCCAGCCAGCGACCCGACAACAGGAAGAAAACAAACATGGTGAGCGAGTCGAAATACACCTCGCGCCCAAAAATCCCCTGCGGATCAAAGGTGCCCGCGGTACTGACCACGAACGTAATCAGCATCCCCAAAGCCACCGGCAAATCCATGCTCACGCGGCGCTGCACAACGTCACGCAATGCATTGCTAAAAAACGGGCCGCATGAGAACAGGACAACTGGCAGGGTCAACACCCAGGAGGCCCAACGCAACAGCTGCTCCATCTCGGCCGTCAAATCCCCGGGCTTTGCAACGTAGGCCGGATAGGCGTACATCATCACTTGCATCATGCAAAGCCCTGCAACCAGCATGCGCCAAAGCGCCTTGCGTGCTTCGCTCTTGCGACGTTCACGGGCAAAGGCATCATTGGCGGGCACGGCACGGTACCCGGCGGTTTGAATAGCCTGCATCCAGGCAGAAGGCAGGACCATATCAGATGACCAGACGACGCGCGCACGGTGACTGCCGGCACCCACTTCAGCTTTGAGCACGCCGGGCACTTTCAGCAACACCTCCTCGATAGTCAAGGCACAGGCGGCGCAATGCATGCCTTCGATCATGAGATTGGACTCCCAGCAATCAACATTGCGGGGGTCCGGACGACTAAAGACGGACCACTCTTGTCGGTCGTCTAACAGACGCAAGACGTCCATGTCCGCACCCACATCAGGCGACTCCATTTGCCCTTTGTTTTTTATGTCAAAAAAATGGTTTTGAGCCGAAACTGAAGCGGCAGAACGATCATTGGTCATTAGGTTTAGGGGTGCCCGTCAAGCAGCGCAGTTTACTTGACGAAAATCAGGACGACAAAGGGTGACCAGAGTAAGCTTGGCTACTTACCTCAAATCAGGAGCTATTCATGTACCAACGAATTCTTGTCGCCACCGATGGCTCTACCTTGTCAAAAAAAGCGGTCACCAGCGCCATTGCGCTGGCAGCGCTGGCAAACGCAGAGTTGGTGGCCTTAAAAGTAGTTCCGCGTTACCCGCAAAGCTATTTTGAGGGCGGCTTGGCCTTGCAAGCGGCGGAGGTCAGCCGGGTCGAGAAACAATGGGCCGAGGACGGGCAAGCTATCGTTGATGCAGTTCAGAAGGCTGCTCTGGCAAAAGGGGTCAAGACCAAGGCCATCACGGTCAAGTCCGACTTGGTGTCGGATGCTGTCATCGCCGCCGCAAAGAAACATAAATGCGATCTGATCGTGATGGCGTCTCATGGGCGTCGTGGCATCAAACGATTGCTTCTGGGTAGCGAAACCCAGCAAGTACTGACACACTCCCATGTTCCGGTTTTAGTTTTACGCTAAAAGCAGTCTAGCCCCCGTCGAATAAGCGCAGATAGCTATTAATTTAATAGTAGATCAAGACTCATCCGCGAAGCGCTGGCGAATTTCGAGTACGGCTTCCCAATGCTCAAAAAAAGCCGACACGCAAGTTGGATCAAAGTGCGTGCCGGCGTTGGCTTTGATATGTTCTGAGGCCTGCTCCAGCGGCCAGGCTTTTTTGTAGGGCCGCTCGGACGTCAGGGCGTCAAACACATCGGCGACTGCCACGATTCGGCTAAAGATAGGAATCTGTTCACCCAGGAGACCATTAGGGTAGCCGGTTCCATCAAACCTTTCGTGATGTGCCAGCGCAATATCAGCGCCTGCTTGCAGCACTTTGGATGAACTTCCCTGGAGGATTTCATAGCCATAAATAGCGTGCAGCTTCATGATTTCAAACTCTTCCGGCGTCAGTTTTCCGGGCTTGAGCAAAACGTGATCAGCGATACCGACTTTGCCGATATCGTGCATCGGCGCAGCCTCCAACAGCAATTCCTGGTCGGCTACTGATAAACCCAATCCTCGGGCAATTAACTCAGAATAGTGCGCCATCCGCAAAATATGGGCCCCTGTCTCGGGGTCGCGATACTCAGCGGCCTTGGACAGACGGATCACCGTCTCGCGTTCACGCTGAATAATTTCTGACGTTGCTTTACGAACTTCTTCGGCCAGCCACTCAGCGCGGTCGGCAAGTTTTTTTCGGCCATCACTCAGGGCCAGCATATTGGTGGCTCGCGCTAAAAATTCAATCTTATCGACCGGTTTGGTTAAAAAATCGGTCGCGCCCACATCCAGCGCACGGTAACGAACCGGTTTTTGGTCGTTGGCGGTGATCATCAATATGGGAATATCTTCCTTGCCAGGGGTTTCCCGCAAACGCCGGATGAACTCGATGCCATCGAGCTCAGGCATCATGTAATCAACAATGACCAAGTCAGGGTCATTGATCTGGGCCCAAGCTAAACCAGCGGTGGCACTAGAAAATGTTGTCGCTTTAGTCTCGCCGAGCTTCTTGACGAGTGCCTCAAACAGAATCAGATTGATTTCTGTATCGTCAACAATGAGTACCTGGTGTGCCATGGAGGATCAATCTTTCGTCGCAGGGTTCATCGTGATTCAATTATCGCTTTTCCAACAAAGTGGACTTTGCTTGTGATGGGCCCCATCAAGGCAGGGATCGCAGCAATGCGACAACCAGTTGATCCACCTCTGCGTTGAGTGCGTCAATCAATTCCGGCATGCCGATGGTGCCGCCTCGTTCGGCCAATAGCTCCACTCGCTGCGCTAATTCCACAGCAGGTCGAGCACCGAACATGGCCACCGTTCCTTTCAGGGCATGCGCAACATGCAGCACAGGAATCAAATCACTGTCAGCCAGTGCCTGTTCCATTTTTTGTTTGTCGCGTGGCCATTGATCTACGAAAGCTTCCGCGATGATGTCAACTACTTCCTGGTCAGACTCCGCCAACGCCAAGTCGTAGTCAAAACCCGACGCGGCCAGGAGTTCGTTTAGGGTATCGACCCGCTGGTTAACCCGCTGTTCAGGCTCAATAACAGCGCCTGCAACGTAGCGCTGCAATAGACGCTGCAACTCTGTGGTTTCAATGGGCTTGGAAATATAGTCATCCATGCCGGCCGCAATACAGCTATCGCGATCACCCTGCATGGCATTGGCCGTCATGGCGACAATAGGCGTTCGCGGTCCCTGTTCGCTTGCACGAAAGCGTCGCGTTGCCTCCAGACCATCCATGACCGGCATCATCATGTCCATCAGCACCAAGTCAAATCGGTGCTGTGCTAACGCATCAAGGGCCAACTGCCCATTCCCAGCCAAAGTCACTTGATGCCCCCAGCGCGTCAACAAGGTGGTGGCCAGTTGTTGATTCACTACATGGTCTTCCACCAGTAACACGTCAAGCGACGCGTGCGCGAGTGCATGGCGAGTGACCAATTCCGCAGCCGGTGATGATGAAGTTTTCATCACCCGCAAAAGCACCTGCATCAATTCATCACGGGTAAAAGGTTTGGACAGATACGCCGAAAAACCAATTGCCTGCGACTGTTGAGTGTCACTTTTCAAGCCCGCCAAGGACAACAGGACCAGAGAAATCCCCGCACAGTGAGGCAGCGCCACAATGCGCTGCGCTGTATCGAAACCGTCAAAGCCAGGCATGCGAGCATCCAGCAGCACCACATCGAAGGCGCTGACATAGTCAATCTCAGGCATCATCATTGCCATGGCCTCCTCGCCCGATGCGGCCGCATGCACTTGCGCGCCAACACTTTTCAATAGGCGGGCCACCACAAGACGGTTCAACTCATTGTCATCAACCACCAGCACACGCAAGCCCGCCAGTTGCCGTACATCCAGAGGCTCCTCCTTACTGTGAGGATCAAGGTTCATACTGATCGAAAAATCAAACTTGCTGCCACGACCCGGTTCACTCTCAACTGAAATGTGCCCCGCCAGTGCTTCCACCAGCCGGGCGGAAATGGTTAACCCCAAGCCAGTGCCACCATACCGGCGAGTGATCGTACTGTCTTCTTGTGAGAAGGCGTCAAAAATGGAGCCCAGTTTGGACTTAGGTATACCAATGCCGGTATCGCTGATGGTGAACTGAAAAATGCTTTTTTTGCCTTTTCCTGGGGCAACAGCCACATGCAGAACAACCTCGCCCCGCTCGGTGAACTTGATGGCATTTCCAATTAAATTCAGCAGAATCTGGCGCAGCCGCCCGGGGTCGCCCAGTACCAGCATGGGTACATCCGGCTCGATATCACACACCAACTCAATGCCCTTGGAATGCGCCCGCATGGCCAGCGCCTTGAGCGTGTCGCCAACGGTACGCCCAAGGTTGAAAGGGATTTTTTCAATAAGTAGCTTCCCGGCCTCAATTTTGGAAAAATCGAGAATGTCATTGATGACCTTAAGCAGTGACTCGGATGAAGACTTGACGATATTCAGGTACTCACGCTGCTCCTCGGTCAACTCCGTGTCCAGCACGAGATCGGTCATGCCGATGACGCCATTCATCGGGGTCCGAATCTCGTGACTCATATTCGCCAGAAAATCAGATTTAGCCCGATTGGCAGACTCGGCCCCCTCTTTGGCGCGACTCAATTCCTCTGAAACCCTTTTGGATTCTGAGATATCTGCAAGATAACCATTCCACCTTATGCTGCCATCCGCTGCCTTTTTTGGTTGTGACTCAGCATGCACCCACACGGTTGCACCGCTGACTTTGTGCAGAATGCGGAAATCTAGTAACCACGGTTCACTGCGGCCTGCAGAACCGGTAAATGCCGCAACCAAAGACGCCTTGTCACCCGGGTGGACCTGCGCAAGGATTGCGCGGGCATCGGCCATGACATCCTCTGGCGTGACGCCAGCAATCTGAAGTATGGCGGGACTGCAAAAAGGAAAAGCATAATAGCCATTTGACGCCAGCTGGTACTGATAAACCGCTACCGGAATGTTTTCAGTAATTTCATGCAACCGGGCACCGGCCTCCTTCAACAGCGTGACATCCTGCCAGATACCGGTGAAGACGGTAGCGCCATTGGCCGCCAGTTCAGGCTCAGGGCTGATTTCCCCGCGAATCCAGCGCAAGCTGCCGTCCGGCAACAAGATCCGATATTCAGAACTCCATGATTCCCGCCGAGCCGCCGCCGCCAAGATACCCTGCACATAACGCTCATAGTCTTCAGGCACCACTTGCTGAGCGGCAATGCGGCCATCGGCCAGCAATGCCTCACGGTCAAGACCCCGAATCTCACCCAAGCGATCGCTGACAAAGGTGTAGCGAACCTGGCCACGGCCCACCTCACACTGGTACACCACGCCAGGTACGGCATTGGTGATGTGACGCAGTCGCGCCTCGGCGGCATTGATCGCCACTTCCATCAATTTACGTGCTGTGATGTCTGTACGGATCGCAATAAACTGCGTCGGCACCCCAGTGTCATCACGCAGCGGAACAATCGTGGACTGCACCCAGTACAGGGCGCCGCTGCTGGAGCGGTTGCATATTTCGCCGTGCCACACCTCGCCCGCCAGGATAACGCGCCACATCTCCGTAAAAAACTCGGCGGAATGAACCCCCGACTTGATGATGCGATGACTCTGTCCCAGCAGCTTTTCACGCGGATAGCCGCTGATTGCACAAAACTGGTCATTGGCATAGAGAATCCGGCCGGATACATCCGTAATACTGACAATACCGTGCTGATCAAGCGCAAATTTCTGGTTGGCCAAATCGGCCAAGGCCGCCTGTAGATCTTTCTGCCCCTCTTCGCGCTGCTCCACCAGATCAGACATCAACGTTGAAAGCGACTCCAGATTGTCGTCAAGCAGGGGCGGCAAATCGGCATCCATCGTTTGCATCAGACTGTTGGCCGTTTCTCGTAGAGATTCAATGGCGCGAGTCCGGCTGGCCAGTTCATTGAGGATGCGGTCGTTGGTATGGGTCAATTCAACCGAACTCAGCTGCAAGCTTCGGGTCTTCAGGTCAAGGTCGCGGTCGTTTTGTGTGTAGGCGCCATCAACCCGGTCCAAAAAACCAGCAAATCCCGTCAATAAACCGACCGCTTCGGGCGATACCCCATGGAGGCTGGCGACCCGTTTGAGTTCAGCCAGTACAGCCGAAAGTTGCGCTTCGTCAACTCCGAGTAATCGTTTGGCCTGGCGTGCAAGGAGCTTATGCATGAATCACATCTCGGCAATATGCGTGATCGTCATGGTCTGGTTGTGCAACTTGCACGCTACGTGGCCAGTTAAAGGACTGATTTCACCGTTGGAATAAAACCCGGCCAGAACGGCCCCCTGGCCAAACACGGCACCGACGGCCTCGACCTCTTCGTCAACCCGATCACCCATCACCAGCTTGCGGCCCACACAACTAACCAGCAGTGCCAGGCTTGGTCTATCACAGCCGACCCTGTTTCTGGCAGCTTGCGCGGCCGTCTCAGCCCCCTCCACCAGTGCGTCCGTGTTGGCATGCATCAACCGGAAGTAACCGGCCGGATCTATATCGCCGGCCAGAGTCAGACTGCCGGCTTTTTCATCCACCCCCAAAATAGTGCGAATCAAACCCACATCAGTGTGGTCGCGGCCCAGCATGGCTAACGGAAAAAGCAGACCGGAGGCTGGCAAATCTTTGGCATGTTCCCCCAAATAACGCTTGTAGACATCAAGCGCGGACTCGCCATCCAGTTCGAACAAGACATTCTGATCGCAACGCGTCACTTTCCTGGCGGGCCCAAAAGGCGACCAACCGCCAAAGGAACCATGCGAGATGCCCACCCTTTCGCCATACAGACCAACGCACACAAGATGGTCGTTGTGCACGCCGGTTTTGTCTAGCACCCAGGTCTCCACGAATGCGGCGGCGTCGCCAGCCAAACCACCGGTAATGAGAATGTTTGCGCCCAGAATCTCTGTCATCCCCGCAATCAGGGCACTGCCATTGATAGCCACGCCCTGCCCCAGAATCAACACAGCGCGCAAACCCTCTTTGGGCAACTGTTGGCCGAGTCGCCGGCCGGCGGCCTGCGAATCTTCCATATTCAGCAGCCGGGCGGAAGACTCCACCAGTTGGGTCGCTTCAAAGCGGACCGCCGTCACCACACAAGTGTTGTCACTAACACCCTTGCCGGAAATTTCGCCCGCCGTGGAACAACCCATGCGAATCGCAGCAGGAAACATGACTGCGAGCGGCGCCGCTACGCTATTGAGTAAAGTTGCAGACCCAAAAACCAGCAACAGGTTGGGATTCGTTGGCTGGAGTGTGTCTAGCTTGAGCGGGATGTCATCACTGTTTTGAAGGATGACTTGGGCAATCTGCATTTAACTTATTCTTTAAGGAGTGACGAGCGATTCGCAAAGATAGTACAGGGCCTACACCGCAGCGTATTGCGCCCGCAAAACATTTTTTTGAACCTTGCCCATGGTATTGCGCGGCAGGGCCTCAACCACAAAACATTGCTTGGGCACCTTGAAATTGGCCAGCTTCGATTTCAGGCTGGCGATGATCTGGCCGGGGTCGAGCGTGGCACCGGGCTTGGCAATGACCAGGGCAACGCCGACCTCGCCAAAATCTGCATGCGGTATGCCAATCACAGCGCTCTCGGTCACGCCGGGCAACTCATTGATATAGCCTTCGATTTCGGCCGGATAGACGTTGTAGCCGCCACTGATGATCAGGTCTTTGCTGCGCCCCACGATCGTCACATAACCCCGTGCGTCAATTTTGCCGACATCGCCTGTTTTGAAGTAGCCGTCAGGGGTGAATTCTTCAGCCGTTTTCTCGGGCATGCGCCAATAGCCCTGAAACACATTGGGTCCCTTGACCTGGATGTCACCGATCTCGCCCACGGCCGCGGCCTGTCCGGCCTCATCCTGCACCCGCAGACTCACGCCCGGCAGCGCAAAACCAACCGTGCCACCACGGCGCTCACCGTCGGTCTCGTCGTACGGGTTGGAGGTGAGCATGGCGGTCTCGCTCATGCCGTAACGCTCCAGAATGGTGTGGCCGGTTCTCTCCTGCCACTCGGTGAAGGTTTCAATCAACAAGGGTGCCGACCCGGCAATAAAAAGCCGCATGTGGCGTGCCGCTTCAACGGTCAGGCCCGGCTCGGCCAGCAAACGCACATAAAGCGTGGGCACGCCCATGAACACCGTGGCCTCGGGCAACTTCTGAATCACCAGTTTGGGATCAAACTTACTCAGCCAGATCATCTTGCTACCGTTGAGCAACGCGCCGTGAATGGCCACAAACAAGCCGTGCACATGGAAAATGGGCAAGGCGTGAATCAGCACATCGCCGCCCTCCTCGGCGCTGCGCCAGCCCCAGTAGTCTTTCAGCACCCGCGCATTGCTCAGCAAATTGCCGTGCGTCAGCATGGCGCCTTTAGAGCGGCCGGTGGTGCCGCTGGTATACAAAATAGCGGCCAGGTCATCGGCGTGCCGGACTGCCACCGGATGCTGGTCAGCACAATGAGCGGCGCGGTCCAGCAAGGAACCGGTGCGGTCGTCATTGAGGGTGAACACGTGCTGGGTGCCGGCCTTGAAGGCAATCTTGCTGACCCAGCCAAAGTTCTGGCCCGTGCAGACGACCACGGCCGGCTCGGCATTGCCGATGAAATACTCAATCTCGGCACTTTGATAGGCCGTGTTGTGCGGTAAAAACACATAACCGGCGCGCAAAGTCGCCAGGTACAGCACCATCGCTTCGACCGACTTGTCGACCTGCACGGCAATACGGGAACCTTCAGACAGCCCCAGTGAATCCAGCAGATTGGCCATCATGGCGGTGGCGCGCTCCAGGTCGCGCCAGGAATAAGTCAGGTCGTTATCCGTCTCAACGGCAACGTCATCTAGATGGAGGGGGAAAGCAGCGCGAAGTGCCGAAAAAAGGTTGTCATTACTCGGGGAGGTGATGTTCTGCATGCGCGCGTCAAGGTCTAAATATGAAGTAAGTCAATGGCGTCAGAGGCTCAAAACGCCGGTTTTCTCTTTTCCAGAAAGGCCTGGATACCTTCCCGGTGCTCGGCGCTGTCCGCATAGGCGTAGGACTCGTCAGCGTTATTTGCTATTGAATTTATAGCATCATGCGCAACATTGACGGCGGCTAGAGGGCTAATTAATGCACGAAAGGTCTGTTTATTGAGTCTTGCCGCCTGAGGCGCCAGGGTCGCAATATGCAGCGCGGTGGTTTGCACCTCCGCCGCCAGTTGCTCATCGACCAGCACCCGACTGAGAAAGCCAGCGGCCTTCATGTCGGTCGCGCTGAAAATCGCCGCTTCCAGCAGCATTTGGCGCGCAATACCCAGACCCGCTTCACGCGCCACCAAGGCCGCCTCACGCGGGGCCATGGGAAAACCCAGCCGGGCAATGGGCGCACCAAATCGGGCGGACACGCTCCCCAAGCGGATATCACAACAACTGGAGATTTCAACGCCAGCTCCCATGCAGTTGCCTTCAATTTGCGCCACGATGGGGACATCGCAGTCCAGCATGGCCTGCAAACCACCCCAGACATCGTTTTCATGGAAGTCGCGCAGGCTGGATTCCTGAAACCGGAAGTCCGCATATTCTGAAATATCTCCGCCCGAACAGAAGTGACCGTTCTCTCCAGAAATCACTACGCAGCGCACGTCCGTGCTGTTTTGTACGCTCTCAAAAACATAGCGAAGCTCGCGCCACATGGCACGCGACATGGCGTTGAAACGGGGTGGGTAGCTGATGGTGACCCGCGCCACGCCTGCCTGCTGCTCAAATTGGATAGACCCACGCATGTTATTTACTCACCTGCGCAGACGACTTCTGCGCCCACCACCACAGAGCGATGCCGCCCACGATCATGGGCAGACACAGCCATTGGCCCATGCTCAAGCCCAGCGACAAAATGCCAAGATAGGCATCGGGCTCGCGGAAAAACTCGGCCACAAAGCGGAACGTCCCGTAACCGACCAAAAAGGCGGCCGCGACCTGGCCCTGCTTGCGCTCCTTGCGGGCATACAGCCACAGCAGCACGAACAACAGCAGGCCTTCCCCCAAAAACTGGTACACCTGCGACGGGTGACGCGGCAAATCGCCAGCTCCCCGAAACACCATGCCCCAAGGCAGGTCCGGACTGCTCAAACGGCCCCACAACTCACCATTGATGAAGTTGCCGACCCGCCCCGCCGCCAGCCCTGTCGGCACACAGGGCGCCACAAAGTCCGCCACCTGCAGCCAAGGCTTGTGGCGGGAATGGGCAAACCAGATCATGGCGGCGATAACGCCCAGCATGCCGCCATGAAAGCTCATGCCGCCTTGCCAAACCGCAAAAACCTCCAGCGGATGCGCCAGGTAATAGAGTGGTTTGTAAAACAGGCAATAGCCGATGCGGCCACCCAGTACCACGCCCATCACCCCCATAAACAGAAAATCCTCGATATCCCGGCGGCTCCAGGCACCGAGCCCGGTGATGGACGCAAAGGGCTCATGCCGCAGGCGACGGATACCCAGAAACATGAACAGACCAAAAGCGGCCAGATAGGTCAGTCCATACCAATGGACGGCCAGGGGCCCAAGTTGCAGGGCGACAGGATTAATGTGTGGATGAATCAGCATGAACGGCATTGTGCACGCAAGCACGACGGCAGTTCGCGCTGGCCTTACGCAATCTGCGACCGGGCAAAGTCAACAAACCGCTCCCGCGTCGGGCTGGCGCCAACAGGATTCCACACCAGACTGGTCTCGCAGCCCGGCATGGCACTGCCCTTATTGCCGACATCCGTTGGGATGTTGCCAACCTCGCGGTACACCACGCCAGAGCGCTGAAACTGCCGCACGCTGTCCGGCACCCAGGCCACCCCCAGCCCCGCCGACACCAGGTTGACAATCGTCTGCATCTGGATGGCTTCCTGCACGACGGCGGGCAGGTAACCCGCTGCGTGGTACCTCGCAAAAATCGCATCGAACAGCGACGGTACGATGCGCCGCGGAAAGATGACCAAGGGTTCAGCCAACACCTCGTTCAAAGCCAGCGCAGGCAGATTGGCCAGCCGATGCTGTTCCGGCAGAGCCAGCACCAGTGGTTCCTGTGTGATCAGCAAGCGATCCAAACCCGGCGGGGAAAAACCGGGCGCATGCAACATGAAGCCAGCATCGATCTCGCCGCGCTCCAGCCCCAGCAACTGCACGTCACCGGTGGCCTCCAGCAGGTCTAACTGCACCTTGGGGTATTGCTCCCGAAAACCTCGCACCCATTGCGGCAACAGCGCAAAACCCACCGTGGACACAAAGGCCAGCCGCAGGCGCCCGACTTCGCCAGCGGCTGCCGCCCGTGCCTGTGCCGGTAACGCTTGCGCCCGGGCCAGCAGATCCAGCACGGCCGGCAGCAAGGCTTGCCCGGTGGCGGTCAGTTGCACGCTGCGCTTGGTCCGGTCAAACAGGCGCACGCCCAGCAATTTTTCCAGCTGGGCGATCGCTTGCGTCAAGGGCGGCTGGGTCATGTGCAGGCGAATCGCGGCATGACCAAAATGTAATTCTTCGGCCACGGCGACGAATTGCCGCCAAAGCCGGAGTTCGATGAGATGCGGGTTCAATGACGGAGCAAATGGCTCATTCATACGTTATACATATTAATAACCACTTAAAAATATATTAGACCAGCATATTAGCCCGGCGCATACTCCGATTAATCAATCAGCAACCCCACTTACCGGAGAGCTTTCATGGACATCCAACCCGTCATCCTGAACCCCCGCAGCAAAAACATCACGGAAGGCAAGTCACGCGCACCCAACCGCTCCATGTACTACGCCATGGGCTACGAGGCGGATGATTTCAAGAAACCCATGGTCGGTGTCGCCAATGGCCACAGCACCATCACGCCGTGCAACAGTGGCCTGCAAAAACTGGCGGATGCCGCGATCGCCGCAATTGAAGAAGCCGGCGGCAACGCCCAGGTGTTTGGCACCCCCACCATTTCAGACGGCATGTCGATGGGAACCGAGGGCATGAAATACTCGCTGATCTCTAGAGAGGTGATTTCCGACTGTATTGAAACCTGCGTGCAAGGCCAGTGGATGGACGGCGTGCTGGTGATCGGCGGCTGCGACAAAAACATGCCCGGCGGCCTGATGGGCATGCTGCGCGCCAATGTACCCGCCATCTTTGTCTATGGCGGCACCATTCTGCCCGGCCATTACAAAGGCAAAGACCTCAACATCGTGAGCGTGTTTGAAGCCGTGGGCGAGAACGCTGCCGGCCGTTTGAGCGACGAAGACCTGCTGCAAATCGAACGCCGCGCCATCCCTGGCACCGGCTCCTGCGGCGGCATGTACACCGCCAACACCATGTCAAGCGCGTTTGAAGCACTGGGCATTTCTCTGCCCTACTCCTCCACCATGGCCAATCCGCATGACGAGAAAGTGAATTCGGCCAAAGAGTCGGCCAAGGTACTGATCGAGGCGATCAAAAAAGATATCAAACCACGAGATATCGTCACCCGCAAATCGATCGAAAATGCCGTCGCCGTCATCATGGCGATCGGCGGCTCCACCAACGCGGTGCTGCACTTTCTGGCGATTGCCCATGCAGCGGGCGTGGAGTGGACGATTGACGACTTTGAGCGAGTGCGCCAAAAGACGCCAGTGCTGTGCAACCTGAAACCCAGCGGCGACTACCTGGCGGTCGACCTGCACCGCGCCGGTGGCATTCCGCAAGTCATGAAGACCCTGTTGTCCGCGGGTCTGCTGCATGGCGACTGCATCACCATCACCGGCCAGACCGTGGCCGAAGTGCTGAAGGATGTGCCTGATGCGCCGCGTGCTGACCAGGATGTGATTCGCCCCCTGGCCAACCCGATGTACGCCCAGGGACATCTGGCCATCCTGAAAGGTAACCTGTCTCCCGAAGGCTGCGTGGCGAAGATCACCGGCCTGAAAAATCCCGTCATGACCGGCCCAGCCCGCGTGTTTGAAGACGAACAATCCGGCCTGGCCGCCATTCTGGCGGGCAAGATCGTGGCGGGCGACGTCATGGTGCTGCGCTATCTTGGCCCCAAAGGCGGCCCCGGCATGCCCGAAATGCTGGCTCCCACCGGTGCGCTGGTCGGCCAAGGCCTGGGCGAGTCCGTGGGTCTGATCACCGACGGCCGCTTCTCTGGCGGCACCTGGGGCATGGTCGTGGGTCACGTCGCCCCCGAAGCGGCGGCCGGCGGCACCATTGCCTTCATCCAGGAAGGTGACTCCATCACCATCGATGCGCACCAGCTGCTGCTGCAACTCAATGTCAGCGATGAAGAAATCGCCAAACGCCGGGCCGCATGGACCGCACCTCTGCCGCGCTACACCCGCGGTGTGCAGGCCAAGTTTGCTTTTAACGCGTCGACCGCCAGCAAAGGCGCGGTGCTCGACAACTATTGAACAAGCGTTGATTTAGCGATCTAAAAAACCCGCGCAGGCATGCCTGAGCGGGTTTTTTAACTGATTCGTTAACGTCGGTTCTTTTTGGGTTGGGTGCCCAAGGCCTCCTGATTTCTGTCGATGCGGGCTTTTCGGCGTGCACTTTCACGCTCCATGGCTTTCTTCTTGGTGTAGCCGGTCGTATCCGCCCAAACCCACCAGAGCACCGCCAAGCCAAAAGGCAGCAAAACAACCCACCAGTCCCAGACGGCCACGGGCCCAATTTCAAGATACTTTAAAACCAATAAAACCAGACCAAGTCCTAATAAATACATCTGACGCTCCAGTCAATTCTCAAAAGGCTTACATCTGTTGGGTGTCAACCACCCTCATTACAATGCCGTTGATAGACTGTAATCCAACACCCGAGGAAGAATTGATGAAACGTGCTCTCTTTGCTTTAGTTGCTGCAGTTTCTGTAACTGCTCCTGCATTTGCCGATCAGGCCTTGGCCACTTCCAAAAACTGCATGGCCTGCCATGCCGTTGACAAAAAACTGGTGGGACCTGCTTACAAAGACGTCGCCAAGAAATACGCGGGTCAAAAAGATGCCGTGGACAAGCTGGCCGTCAAAATCATGAAAGGCGGGTCTGGTGTTTGGGGTGTTATTCCTATGCCAGCCAATGCCCAGGTCAACGAGGCTGATGCCAAGAAACTGGCGGCCTGGGTTCTGGCAAGCTGAACTTCCCCGTCCGGCTGACCCGCAAAAAAGCCCGCAATTGCGGGCTTTTTATTGTTCCTAATTAGCTGCCAGCGCCCGCACTACGGGCGCCAGCAGCTATTATTTTTGAAGCATCAATACGTTTGACCGAGCTGATCCAGAATGGCCGGATTTTCCAGGGTCGACGTATCCTGGGTAATGGACTCACCCTTGGCGAGCGAGCGCAACAGGCGACGCATGATCTTGCCAGAGCGGGTTTTCGGCAGGTTCTCGCCAAAACGAATGTCTTTCGGTTTAGCAATTGGGCCAATTTCTTTGGCAACCCAGTCACGCAGTTCCTTGGCAATGGCACGGGCTTCATCACCGGTTGGGCAAGGACGCTTGAGCACGATAAACGCGCAAATAGCCTCACCGGTCAGCGCATCGGGACGACCCACCACAGCGGCTTCAGCGACCAAATCAGACTTGGCAACCAGCGCCGATTCGATTTCCATGGTGCCCATGCGGTGACCCGACACGTTCAACACGTCATCAATACGACCGGTGATACGGAAGTAACCACGGTCAGCACTGCGCACCGCGCCGTCGCCCGCGAGATAGGTCGTGCCGCCCAGCTCTTCGGGGAAATAGCTGCTCTTGAAACGCTGTGGATCATTCCAGATGTTGCGAATCATCGACGGCCATGGGCGTTTGATAACCAACAAACCACCGGAACCATTAGGCACATCGTTACCCGCCTCGTCCACGATCGCCGCCATGATGCCGGGCAGCGGCAAAGTGCAGCTACCGGGAACCAGTGGCGTAGCGCCTGGCAGCGGCGTAATCATGTGGCCACCAGTTTCGGTCTGCCAGAAAGTGTCCACAATCGGGCAACGTTCGCCGCCGACGTTTTTGTAGTACCACATCCAGGCTTCAGGATTGATGGGCTCACCCACCGAACCGAGAATACGCAAGCTGCTCAAGTCAGAGCGGTCTGGATGTACTTTTTCGTCGCTCTCGGCAGATTTGATCAGTGAGCGAATAGCCGTAGGCGCTGTGTAGAAAATGGAGCACTTGTGGCGCTCAATCATCTGCCAGAAACGGCCGGCGTTCGGGAAGGTCGGGATGCCTTCAAAAATAATCTGGGTGGCACCTGCGGCCAGCGGACCGTAGGCCACGTAGGCATGGCCGGTGATCCAGCCGATGTCAGCGGTACACCAGAACACGTCTGTGGGTTTCAGGTCAAACGTCCAGTCCATGGTCAGCTTGGCCCACAGCAGGAAACCGCCAGTGGAATGCTGCACGCCCTTGGGCTTGCCGGTGGAGCCGGAGGTAAAGAGGATGAACAGCGGATGCTCGGCACCCACGGCGACCGGCGCGCACACGGTGCTCTGGCCTTCCAGGGCATCGGTAAATGTGATGTCACGTCCGGCCACCATATTGCAGGCTGTAGCAGTGCGTTGGTACACGAACACGGTCTTGATCGACTCGCAACCGCCCAAAGCCAGGCCTTCGTCCACGATGGCTTTCAGAGGCAATTCTTTGCCGCCGCGCATCTGGTAATTGCAGGTAACCACCGCCACCGCGCCCGCATCAATAATGCGTTCTTGCAGCGCCTTGGCCGAGAAACCACCAAATACCACGCTGTGGGTAGCGCCAATACGGGCACAAGCCTGCATGGCGATCACGCCTTCCAACGTCATGGGCATGTAAATCAGAACGCGGTCGCCCTTTTGGATACCGTGTGCCGAGAGTGCGTTGGCAAACTGGCTGACCTTGGCGAGCAGTTCTTTGTAGCTGGTCTTGGTCACAGTGCCGTCGTCAGCTTCAAAAATGACCGCGGTCTTGTTCTCGACCGGTGTGCCCATGTGCTTGTCCAGACAGTTGGCCGAAGCATTCAGTTCACCATCGTCAAACCATTTGTAAAACGGCGCGTTGGACTCGTCCAGTGTCTTGGTAAAGGGCTTGCTCCACATGACATTCTCACGTGCCAGCCGGGCCCAGAAACCCTCAAAATCTTTTTCAGCTTCAGCGCACAGTGCGTTGTAGCCATCCATACCGGAAATGCGGGCCGCTTTAACCGTCGCCTCACTCGGCGGAAAAACGCGGTTCTCAACCAATACGGACTCAATAGCAGACGATGGTGCACTCATTAATATGTCTCCTCTAGTTAACAAAAGTTGTGCGCGACTGTCGGTGTTCGCACTTACATGCCACTGACTGGCTCCGAATTTCGAATGTAGCAGAGCTGGAGCAACCCTTTAACGCCCCACCTACAATCGTTCATTCCGTACCAACTCCAGACCTCCAATGTCCGAAATTACTCCAGAAAAAACACGTCGAATGCGCCCAATCCCGGCTTTCATTTTTGCCAGTCGCTGGCTGCAGCTGCCGCTTTACCTGGGTCTGATCGCGGCGCAATGTGTTTACGTGTTCCATTTCTGGATTGAACTGGTGCACCTGCTGGAAGCCGCCTTTGGCAACCAGACAGCGTTGCAGGCCTTGATTACCAGCATTGGCTACAAGGAAACATTTGCCACCACAGCGCTCAACGAGACCATCATCATGTTGGTGGTTCTGGCGCTGATTGACGTGGTCATGATCTCGAACCTGCTGATCATGGTGATTGTGGGGGGCTATGAGACCTTTGTCAGCCGCATGGACCTGGAAGGCCACCCCGACCAACCCGAGTGGCTCAGCCATGTGAATGCCTCGGTGCTCAAGGTCAAACTGGCCACGGCCATCATCGGTATCAGTTCCATCCACCTGCTCAAGACATTCATCAACGCGGCCAACTACGACGAAAAAGTGCTGATCGCCCAAACCGCGATTCACATCACATTTTTGCTGTCCGCCATGGCCATTGCGTACACCGACCGTTTGATGTTGCGTACTCAAAACGAAGCGCACTGATTGCGGTTCCCTGCCAGTTATGGTGTCGCAGACGCCTTTTTGTGAGTCAATGAATCCATGTCCAGATTGTTATCTTCCTCGTTACTAGCCATTGCCGCCGCTTTTGCCCTTACGGCCTGCAACGAAGAACCCAAAGACACGCACCCCGACCAGTTGGTCAGCAAACGCAGGGCCATATTCAAGCAATTCACGCGCACCCTGGAGCCAATGGGCCTTGTGGCGCGGGATCGTAAAGAATACAACCCGCGTGAGTTCAACATCAGCGCCCTGGAGTTGGAAAAACTCTCCAAGCAGCCCTGGGCTTACTTCACCCCGGATGGCAATTACCCGCCAACCCACGCCAAAGCGGAGGTGTGGCAAAAGCCGGCTGAATTCAAAGCGGCCCAGGATCAATACCAGGGCACGGTCAGCCAGCTCGTCAAGGCCGCCGAGAGCGGCGATTTGGAGCGCATCCGGCCCGCGGTCAATGAAGTGCAAAAGAGTTGCAAGACCTGCCACAACCAATTCCGCAACGATACCGGCTCCTGATTTTCAACTCCGGCACGGCCCTGCCGCATCGTCTTTGACGGTGTGAGCCTGGTTAAACTTATCGCCATTACCGCCAACCAGTCAATCCCCTGAACACCTGAGGTTTCGCATCACCATGACCACTATTCGCCAAGCTGACCTGATTGAGTCCGTTGCCGCTGCCCTGCAGTACATCAGCTATTACCACCCAGCCGATTACATCGCTCACCTGGCCCGTGCCTACGAGCGCGAACAAAGCGCTGCAGCGAAAGACGCGATCGCGCAAATCCTGACCAACAGCAAGATGAGCGCCACCGGCCACCGGCCGATTTGTCAGGACACCGGCATCGTCAACGTGTTCCTCAAGGTGGGTATGGACGTGCGTTGGGAAGGCTTCACCGGCAGCCTGGACGACGCCATCAACGAAGGCGTGCGCCGCGCCTACAACCACCCCGACAACACCTTGCGCGCCAGCATCGTGGCCGATCCGCAGTTTGAACGCAAGAACACCAAAGACAACACCCCCGCGGTGATCTTCGCGGAAATCGTGCCCGGCAACACGCTGGAAGTCACTGTGGCAGCCAAAGGCGGCGGCTCGGAGAACAAAAGCAAGATGGTCATGCTCAACCCCGGCGACTCGGTGGTCGACTGGGTGCTGAAAACCGTGCCAACCATGGGCGCCGGCTGGTGCCCACCCGGCATGCTGGGCATCGGCATCGGCGGCACGGCTGAAAAAGCGGTGCTGATGGCCAAGCAAAGCCTGATGGACGACCTGGACATGTACGAGTTGCAGGCCAAATCATCGTCAGGCCAAGCCTTGAGCAAGACCGAAGAACTCCGCCTCGAATTGTTTGAAAAAGTCAACGCCCTTGGCATTGGCGCGCAAGGTTTGGGCGGCCTCACCACCGTACTGGACATCAAGATCAAGATGTACCCGACGCACGCCGCCAGCAAACCAGTGGCCATGATTCCCAATTGCGCCGCCACCCGCCACGCCCACTTTGTGATGGATGGCAGCGGCCCGGTTTACCTGGACCCACCGTCGCTCGACTTATGGCCAGATGTCCAGTGGACGCCCGACTATGTCAAGAGCAAAAAGGTCGATCTCAACACCCTTTCACGCGAAGAAGTCGCCAGCTGGAAGCCCGGCGACACCCTGCTGCTGAACGGCAAAATGCTGACCGGGCGCGATGCCGCGCACAAGCGCATCAAGGACATGCTGGCCAAGGGCGAAAAATTGCCAGTGGACTTTACCAACCGCGTGATTTATTACGTCGGCCCGGTGGATCCGATCAAAGGCGAAGCCGTCGGCCCCGCCGGCCCGACCACCGCGACCCGCATGGACGATTTCACCGAGATGATGCTGAGCGAGACCGGCCTGATTTCCATGATCGGCAAGGCCGAGCGCGGCCCGGTCGCCATCGAAGCCATCAAGAAGCACAAGAGTGCCTATTTGATGGCGGTGGGCGGCGCCGCCTATCTGGTGAGCAAGGCCATCAAGCACGCCAAAGTCGTGGGCTTTGCCGACCTCGGCATGGAAGCCATTTACGAATTTGACGTGATCGACATGCCGGTCACCGTCGCGGTGGATTCCGGCGGCACCAGCGCCCACATCACCGGCCCGGCCGAGTGGCAAAAACGAATCGCCACCGGCGAGTTCAGGGGCATCGCAGTCGCCGGTAATTAACAGCAACCGCAGCAAAAATTGGGCTCTGATCCCCGTTTAGTCAAACACCCCATCGGGGTGTTTGACAGCGGCATCGGCGGCTTGAGCGTGCTGCGGGCGTTGCGCGCCGAACTCCCGTTTGAAGACTTTGTGTACGTGGCGGACAGCGGCCACGCGCCCTACGGCGAACGGGATGACGCCCATGTGATTGAACGCTCCCGCGTGATCACCCGCCATTTGCTGATGCAGCATCACATCAAGGCGCTGGTCATTGCCTGCAATACCGCCACGGCGGCGGCCATTCATTTACTGCGCGCAGAGCACCCCGCGCTGCCCATCATCGGGGTGGAACCGGCCCTCAAACCGGCGGTGGCGCATAGCCAGACCCGGCGCATTGGCGTCATGACCACCCGCGGCACCCTGGGCAGCGCCAAGTTTCGCACCCTCGTTGAATCGCTGGCGGGCCAAGCGAACTTCGTTTGCCAACCCTGCGACGGACTGGCCGATGCCATCGAGCACGAAGATACTACAAAAATAATAGCGTTCTGCGCATACTACACGGGGGCCATGGGTCAATTTGGCACTAAAGATGGGCAAATTGACACGCTAGTGCTGGGCTGCACGCACTACCCGTTTGCCAGTGAGCACCTGACCAAACTGGTCGGGCCCGACGTGCAGCTGATTGACAACGGCGAACCGGTGGCGCGCCAGACCCGCCGTCGGCTGCAAACCCTGGCGCCAACGGGCACCCCAGGACAATGCGTGCTGCTCACCACTGGTGAACGCGACGCCGTCCAACGGGCTGCCCAACGCTGGCTGGCCCTGGATTGCCCGGTTGAATTGTTGTTGGTCTGAGATTCAGACTCGGTGCGAAATGGCGCACCCACAAGGGATAATCGCAGCCCATGAACCCACTGCTTTCCCATCTGCAACCCTATCCGTTTGAGCGGCTGCGCCAGCTGTTCGCCAACGTCACCCCCAACCCAGCGCTGCGGCCGATCAGCCTCGGCATGGGCGAGCCCAAACACCCCACGCCCAAGTTCATCCAGCAGGCGATGGTGGATTCGATTGTCAGCACGCCCAGTGGTCTGGCTGCTTACCCGGCAACGGCCGGCGAACCCCAACTGCGCAACGCCTTTGTGCACTGGCTAAAGCAGCGCTACGGTCTGGACGTGAACCCGGCCACCCAGGTGCTGCCGGTGAACGGCTCGCGCGAAGCCCTGTTTGCCCTGACCCAAACCATCGTCAACCCCAGGCCAACCGGGAGCAACGCCGAACAGGCGCCGGTGGTGGTCTGCCCCAACCCGTTTTACCAAATCTACGAAGGCGCTGCGCTGCTGGCCGGCGCCCAGCCTTACTTTGTGCCAAGCGACCCGGCGCGCAATTTTGCGCAAGACTGGGACAGCGTGCCCGAAGCCGTCTGGGCGCGCACCCAGCTGCTGATCGTCTGCTCGCCGGGCAACCCGACCGGCGCGGTGATGCCGCTCTCCGAGTGGAAAAAACTCTTTGCTTTGAGCGACCGCTACGGCTTCGTCATCGCCTCGGACGAGTGCTACAGCGAAATTTACTTCCGGGACGAGGCGCCGCTGGGCGGTATGGAAGCCGCCGTCAAATTAGGCCGCGCCGATTTCAAAAACCTGATCTCGTTCACCAGCCTGTCCAAACGCAGCAATGTGCCCGGTATGCGCAGCGGTTTTGTGGCCGGTGATGCTGCCCTTATTCAGCCCTTTTTGCTCTACCGAACCTACCACGGCAGCGCCATGAGCCCGGTGGTGCAGGCGGCCAGCATTGCCGCCTGGCGCGATGAGCAGCACGTCATCGAGAACCGGGCACTGTACCGCAGCAAGTTCGCCCAGGTCACGCCGCTGCTGGCCGAGGTGCTGGACGTGGCGCTGCCGGATGCCGGCTTTTATTTGTGGGCCAAAGTAAAGGGCAATGACGTCGACTTCACGCGCGATTTGTTCACTCTTTACAATGTGACGGTTTTGCCCGGATCCTATCTGGCCCGTGACAGTCACGGCGCGAATCCCGGTGAAGGACGTATCCGCATGGCGCTGGTGGCCGAAACCGCCGAATGTGTGGAAGCCGCCCAGCGGATTGCCCAATTTGTCAAATCCAGAGCCTGAACTTGAGCTCCCTTTAAAAGAAACCATCTCATGACCCAACAACTCCAAAACATCCTTGACGCCGCCTGGGAAGACCGCGCCAACATCTCCGTCAAATCAGCCAGCAAAGAAGTCAGCGACGCCGTCGAACACGTCCTCGCCCAACTCGACTCCGGCGCCCTGCGCGTGGCCACCCGCCAAGCCGTGGGCCAGTGGACCGTGCACCAGTGGATCAAAAAAGCGGTGCTCTTGAGCTTCCGCCTGTCAGACAACGCCATCATGCAAGCCGGTGACCTCGGCTTTTACGACAAGGTGCCGACCAAATTTTCCGGTCTGGACGCCGCCGCCATGAGCGCTACCGGCGTGCGCGTGGTGCCACCCGCTGTGGCGCGCCGCGGCAGCTACCTGGCCAAAGGCGTGATTTTGATGCCTTCCTTCGTCAACATTGGCGCCTACGTGGACGAAGGCACCATGATTGACACCTGGGCCGCCGTCGGCTCCTGCGCGCAGATTGGCAAGCATGTGCATTTATCCGGCGGCGTCGGCATCGGCGGCGTGCTCGAACCGATGCAGGCCAACCCCACCATCATCGAAGACAACTGCTTTATCGGCGCCCGTTCGGAAATTGTGGAGGGCGTGATCGTCGAAGAAAACTCGGTCATTTCCATGGGCGTTTACATCGGCCAAAGCACCCCCATTTATGACCGCGCCACCGACACGGTCAGCTACGGCCGCATTCCGAGTGGCTCGGTCGTCATCAGCGGCAACCTGCCCAAAGACGGTGGCAAATACAGCCTGTACGCCGCCATCATCGTCAAGCGGGTGGATGCGCAAACCCGCGCCAAAACCAGCCTGAACGACCTGTTGCGCGACTGATCCTTTTCCCGATTAACGATAACGGAAAGAGGGGCTGAACCATGGCAACCAACAGCACATCCGGCACGATGGAGCGCATTCTTCGCTTGATGAGCGAAAAGCATGCCTCGGACGTCTATTTGTCAGCCCATTCTCCTGCCCTGATCCGGATCAACGGGGAATGCGTTCCCATCAACAGCCAGGTCCTGCCGCCCGATGCGCCGCTCAATTTGCTGAGTGAGATCTTGCCGCCGGAACGCATTGAAGAACTCCAAGAATTGAATGAGCTGAACATGGGCTGGCCTCTGCCCGGCGTCGGCCGGTTCCGGATCAGCGCCATGCGTCAGCGCGGCTCGATTGCCGCGGTGATCCGCTTCATCTCAATGGACATTCCGGCGTTGGCCACCCTCTCCGTGCCCATGATTTTGGGTGATCTGGTGATGGAAAAACGCGGCCTGATCCTGATGGTCGGCGCCACGGGTGCGGGCAAAAGCACGACGATGGCCTCCATCGTGGATCACCGCAACCAGAACGCCACCGGCCACATCCTCACCATTGAGGATCCGATTGAGTTCCTGTTCAAGAACAAACGTTCGGTGGTCAACCAGCGTGAGGTCGGCTCGGACACCCAGTCGACCCAGCTGGCACTCAAGAATGCATTGCGCCAAGCCCCGGACGTGATCCTGATTGGTGAAATCCGCGACCGCGAAACCATGTCGGCGGCCATTGCCTATGCCCAGACCGGTCATTTGTGCCTGGCCACCCTGCATGCCAACAACAGCTACCAGGCGCTCAACCGTATCCTGAGCTTTTACCCGGTCGAGGTTCGCCAGACCATGCTGGGCGACCTGGCCGCCGCCACCAAAGCCATTGTGTCGCAGCGACTGCTGCGCACGGTCGCCGGCGGCCGCATCCCCGCCGTGGAGATCATGCTCAACACCAGCCTGGTGGCGGAGATGATTGAAAAAGGCGATTTCTCGGGCGTGAAAGAAGCCATGGAAAAATCCATCGCCGAAGGCGGCCAGACCTTCGAGCATGACATCGCCCGCCTGGTGATGGAAGGCATTGTGGAGCGCAAAGAGGGCTTGCTCAATGCCGACTCGCCCACCAATTTGATGTGGCGCCTGCAAAACGACTTTACCGCCCGCGCCAAACCCCAGGAACCACTGGAAGACCCGGACGACGAGCCCTCGTTCACCGAAATCACGCTCGACGTGACACACTGATTCCGAACCGCTCATGTCACGCACGCTCTACCTGACCGAACAACTGATTTCCCGCGCCTCACTCACGCCCGATGACGCCGGCTGCCAGGACATCATCGCCGCCCGACTGGCCCCGCTGGGCTTTGTCTGCGAAACCATCGTCAGCGGCCCGGATCACTTCCGCGTCACCAATTTATGGGCTAAACGGGCTGCAGCCCCCGCTGTACCTTCGGGAGTAGCTACTGAATTAATAGTATTCGCCGGCCACACCGATGTCGTGCCGACCGGCCCGCTGGACCAGTGGCACAGCGACCCGTTCACGCCGACACACCGTGACGGCAAGTTGTATGGCCGGGGGACCAGCGACATGAAGACTTCGCTGGCGGCTTTTGTCGTCGCGGTTGAAGAATTTGTGGCGGCGCAACCTGACACTCACCTGTCGATTGCTCTTTTACTCACCAGCGACGAAGAAGGCCCCGCCACCGATGGCACGGTCATCGTGTGCGAGGCCCTGCAAGCGCGGGGCGAAAAGCTCGATTACTGCATCGTCGGCGAGCCCACCTCGCTGGAACGCACCGGCGACATGATCAAGAACGGTCGCCGCGGCACCATGAGCGGCAAGCTCACCGTCAAAGGCGTGCAGGGCCATATTGCCTACCCCCATCTGGCCAAAAACCCGATTCATCTGGTGGCCCCCGCCTTGGCGGAGTTGGTCGGCATCGAATGGGACCGGGGCAACGATTTTTTCCCACCCACCTCCTGGCAGGTCAGCAACATCCACGGCGGCACCGGCGCCAGCAATGTCATTCCCGGCGCGGTGGTGATTGATTTCAATTTCCGCTTTTGCACCGAATCCACGCCCGAGGCGCTGCAAACACGGCTGCAGGCGGTGCTGCAACGGCACGGTCTGGACTTTGACTTGACGTGGACGGTGGGCGGCTTGCCCTTTCTGACCACGCCGGGCACGCTGGTGGATGCCGTATGTGCCGCCATCAAGGCCGAGACCGACATCGACACCGTGTTGTCCACCACCGGCGGCACCAGTGACGGCCGTTTCATTGCCAAAATCTGCCCGCAGGTGATCGAGGTCGGCCCTCCCAACGCCACCATCCACAAAATCGACGAACACCTGCACGTGGCAGACATCGAACCCCTTAAAAACATTTACCGGCGTGTGCTGGAAAATCTGAGCACACGGCTAACAACATGACTATTCTGGAAGTGATCAAATCGGGCGCCCAACAGCTGCTGGACGCCAAGGTGGCCTTTGGCCACGGCACCACCAACGCCTTTGACGAGGCGGCGTGGCTGGTTTTGTGGCAACTCGGCTTGCCACTCGATACCCCGCTGGACGGCCCGGACTCCATAGGAAATCAGCCTGTAGCCCCCGAACAACAAGCGCAGGTAGCTACTCTTTTAATAGCACGGATCGAATCCCGCAAACCCGCCGCCTACCTGACCCACGAAGCCTGGTTGCAGGGCGTCCCCTTTTACGTGGATGAACGGGTCATCGTGCCGCGTTCCCTAATTGCCGAATTGCTGGTTGACGGCGGCATTGACTATTGGCTCACCGAATCGACCCGGCGGGTGCTCGACCTGTGTACCGGCAATGGCAGTCTGGCCGTGCTCGCCGCCATGACCTACCCGGAAGTGACGGTCGATGCCTCCGACATCTCGGTCGATGCGCTGGCGGTCGCCCGCATCAACGTCGACAAACACGGCCTGCAAGAGCGCATTACGCTGCTGACCTCCGATGGGCTGGCCAGCGTGCACGGTCCGTACGACCTGATTTTGTGCAACCCGCCTTACGTCAATGCGCAAAGCATGGCCGCCCTGCCCCCTGAATACCACGCCGAGCCCGCGCTGGCGCTGGACGGCAACGCGCTGGGCGGCAGCGACGGCATGGACTTTATCCGCCGGTTCCTGCAGGAGGCGCCGGCACAAATGGCGCCTGGCGCCGTGCTGGTGCTGGAAATTGGCAACGAACAAGAACACTTTGAAGCCGCCTTTCCCGGGCTTCAAGCCATCTGGCTGGAAACCAGTGCTGGCGAAGAACAAGTGCTGCTGCTGACCCGCGAAGCGCTGTTAGCCTAAAATCAGGGTATTCCCAGGGCGTTCATTGCGGGCCTGACCCGCAATCCATCCAAGTCTGCGCCCAATGATGGCGGGCCGATCAGATCCGGCAGGTCATTTCAAAATCTCACTCCAACTGAATAAATTTCGTGATTACTCTTAAAAACGTCATACTGCGCCGCGGTGCCAAGCTGCTGCTCGACAGTGCCACCGTCACCATCAACCCCGGCGAAAAAGTGGGTCTGGTGGGCCGCAACGGGGCCGGCAAGTCCTCGCTGTTTGCCCTGCTCAATGGCTCGCTGCACGAAGACGGGGGCGAATATTTCATCCCCAGCCAATGGCGCATGGGCCAGGTGGCCCAGGACATGCCCGAGACCGAGCAAAGCGCCACCGACTTCGTGGTCGACGGCGACACCGATCTGCTGGCCGCCCAAAACGAAGTCACGGCCGCGGAAGCCACCGACGACTACGACCGCATGGCGCACGCCTACATGGCGCTGCAGGATGCCGGTGCGCACGACGCGCCCGCCCGCGCCCAGGCGCTGATCCTCGGTCTGGGTTTCAAGACCACAGAATTGACCAACCCGGTGAACAGCTTCTCCGGCGGCTGGCGCATGCGCCTGCAACTGGCCCGGGCGCTGATGTGCCCGTCCGACCTGCTGCTGCTCGACGAACCCACCAATCACCTGGATTTGGACGCACTGGTCTGGCTGGAAGCCTGGCTCAAAAAGTATGAAGGCACCATGGTCGTCATCAGCCATGACCGCGAGTTTCTGGATGCCGTGACCAACGTCACCCTGCACATCGATGCCGGCAAGCTGGTGCGTTACGGCGGCAACTACAGCAAGTTTGAAGACATGCGCGCCGAGCAGATGACGCTGCAACAAAACGCCTTTTCCAAGCAGCAAGACAAGATTGCTCACTTGCAAAAGTTCATCGCCCGCTTCAAGGCCAAGGCCAGCAAGGCCAAGCAGGCGCAAAGCCGGGTCAAGGCGCTGGACCGCATGGAAAAAATCGCACCGCTGCTGGCGGATGCCGATTTCACCTTCGAGTTCAAGGAACCGGCCAACCTGCCCAACCCGATGCTGTCGATGACCGGCGTGAGTTTTGGTTATCCGGCCCCTGAAGGTTCACCGGAAGGCACACCGCCCACGGTGATCGTGAACAACGTCAGCCGCTCGGTGCTGGCCGGTCAGCGCATTGGTATTCTGGGTGCCAATGGCCAGGGTAAATCAACGCTGGTGAAAACCGTGGCCCGTGATTTGCAAGCCATCGGCGGTGAGTTGACCGAAGGCAAAGGTCTCAATATTGGCTACTTTGCCCAGCAGGAGCTGGACGTGCTGCGCCCGGCCGACACCCCGCTGGAACACATGATTCGGCTGGTCAAAGAAGTGACGGCAGCCGGCAAGATTGCCGGTCAGGCCACGCGTGAGCAAGACCTGCGCAGTTTCCTCGGCACCTTCAACTTCGGCGGCGACATGGTCAAGCAGGCCGTGGGCAGCATGAGCGGTGGCGAGAAAGCCCGTCTGGTGCTGTGCATGATCGTCTGGCAACGCCCCAACCTGTTGCTGCTGGATGAGCCAACCAATCACCTGGACTTGGCCACGCGTGAAGCGCTCGCCATGGCGCTCAACGAGTTTGAAGGCACCGTCATGCTGGTCAGCCATGACCGTGCTTTGCTGCGCGCGGTTTGCGACGAGTTCTGGATGGTGTCGCGCGGCGGTGTGGCGCCGTTTGACGGCGATCTGGACGACTACCAGCGCTACCTGCTGGACGAAGCCAAGCGCCAGCGCGAGGCCATTAAAGAGGCCAGCAGCGCTGCCGCCAAGGCCGAGCGCAAAGCATTGGCCGCAGCGCCTGCACCGGTCAAGGCCAAACCGGCCCCGACCGGTTCGCTCAAGCGTCAACTGGAAGATATCGAGGCGCGTATGGCCGTGCTCAACGGCGAAGGTGCTTCACTGGAAGGCCATTTGAGCAAGGCCAATCACCCGACCGAAATTGCCGAATTTGGCAAAGGCCTGAAAACCGTTAACGACGAACTGCAAAGCCTGGAAGAACAATGGCTGACGGTGTCCGGCAAGCTGGAAGCCGCGTCGACCTAACCGGTCCGAATTTCAGATCAAAAAAAAACCCGCTTGCGCGGGTTTTTTTGAGCCTGTAAAAGCAATCAGCCCATGTGCAGGCCACCGTTCACCGAGAACTCGGCGCCCGTGGCGTAACCACCTTCGTCAGATGCCAGCCACGCAATGATGGAGGCAATTTCGCCGGGCTCACCCAAACGCTTGACCGGCACCGTCGCAATGATCTTGTCGAGCACTTCCTGACGGATGGCTTTGACCATGTCCGTGCCAATGTAGCCCGGGCTGACCGTGTTGACCGTCACGCCCTTGGTCGCCATTTCCTGCGCCAACGCCATCGAAAAACCGTGCATACCGGCCTTAGCAGCCGAGTAGTTGGTCTGACCAGCCTGGCCCTTGACGCCGTTCACGGAAGAAATGTTGATGATGCGGCCCCAGCCTTTTTCCACCATGTCACCGACCACCTGCTTGGTGACGTTGAACATGCTGTTCAGGTTGGTTTCGATCACGGCATCCCAGTCTTCACGGGTCATCTTCAGGAACATGCGGTCCTTGGTGATGCCGGCGTTGTTCACCAACACGTCGATCGTGCCGTGCTCGGCCTTGGTCTTGGAGAAAGCTTCCACCGTGGATTCCCAGTTACCAACATTACCGGCCGACGCATAAAACGTGAAACCCAATGCAGCCTGCTCCGCAATCCATTTGGCATGGTCACGCGTTGGGCCGCAGCCTGCGATGACCTTGAAACCTTCTTTGCTCAGGCGCTGGCAAATGGCGGTCCCGATGCCACCCATACCACCCGTGACGTAGGCTACTTTTTGACTCATTTTTTGTTTCCTCTTTGTTAAATTATTCGTATCAGATTGTGTGCGAAAAATCAGCGCTCGATAGTTAGGGCAACCCCCATACCGCCGCCGATACACAGGCTGGCAAGGCCCTTTTTGGCATCGCGCCGCTGCATTTCGTGCAACAACGTAACAAGTATGCGACAACCAGACGCACCCACGGGATGACCAATCGCAATGGCGCCACCGTTAACGTTGATTTTGGAAGTATCCCAGCCCATTTGTTGATTAACTGCACAAGCTTGTGCTGCAAAAGCCTCATTAATTTCCATCAAATCCAGGTCAGCCGCATTCCAGCCGGCACGTGCCAAGGCTTTTTGCGAGGCCGAGACCGGACCCATGCCCATCAGCGCCGGGTCCAGGCCACTGGTGGCAAAGCTGGCAATACGACCCATGGGTGTCAGACCCAGGGCGGCCGCTTTTTTGGCCGTCATCACCATCACGGCGGCGGCGCCGTCGTTGATACCGGAGGCATTGCCAGCCGTGACGCTACCGGCTTTGTCAAACGCCGGGCGCAGACCGGCCAACACGTCGGCGCTGGTTTTACGGTTGATGTATTCGTCAGCAGAAAAAACGAGCGGATCGCCCTTTTTCTGAGCGGTCAGGAACGGCACAATTTCATCCTTGAACTTGCCGGCATCCTGGGCGGCAGCTGCTTTTTGCTGACTGGCCAGGGCCAGTGCATCTTGCATGTCGCGCGTGATGCCGTATTGCTTGGCCACGTTCTCGGCAGTAATGCCCATGTGGTATTGGTTGTAGACGTCCCACAGGCCGTCCACGATCATGGAGTCGATCATCTTCCAGTCGCCCATACGCTGGCCATCACGCGAACCCATCAAAACGTGGGGGGCAGCGCTCATGGTTTCTTGCCCGCCGGCAATCACGATTTCGCTGTCGCCGTACGCAATCGATTGCGCAGCCAGCATCACCGCTTTGAGGCCGGAGCCGCAGACAGCGTTGATGGTCAGGGCGGGCGTTTCCTTGGCCAGGCCGCTCTTGATCAGTGATTGGCGGGCCGGATTTTGGCCAGAGCCTGCCGCCAGCACCTGACCCAGAATAACTTCGCCGATCTGGTCAACACCCAGACCGGTGCGGGCCAGCAATTCCTTGATCACCGCAGCACCAAGTTCGGGCGCAGGTGTTTTGGCGAGGGTTCCGCCGAATTTGCCGACGGCGGTGCGAGCAGCTGAAACAATAACGATGTCTTCCATTTTTTCTCTCCTTGGTAATAACAAAAATTGCGAGACAGACCTAAGGCTGCAAAGCAGGCCTGTTCTGCCTCTCACTCATTAACAAAAATTAAGCTTTTGCCTTGACGTAGCGGCCGGGGGCGGCTTCGATGGCTTTGTATTTACCCTTGCCGTAGCTCTTGGGCGCGGGAATCTGCTTGCCAGCTTGCGCGGCAAGCCAGCTGGACCAGTCGGTCCACCAGCTACCGGTGTGCTCGGTTGCATCCGCCAGCCATTCGGCGTGGGTTTTCGGAAACTTGCTGTCTTCACGCAGCCAGTGGCTGCGTTTGTTCTTGGCCGGTGGGTTGATAACACCGGCAATGTGGCCGGAAGCGCCCATCACGAAGCGTTTTTTACCGGGCAAGAACTGGGTCGAGGCGTAAGCGCCGCCAATCGGGACGATGTGGTCTTCACGCGAGCCATAGATATAGACCGGGATGTCAACGTTGCGCAAATCGACTTTTTCGCCACAGACGACGGCGGCACCGGGCTTGACCAGCTTGTTTTCCAGGTAGGTGTTGCGCAGATACCAGGCGTAAAAAGGGCCGGCCAGATTGGTGGAATCGCTATTCCAGTACAACAGGTCAAACGGGGGCGGTGTTTCGCCCTTGAGGTAGTTGCCCACCACATAGTTCCAGACCAGGTCATTGGGCCGCAAGAAACTGAAGGTGGAAGAAAGGTCTTGCCCCTTCATCAAACCGCCCTTGCCCATTTCTTTTTCCCGGTACTTCACAAAGCCTTCATCAATGAAGACATCCAGAATACCGGTGTCACTGAAGTCAAGCATCGAGGTGAGCAAGGTGGCGCTGGCCACCGGCTTTTCGCCACGCGCCGCCAGCACCGCCAAAGCCGTACCCAAGATGGTGCCGCCGACACAGAAGCCCAAGGCATTAATGCTCTTGGCCCCCGTGATTTCTTGCGTGACAGCTATTGCTTTGATAGCGGCATCTTCAACGTAGTCGTCCCAGGTTTTTTGCGCCAATGAAGCGTCCGGATTGCGCCAACTCACCACAAAGGTACGGTTGCCTTGCGCTACGGCGTAACGAATCAGCGAGTTTTCTGGCTGCAGGTCCAGGATATAAAACTTGTTGATGTTCGGCGGAATGAGTAGAAAAGGTTTCTCAAACACCGTGGCCGTCAGTGGCTTGTATTCGATCAACTGGAACAACTCGTTCTCGAACACCACGGCGCCTTCGGTGGTGGCGACGTTTTTGCCGACTTCAAACACGCTTTCGTCGGTCATGGAAACATGGCCCTGGCGCATGTCGTGGAGCAGGTTTTGCAGGCCTTTGGCAATGCTTTCGCCTTTGGTGTCGATCGCCTTCTTTTGCGCCTCGGCGTTGAACGCCATGAAGTTGCTTGGCGCGCTCGCCGCTGTTAATTGCTCCACCGCGAAACGAATACGGGCCCGGGTTTTTTCATCCGTTTCCACGGCATCGGCCATGCCCATCATGGTGCGGGCGTTGAGCAGGTAGGCGGCGGCCGAAAAAGCGGAAACCGGATTGGCGCCCCATGCCTCAGCGGCAAAACGTTTGTCGGTGGGCTGTGGTGTGTCCGGCACGTCCTTCGTCCAGAGCCCGGCGGCGTCCTTGAGGTATTGCTGCTGCAACTCCTGCAAGCGCTCTTGAGAAAAGTGGATCGCGGGCGGCGGGGCGGCGGGGGTGGCCCCATCGATATTCGCTTTGCCCAGATCCATATTCTGGAATGACTGAAAGGCTTTGCTCCAGCCCTCACTCAAAGATTGTTGAAATTGCTGGGCCGACTGCGCCCAAAATTCGGGAGAATCCTGTGTCATGTTGTGTCCTCAAAATATCTACTTATCGGTATAAGCCGTAGTATCTAGGCCTACCCCTTCCAAAAACTGACATTTTTACAAACGTCAACTAACTTAGTTATCCATGTACATCGTGCCCATTGCCTGGTTATATGTTGCCCTCATGATGGCCGTCGCCGAAGCCACTAACTCAAATGGCACAGTGCTGGGTGCGGTTATTACCTTTTTACTTTATGGTTTGGGCCCCGTGGCCTTGGTGGTTTACCTGATGGGCTCGCCGGCCCGACGCCGCGCGATCAAGGCCAAAGAAGCAGCGGAGATGGCGGCGGCTCATTCAGTCGCGCCAGATGCAGGCGGCCATGCGGCCGCTGACGTGATCGCGCCGGTAGGAAAAGAACCGTGACGGCTGACTGACCGTGCACCAGGCGCGACTGCCATCGTTGCCGTAAATTTGGGTCACCCCGAGGGCGGCTAAGCGCAAACGTGCCAGGCCCGGCAGGTCTGCCAGCCATTTGCCGCTGGCTTGGGACGTAAACAGGGTCAAGGCGGCCGGGTCATGCGCCACAAATGCATCGCGCACATCGTCGCCAATCTCAAACGATTCCGGGCCAATGCAGGGCCCTAGCCATGCTATTATTTTTGAAGCATCCTGCGTAGGACCGACGGGGGCTAGAGCACTAAAACACTCAACAACATTCTCAAGAATGCCCTGACCACCCGGCCCCACCAAGCCACGCCAGCCAGCATGCGCCGCCGCCACCCAGCTTCCCTGCTCGTTGGTGAGCAGGACAGGCAGGCAATCGGCCACCATGATGGTGCAGGCCACGCGAGGCTGATCGGTGATGCAGCCATCCGCCTGCGTGCCCTGCGCGGTGCTGCCAGAAAGCCGCACCACCTGGGTGTCATGCACCTGCGTTAGAAACACGGGTTGTACCCCTCCTATCTCCTGCTGGAGAATGGCGCGATTGGCCGCCACAGCCTCCGGGCTATCACCCACATGGTCGCCCAGGTTGAGCGAGTCGTAAGGCGTCACCGAGGTGCCGCCGGCACGCGTGGTGCACACCGCATGCACATGCGCTGGCGCCGGCCATTGAGGAACAAGCCAGTCGGGGTTCACTGTCTCGCCTCGTTTTGCTTCATGAGCTGGACCATTCACTGACTGCGCCCGCTGTCCAGTGCGATGCGCAGCTGCAACGAAGCCGAAGAATGAAAGTAGTTATGAACTTCATGCACGAAGAAGGCATCAACAAATGCTATTTAAACGGTTATTGCGAGCTTCCAGTGGCGGTCATGCCGGAGCTGATCCGCCATGAGCGCCACTATTTTTAATAACCCGCCGGGCGCACATGCACCTTGTCATACGCCACCAGCAGCTTGTGATGCATTTCGCAGCCGTTCAGCATCAACCCAGGCGCGGTAAGACCCATGAAGCGATCGGTTTGCATGATGAGAGCCCGAGCCTGCGTCACAGCGCCCGCGCCGTAAAGCTGGCGCAAGGAGTCGAGATAGGGGCCAGTGCCGCCCATGTCGGCCAGGTTGATCAGGCTTTCAATACACGCGTACACCGCACGCCGCTGGGGGTTGAGCTGATCAAAGTGCTTGACCCAGTCGCAGCCCTCCAGCGTGGCGGCTTCATCACCCACGGCCAGCGCCAGCAAGGTTTTGAGTTCGCCCACGCGCAGATCGCTCCAGAACGAACCGGCATCGGCTGCCAGGCCAATGACCGCCGCCACGGGGCGTTGGTCGGCCAGGCCGGATTCATTCAGCGCACCCAGAAGCTCGGAGCATTCTTCATCGTCCAGATCGGGCAAATTCAGGATGGCTTCGCGCAGGTCATTGCCCACGCTGTTGTTCTCAAACTCAAGGTCGTCGACCGGGTAAATCTCGGACATGCCGGGGACCAGAACGCGGCAGGCATAGACGCCGAGATGAGTGAAGTCGGCAATGTAGATTTCGCGTCCTTCGCGGTGAATGCGATCGACGGCCCAGGCATAGTCTTCGGCGGTGCTGGTGCTGAAGTTCCAGTCGCAAAACTCGTAATCGGGCGTGTTGCCCAGGAATTTCCAATGGATAACACCACTCGAATCAACGAAATGGATTTCGATATTGGGCGAGCTGGCCACTTCTTCCAGATCAAATCCGGGCACCGGAAAACCGGCCAGTGAGTCCAGCGCACGGCCCTGCAACAGTTCGGTCAAAGCCCGCTCCAGCGCAATCTCAAAGCGTGGATGTGCGCCAAAACTGGCAAAGCAACCTTGGTCTTCGGGGTGCAACAACGTCACGTTCATCACCGGGTACTGGCCACCCAAAGAGGCATCTTTCACCAAAATGCCGAATCCTGCAGCACGCAAGGCCTTGATACCGGCCGCAATGCGCGGAAAGCGGGCGATGACCGCTTCAGGCACGTCAGGCAAACAAATGCCTTCGCTGATGATGCGGCCCTTGATGTGCCGCTCAAAGATCTCTGACAGGGCCTGCGTGCGTGCTTCGGCCTGGGTGTTGCCGGCGGACATGCCGTTACTCACATACAAGTTGCCAATGATGTTGACCGGAAAATAGGTGGTGACGCCATCCCGTTCACGCACATAGGGAATGGCGCAAATACCCCGCTCGGCGTTGCCGGAATTGAACTCAACCAGGCTGCTGGCGTCGATGCTTCCTTCCGGGTTGTAAAACTTGTGCAGACCGGGGTTCAGCAAATCGACCGGCCAGCTGCCATCTTCCCCCGGCTCAAACCAACGCTCTTGCGGGTAATGCACATGGTGCCGATCGGCCACTTTGGGGCCGAGGTAATAGTGCGTCCAGAAATAATTGGTGGAGAGGCGTTCAAAAAACTCGCCCAAGGCACTGGCCAGACAGGCCAGCCGGGTGGCGCCCTTGCCATTGGTAAACAACAACGGGCAATCACGGTCCCGAATATGCACCGACCAGATGCCGTCGACCGGGTTCAGCCAGGAGCGCTCCTCGATATGAAAACCGAGTGCCTGCAGCTTGGCTTGCATGGTCTTGATGGTGGATTCGAGTGAGGCATCTTTGCCAGGAATAAAGTTTTCAGTTTGCATGGATGACAGCATACCGCACACCCCAGTTCGAGGAACCATGGCAGCGTCAAATAGACAAAAACCGGCAGTTGTAAGAAGCAAGTTGCCGGTTCCTGTCGGCCATCGCTGCGAATGGCTCAGGTCATCAGAGCGCCCTGGTCACCGACTCCAGCGGTCGCTTTTCCAGTGTCCATTGGTGCATTGAGCCGTCATACAGCCGGGTCTGCTTGTTGCCCAGAATCTCGGACAAAACAAACCAGTTGCCAGCCGCCAGATGTCCGCTGTTGCAATAGGTAATGGCGGGCGCTTGTGGATCAATGCCGCTGGCCTTGTAGATATCGCGGTAGGTGGCCGCTGACAACAAGCGTGATGCGTCGCCCCCCTCGGTGACCAGCAAGTCCGACGACACATTTTTGGCGCCCAGCAGGTGTCCGTAGCCAAACACATAGTCGCGCTTGCTCAAGCCCAGGTACTGCGATGTGTTGCGGGCGTCCACCAATTGCGATGACTTGCTGGCAATGGCTTTTTCAACATCGTCTGAGGTGGCCAGCATCTCGCTGCGCTCGGGTTTGCCGACCCAGTTACCGTCAACGATCTTGCTCGCGGCGACCGTGACTTCACGCCCTTCCGCCAGCCAGGCCGCGGTACCGCCATTGACCAAGGCAATATTGTCTTCACCATAAACCTTGAACTGCCAGTACAGACGGGCGGCGTCGTTCATGTCGGTGGCATCTTGACCGGCCGCCACGATGATGATGGGGCGGCCAGCTTGCACACCCCACTTGCGCGCCATTTTTTCGAACTCAGCGCGCTCGGGCAGCATGTACTTGACCTTCAAGGTGCCAAACGTACGCTCAACCCGGGTGGTACGCGGGTCCACCAAGGACGCCTCTGCAATGTGCCCGCCCAACTCGACCAGCACCTTTTTGCCGGTCTTCTTGTCGGTCTCATATTGAGGCGCCAGCAAAAAAGACTTCTGGTTAGGTCGAATATCCAGCACCTGCACCTCAGCCTTGTTTTTGACCAGCCAGTCACCATCCACCACGGGACCGGGCACTTGCAGGGCACAGGCCCATTGCGTCAGCCCCAACAGGGCAACCCCGGTCATGTATTGAATTTTCTGTTTCATCTTGCACTCCTTCTGTTGTAATAAATAAGCCAACTAAAAACTAGCGCCCTGCAGCTGCATGGCATCCGCCGGCCAGTGGATGGGGCTCGCACTCCACACCGCCACTCGGCGATCCGCCCAAGCGACCTGACGGCTGATTTGGTGTTGCTCGCAATAGCGCGCCATGGCTTCATCACGCGCCTGCAGCATGTCGCGCAAGGGAGCGGCATAGACCCGGACCAGGTCGGCCAGCCACAGCGCCACACCCGACAAGGGTCCGCGCAAGCGCAGTTGGATGTCGTTCAGCCCTGGCACTAACTGGCGCGCGGACATCCAGCGCTCCCCCGTCACCCACTGGTTGGTGGCAAACCAGGTCAAGGGCAAACCACGCGCATCCAGCGACAGACCTGCCAGATGGGACAGCCGCCCCGCCGGATCGCGCCGGAACAGGTGAATATGGCCGTGCTCCAGTGCATGCCGCGTATCACCCGCCTCATGCGCGTGAAAGTAAAACTGCCAGTGACCGGTGCTGTCCATCACGTCGTTGGCCGGGTAGTGCTGCCAGGCCTCAAACCGGGCGCTGCGCCCGGTAAACGGGTGCAGCATGGAACGCCCGCGACGCGCCAAGCCCAACTGACGCTGCAGTGCGGACTTGGCGGCCTCTTGCCTGGCAACTTCGGCAACCATTACGCTTTAACCTATTTGGTTTTCCCGGCGCAGGGGTTGTCACTGTTGCTGTTGCGCTTGCGGCCCGCGCCCGCGCAGGGGTTGGCGTCGTCTTTGGTCGCCCGCTTGCGCATTCCAGCGCACGGGTTGCCGGCACAGGGATTGCCAGCTTTGGCAGCCCGCTTTTTGGCAGCGCACGGATTACCGGCGGCACACGGGGCCGAAGCGGCTTGGGTCGGTGCATCCGCCGCGATGGCGACGGTGGCCACCGGCACAGTCAGCAAAGCCATGGCCAAGGCCGATACCAGCGAGCCCAACTGGGCGCGAGAATTTTTCATGATCAAACTCCGTTAAAAATTAATTGAAAAATTGGGTGGGGACAAACCGGTGTCAGACCAGTCCGCGCTGGCGTGCCCGGCGCTCAAACCAGCCGCCTAAATAAAACACGCCAATGGCCGCAGCCACCAGCACCGCAAGCACCAGCCATTCCGGCACCCCCAGAGCGTCCGGCAGACGATCACCCGCCGTGAACTCACCGGCGGTGGTGAGCTGATTCAGCCAGGGGAACAGCCGGGCGAACGCAAAGGTGCCGATGAACAGGCCGGCGAAAAACACCAACGCATCAAAGCGTCCGGTCATCAAACCGACGGCGGAAGTGCCCGGGCAATAGCCCCCGATGGCAAAACCGGCACCAATCAGAACGCCGCCAGCCACTACAGCCCACAGATAGGGTGCGGGTACGTAGATCGCGTCGGCTTTCACCCAGCCGGCCAACTCCAAAAAGTAAATGCCGACAGCGGCAAAAACGATCGCCGTGAACATGACCTTGAACACCGACCAGTCGGTCAGACGAAACTGCGCCGTCAACTTACAACCGCTGCCAAAGCCGGCACGCTCCAGCACAAAACCAAAACCAAAGCCGAGCAACAGGCCCGATACCGGACCACTTAGCGCCAACAATGCCGTCATTTCACACCTCCGCCGGTTACCCGTGACACGATCAAACCGGCGGCAAAAAACGCACCGAGAAATACAAAACCGGCAACCCCCAGAACGGCGGAACCCGACAAACCAAGACCACTGGTACAGCCCGCCGCAATACGCGCGCCAAAACCGGCCAGCACACCGCCGACCAGCGCCTTCAGCAAACGCGTGCTACGCCCCGACGACAAAGCCCCTTCCACCCGTAACCGAACCCGGTGCGCCAACAAGGCGGACACCAACGCGCCAGCAAAGACACCCAGCACCTGCCACGTGATCCAGGACGAAAGCACCGGACCGCCCTCCAGCATCGGACCGAGATAGTCATTGCCTTGCGTCCAGTTCGGCGCCACCGCATCACCCAGCCAGGCACTCAGGCGCGTGGTAAAACCGGTGGCCCCCAAGCCATGCCCCGTCACCACAAAGGTTAACAACAGCACCACCCCCAAGGCCAGTCCAGCCAGCCACGCGGGCCAGTAAGGCCGCTCCGGTATTTCACACGCGTCGGAAATCTGCATTGGTTCTCCTGAATCTTGACGAAGGCATCAGCTTAATTTCATAGATAAGCAATTAATGCTATTTAAATCTGCAAAGCCTGTCAATCGGTGAAACCCGGACTGCCGTTAGACTTGCCCGCCAGCCCACAACCAACGAATCACCGGAGACTTTCATGATCCTCGAACTTGCCGACTTCCGCATCCACCCTGGCCAGAATGCCGCTTTTGAAGAAGCCATCCAACGCGGTTTGAAAACCGTCATCCATGGCACCAAAGGGTTTCAGGGCTACAAGGTCAACCGGGGCATTGAAAATGCGGAGCGCTACATTCTGCAAATTTTCTGGGATACGCTGGAAGACCACACGGTGGGTTTTCGCGAGTCGCCTGCATTTGCCGAATGGCGTGCCATCGTGGGACCGTTTTTTGCTGGCGCCCCGGTGGTCGAACACTTTGAACTGGTGGCGAAGTCAGCCTGAACTGAATTTGTCCCACTTTTGCCAGAAAGTCGTCCATGCACTACGTTTTTAATCCCGCGCCCACCGTGTCAGTGCCCGTCGTGGGCACCACTGCGCGTTTTCCGGTTCACCGCATCTACTGCGTGGGGCGCAACTACGAAGAACACGCCAAGGAGATGGGCTTTACCGGCCGCGAGCCGCCCTTCTTTTTCCTGAAACCGACCGATGCACTGGTCGTGGTCAACGCGGGCGAGACCGGCACCCTGCCCTACCCCAGCCTCACCCAGAACCTGCACCATGAAATCGAACTGGTGGTGGCGATTGGCACCGGCGGTAAAAACATCAAGGCGGCTGACGCCCACAAGCACATTTTTGGCTACGCCGTCGGTCTGGACATGACGCGCCGCGACCTGCAAAACGAAATGAAAAAACAGGGCCGCCCCTGGTGCATCGGCAAGGCGTTTGACCAATCGGCCCCGATCGGCCCCATCACCCCGACCGCCGCCGCTGGCGATATCGCCACCGCCGAGATTGACCTGCAGGTGAACGGCCAGGAGCGCCAGCGCAGCCAAGTGTCCAAACTGATCTGGAACATTGCCGAAACCATTGAACACCTGTCGGCCGCCTGGGAACTCCAGCCCGGCGATTTGATCTATACCGGTACGCCAGCGGGCGTGGCCGCGGTCGTGCCGGGCGACACCCTGCGGGGTGCCGTGACCGGGCTGGAGACCCTCCAGGTCGCCGTCAAGTAAGGCCGCATTACACTGCTTTTATGTTTCGCACCCCCATCAAACACTGCAAAAACTGCGGCACGGCCGTGATTTACCGGATCCCGGACGATGGCGACACCAAGGAGCGCGCCATCTGCGAGGCCTGCAGCACCATCCACTATGAAAACCCGCTCAACGTGGTCGGCACCGTGCCGCATTGGGGCGATAAAGTGCTGCTGTGCAAACGCAACATTGAGCCGCGTTGGGGCAAGTGGACGCTGCCAGCCGGTTTCATGGAGCTGAATGAAACCGTGGCCGAAGGCGCGGCTCGCGAAACACTGGAAGAATCAGGCGCCCAGTTCGAGATGGAAGGTTTTTTCACGCTGGTCAACGTCGCCCGCGTTGGGCAAGTGCACATGTTTTACCGGGCCAAGCTGCTGAGCGACATCTTCGCCCCCGGCTTTGAGACCATCGAGGCCCGGCTGTTTACCGAAGACGAAATTCCCTGGGAAGAAATTGCGTTCAGAACCGTCAAGGAAACGCTGGAACGCTACTTTGCAGACCGCCGCGCCGGCCACTTCTCCATTCATGCCATTGATATCCTCTGACGTGCGGGAACGTGTTGAACTGTGGGTTTACCGCATCGGCGGCTTCCTGCTGATCAATGTCATCGATGACCCGGCCTGGCTGGCGCTGATGTTTTGCTAACCCGTTCTGCCACGCCCGATGCTGCCCTGCTACGTTCTGCTTGACTTGGAAACCACCGGCGGCAACCCGGTGCTTGACCGCATCACCGAAATTGCGGCCGTGCGCATGGAAGGCGGGCGGGAGGTGGACCGCTGGAGCACGTTGGTCAATCCCGGCACACCGATCTCGCCCTTCATCCAGAACCTGACCGGCATCAGCAATGCCATGGTGCGGGAGGCGCCGGGCTTTGAAGCCGTCGCCCCGCGCTTGCTGGCGATGCTGAAAGATGCCGTGCTGGTGGCCCATAACGTGCGTTTTGACCACGGCTTTTTGCTCAATGAATTTGCCCGCATCGAAGTTGCGCTGCGCGCCAAAACGCTGTGCACGGTGCGCCTGTCGCGCCTGCTTTATCCGCAGCACCGCAGCCACGGCCTGGACGCCATCATGCAACGCCACGGCCTCACCACCAGCGCCCGACATCGCGCCATGGGCGATGTGGACATGGTGCTGGCCTGGCTCGTCATCGCCGCCAACGAGCTGGGCGCCGAGCAGATCAGCCGCCAGGCACTCACCCTGCTGCAAGGCAGCGCCGCCCTGCCGCCGCAACTGGAAACCCATGTGGGGGACATCCCCGAAACTGCGGGCGTCTACCTGTTTTATGGCGAAGGCCCGCTGCCCTTGTACATCGGCAAAAGCATCAAGTTACGCAGCCGGGTGATGGCACATTTTCAGGCTGCCAGCCGGGAAGCGCGCGAGATGCGAATTGCGCAGGAAATTCGGCGCATTGAATGGATTGAAACCGCGGGCGAGCTCGGCGCCCTGCTGCTGGAGGCCCGGCTGGTCAAAGAACAGCAACCCGTCTACAACCGCCAGTTGCGCCGCGAACGCACCCTGTGCGCCTGGCGACTGAGCGACAACCCGCTGGCCAACCCCTTGCTCAGTCTGGTGCGCGGTGATGAGCTACAGCCCCGAGAATTTGGCCAGTTGTACGGCATTTACCGCTCCAAAAATCAGGCGATGGCCAGCCTGCGTGAACTGGCCGACACCCACAGCCTGTGCCTGCAGGCGCTGGGACTGGAGTCCGGCAAAGGCCGCTGCTTTGCCCACCAAATAGGCCGCTGCCAAGGCGTGTGCTGCGGCGCTGAAAAGCCCGAACGGCACCACCTGCGGCTGCAACTGGCGCTCAGCGCACAAAAGCTGCAGCGGTGGCCCCACCCGGGCAAAGTGGGTTTGCGCGAACACAACCCGCAGACCGGCCGCACCGACATTCACATTTTCGATCAATGGTGCCATCTGGCCACCGTGCATGACGAGGCCGAACTGGCCGAAGCGCTGAGCAGCCGTCGCCCTCTGGCGTTTGATCTGGACACCTACCGCTTGCTGCTCAAACACCTCCCGTCGCCGGGCAAGTCCAGCCCGGCGCTGATCCACTTCGCCACGCCCCCAATTGATGACCTGGTCGAGTGCGCGCCCTGAATTGGGCTTAAGGGTTTAACCCGGCCCAACGACGGCAGCGGCAGCGGCAGCGGCAGCAGCAGCGACATAATTAGCCACCATGTCGAAAAACGCCATTGCCCTCATCGAACCGCCCCACGACCTGCGCCACAAAGTCGGCGACGCCATCCTGAACCTGGTGCTGCAAGTCCCGGCCTCCAGCGAAAGCCCCGTTGAACAAGCCCCAGGACGGGCCCGCGCCATTGGCCGCACGGCCGCCCGGCAAGCCAGCCTGATGGCCGGTTCACTGGCCTTGCCGCCGGGTTTTCTGGGCTGGCTGACGATCCTGCCGGAACTGGTGGGGGTGTGGAAACTGCAGGCGCAAATGGTCGCCGACATCGCGGCGGTCTATGGCAAGAGCGCGTCCCTGAGTCGCGAACAAATGATTTACTGCCTGTTCAAGCACGTCTCGGCGCAGCTTTTTCGCGATGTGGTGGTGCGCGTCGGCGAGCGCTTTGTGATTCAGCGTGCCTCGCTGGCGTTTATTCAATCGGCAGCGCGAACGCTGGGCGTCAAAGTCACGCAAAACATCATCGGCAAGGGTGTTTCCCGCTTCGTCCCCCTGCTCGGTGCCGTCGGCGTCGGGGCCTACGCCTACTTTGACACCACCCAGGTTGCGAAAACAGCCATTGAGCTGTTCTCAAAAGACATCATCCTGGATTTAAAAGAAGATTAGGCCTCCAGACCCCGTCCCCTTTGCGCAACCAGCTATCAAATAAATAGCAAATCAATCATCCCGCAGCTTGACGTCCTTAGGCTCCACATCGATCACATTCGAATCATCGCGCTGGGGTGGACGACCTGTCCCCGGCGCGCGGTAAAAGCGGTTCCACATCGCCTGCCGGTTGACCTGAAACGTCCACGGACGCACCGGTTGCCCCGTCAACCGTGCCCACAGCGCCTGCACCAGCCAGACCGCCAGCAGCAGCATGCCGGCCACGACCAGACTCGCCATAAAAATCAGCCCGGCGACCAACAACACGGCCCGGAAAATCAGGCCAAAAATCGTTCTCATCATCTGGTTCAACATTGAACTCCTTTAGTCATAGTTAACTGCGGCCCCTGGCGGGAAATGCAAGACCGTTCAAACCGCCAGCGCCACGCCCGCGACCCGGCGCGACAGCGCATAAGGCGGCAAACCCTGCAGCATGCGCCGTCCAAACGACAGACGCAACAGGCGCCGGTCGTAACAAATCACGGTGGCGTGGTCTTCTTCGGTGCGAATGGCGCGGCCCGTCCATTGCAACAGCTTGATGCCCGTCGCCGGCACCACCAGCTCCGAAAATGGATCACGCCCGACGCTCTTGAGCCATTCCGAACGCGCCTCGTCCACCGGATCGGACGGCGGGCTGAAGGGCAGTTTGCCGATAAACACCGTTTCGCACAGCTTGCCGGGCAAGTCCAGCCCCTCGCCAAACGACTGCAGCCCGAAAATGACCGATGGCAACCCGGCCTCCACCCGCGCCTGATGGGTCGCCAGCAAACGGCCGCGTGCCATTTGGCCCTGCACCAACACCACCTCTTGCAAGGTACTGCTCAACGCATCCACCGCCGCTTTCATCTGCACCCGCGAGGTGAACAGGACCAAGGCGCCATGCTCGACCTGGCTCAAATCGGCCAATAACTCGCCTACCATCTCACGGGTGTAGGCCTCGGCATTCTTCGGGTCGGCCTCAGTCTCCACCACAATCAGCTGGCCCTGGGTGCTGTAATTGAAGGGGCTTTCGACCTCCAGCGTTGACACATTGGGGTTGTTGGCCAGCCCGGCTTCTTTCAGAAAATAGTCAAAACTGCCGCAACTGGTGAGCGAAGCCGAGGTCACCACAGCACCGCGCACCTGGCTCCACAGGCATTGGCGCAGCAGATCGCCCGGCACGATCGGACAGGCGTGGGCCGTCAAGAAGACCAGACCGGAACTGGTATCGGACTTGAGCCACTTGGCCAGCGGTTGCGGGCCGTGTTCCAGCAACAGGCCGCTGGTGTCCACCACGGTGCCGAGTTTGGGGGCCAATTGGCCCAGTTTGGCGTACAGCAGCGAACAGCTCACCGCTTGCGACGGGTCTTCTTTGGCCAGCAGTTTCACCTCGGCGCCCAACGCTTCCAATGCTTTGGACAAGCCGGCGGCATGGCCTTGAATCAGGGTGATGGGGTCGGTGAATTCAGCGGGCAGCACGCCGTTCTTGAAGCGATAAACGCCGTCATAGCCGGTGGCGTTCACATTGAGCAAATCCATCACCATGCGGCCAACGTCAAACAGCGCGGTTTTGAGCTGCTGCGCCAGCGTGTTCACATCTTGCGCCAGTTGAACGTGGATTTTTTCGCTGACCTCGTGCAAGGTTTTGGGCAGTTTGTCGAGCCAGCGCAGGCTGGACAAATCCATGCTGCTGGAGAACTGGTCCAGCGCCACGGCGGGCAGGTGATGGCCTTCGTCAAACACCACCAGGCAGTTGTCCAGCTCGGGCAGCGCCTTGCGCCCCAGCGAGGCCAGCACCAGATCGTGGTTGGCCACGATCACCTGGGCCTCGGCCAGCTTGGTGCGGGCGTTGTAGTAACTGCAGTCGCGAAAACGCGGGCAATGTCGCGCGGTGCAGGTGTGGCGCTCCGCCGCCACCGCCGACCAGTCGCGCGACTCCGGTTGTTCGGCCAGGTTGTCGCGGTCGCCGTCCCATTTGCCGCTGGCCAGCGCCGTCGCCAACGAGTCATACAGTTTCATGCGGCGCTCTTCCGGGTCCTCGCCCTGCATTTGTTTGGCATACGCGGTGCGCGGTGGCGGCTGGTCCTCATCAGGCTCAAACAGGTCGTCGCTCGCCTCGTCCCCGCCTAGCCCCACCAGGCGCTCCAGCTTGAGTTTGCAGACATAACGGCCACGGCCCTTGGCCAGGGCAAAAACAAAAGGCGTTTCCAGCACGGCGGCCAAGGCCGGCAAATCCTTGGTCATCAGCTGCTCTTGCAGGGCGACGGTGGCGGTGGACACAACCAACCGGGTTTTCAGCGCCAGCGCCATCGCCACGGTGGTCGACAGGTAAGCCGCCGACTTGCCGACACCGGTGCCGGCCTGAATGACGGTGATGGCCTTGCCGGGATTGGGGTGCTCGCCCAGGTTCACGCCCGATAAAGCGCTGGCAATGCGCTGCGCCATATCGTGCTGCCCCGGGCGGGAACGAAAGCCGGAGGTGGCATTCACCACGCGCTCAAAGGCGGCCAGCGACAGCTTGGCCAAATCGTCAGAGGTCAAGAGAAATACCCATTGTGTTGCTTGATTGGTTTGATCTGCATAGCCTCTATTACACCGCCTTAATGTCACGGGCGCGATGGCAGGCGGTCGCGCTCCCGGCACGTCCATCCTGCCCGTCGGGATGCGGGTGGGTGCCGCCAACTGGCGTCAGAACAGAAATTAATGTCAAATCAACCGCTAGCCCCCGTCCTGTCCGCGCAAGCAGCTATGACATAGATAGCAACTAACGGCGGGCGCCATCAACCGCTGGCGCCCGCCCGCGCTGGGCAAGTTGAAGCGCGCCTCGATCAGACGTCTTTTTTGTCCGCATGGCGGGCCAGCCAGTCGCCCCCCATTTGCACAATCTGCACCAGCACCACCAGGGCCACCACCGTGACCACCATCACATCGGTCTGGTAGCGGTAGTAGCCAAAGCGGATGGCCAGATCGCCGACGCCACCGCCGCCCACAATGCCGGCCATGGCCGAGAAACCAATCAGGCTGATCAGCGTCACGGTGAAGCCGCGCAGGAAACCGGGCAAAGCTTCCGGGAACAACACGGTGCAGATGATGCGCAGCGGGCTGGCGCCGAAGGCCTGCGACGCTTCGATGATGCCGGGGTCAACCTCGCACAGCGAGGCTTCAACCATGCGGGCGTAGAAGACGATCGCCGCCAGCGACAGCGGCACTGACGCTGCCGTCGGGCCGATGGTGGTACCGAGCACCCACTGGGTCAGCGGCAGCAGCAACACCAGCAAGATGACGAACGGCACCGAACGCACCAGATTGACCAGAAAGTTGCCGGCAACATTAGCGAACCGGTTGGCCCAGAACAGCTTGCGGCTGGTGACATGCAGCAAAAAACCCAGCGGCAGGCCAATCACGATGGCCAGCACGCTGGCGATGCCGACCATCAGGAAGGTTTCGCCAAAGGCGGTGACCAGATCGGTACCCAGGGATGACCAGTCAATGAGCATGGAGAACCTCTACTTGCGTTGCGTTATCGCGGATAAATTGCACGGCAGCAGCGATGCGTGCGGCCGCAGGTGTGGCGTAGGGGGCGGCCAGCTCTGGCGGCACGACCTCGGCCGGCAGGTCGGCCAGCCGCACCACCAGCAAACCGACGGCGCGGCTGCCGATGTATTCAATCTTGCCGTGCAGGATATTGACCGACACGCCGAAGCGGATCGAGGTGGCAGAGAGCACCGAATCCTCGGCCTTGTCCCCCAGAAACAGTACTTTCAGCACGGTGCCGGGAATGTTCTCGATCAGGTGTTCCGGAATGTCGAGGTTGAAGGTATGCGCCACCAACTGGCGGGTGAAGTCCGCCTGCGGCGTGGCAAAAATATCGAACGCATCGCCCTGTTCCACCACCCGGCCGCCCGCCATGACGGCGACGCGGCTGCAAATCTTCTTGATCACGCTCATTTCGTGCGAGATCAGCACGATGGTGATGCCGAGGCGCACATTGATCTCTTTCAGCAGCTCCAAAATCGCCGCCGAGGTGTCCAGGTCCAGCGCCGAAGTCGGCTCGTCGCACAGCAACACCGCGGGATGGTTGGCCACGGCGCGCGCAATACCGACGCGCTGCTTCTGGCCGCCGGACAGTTGCGAGGGATAAGCCTGGGCTTTGTCCTCCAGCCCGACCAGCTTCAGGATTTCCGGCACCCGCTGCTGGATTTCCGCTTCGCTCTTGCCCGCCACGCGCAAGGCGAAAGCGGCGTTGTCGAACACCGTGCGGTTGTGCATCAGGTTGAAGTGCTGAAAGATCATGCCGATCTTGTGCCGCTCCAGCCGCAGCGCGCTGCCGGTCAGGTCGGTAATGTCCTCGCCGTCCACCAGCACCCGGCCCGCATTCGGGCGCTCCAGCAGGTTGATGGTGCGCAGCAGCGTGCTCTTGCCGGCGCCGCTGGTGCCGACAATGCCGAACACCTCGCCGCGCCGAATGTGCAGCGAGACCTGGTCGACGGCCTTGATCGCCTTCGCCTGCTTGCCTCGCAGCTCGAAATCGACGGAAATATTGTCTAGTTTGATCATCTTGCCTGGGATAAAAAGCGCAAAAAACAAAACGGACCGGGCGTCAAGCCTGATCCGTCTGGCGGGGTGGCTTACAGCAGTTTATTTCTTGACTGCTTTGGCGGCCTTGGCGCCAGCGCTGGCTTTGGACGCTTTCGCTTTCATCCACTCCGGCTTCTGGAATTCCTTGAAGATATGTTTGGGATCATCGACCGCGGCCAAAAACTCGGGCGATTCGATCACTTGCTTGATGTCCTGCACAAAAGGCTTGTCGAGGTCAGCCGTTTTCACCGCGACCAGGTTCTTGATGTTTTCGTCCAGCTCTTCCAGCTTGAGCGCGCTCGCCAGGTTGAGGCCCGCCGCAATGGCAAAGTTGCCATTGACCACCGAGGCGGCAGCACTGTCGAGCGTGCGTGGCAGTTGCGCCGCTTCCAGCGGTTTGAACACCAGTCCGCGCGGGTTCTGCTCGATGTCCTTCTCCGACGCCTGAACCGGGTCGATATCTTTCTTGAAGGTCAGCAAACCCTCCTTGGCCAGGAGGCGCAGGGCGCGTGCCAAGTTGGTCGGGTCATTGGCCAGGGTGACGATGTCGCCCTTCTTCAACTGGTCGAGCGACTTGATCTTGTGCGAGTAGATGCCCAGACCGGCGGTCGGCACATTGATCACCGGCGACAGTTTGAGGCCCTTGTCGGCCGAGAACTTGTCCAGGTACAGGCGGTGCTGGAACAGGTTGGCGTCGATGCTGTTGTTGGCCAGTGCCAGATTGGGTTGGACGTAATCGCTGAACTCCTTGACCACGACTTTGTAGCCCTTCTTTTCCAGGCCGGGCTGGATGGCGGTCTTGATCAGGTCGCCATAAGGGCCGGGAGCGACGCCAAAAACAATGGTCTTGGGCGTGATCTGCGCCGAGGCCGCGACAACGCCAAGGCCCAGGGCGATGACGGCAAGTGAGCGGGCAGCCGCTGAGACAAGAGGTTGGAAGCGCATGACGGGTTTTCTCCAATAGACAGATAAGGGCACGATGGTAGGGGTTGCGTCGTCTTTCCCCAACGAATTAATCGCTATTTGCATATGCCTCAGCCCCAGACGCCGGTTCTGCGGTCTTCCACCCGCTTCGCCTTGTGCGTGGCGCGTGGCAAGGTGTCGGGCGGCAGGATGCGCACCGTGGCGGTCGCCCCGGTCACCGATTTCAGATGGCCATTGAAACGCGCCGCCAACTCCTCGTCATGGCCGCTAAAGGTGTTGGACCGCTCGACCTCCACTGTCAGCACGTCCAGGTGATTCACCCGCTCCACGATCAGCTTGTACTCGCCGGAAAAATCATGGTCCTTGCGCGCGATGGATTCGACATCGCTGGGGAACAGATTGACGCCTTTGATGATGAGCATGTCGTCCAGCCGTCCGTGCACGCCCTTCAGCCGAATCGAGGTGCGCCCGCAGTTGCAGGGCGCGGAGGTGAAGGTGACGATATCGCCAGTCCGAAAGCGGATCATCGGGCGCGCCGTTTTCTTCAGCGTGGTCAACACCATCTCACCGCGTTCGCCCTCGGCCACCGGTTCACTGGTCTTGGGGTCCAGCACTTCCACCAGGATGTGGTCCTCGGCCCAGTGCAGCCCGTCTTTCTCCTCGCACATGCCGGCGCAGGAGCCAAAGATGTCGGACAGGCCGTAGTAGTCATAGACCTCGGCGCCCCACAAGGCCTCAATGCGCTGGCGGGTTTCCGGGATCGAGCCACCCGGCTCGCCGGCAACAAAAATGCGCTTGATGTTGAGGTCTTTTTTCGGGTCAATGCCTTGCTTGACCGCGGTTTCGCCCAGGTACCAGGCGTAAGACGGTGTGGTCCAGATGGCCGTGGCCTGAAACTGACTGATGATGGTAAGCAGGCGCTCGGACGGCACGGTGCCGGCGTGGATCGACAGGGCCCCCACTTTCTGGGCACCCAGCACACAGGGGCCGCCAACAAAGAGCGAAAAGTTCAGCGAGTGGCAATAGCGGTCTTCCGGGCGCAGGCCGGAGGACCAGAACTGGCGCGCTTCGTAGTCCATCCAGTCTTCAAAGTCTTGTGCCGTGAACGGCGATGCGGTCGGCACGCCGGTGGAACCGCTGGAGGCCGAGATGTAGACAATGTCGCGCTCGGGCACGGCGACGAGATCACCAAACGGCAGGACGGCCAGTTGGCGCTCGCGCAGGATTTGCTTGTCGATAAATGGGAAACGCCGGATATCGTCCAGGCTCTTGACCTGATCGGGGTGCACGCCGGCCGCGTCAAAACTGGCGCGGTAATAAGGCGAATTCTGGTAGGCGTGCGCCAGGTGTTCCTGCAGCAAACGCAGCTTCATGGCATCCCACTCGGCGCGGGACTGGGTTTCGAGCGCCTCGTCCCAGTATTTTTGATCACTGGGCGGGCTGTGACGTTGGACTGTGCTCATGGCAATGCTCGAGGTTCGGTTGGTGTTGATTGACGGGCTTGCAGGGCAAACCACAGACGAGAATTGTCATGCCTGGCCCGCCCGTTAGAACGATGCTTTTGTTATTAGCTTATTTGTAGCGGAGCCATTTGCGCTCCAAATTTGCTATTTAATTTATAGCTAATAACGCAGGCACGACGGCGGCTATCGGCATATTTTGTTACAAATAATCTACACCTAAACACCCTCTCCCATCGAACCGCGCCCTAAACTGAAGCTCAAATTTCGATCCATCGAAATAACCGGAAGGAGTTAAAAATGCGTTTTTATCGTACCGTGCGCTCAGTACTTGCCACCACCGCCATTGCCTTTACCCTGGCCGGTTGCAGCGTGTTGCAGCCCAACGCCCACCTGGCCGCATTCAGCACCCAGATGACCGGCATGAACCAGGTGCCACCCGTGGCCACCCCGGCGACCGGCCACGTGGATGCCGTGCTGGACAAGAAAACCAGACTGTTTCGCTGGAAGTTGTCCTTTACAGGCCTGAGCGGCCCCGCCACCGCCGTCCACTTTCATGGTCCGGCCCTCATTGGCCTCAATTCAAAGATCTCTTTACCCATGAATGGCGCGGTCAACAGCCCGCTGGAAGGCAAGGCGACGCTGACCCCGGCGCAAGTGGAAGAACTGCTGGCTGGCACCTGGTACATCAATGTCCACACCGCCGCCCATCCAGACGGGGAGATCCGGGGACAGATCATTTTGCGGGAGTAACGTAATTTAAAACTTGAGAACGGGTCTCTGTCCAGTCATGAGCTGACTTATAGAGGTTGCATCAAGGCATTGGCCCGGTGATCGGCGGCGCCCTCTTGATCAAAAACCTGCGCCAGTCCTGGTTTTTGAGCCCCACTCGTACTTGTCACAACGCCGTCACGAAACTGCTCTATCGTTGACAGGCTGTATAAAGTCCATCCAAAGACGTTCGCTTGCCTCAAGCAGCGATGATTTGGGGACACGCCAGCAGCAGCATAGGTTCATGTGAGCGATTTCCCCATCAAACTTCACGAAACAAACTGGAAGTTGATCGTCCGTCTCGCTCAGCATGAACACACCCAAACGCTAGCACCTACGCCTAAACAATATGATCGATAAAAAGGCCGTGTCTGAGTGCTATGCTGCACACCGAAAAAACAGGAAACAATTGATGCAAGATGGAACTCGCCTGGCGGCTGTGGATTTGGGGTCAAACAGTTTTCGCCTTGAAATTGGACGCATTGAACACGGTCAGTTTTACCGCACCGAATACTTGAAGGAAACCGTTCGCCAAGGCAACGGCCTGGATGTAGACCGCAACCTGACGACGGAAGCCATGGAGCGAGGTTGGGATTGCCTGGCCCGCTTTGGCGAGCGGCTGGCCGGCTTCAACAGCGGCGAAGTTCGCGCTGTGGCCACACAAACACTGCGTGAAGCACGTAACCGCGATGAATTTCTGGTTCAGGCCAATGCCGTGCTGGGGTTTCCCATTGACGTCATCTCCGGCCGGGAAGAAGCCCGATTAATTTATCAAGGGGTCGCCCACGCGCTGCCCCAAGGAAATGAGCGCCGTTTGGTGGTTGACATTGGCGGCCGCTCGACCGAGCTGATCTTGGGTCAGGGTTTTGAGCCCAAGCAAATGGAGTCCTATCGTGTCGGCAGCATTGCATGGTCCACACGTTACTTCCCGAATAACCAATTCTCCCGGCACGCCTTTGAAATGGCAGAAATTGCGGCCAAAGCGGTGCTGGACGAAGCACTCAATGCCTATCGGCGCGACGCCTGGGACGTGGCCTATGGGTCGGCCGGCACCGTGGGCGCCGTGGGCGATGTCCTGGCTGCGGCTGGTTGGCCCACAGGCTGCGTCACCCGGGAAGGCTTGGACTGGTTGCTGGACAAACTGCTCAGCGCGCAAAGCGCGGATCGACTGCGTCTGCCCGGCATGAAAGACGACCGGCGAGCGGTCATCGGTGGCGGCTTGAGCATTTTGCGGGCGGTTTTCGATCTGCTGCAAATCGATCAAATGCAACAGGCAACCGGAGGCCTGCGACACGGACTGTTATTTGACTTGCTGGGCAACACGACAGACCAGACGGATGTGCGTTCCAAGTCGGTCCAACGCCTTGCCGTCAAATTCGGTACGGACACGGCTCACGGTCTGCGCGTGGGCAAAGTGGCCCACCATCTGTTTGCGCAACTGCAAAGCCAGACACCAGCGCAAGACAACTTGACCGATGAGCGCTTGAACCGAAAGCTGAACTGGGCGGCCCAGTTGCATGAAATAGGCAGCCAGATCTCGCACAGCGATTACCACAAGCACGGCGCCTATATTCTGGACAATTCCGATGCCATGGGCTTCGCTTTATCCGAACTGCACAAGCTCAGCCTGCTGGTGCTGGGGCACCGGGGGAAATTGCGCAAGCTGGAGGTGGACTTTGAAGACGAAATTTTCGTGCAGCAGTTACTTGCCCTGCGCTTGGCCGTTATTTTGTGCCACGCCCGGCGCGACCCGGATTTGAATGGCTTGTATCTGACGCGGGAGGTGGGGACTGCCAACACCTTTGCCATTGGCTGCCGTCCAGGTTGGGCTCACACCTTTCCACAATCGGCTCATTTGTTACAGGAAGAAGTGCTGGCGTGGCAGAAGACCCCCTGGTCACTGACGCTTACAGACTGCTGATTTCCGAAGTATCCAGAATCAACAAACCTTCGCCGCAAGTCTTGGCGTCGTGCTTGGCCCGGGCGGCGACCGATGCCACTTGCTCCGCACTGGTAAATTCGTCCCGTTTAATTTTGACCGCACCGATCGATATCGTGGTCAGAGGGAAAAACCGGGCAACACCATGCCGGTCTTCCGCCAGAATGCCACCCGCCTCGCGGGCTGGCGCGTCAAATAACTCAACAGCGCGTTCCGCAAACTCGCTCACGAACTGCTCACATTGCGTTTGCCAGTCAGCGCTCTGGTACAAGATGATGAAGTCGTCGCCGCCCACATGCCCCACAAAGTCACAGCGGGGATCACAGTGGGCCAAGGCGAGTCGGGCCACCAAACGGATCATTTCATCACCGCGCCAGTAACCATATTGGTCATTGAATGGCTTGAAATTATTCAGGTCGGCGTAGCAGGCAACAAATTCAACCCCACTGTTCAAAAGCCGCTCGATATGTTGGCTGATGGGAATATTGCCCGGTAAAAAGGTGAGTGGATTGGCGTGACGTGCCGCTTCAATGCGCGTTTCCGTAACGGAGCGCACCAGCTGTTCACCCGTCCCCATACCGACGTAACGACCGTTGTCCGTCACGATAAAACCATCCGCTAAGTAGCGCTGATCGTCCGAGGTGAGAATGCCGATGAGTTCATCCACATTGTGGTTGCGCTCAATCAGGCGGGGTTCCAGATTGGCATGCGTCATGCACGATTTGGGGCCCCAGACCTCCCGGTAATACAGCTTGCTGTATTCGTTCATGAACAGTGAACGGTTGATGATGCCCACGGGCCGGCTGCCATCAACGACGGCCACCGCATGAAGCTTGGTGTGGGCCAAAAACAGGGTTGCCAGGGCATCGTTGGTGGTGGTCAAGCTGACGGGTGGTGCCTCCACCACAGCAAGACGGCTGAGGGTGCCGGCATTGGATGCCCGCCGTAGCTCGGGAAACACGGCAACCCGACGGTCCAGCATCACATCCAACGCCTCCGCGTCGATCTGCTCCCGTGGCAACAGTGCCGGGCGCCCGAGAAAATAACCCTGTCCATAAGTGATGCCGAGGTCCCGCAAAACGCGCAAGTCGTCTTCAGTCTCAATGCCTTCGGCCACCAGTGCGGTGTCAAAAATGGCAGCAATTTGTTGGAGCGCCTGAATCGTTTTGAGCTTGTCGGCGTGCTGACTGATGTCCTTGGTGAAGTATTTATCGATCTTCACAAATTCAGGCTTGAGCTGCGACCACAACCGCAGACTGGATCGGCCATCACCAAAATCGTCTAGCGCCAGTGACACACCAGCCGTTCGTATTTCTTGAACGACACTCGCCAGGTAGTCCATGTCTGTCACCCGCTCATGCTCGGTAATCTCGAGCACCAGCATGCGTGGCAAAACGCCAAAACCACCAATCAACTCCAGCAGACGATCGCGTCCGCATTGTTTGAGAACCTGCACCAGCACCTCGGCACTGATGTTGACAAACAATCGCCCCGATTCACTGAGCGAGCCCCAGCGATCAAGCGCCTCGATGACACAGAAATTCTCAAACTCAAAGTTCAAACTCTCTTGTGCGGCGGCGGCCAGCAAGGCATCCGGGGCATGAAATGAGGTGCCTTGTGGCCCCCTGATCAGGGCTTCGTGCGAAAAAATGGATCCATCGAGCAGCGACACGATCGGCTGGTACACGGGATAGAGTCCGCTGCTGCGCATCAAGCCAGCCAAAGGTCCCCGCCCGCGTCGCACTGCATTTGAACGCAAGGCGATTGGCATCAACTTGGCACCTGTACCAAGTCGTCGTGCCAGATCAACCGGAGAAGACTCCATCGCGGGGATGGCTGTCATAGCCGCAAGCGGAAGAAAGCTCATTGAATTCCAACGTTCATTAATTATATTTTCGCCAGTCTAAAAATATTGGATGACATGGGTGTGACAAATCCAATCGACTTGACGATTTTTAAATTAACGATATAAACTATATACCCCGTTTATTCAAAGGAAAGTTCACCATGGCGACAACAGAAAAAATAATCGAAGCTACCGATTCCGTGAAAGCAGTCGTAGCGCCCTCCGCTCCTGCCAAGATCGCAACGACACCCGTGGCACCAGTGGCTGTAGAAAAAGTGACAGCAAAGGTTACGGCGAAACCCGTCGCTAAAAAATCAGTTTCAGTTGCCAAGGCGCCAGTGAAGGCACCGGCTAAGACACCGCTTAAGGCGCTGGTTAAAACAACCGCCAAGACAGCGGTCAAGGCACCCATTAAGGCGGCCGTCAAAGCTCCTGCAAAACTTTTGGCTAAACCGGCGGCTAAGCCAGTCGTCAAAGCTTTGGCCAAAGCAAAAATCGAAAAGACAGTCAAGGCAAAAAAACCAAAGTTGGTGCGTGACAGCTTTACGATTCCTAAAGTCGAATTCACCGTATTGGAAGACCTGAAACAACGCGCAGGCAAACTGGCCAGTCCAGTCAAAAAGAGCGAATTGATCCGTGCCGGCATCAAGGCCTTGGCCGCGATGTCAGACATGGCGTTTTTGGCTGCTTTGAAGGCGGTGCCAGCAATCAAAACCGGACGTCCATCCAAAGCCTAAGTAGACGGCTCACGGATCGGGAGCACACCCGCAAGTGCTGCGGCAAGTTGCTGGCTAAAGCACTTCCGGCGACTGTACGGTGACAACCACCGTTTGAGAATGTGATTCTCGCTCCCGATTACGCAGCCACCAGACGGCGCCTTTTTTTACCGCGCACTCGGTGGCATTCAGACCAAGCAACTGGGCAATGGTCTGCCCCAGCGTGGGCTGATGGCCCACCACCAATACCGTCCCTTTCGCACCCGGCCATTGCACCAACTCAAGCAGTTGGGCGACACTGCAGTCAGGTGCCAGCTCTGGTCTTACTTTAAATTTTCGACCCAGCGCAATCGCGGTCTGTTCGGTACGACGTGAGGGACTCACCAAAATCCGCGTCCCTTCAGGCAACTGTCGGTCCAGCCAACTGGCCATACGTGCCGCCTGCTTTTCGCCGCGCGAAGTGAGTGGTCGAACCAGATCATTACAGCCATCCAGCCATTCTTGGGCCTCTGCATGACGCCACAAGACCAGATCCATATCAATCGTCCTGCCCTGCATAACGCACCATCAAGGCGGCTTGTGCACCATGCGCTACACGATGGCTCACTTTTTTGACACGGGCATAAGTGCCATCCGGCAATAAATCCCAGGCATCGACGCCATCATGCAGGTAGGCCACCAGACATTCATCAATAATGCGCTGGCGTTGCAGCGGATCAGTGACCGGCCAAGCCAGTTCCACCCGACGCATCATGTTGCGGTTCATCCAGTCCGCACTTGAGAGATAAAGTTCCTCCACCTCATTTCGGCGGAAATAGAAAACCCGGGAGTGTTCCAGAAAACGACCGATCACGGAACGAACATAAATGTTATCCGTCAGCCCCGGCACCTGGGCTGGCAACATGCAGGCGCCACGGACGATGAGGTCAATTTTGACGCCTTTCTGTCCTGCTCGGATCAATGCATGAATGAGCGCCTCATCCGTTAACGCATTCATCTTGGCAACGATGCGACCCTCCCCGCCAGAAGCGGCTACGGCAGCCAGGTCATTGATTTTCTCAATCAGTTTGGCATGCAGATAAAACGGAGCCAACAGCACCCGGTTCAGTTTGGGCAAGCGGCTGTGACTGGCCAAGTGAACGAACACATGCTCAAGATCGGCGGTGAGCAAGGGGTCAGCCGTCAGGTGACTCCAGTCGGTGTACAGGCGCGCGGTTCGGGGGTTGTAATTACCCGTAGACAAATGGGCGTAGCGTTTGAGCTGCTTACCTTCCCGGCGCGTAATCAACATCATTTTGGCGTGGGTTTTTAGTCCGACCACCCCATACAAGACCTGCGCTCCAATGGACTCCAGCATTTCGGCCCAGTTGATGTTGGCCTCTTCATCAAACCTGGCTTTCAACTCCACCACCACCGTCACTTCCTTGCCGCGACGTACGCCCTCTCGCAGCAAATCCATGAGCGCGGCGTCACTGCCGGTACGGTAGATGGTCTGCTTGATCGCCAGCACGTTCGGGTCATTCACGGCTTCACGCAGAAATGCCAAAACCCCGTCAAAACTTTCAAAGGGCTGGTGAATCAAAACATCACCCTGCTTGAGTTGCTCAAAGAACGATAAACCGGGTGTCAACTGGGTCGGATAACACGACTTGTAAAAAGGGAAACACAACTGTGGCGCATCGACCAGATCCACTAATTGAGTTAATCGAACCAGGTTGACCGGGCCAGCTACACGGTAGAGCGCCTGCTCCGGCAATTCAAACTGTTTCAGCAGAAAGGCTGAAAGATATTCAGAACATCCGGCCGACACCTCAAGCCGCACCGCCTGGCCAAAATTACGATGCTGTAAACCCTTGCGCAATGCCGTACGCAAATTTTTGACTTCGTCTTCGTCGACCGCGAGGTCTGAGTGACGGGTAACGCGAAACTGTGAAAATTGCCCAACATCACGTCCGGGAAACAACTCTGCCAGGTGAGCCCGAATCACACTCGACAGCGATACAAAAAAGTTAGTCTGTCCACAAACCCGCTCCGGCATACGGATCATGCGCGGTAAAACGCGCGGCACCTTCACGATGGCAATTTCGTTTTCACGTCCAAACGCATCACGTCCGCTCAAGCGGACAATGAAATTAAGGGATTTGTTGGCAACCTGCGGAAACGGATGCGACGGATCCAGTCCAACCGGAATCAACAACGGCCGAACCTCACGTTCAAAATACAGCTTGACCCACCGGCGCTGCTCGACGTCGCGTTCGCCATGCGACACAATTTTGATGCCCTGTTTTTCCAGGGCGGGCATCAAGTCGTCGTTGTACAACGCGTATTGACGCGCCACCAGGGTATGCGCAGCCACCGCAAGCCTTTTGAAAGACTCTACCGAGTAGAGTCCTTTTTCATCTTTATTCTGATTCGCCGCCAAATGTGGTTCGGCACGAACCTCAAAAAATTCGTCTAGATTGGATGAAACGATACACAGGAAACGGAGGCGTTCCAACAGTGGAACATCCACTCGGTAGGCCCAATCGAGCACCCGCTCATTGAAAGCCAGAATGCTGTGATCGCGATCAAGCAGTGCAACCGTAGAAGAGGCCTGAGTCAATTTCGACTGACGAATAGAAGGAGACATGACGTACCGGGCCCGTATATTACAAATAGATGACGATTGTTGACCAAATTAATGTCAATCGTATGACAGTAACAAGATGCAACTAGTCAGGCCCAGCCGGGAGCACGCTTCGCACAGGGACCAGATGCTCCAAAAACATGCGCGTGGCCTGAGTCCAACTGAAAACCTGCGCACGGTTACGTGCTTCGTGCCGAGGCACCGCAAGCGCGCGATACCAGGCGGTCAACAGATCATTGTGCAGTGCGCCACCCAACGCCGCGCCACTGCTTTGCCCTAAAACCTCCAGCGGTCCGTCTACGGGATAAGCCGCAACCGGAGTGCCACACGCCATCGCCTCCAGCATCACCAAGCCGAATGTCTCTGATTTACTGGAAAGCACAAACAGGTCAGCCGCGGCATAAACCAGTGCCAGCTCATCGCGTGGCAAATTGCCCAGCCAGCGCACCAAGGGATAGCGCTCTTTTAACGACGCCCCCAATGGACCAACACCACACACCACTTTAGTTCCCGGGGTATCCAGCTGCAAGAACGCCTCAATGTTCTTTTCGTAGGAAAGCCGCCCCACAAACAAGGAAACGGGACGCGCCAACACACCCAACAAGGGGTGAATTGTTGGCTGCTCGTGATAGGCAAACAAACTCATGTCCACGCCATGCGTCCAGCTGCGAAGGTTGCGAAAACCGCGCTGATCGAGCATGCGCAGAACGCCCTGAGTCGGCACCATGACCCCCGACGATGGTTTATGAAAATTACGGAGTAAAGCGTAACCCCATGCGAGCGGAACGTTCAATGCTGCGTGCAGAATTTCCGGAAATTTGGTGTGAAATGCCGTCGTAAATCTTATTTCTTTCTTGATGCAGTAAGCTCGCGCGCCCCACCCCAGTGGTCCCTCGGTGGCGATATGAATGGCATCCGGCGCCAGCCCATCAAGTTTTTGAGACAGAATTTTGCGTGAACGGACCGCCAGATCAATGCCCGCATAGCCAGGACAAGGACGGGTTTTAAACTGTCCGGGATGAATCACATTGATTTGATGGCCGAGGCTTTCAAGCTCGCGCACCAGTTCGACCAGCGTGGTGACAACACCGTTGACTTGCGGCAGCCAAGCATCTGTGACCAGTGCTATTTTCACGTGACTACTGCCCCAGTTTTGTGACTCTGCCCCTGCGTCTCTGAAACTGGCGCCCAGTGCAACAACTCTAGCCGGCCGTCGTCGTGCTCGACTAACGCGGTACGACTTTCGACCCAGTCGCCGTCATTGCAGTAGAGCGTTCCATTGATGTCGCGCATTTCGGCACGGTGAATATGGCCACAGACAACTCCCTGATGACCGCGTCGTTTGGCCTCATTGGCGACAGCGACCTCAAAATCAGTTACATAGTTCAAAGCCTTCTTGACCTTGTGTTTGAGATAGGCCGAGAGCGACCAGTACGGCAAGCCCAGACGGGCGCGCCAATGGTTAAGGTGGCGATTGAGCTTTAATGTAAATTCATACAGGTTGTCGCCCAGATAGGCCAGCCACTTGGCACACTGAATGACACCATCAAAATAATCGCCATGCGTGATCCATAAATTGCGACCGTCCGCTGTGGTGTGAATCGCATCTTCTGTCACTTCAATACCACCAAACTGGTGACCGACAAAGCCCCGCGCGAACTCATCATGGTTGCCCGGAACATAAACAACATGACAACCTTTACGCGCCCGACGCAACAGTTTTTGCACCACATCATTGTGGGATTGCGGCCAATACCATCGGCGTCGCAACTGCCAGCCGTCCACGATATCTCCTACCAAATACAAATACTCGCTGGGGTGCGACTTCAAAAAATCCAGCAGTGCGCTAGCCTGACAACCGGGGGTCCCCAGATGCAGATCGGAAATGAAAATAGCCCGATACCGCTTATTGTTCAATTCATCTTCTTGCTCATCGGCTGCATCGGGTATCGAGCTGCTGCTCCACGGCCCCATGCCATCGAAGGCCGCCCGCATTACGTACCCAAGAAGTGCTTGCGGTAACGGGGAGGCAGATCATTGATGCGCATCATCATGGGCAGATCGGCTGTATTGAAATCTGGATCCCAAGCCGGCGCACCCAAAATCTTGGCGCCCAGACGCAGATAACCCTTGATCAATGCGGGAGGCTCAACGGGCAAACCACTGTCCAATTGCTCAACTGGCAAGGGCAAACGCGGGTGGACATGGTGCTCGATGGGCGCCATGTGACTTTGTGCGAGCTGATGCCAGATGCTGGCAGCCACATCGCCGCTGACAATCCCGTTATGCAGCATGGGAATGCTCGCGCAGCCAATCATGGTGTCCAGCTTGTTGCGGACCATGAACTCCGCCAGCGCACCCCACAAGGCCATGATGACACCGCCGTGGCGATAGTCAGGATGCACGCAACTGCGTCCCAACTCCACCATGCGCTCGCGCAAGCTACGCAGGCGGGTAAGGTCAAACTCGATATCGCTGTAGGTGCTACCGACGCGTCTGGCTTGTACTGGCGTTAGAACCCGGTATGTCCCAATCACCTCCTTGGTGACCTGATCACGCACAAGAAGATGCTCGCAGTAGTTATCGAACAAATCAACATCGTGCCCGGGGATTGTTGTATCCAGTCTGGCCCCCATTTCTTCGGAGAACACCCGGTACCTCAAGCGCTGTGCCTGTCGAACTTCGTCATTGTGTCTGGCCCATGAAACGGCAAGACCGGCTTGCGCCACCTGAGGTACGGGTGCTTGATTTGAGCCATGGAAATGTGCACTGGATCGGTGAAATAATCCCTTGGGCAAAGATACCGGGGACAAAGCGAAGGTGGGATTTGGCAGTTCTTTCATTTCTATCTCCTTGAATCACGTTGGGACATGGTTACGCTTTTTCCTATCTCTACCGAATAGTGGCGGCTTAACGTTACGGCTCGATGGCAACTTCATGGCATTTACGTGACAGCACAAAGCGATGTAAAAAAAGTACATCTCTGGCGTGGTGCGAGTTTGTTGATTGACAGTCGCGCATCGGAAGGAAAAAATGCCTTCATGGACTTTGCTGACTCACTGAATCATGGCTGCATCTGTCGCACGCTAGATGCACAGCAACTGCATGAGCAATTGGAAAACCATCCAGGTCTGACCGGCTTGATGAAAAACCTAGTACAGTACCGCCAACGCAACTGGTCACGCGGCAACATGCAGACGCCTTGTGGACCCAGCGTCGTCATTTCTTTTTTAAACCACTGGCGGGTTACCGCGGTGACAAACTGACTCGTCGGGTGCGGGAGGGAATTCTGGCGGGCGATTTTATTGCCCAGAAACTGGTGCCACCCGGCCAGCGCATGGTCGTCGTAGACTGTGTGCAGACAGACCTGAAGTTTGATACCCGGGCCTACACCTATATGGGACAAATTCAACTTCTGGCGGCCCGCACCTACCAAGGTCAGATCACAAATTTTCGTACACCGGGCGGCGGATTTTCACCCGTCGTCGTGGTACCGAATCTCAGAAACTAATCCATGCTCTACTCTGACGAGGAAAGCAAAAACAGTGCCTGACAAAGAAAGTAATTTTTTCAGGCCTTCCACAAACTCAATGGCACGCGTCCGAACGGAAAAAGATGTTCAGCGTCTGTGTGTAAACGGGGAATGGCCCAGCGCTGATGCCTGCGGCAGAATCGATCAAAACCCAGGACAGAATGCCCTCTGTCTGAGGATCAAGATTTGGGTGTATCGCTGTGCGATACCTCATAGCCATCGGCCACGTAAGCGGGACCTTTCATAAGCCACACGATGATACAGCCAATGGTCACAGTCAGAACAAGCGTCCAGATGAAGATCACCAAACCGACCATCACAAAATCGAACAGCTGAATGCGTCGGGCCAACTCGGCGGCGCTGCCCGTCGTGATCAAAAAACGGGCGGCAAAAGACATCAGTGCAGGTAACAACGTGCCGGCCACACAGACTGTCGGCATCAGGCGCAACAACCGCCACTCAAACCCATATGGCGTTTGCTGAAACCCGGGAAGTTTTCTTAGCCAGTTCATGTTTGAATTTTATAGTGGCAAAAAAATTTGTGCCACTTTATAGGCTAAGACCCTGGCCGGCTTCCTCAAACGTGCGACCGTCGCGGATGTGATAAATGCGCTTGAAAGTGGGAATTATTTTTTCGTCGTGCGTGACCACAATGATGGCTGTTCGGTACTGCTGCGCCATCTGGTTGAGGATGCGCATCACGCCCAGTGCTCGTTCACTGTCCAGAGGCGCCGTGGGCTCATCCGCCAGAATCACGGGGGGCTGGTTGGCCAGTGCCCGCGCGATCGCCACACGCTGCTGTTCGCCACCTGATAGCTGAGAGGGCTCGGCTTTGGCGCGATGCCCAACATCAAGTGCCTCCAGCAGTTCGCGGGCGCGAACGCGTGCCTTGGCGTTGGACAGACCTGCCAACATGGGCAGCAGGGCCACGTTGTCCGTCACGTCCAAAAACGGGATCAGGTACGGCGCCTGGAACACAAAACCGATGCTGTCACGCCGCAGGGCGCGCAGGTCGGACAGCGTCCAACCATTGTCGTAAATCGTCGTGTTGCCCAGCGTCATACGGCCCGCAGTGGGCTCGATCACGGCGCCCAGGCATTTAAGCAGCGTGCTCTTGCCCGAACCCGAGGGGCCGATCAGGCCGACTACCTCACCCGGGGCAACGCTCATGTTCACGTCCTTGAGTGCATCCACGGCGGCATCGCCTTCGCCATAACGCTTGCTCAAACCCTCAATGCAAATACCCAGTTCACTCATGATGCATCCTCATCCAATGGCCGCAGCCGGGTCGACGCGCAGTGCCACGCGAATGGCAAGCGTGCTGGCCAAAGCACAGATGATCATGACCGCAACAAAGCCACGCACGGCGTCACCGGTTTCCAGCAGTACATACTTGGGAAATATGGGGGCCCAAATGGTGGCCGCGGTCTTGCCAACGATGAACCCGATCAGTCCGAGACCCAAAGCCTGTTGCAGGATCATGCTGGCAATCGTCCGGTTGCGCGTGCCGATGAGCTTGAGCACCGCGATCTCACGCAGCTTGCCCAGTGTCATGGTGTAAATGATGAAAGCAACGATGGCCGCGCTCACAATAGCAAGAATGACGAGAAACATGCCGATCTGCTTGGCAGAGGTGGCAATCAACTTGGCCACCAAAATATCTTCCATCTGCTCCCGCGTGAACACTTGCAGGTGCTTCCAGCGACGAATGGGGTAAGCCACCTGCTCGGCATCAAATCCAGGGCGAATTTGCACCAGTACGGCATTAACGTTATGGTTGCTGCTTTGCGAGTTTTGGATGGCCTCCAGCAGGCCCGGCACTCCGGGCCGATTGAGTACCGGGTTGGCGGCGGTGCGGGCACGGTCATTTACGATGGCGTCGTTGTCCTTCAGGAACTGCGCCTCCTGCGCGTCAGGCAGCGGAATGAAAACCATGGGATCGCCACCGGAGGACACCATACGTTGCGTGAGACCCACCACGTGGTAATCATGGCGACGAATCTTGATGCGCTCGCCGAGCGAAAAGCCGGTTTTTACGTCGACCACAGCCTCGTAGTGGTTTCGCGTCATGTGTCGGCCCGCAATCAGGTAGCCCGGCTCACCCGGTTGGCCCGGCTCTACGCCTACCACCATGGCACGAACATCAGTGTTATCACGCCGAACCTGCATCGTGAGATAGGTCACATTGGCGGCACGCGCCACACCGGGCATCCCCGAAACGGATTGGTACACGTCATCGCGAAGGCTGGATGACTCGGCGTACGGACCCTGCGTGTCTTTCTGCACCACCCAGAGGTCAGCGCCACTGTTGTTCAGCAGCATGAGCGCGTCGTCTACCATGCCGCGGTAGACGCCGGCCATGGTCAGTGTGACGCCGATCAGCAGGCCCAGGCCGATGCCCGTCAAGACGAATTTGGGCCACGAATGCAGAATGTCGCGGCCAGCCAGGCTGATCATGGTGCGCTCTCGGCAAGGCGGCTAACGAGCTGAATGCGGCTTTTCGCAGTGATTTCTTTCTCACTGTAAACAACGATCTGCGCCCCGGCTTGCAAGCCTTCAAGCACCTGCACTTGGCCATCCAGGCTCGTTTGACCCAGACGCAAAGGAACAAACTTGGGGCCGCTCTCAATGAGCACCCAGGCGCCGCTTTGTCCACCAAGGCGCTTGATGGCTGCATTCGGCAGCAACAGAGCGCGTGGCGTAGCGGGCAGACTGAGCGTCACCTCAGCCAACTCGCCAACCGAAATACCAGCAGGCAGGGCATCAAATGCAATCTGGGCCACATTCTCTTCCGTCACGCTGTCACCCTGCAGCTCCACGCGAGCCACTTTTCCACGCAGTGTGCTGGCGGCGTTGGAGCGCAACACGATATCAGCAAGCAAACCTGTTGCCAGTCCAGCCGAACGACCCTGATCAAAACGAGCCTTGACCCACAGACTGGCGGGATCGACCAATTTGAGTACCGATTGCCCCGCCACGACGGTGGAACCGGGCTCGGCATCCCGCGACAAGACGACGCCGTCCTGTGTGGCCACTAGACGTACGCTCTGGCGCTGCTGCAGCAGTCCGGCGCGTTCGGCCTTGAGCCGCGTTAGGTCCTGGGATGCCGCCAACTGATTGGCTTGCGCCGCGCGTAAAGCAGCGTCGGCCGAAGTCTGCTCCTGCACTTTCGATTCCACTGCGCCAGCACTCACAAAACTTTGCTGACCCAGCTCTACATAGCGGCGGGCGTTAATGGCGGCCAGTTCACGACGCGCTGCGGCATCAGCCGCTTGTGCTTCAGACACCAGAATCACACTAGACGCCCGTGCCATTGAGGCATCAAGCGCCAGGAGTCGGTTGTCCAAGTCCACAGGATCCATTTCGGCGAGCAACTGGCCCGCCTTGACAGTGTCCCCTGCATCAACCAGCACGCGCAACACGCGGCCAGCGATCGTAGGCCCAATCAAGTAGTTGCGCCGCGCTTCTACCGTACCGATACCGTAAATGGCCGGCGTCAACGATCCCTCCGTGACTTGCACCACCGTGACACGCACAGGGGCCAACGGTCCGGCACGCCGAATAACAAACACGATGGCAATCAACAGCACTACAACCAAAAGGCCCAGCGTGATTACTTTGGAGGATGGGGCCTTGAGCTTCATGATGTTTTGCGGATGCCGCATAAATAAAGTTGGAAAACGCGCGGGGCTTCAGTGTGCATGCTGGAAATTTGACCACTCAACATGGATTGCATGACCAGACCCTGCACGATACCGACGAACAAGGTCGCGGCAGCCGAGGCATCCAGGTCAGGTGTGGCGTCACCTCGCTGCACGGCCGACTCCAGCAGACCCAGCAGCAGTTGACGGTAGCCTTGCATGAGACCACGCACCTGCTGCTTGAGCGGTGAGTCCATCGCTTGCTGCAGTTCGTGAAAAATTACGCGCGGCACGCCAGGATAGGTCACAACAAAATTCACATGCGCATCGAACACATTTTGCAGGGCGACAAGGGGCGAGGTGGCCTGCTGCGCTGCAACATGGAGTGAACGCAGCAGATGCTCGGCCACCCATGCCATGGCGGCCAGCCAGACGGCCTCTTTGGAGGGAAAATGCTTAAACAGCGCCCCCTGACTCAGACCGACGGCGTTGGCCAAGTCGGTGGTGGTGATGGCGGCTGGACTACTGTCTTGAGCCAAGCGCAGTGCTGCAGCGACGATTTCAGCTTGACGTGCTTCAGTCGGGAGACGGGTGGATGCGGGTTGCATGGAGGCTTGCTTCATTTGGTAAGTATTTAATTACTTACCATCTTAATCAAAAGTCGCTTGCGCGTCAAACCCTAGTCGTACCGAAAATTAGTCCAAAAATTTAGCCATGCTAAGCTACAAAATTTTCAGGAATTGTCCCGACCCCATGTGCAGGTTCGCTGCAAATTCACAAAAATAAATTTGCGGCAAGATTAAGCTGAAATTGTGTCAACAATCCGCTCAGCACACGCCTTGGCCTGCGCTGCATCCCGTGCCTCCACCATCACCCGCAACAAGGGCTCAGTGCCACTCGCCCGTATCAGCAAACGCCCGCTATCACCTAATTCAGCCTCTACAGCCCGCGTTTCACTAGCGAGATTGGAACTCGCTTTCCAGTCCTGTCCAGGTTTCAAGCGAACATTAATCAGGGTTTGGGGAAACAGGGTCACACTGGCCAGCAACTCGGCCATGCTTTTGCCACTTCGAACGCAAGCTTGCAATACCTGCAAGGCCGAAATCAAACCATCACCCGTGGTGTGTTTGTCAAGCGCCAGCAAGTGGCCAGAGCCTTCACCACCGAGCAGCCACTGGTGCTTTTCAAGCTCCTCCAGTACGTAACGGTCACCCACTTTAGCGCGTACAAATTGCACGCCACGGGCCTTCAGTGCCACCTCCACCGCCATATTGGTCATCAAAGTACCAACCACGCCTGGCACCGCTTCATCACGCCCCAGGCGGTCGTCTGCGATCAGGTACAAAAGCTCGTCACCGTTGTACAAGCGGCCGTTAGCGTCAATCAGTTGCAGACGGTCAGCGTCGCCATCGAGCGCGACGCCAAAATCGGCCTGATGCATCTTGACCGCTTCAATCAAAGCCTGTGGGTGAGTGGCACCCACTTCGTGATTGATGTTCAACCCATCGGGTGAACAACCGATAGCCACAACTTCTGCCCCCAGTTCGTGAAACACCTTGGGCGCAATGTGATAGGCCGCGCCATGCGCGGCATCCACCACAATTTTCATGCCTTTGAGTGTCAAGTCATTGGCAAAAGTACTTTTGCAAAACTCGATATAACGGCCTGCCGCATCGTCCAGACGACGGGTCTTGCCCAGATTGGCAGAGTCCGCCCAAGCCGGGTCCTCACCCAGCGCAGCCTCAACATCCGTTTCCCATGCATCACACAGCTTGGTCCCTTTCGCACTGAAAAACTTGATGCCATTGTCAGCAAAGGGATTGTGACTGGCACTGATAACCACCCCCAGTGAGGCCCGCAGAGTCCGCGTCAGATAGGCCACGCCAGGCGTTGGCAAAGGGCCCAGTAGCACCACATCCACACCGGCAGAGTTAAAACCACTCTCCAACGCACTTTCCAGCATGTAGCCAGAAATGCGGGTGTCTTTGCCAATCAACACCGTCGGTCGTGCTTCAGATTTCTTGAGTACACGACCCACAGCATGTGCCAGACGCAACACGAAATCAGGCGTGATGGGCGCTTGTCCCACAGTGCCGCGAATGCCATCTGTACCAAAATATTTTCTATTCATTTTTATTCTCTAGCCCTCTAATTTATTCAACTCCATGCTATTTATTTAATAGCATTTAGCACCTTGATTGCTTGCACTGTTTCTCGCACGTCATGCACCCGGACAATGGATGCACCGCGTTCCACCGCTAACAGAGCAGCAGCCACACTGGGAACCATACGTTCATGGACAGCCAAGATTGTCTCCGAGACTGAATCGATGCCGGTGACTGCTGCCAGCGATGATTTTCGCGACCACCCTGCCAGCAGGGGATAGCCACTGATCAGCAATTCATTTTGGCGTGAAAGTAATGCAAAGTTCTGCGCCACTGTTTTACCAAACCCGATCCCGGGATCAATCACAATCCGCCCCTTATCAACCCCCTGCCCTTGTAAATTCTGGGCTAGCTGGTCCAGAAACAATCGCACCTGCACAACAACATCTCCCTCCATGGGGGCGCTCTGCATCGTTAAAGGCTCACGATGCATGTGCATCAGACAAACAGCACACGAAGGATGCCGTGACACGACTTGCAGCCCATCTAATGGCGCAACGGCAGGGTTTGGGTCAGTCCAGCGCAAGGCCCAGATGTCGTTGATGATGTCAACGCCAAGATCCAGCACGGCCTGCATCACTTGAGGTTTGTAGGTATCTACAGACACGGGCACACCCAGCTTGACGGCCTCCCGTACCACCGGCAGTACACGAGCGAGTTCTTTTTCCAAAGGCAAGGACAAGGAGCCTGGACGAGTCGTTTCACCCCCGATGTCCAGAATATCAGCACCTTCGTTAATGAGTTTTTCACAGTGTCGCAAAGCAGCTGCCGTGGACGCGTGCTGCCCGCCATCAGAGAACGAGTCGGGCGTGACATTGACAATCCCCATGATTTTGGGGGTTGTCAAATCAATAAGAAATCGGGTGGTGATCCATTTCATAGCGAACCTGGCACTTTAAAGAAAGCGGAAATTATGAATTACCGAAAGAGCGCTTTGACGAATTATCAAAAAAAAAACGGGGCAGCAATGCCCCGTTTTTCAATTTACACAGCGACTAGGCTGCTGTCGGTGCCGCGTCAGGCTTCACCGCTGGTGCGCCACCGCCACTGCTGCTATCTCCACCTGACGATGGTACGCGTGGCGTCCAGTCTTTAGGAGGACGGGGCTCTTTTCCAGCCATGATGTCATCCAACTGGTCACTGTCAATGGTTTCCCACTCCAGCAAGGCCTTGGCCATGGCATGCATCTTGTCCTGATTGTCTTCAATGAGCTTGCGCGCCAAACTGTATTGCTGATCAATGATGCGGCGAACCTCAGCGTCAACCTTCTGCATGGTCTGTTCACTCATATTGGTCGTCTTGGTCACAGAGCGACCAAGGAAAACCTCACCCTCGTTTTCAGCATAAACCATAGGGCCCAAGGCATCGGTCATGCCGTAACGGGTAACCATGTCACGCGCAATGTGAGTCGCACGTTCAAAGTCATTGCTGGCGCCCGTGGTCATCTGGTTCATGAACACCTCTTCAGCGATACGGCCACCGAACAGCATGCTGATCTGGTGCAGCATGTATTCGCTGTCGTAGCTGTAACGATCCTGCGCTGGCAGGCTCATGGTGACACCCAAAGCGCGACCACGCGGAATAATGGTCACCTTGTGAACGGGATCACATTTGGACAACATCTTGCCAATCAAAGCATGACCGGATTCGTGGTATGCCGTGTTCTTGCGTTCACTCTCGGGCATGACCATGCTTTTGCGCTCAGGGCCCATCAAAATCTTGTCTTTGGCCCTCTCAAAATCCTGCATTTCCACCGTACGGGCATTGCGACGTGCCGCCATCAAGGCAGCTTCATTGCATAAATTGGCGAGGTCAGCGCCCGACATACCCGGTGTGCCACGCGCGATAACACCCGCATTAACGTCCTGACCTAAAGGCACCTTGCGCATATGCACATTGAGAATCTGTTCGCGGCCACGAATATCGGGCAAGGTGACATACACCTGTCGGTCAAAACGACCCGGACGCAACAGCGCTGCATCAAGAATATCTGGACGATTGGTCGCCGCCACCACGATCACGCCGACGTTGGTCTCAAAGCCATCCATCTCGACCAGCATCTGGTTCAGGGTTTGCTCACGCTCATCGTTACCGCCACCCAAGCCAGCGCCACGCTGACGACCCACCGCGTCAATTTCGTCAATAAAAATAATGCATGGGGCATTTTTCTTGGCGTTGTCAAACATATCGCGTACACGGGATGCACCCACGCCAACGAACATTTCAACAAAATCAGAACCTGAAATAGAAAAGAATGGCACCTTGGCTTCACCGGCAATGCCTTTGGCCAACAAGGTCTTACCAGTTCCAGGCGGGCCAACCAGCAACAGGCCACGAGGAATCCGACCACCGAGTTTTTGAAATTTTGCCGGGTCTTTCAGGAAATCGACGACTTCTTTAACCTCTTCTTTGGCCTCATCGCAACCAGCCACATCGGCAAAAGTAACCGTATTGGTATTTTCATCCAGCAAGCGGGCTTTGCTCTTGCCGAAGCTGAAAGCCCCGCCTTTACCCCCACCCTGCATTTGCCGCATGAAGTAAACCCAAACACCGATCAACAGCAGCATGGGACCCCAGCTGACCAGTAGCGTCATGAGCAAAGAACCTTCTTCACGCGCCTTCACGTCAAACTTGACGCCATTGGCAATGAGGTCACCGACCAGCCCACGGTCAAGGTATGTGGCGGTGGTTCTGACTTTTCGGTCATCGTTGGTGACCGCAATGATTTCAGTACCGCCCTGGCCTTCCTGAATGATGGCGCTTTTAATCCGCTTACCGCGGACTTCTTCCAGGAAATCGGAATACCCCAGCGAAGCGGCGCCTGCCGTACCCCGCGTATCAAACTGTTTAAATACAGTGAAAAGCACAAGGGCAATGACAAGCCAGACGGCAATTTTCGAGAACCACTGATTATTCAAGCGAGGCTCCAATATGGACGCAAATAAGAAGACTAGACATAACTGGGACTTATTTTAGGCGTTTCAAGACGTGATGGATCGGGTATTCAGATTTTCGGCCACAGACAAAGCATGGGTTTCAGGTTGACTTCAAACCCACACCGACCAGGAACGTTTCCGACGACTTGTCACGGGACGCCTTTGGCTTGATCGGTTTGACCAGCAAAAATGTTGCTTTGAATCGCTTGACAAGCTGATCGTAAGCTCCACCATGAAAGACTTTGACGACCAGCGCACCCTGTGGCTTCATATGGTTTTGTGCGAATTCAATCGCCAACTCCACCAAATTTTCAATTCGTGCGGCATCGGCGGACGCAATGCCAGACAAATTCGGGGCCATATCGGACACGACCACATCAGCCTGTCGACCCTTCATCTCATCCGTCAACCGCTGCAAGACATCCGCTTCACGAAAATCACCTTGTAAAAAGACAACCCCCTCAACCGGGTCCATCGGAAGAATATCCAATGCGATGATGGTGCCATTGAGCGCACCCGCTGCTGCCCCGCCGCTGGTTGCAGTTTTGGGCGACATTTTGCGCCTGACATACTGGCTCCAGGCACCGGGAGTCGATCCAAGATCAACCACCAGTTGGCCCGGCTTGATCAAACCAAAGGCTTCATCAATTTCCTTAAGCTTGTAGGCGGCGCGGGCGCGGTAGCCTTCAAGCGTGGCCAGTTTGACGTAGGTGTCATTGACGTGTTCGTTAATCCACGCCCGGTTTACCTTGCTGCTTTTAGTTTTGACTTTCATTTTTACCTTCGTGACCGATAATACCGGCATGTCTCAAATTCAATTGACCCCTGCCCAACGCAAAGAACATCGCTCCGAAGCGCATCACCTTGACCCCGTGGTCATGGTTGGTGGTGATGGACTCACTGCCGCTGTTAAAAAAGAAGCCGACGCCGCTTTGAACGCCCACGGATTGATCAAGATCCGCGTCTTTTCTGACGACCGGGCAGCCCGTGAAGCCATGTTTCAGACTTTGGCTGACGAACTCAATGCCGCTCCCATTCAACACATCGGCAAACTTCTCGTACTTTGGAGACCCATGCCAGAGCGGGAAAAAGCTGTAGATGAAAACCGCATGCCTGGCCCACGCGATATTAAAGTGCTGAAATACAGCAAGATGGCCGGCCAGCGTCCAGAAGTCAAAACGCTGCGCGTTCTCGGTAATCAACGTTTGACGGCCGGTGGTCAGGTGAAGCGCGCCAAGCCAAAGCAAATCAGTATCAAAAAACGCAGTCAGACCTGATCGGTCTGACGCGGCGGCATCAACTTCCAGAATGTCGCCGCAGCGCAAAACCACTGCAGCAAATACATGGCACTGCCAACACTGTGCCACACGCGTAAATTATCCCGAGCCACAATTCGGGGTGCCACAGCAAACTCGGCCAACAGCGCCAGCAAAACGCCAGCTGCTACTAAAATAATAGCTACTCTCGTAGTAGGAACGGGGGCTAGCGACCAATTTTTCAATATTAGCAGCAGCATTCCGCAGACACAAGATATCCAGGTTTGAGCCGAGAACAACTTGGCCGCCATGCTGCCGGCCATCGCGGGTGTTGGCAGATACACAAACAGCATGGGCACAACCAAAAACCCGATGGTGCTCAGGCTGACCCACCACAGAGCCGCCACCAACACCGGCAAGCGTGACATCAAATTAAACGTAACTGACCGCCACCACTTCATAGCGCTTAATGCCGCCGGGTGCCTGAACTTCTGCAGTATCACCTTGCTCCTTGCCAATCAACGCGCGAGCGATCGGGCTGCCAATATTCACCAAACCCAGTTTGATGTCAGCCTCATCTTCCCCGACGATCTGGTAGGTCACCACATCGCCAGAATCTTCGTCTTCGAGCTTGACGGTGGCACCAAATACCACGCGGCCTTCAGCATCCAGTTCGGCCGGATCAATGATCTGGCAGATTGACAGCTTGCTTTCAACTTCCTGAATACGACCTTCAATAAAGCCTTGACGGTCTTTGGCGACCTCATACTCGGCGTTCTCGCTCAGGTCGCCCTGAGCGCGGGCTTCGGCAATGGCGTTAATAACCCAAGGGCGATCTACGGTCTTGAGTTTATGTAGCTCGGCCTTGAGCTTTTCAGCGCCGCGCTTGGTGATGGGAATGGTCGCCACGTACTGCTCCGTTAGAGTTTTATGTAATACAAAAAGATACCGCCGAGCGTTGCCGTTCGGCGGTATCTTGAGAAGCTGATTATGCCGTGATAGTCAGTTCAGAATCAAGCAGCAAGCAACTGCGCATGCATTTCCTGCACAGAAATCACGTCCAGATGATCCATGTGCGGCATGCCCTGCACTGCCGCTTCGGCACCGGCAATGGTCGTGAAGGTCGTGACCCGGGCCAGCAAAGCCGATGTACGGATCTGCCGTGAGTCGGCTATCGCGTTACGCCGCTCCTCAACGGTGGTAATCACCAAGGATATTTCATTGTTCTTGATCATGTCCACAATGTGCGGCCGGCCTTCGGTCACCTTGTTGACAACCCCACAGGACACACCCGCGGCGTTCATGGCCGCGGCTGTTCCCTTGGTTGCGATCACGGAAAAACCCATGGCCACCAGCGCACGCGCGACTTCGATGGCACGTGGTTTGTCGTGGTTTTTCACCGAGATAAAAACCTTGCCCGAAGCCTCGCCCGTGGGCTTGAACGGCCTCGGCAATTTGGTTCCGGCCCCCATTTGTGATTTCACAAAGGCTTCACCAAACGTTTTGCCAACGCCCATGACTTCTCCGGTAGATTTCATTTCGGGGCCGAGAATCGTGTCCACGCCAGGGAACTTGACGAACGGGAACACAGCTTCTTTCACGCTGAAATACGGCGGCGTCACTTCATTCTTGATGCCCTGCGACGCCAGCGACTGGCCGACCATGCAGCGTGCTGCCACTTTGGCCAGCTGAATGCCGGTGGCTTTGGACACAAAGGGCACGGTGCGTGAGGCACGCGGGTTGACCTCCAGAACAAAAATCACATCTTTACCATCAATGTTCTGGATGGCAAACTGCACATTCATCAAGCCCACCACATTCAGCGCCTTGGCCATCGCGGCGGTCTGGCGCTTGATCTCGGTCACCGTTTCAGCGCTCAGGCTGTAAGGCGGTAGCGAGCAGGCTGAGTCGCCACTGTGGACACCCGCTTGCTCAATGTGCTCCATCACACCACCGATGAAGGTACTTCCCTCTTGGGTCGCTGAGCCGGCATCCCGAATGCAATCCACATCGCATTCAATGGCGTCATTCAAAAAACGGTCCAGCAGCACCGGCGAGTCGTGGCTGACCTTGACGGCTTCGCGCATATAACGCTCCAGATCGCGCTGCTCATGCACAATTTCCATGGCGCGCCCACCCAGAACGTAGCTGGGGCGCACCACCAGCGGGTAACCCAGCGCAGCGGCTTTTTCAAGTGCCTCAGGCTCGGTACGGGCGGTGGCATTGGGCGGCTGGCGCAAGCCCAGCTCGTGCAGCAACTTCTGGAAACGCTCACGGTCTTCCGCTGCATCAATCATGTCAGGCGAAGTGCCGATGATGGGCACACCGTTGGCTTCCAGGTCCAGTGCCAGCTTGAGTGGCGTCTGGCCACCGTACTGCACGATCACGCCAAATGGTTTTTCCTTGTCGACGATTTCAAGCACATCTTCCAGTGTGAGTGGCTCGAAATACAGGCGATCTGAGGTGTCGTAGTCGGTTGAAACCGTCTCAGGATTGCAGTTGACCATGATGGTCTCGTAGCCGTCTTCACGCATGGCCAACGCCGCATGCACGCAGCAGTAGTCAAACTCGATGCCCTGACCAATGCGGTTCGGACCACCACCGAGCACCATGATTTTCTTCTTGGACGTGGGCTCGGCTTCGCATTCGCTGTTCTCGGCCTCGTAGGTCGAATACAGGTATGCGGTATCGGTCGCAAACTCGGCCGCACAGGTGTCCACGCGTTTGTACACCGGGCGCACACCCAAGGCGAGACGTTTCTCGCGAATGACGGTATCGGTAGTTTTCAACTGGCGCGCCAGGCGGCGGTCAGAAAAGCCTTTTTGCTTGAGCGCACGCAAGGTGGGCGCATCAATGGCGTCCAGCGTAGTCGTTTCCAGTTCCAGTTCGATCTTGACGATCTGCTCGATCTGTACCAAAAACCAGCGGTCAATCTTGGTCAGCGCAAACACTTCCTCCACGCTCATGCCCATCGCAAAGGCGTCGCCCACGTACCAGATGCGTTCGGGACCGGGCTCACCCAGTTCTTTTTCCAGCACTTCACGGTCTTGCGTTTTTTCGTTCATGCCGTCGACGCCGACTTCCAGACCGCGCAAGGCTTTCTGGAACGATTCCTGGAAGGTGCGACCAATCGCCATCACTTCGCCCACCGATTTCATTTGGGTTGTCAACCGGCTGTCCGCCGCCGGGAATTTCTCGAACGCAAAACGTGGAATTTTGGTGACCACGTAGTCAATACTCGGCTCAAAACTCACGGGCGTCGTACCTCCCGTGATGTCATTGCGCAACTCATCCAGTGTGTAGCCCACCGCCAGCTTGGCCGCCACCTTGGCAATCGGAAAACCAGTGGCCTTGGACGCCAACGCCGAGGAGCGCGACACGCGCGGATTCATCTCGATCACCACCATGCGCCCGTCTTCGGGGTTGATGGAGAACTGCACGTTGGAGCCGCCGGTATCGACCCCAATTTCACGCAGTACCGCCAATGAGGCATTGCGCAGAATCTGGTATTCCTTGTCGGTCAGCGTTTGCGCTGGTGCCACCGTGATGGAGTCACCGGTGTGCACGCCCATGGGGTCCAGGTTCTCGATGGAGCAGACGATGATGCAGTTGTCGGCCTTGTCGCGCACGACTTCCATCTCATACTCTTTCCAGCCCAGAAGTGACTCTTCAATCAGCAACTCATTGGTGGGCGAGGCTTCCAGGCCGCGCTTGCAAATGACCTCAAATTCTTCCGAGTTGTAGGCAATGCCACCACCGGTGCCACCCAGCGTGAAGCTGGGCCGAATCACGGTCGGAAAGCCCAGCGTCTTTTGCACCACCCACGCTTCGTCCATCGTGTGCGCAATGCCCGAGCGGGCCGAACCCAGACCAATCTTGGTCATGGCATCCTTGAACTTCAGGCGGTCTTCCGCCTTGTCGATGGCCTCGGGGCTGGCGCCAATCAGTTCGACATTGTATTTTTCCAGCACGCCGTGGTGCCACAGGTCGAGCGCGCAATTCAGCGCGGTCTGGCCGCCCATGGTGGGCAGAATGGCGTCAGGCCGCTCCTTGGCGATGATCTTCTCGACCGTCTGCCAGGTGATGGGCTCAATATAGGTGACATCGGCCGTGGCCGGGTCGGTCATGATCGTAGCGGGGTTGCTGTTGATCAGGATGACTTTGTAGCCCTCTTCACGCAGCGCCTTGCAGGCTTGCACGCCGGAGTAGTCGAACTCGCAGGCCTGACCAATGATGATCGGGCCAGCGCCGATGATGAGAATACTTTTCAGGTCGGTACGCTTAGGCATTGTTGCGGGTCTCCATCAGCGCGGTGAAGCGGTCAAACAAATAGGCAATATCGTGTGGTCCGGGGGAAGCTTCCGGATGGCCCTGGAAGCAAAATGCCGGCTTGCCAGTCCAGGCCAAGCCTTGCAATGTGCCGTCAAACAGGCTGATATGCGTGGCGCGCAGGTTGGCGGGCAGCGTTTTTTCATCCACCGCAAAACCGTGGTTCTGACTGGTGATGCTGACGCGGCCGGTGTCCAGGTCTTTGACCGGATGATTGGCCCCGTGATGGCCAAACTTCATCTTGAAGGTCTTGGCACCCGAGGCCAACGCCATGATCTGGTGACCCAGACAAATGCCGAAGGTCGGGATGCCCGACTCGATCAATTCGGCGACTGCCGCAATGGCGTAATCGCAAGCCTGGGGATCGCCCGGGCCGTTGCTCAAAAAGATACCGTCGGGCTGGTGCTTGAGCACCTCGGCCGCGCTGGTATTCGCTGGCACCACCGTGACGCGGCAACCGCGCTCGGCCAACATCCGCAGAATGTTGAACTTGACACCAAAGTCGTACGCCACAACGTGAAATTTTGGACTCGCCTGCACGCCATAACCGGGCTTTCCTTCCAGTTGCGGATGCGCCAGCTGCCATTCCGTCTGCGTCCACTCATAGGCGGCTTTGACCGACACGACCTTGGCCAGGTCGGCCCCCGTCATGCCGGGTGCGGCTTGCGCCAGTGCCAGCGCCTGATCAATGGCAGCCTGGGTGATCGACTCACCAGCCGCCAACGCCAGAATACAGCCGTTTTGCGCCCCTTGGGTGCGCAAATGGCGCGTCAGTTGGCGGGTGTCGAGATTGGCAATCGCGACCGTATTCTGTTGTACCAGATACTGCGGCAGCGTCATGCTGGCGCGAAAATTGGACATGACAAGCGGCACATCCTTGACGATCAGGCCGGCCGCGTGCACCTTGGCCGCTTCGACGTCTTGCGTGTTAACGCCGTAGTTGCCGATGTGCGGATAGGTGAGTGTGACGATTTGCTGGCAGTAGCTCGGGTCTGTGAGGATTTCCTGGTAGCCGGTCATGGCGGTGTTGAACACCACCTCGCCGACGGTAGAGCCAGTGGCTCCAATGGAATTTCCAACAAACACCGTGCCGTCTGCAAGCGCCAGAATGGCGGGGGGGAATGATCCCTGTAAAGACAAAAGCACTGGTTTCTCCGGATGGGGTTTTCGGGTACGCCAAAACGCGCTCAAGAGACAACTCTTGACTTGCTTTTGTGAGGGAATTGGCTTGAGAGGGCTCTAGGCGTACAGGATGCGGTGAAGCCACCCATTATAGCCGAGGGGGTAAACCTTGCTTGGGCGACCCGGCGGGTTTTAAGTCCCCCCGCGCTTGTCGCGGCGGCGGTGCTCAACCGGACAAAGATACCGTAGCACTGGCGTGCAGGCAAATGGCGGCGGCGGCAGCCACATTGAGCGACTCTTCGCCGCCCGGCTGGGCAATCCGAACATGCAGGCTGGCCATTGCCTCCAACGCCTCGCTCACACCCTGCCCTTCGTGCCCCAGTGCCCATGCACAGGTCGTGGGAAGCTCTTTATTTTGTAGCGCCTGGTGTAAAAATGAGCCCCGATGCGAGCTGGTAACGAGAATGGGTATGTCCAACTTGTCGAGCTCGCTTAGCGCCACGCCTTCAATCAGTTGCAAGCCCCAATGGGCTCCCATGCCAGCGCGCAGCACTTTAGGACTCCACAGCGCCGCCGTGCCCTTGAGGGCAATGATCTGTTTGAAACCAAAAGCCGAGGCACTGCGCAAGATGGAGCCGACGTTGCCCGCATCCTGCACCCGATCAAGAATGACGGAGGCCATCTGAGGCTGCAATGCCGCACTCTGCGGCAGATCAAACACAAAACCCATGCTGGCCGGCGACTCCAGACCGCTGATGTCATGAAAGAAGACGTCGGGAATTACTATGTTTTTGATAGCTGCCTGCGCCCATTCAACGGGGGCCAGAGGCCAAAATGATTCAGAAAAAATGCCAACAGAAGGCTGCACACCGCGCACCAGAGCCGCTCGGCACAAATGATCCCCTTCTACCCAAAACCGGCCCTGCTTGCGATAAGCCGTGTTGTCCTGCGACAAGCGACGCAGGTCTTTGAGAAAAGCATTGTCCCGTGACGTGATGTGCTGGACTTGCATCGTCATCACAACACCTCGGTCACGGGCCGGAAGGTTTTGCGGTGTTGCGGACAGGCCCCATGCGCACGCAAGGCGGCCAGATGCTCGGCGGTACCATACCCTTTGTGCTTGGCAAAACCATATTGCGGAAACTGCTGGTCGTACTCGGCGCACCAGCGGTCGCGATGCACTTTGGCCAGAATGGAGGCGGCGGAAATGGCGGGCACGGTCGCATCGCCTTTGACGATGGCTTCGGCCAGCATGTCCAGCACGGGCAGACGGTTGCCGTCCACCAGCACTTTGTTCGGTTTAAGCCGCAGGCCTTCTACCGCCCGGCGCATGGCAAGCAGCGTGGCTTGCAGAATGTTGAGTTGTTCAATTTCCTCGACGCTGGCCTCGGCGATGGAGAAGCACAGCGCTTTGGCACGGATTTCATCAAACAGCTTTTCGCGGCGCAGCGCGGTGAGTATTTTGGAATCCGCCAAGCCTTTGATCGGGTTTAACTCATCCAGAATGACAGCCGCGGCGACCACGGGGCCGGCCAGCGGGCCGCGCCCGGCCTCGTCCACGCCGGCGACCAGACCGGGAAGATGCCAAACCAGAGCGGCTTGTTTGGTGTCGGCTTGCTCAGCCTTGGAGTACTTGCTGGATCGCATGGGCGGCTATTCGTGGTGTGTCGCGCTGCAGTTGCACATGCAACTCGGCGAATTTTTGTTGTAGGGCGGCAATTTTTTCAGGTGCCGTCACCTTGGCATCCAGCCAAAGCAACACCGCATCGGCCAGGGCCTGCGGCGAAGCGGCGTCTTGCAACAATTCGGGCACCACAAAATCCTGACAAAGAATATTAGGCAAACCGACCCAAGGTTGCAGCTTCTTGCGCCGCATGATCTGCCACGACAGCCAGCCCATGCGGTAGGCAATCACCATCGGACGCTTGAACAAGGCGGCCTCCAGCGTGGCCGTGCCACTGGCAATCAGCGTGACATCGCAGGCGGCCAAAACCGTATGGGACTGGCCTTCAATGATCTGCAGGTTTGTCAACAAACCGCAGGCACGGGCGGCCTGTTCGATTTCTACCTTCAACGAAGGTACCGCCGGCACTATAAATTTTATAGCTGGCTGCGCAATCTGCATAAGGGCTGCAGCCCGAAAGAATGTCAAAGCGAGATGCCTGATTTCGGATTTTCGACTTCCGGGCAGAATGGCAACCACTTGGTCGGCATCGGCCAATCCCAACGCCGCCCGCGCGCCTGCCCGGTCGGGCTCCAGCGGAATAACGTTGGCCAGCGGATGACCGACATACGTGGCTTGAATACCGTGCTGCGCCAGCAATGCGGGCTCAAACGGGAAAATGCACAACACATGGTCCACGCTGCGACGGATTTTTTCGACCCGTTCCGGGCGCCAGGCCCAGACCGACGGCGACACAAAATGCACCGTCTTGATGCCCTGCGCTTTGAGCCCAGCTTCAAGGTCAAGATTGAAATCTGGCGCGTCCACGCCGATGAATACATCCGGGCGCTGCAGCAGCAGGCGCGTTTTGAGTTGCGCGCGAATGCCGACTATCTCGCGGTAACGGCGTAGCACCTCCCAGCCGTAGCCGTGCACCGACAATTTGTCATGCGGCCACCAGGCCTCAAAGCCGCGGCGGGCCATCTGCGGACCACCAATCCCGACGGCCTTCATGGCGGGCCAGCGCTCACGCACGCCGTCCAGCAGCAAACCAGCCAGCAGATCACCCGAGGTTTCCCCTGCCACCATCGCAAACTTCAGCCCTTGACCGGACTCGTCAGGTGTTGCACTGCGCTCGAAAATCGACGTCATCACCCCAGTCGAGTCACCAAGTGGCGGCGCGACAGTGGGCCGCCCGGCTGTGCTCAAGTCGTTCATGCCGAGATCGCCGGATCAGCGAACGATGCCGCGTTGCGGCGATGCTTGCTCTAAAAATGAGAGCATCATCTCCACATCAGGCAAGGACTCAGGACTTGTTTGAGTCAATTCCGCAATGCGCGTACGGGCTGCTTGCAAGGTCAGATCGTCGCGGTACAAGGCCTTGTGCATGGCTTTGACAGCAGACACCCGTTCCGGTGAAAAACCACGACGACGCAATCCTTCGTAGTTCATGGAACGCGCTTGCGCCGGCTGGCCCTGGCACATGACGAAGGGTGGCAGATCAGCAAACAGCAGCGTACACATCGCGGTCATGCTGTGAGCGCCAATTTTCACAAACTGGTGCACCACGGTAAAACCGCCCAAAATCGCCCAGTCCCCGACCTGCACATGGCCGGCCAACTGGGAATTATTGGCAAAAATGGTGTTGTTGCCGACGACACAATCGTGCGCTAGGTGAACATACGCCATCAGCCAGTTGTCGTCACCTACCCGTGTGACGCCGGTGTCCCCCGGGGAACCGATATTGAGGGTACAAAACTCGCGAATGGTATTGCGATCGCCAATGATCAACTCACAAGGCTCGCCGGCATATTTTTTATCCTGCGGAATGGCCCCCAGCGAGTTGAACTGGAAAATGTGGTTGTCACGCCCAATGGTGGTGTGACCTTCCAGTACGCAATGCGGACCAATGGTGGTGCCGGCCCCCACCCTGACGTGAGGTCCAATGAGCGTGTAAGCCCCGACCGTCACCGAACTATCGAGTTCGGCTCCGGGATCCACAATAGCCGTGGCATGAATTGCTGTCACCCGTCAAGCCTCAAGTGATATTGCGCATGGCACAGGTCAACTCGGCTTCTACAGCGAGTTCGTCATCAACCAGAGCGCGTGCCTTGAACTTGAAAATACCGGCTTTCATGCGCAACAATTCGACTTCCAGAATCAGCTGATCCCCCGGCTCCACCGGTCGCTTGAAGCGGGCACCGTCGATGCCGGCAAAGTAATAAACCATTTCATCGCTCGGTGACGTCCCCAGCGCATCAAAGGCCAGCAGGGCTGCGGCTTGCGCCAGGGCTTCCAGCATCAGCACGCCCGGCATCACCGGGCGGTGTGGAAAATGTCCTTCAAAAAACGGCTCGTTGATGGTGACATTCTTCAGCGCCTTGATGCTTTTGCCTTTTTCGATGGCGAGCACCCGATCTACCAATAAAAACGGATAACGGTGTGGCAGCTGCTTGAGAATCTGGTGAATGTTCATCATGGTTGTTCCAATGTTTTTAATTTATCTTCTAATGCCCGAATGCGATCGCGCAAGCTGTGCAACTGTTTGAGAGAGGCCGCGTTTTTTTCCCAAGCGGCGTTCTCGTCAAGGGGAAACATGCCGGTGTAATGCCCCGGTTTGCGAATCGACCGGGTTACCACGGTTGCGGCAGAAATATTGACCTCATCGGCCAAGACGAGATGCCCCAGCACAATCGCGCCGCCGCCAATGGTGCAATGCGCCCCAATGGTGGCACTGCCCGCCACACCGGCACAGCCAGCCATCGCCGTGTGTTTGCCAACCCGCACGTTATGGCCGATCTGGATCAGGTTGTCGAGCTTGACCCCATCTTCGATGAGGGTGTCTTGCAAGGCGCCGCGATCAATACAGGTGTTCGCACCAATTTCAACATCGTTGCCAATATGGACAGCACCCAATTGCTCGATCTTCTCCCAAGCCCCTGCATTTGGCGCAAAGCCGAAACCATCCGCACCAATGACGACCCCAGAATGCACAAGGCATCGTTCACCCAAGACGCAGTTCTCACCCACGGTGACCCGGGACTTGAGTTCGGTGTCGGCGCCAATGCGGGCACCCCGCTCGATCACGCACAAGGCGCCAATACGGGCCAGCGGATGAACAAAAGCCTCGGCGTCAATCACCGCACTGGGATGAACCAGCGGACGCACAGCTTGCGCCATGCTTTTTTTCCACAGCTGCGTAACGCGGGCGAAATACAGATAAGGCTGCTCCACCACAATGCAGGCTCCGCGCAACAAGGCCACGGCGCGCATTGAGGGAGCCACAATGACACAAGCGGCTTTTGATGCCGCCAACTGGCTCTGGTACTTGGGATGGCTGAGAAAACTCAGGTGTTGCGGGGTCGCTGTTTCGAGGGGCGACAGACCTTCGATGTTGAGACCGGCATCGCCATGCAGCTCACCACCGAGTACCTCAACAATCGAACCTAGACGTAGCGTCACCCTTCACAAGCCTTGCGCGTGTTTATTTAACGCTGCCCGAATTCAGAACCTTGATGACTTTGTCGGTGATGTCGTGCTTGGCATTGACATAAACCGCCTCTTGAAGCACCAAGTCATACTTTTCGGATTCGGCAACCTGCTTCACGACCTTGTTGGCACGTTCAAGCACTTGCTGCAACTCTTCGTTTTTTCTGGAGTTGAGGTCTTCCTGGAACTCACGACGCTTGCGTTGAAAGTCGCGGTCCTGCTCAACCAACTGCTTTTGACGGGTAGCCCGTTGGCTTTCCGACAAAGTCGGTGCTTCACGCTCGAACTTGTCAGCCATTGACTTCAAGGTAGCACCCTGATCGACCAGCTCCTTCTCGCGCTTGGAAAATTCCTGCTCCAACTTAGCCTGTGCCGCCTTGGCGGTATTCGCCTCCTTGAAAATCCGGTCGGTACTGACAAACCCGATACGGAACTCTTGCGCCTGAACCTGCGCAGACACAAGCAGGCCACCCAGAAAAATGCCAGTACAGCATTGACGTAAAAAGTTATTCATTAGAAAGAGGTCCCAATTTGAAATTGCATGGTCTGTATTTTATCGCCTTCAAACTTCTTGATCGGCTTGGCGAATGCCAGCCGCAAAGGACCCACCGGCGATATCCAGCTGATGCCGACGCCCACAGAAGAACGCAGGCTGTTCGCATCTGCATTGATGGCCAATCCTCGGTCGTCGCCAGCCACACTGCCGACGTCCCAAAACGCGTACATCCTCAAGGAGCGGTCATTACCGGCGCCGGGGAACGGCGTCAGCAGTTCAGCATTTAAATTTATTTTTCGGGTCCCGCCGAGGACCGTTCCGACCGTTCCCTGATCATCCCGTGGTCCCAGGCTACCCTGCTCAAAGCCACGGACGGAACCCAAACCACCACCGTAGAAATTTTTGAATACCGGGTAAGGTCGATCGCCAACGGCCGTACCCCAACCGATTTCACCATTGAACGCCGCAGTAAATTGCTTGTTCAGGGGAATGAATTCCTGATATTGGTAGGTGGCACGCACGTAGCGAGCATCACCCGCCGGGGACCACTCAGCATTGGCACGTTGATAGCGGCCAGAGTTAGGTGCCAAGGCACTGTCACGTTTATCACGCGACCAACCGACCGTCAAAGGAACCGCCATGCTGGTAAGACCAAACTGGTTGGCGTATTCTTGGTAAGACGTTGGCAAGAGCGTACCGGGCACAATGGTGGTCTGCTCAAGGCCGGCACCGAAATACACCGTATCGGTCTCGGTGAATGGAATCCCAAACCTCAAACTGCCGCCGGTGGTCTGAAGCTGGTAATAACTTTGATCCTGGTACGGACTAGACGTCCTGTGGTAAACGTCAATGGTGCGTGACACGCCATCTGCCGTAAAGTAAGGATCCGTTGTATTAAAAACGATAGCGCGATTGATCTTGCTCGTATTGATCTGTACGCCAAGCGAGTTGCCAGAACCGAATGCGTTCTGCTGATTCAGACCAAACGAGAGTCCAAGTCCATCGCCACTTGAAAACCCGGCCCCCAAACTCAGGCTTCCGGTCGGTTTTTCAACGACATTGAGAGTCAAGTCAACCTGGTCTGGCGAACCGGGTACTTCCTGGGTCTCGATCCCTACGTCCTTGAAATAGCCCAAGCGATCAACGCGGTCGCGTGACAACTTAATCTTGTCGCCGTCGTACCATGAGGCCTCAAATTGCCGAAACTCCCGACGTACCACCACGTCACGGGTCCGATTGTTACCGGCAACATTGATTTTGCGGACATAAGCCCTACGGGAGGGTTCTGCCTGGAGAACCAAAGCGACACGGTTGTTAACCCGATCAATTTCAGGACGGGCTTCCACCCGAGCGAAAGCAAATCCAAAATTTCCGAAATAATCGGTGAAAGCCTTGGTGGTTTTAGCCACTTCATCGGCGTTATAGGCCTCGCCGGGACGAATTGTCACGAGCGATTTGAACTCATCGTCTTTGCCAAGGAAATTGCCATCCAGCTTGACGCCGCTGACGATAAAACGCTCGCCTTCAGTGATGTTGATCGTGATGGCAATGTCCGTCTTGTTGGGCAAAATCGCAACCTGCGTTGAGTCCACCTTGAACTCCAGATAGCCCCGGGTCAAATAGTAGGATCGCAATGTTTCAATGTCAGCATTGAGTTTGGCGCGTGAATAGCGATCCGACTTGGTATACCAGCTCAACCAGCCGCCGGTGTCAAGATCAAACAGACCACGCAGTTTCGATTCATCAAACACCTTGTTACCGACAATTCGGATTTCACTGATTTTGGCAGGCGCGCCTTCAACCACGGTAAACGTCAGGTTGACGCGGTTGCGCTCAATCGGCGTCACCGTCGTCACAACTTCCGCCGCATACAGGCTGCGATTGATGTACTGCCGCTTCAACTCCTGCTCAGCGCGGTCAAGTTGTGCCTTGTCAAAAGGGCGGCCATCGGACAGTCCGACATCACGCAAGGCTTTTTTGAGAACGTCCTTATCGAATTCTTTTGTACCAACGAATTCAACATCGGCAACAGTAGGCCGCTCTTCAACAACGATCACCAGCACATCGCCATTGACTTCAATCCGCACGTCCTTGAACAAACCCAGACCAAAAAGAGTCCGGATCGCCGACGTCCCTTTTTCGTCGTCATAAACATCGCCAACCCGAACCGGCAGCGAGACGAAGACGGTTCCCGGCTCCACACGCTGCAAGCCCTCGATACGAATATCGCGTACGGTGAAAGGATTGACGGCCCACGCCGTGCTGGCCACAAAAAGCAGCGAAGCCACGGCAGAGACTGAGCGCAGGGGAAAACGATTAAATTGCATTTTTAAATATTGAGAAGTCAAGCTGGTGTTGATTGTCGACACCAGAAATTAGCCAAATAAGCGGGTGACATCGTTGAAGAGGGCAATCGACATCATGACCAACAGAATCGCAATGCCACCTCGTTGCAAGCGCTCCATCCAAGCGTCAGAGACAGGTTTGCCCGTGAGCCCCTCCCAAAGATAATACATCAGGTGGCCACCATCCAAAACCGGTAACGGGAGCAAATTCAAAACACCCAGACTTACACTGATCAAGGCAAGGAATAACAGGTACTGCGTTAATCCCATGCCAGCAGACTTTCCAGCGTAATCCGCAATAGTCAAAGGCCCACTGAGATTCTTGAGTGAGGCATCACCCACCACCATCTTCCCCATCATTTTAAGCGTCAAGACCGAGACATCCCAAGTGCGAATCAGGCCGCGCCATAAGCCGTCTGCCGCACCGTACTGCACCATCACCAGTTCGGGGATCGCCCCGACATAGGCGCCGATTTTCCCGATCACCAGTTCGCCGTCTTGCCGGACCTCCGGCTTGACCGTTACGTCAAGCTCTGTGCCGGCACGATCAATTTTCCAGACTGATAGCGCCGCTTCACCATTCAAAACCGACGCCCGAATCAGCTGACGCAACTGCTGTCCATCCACGACAGACACGGACCCCACCTGTCGCACCACATCGCCATTCCGTAAGCCAGCTTTATCGGCCGCGGCACCCGCTGTCACCTCGCCAATGACAGGACGGGAGAAAGGCCCCACGACGCCGATTTTTCGAAACAAATCAGCATTCGCCTCGCTGGCGTCCATGCCACTGAGTTTCAACAACACGTCCCCGGGTGTAGCGCTCACAGGGCCGCTCACCACCAAGCGCACATCCTTCCCCTCCAATGCACCCCGGGTCAAAAACCAGCGAATATCTTCGAACGATTCGACGCTTTGGAGTTCATCGCCATCAAAGCCGGCACGCTGGACCCGTTCACCACCAATCAATCCGGCCCGTTCAGCGATGGATCCCGCTTCGGGGCTTGCCAGAATCGCAGCGGGAAGTTGCACCCCGCTCCAATTGACAACGGCATACAGCAGAACCGCCAGCAGTAAATTAGCCACAGGGCCCGCCGCCACGATGGCAATACGCGAGTGCAAGGGTTGGGTGTTGAACGCAAGATGCCGCTCTTCGCTAGCCACCGGTTCCTCACGCTCGTCGAGCATCTTGACGTAACCCCCCACCGGAAAAGCTGCAATAACAAACTCTGTCGACGAGCCCTTGGGTTGCCAACGAAACAGCGTTTTCCCAAACCCGATGGAAAACCGAAGGACTTTGACACCACAGGCGACGGCCATGCGGTAGTGCCCGTATTCGTGCACTGCAATCAATAACCCGAGTGCGAACACAAATGCTGCAAGTGTCAGCATGGTGATTCCCAAAAAAATTGATTAAACGCCAACACGACGGGCCACCCGCTGAGCGACGTCACGGGACCGCGCATCCAGCGCCAACAGATCTTCCAGCGACTGCGGACTGGCGGTGGCCACTGTTTCAAGCGTTTCCAGATTGACAATGTGAATCTGGTCAAAGCGGATTTGTCGGTCAAGAAAGGCGGCCACAGCCACTTCATTGGCCGCATTCAACACCGCGGTCGTACCGGCGGGGGCTTTCAAAACTGACCACGCCAGCTTCAAACCGGGAAAGCGTTGTTCGTGCCCATTCGAATCCAGCGACTCAAACGTCATGTCCGCCATTGAACGGAAATTTAGCGCGGCGGCACCGGACGCGATGCGATCCGGCCAAGACAGGCCATAGGCAATCGGCACTTTCATGTCGGGTGTGCCAAGTTGCGCAACCACGGAATTGTCTTTGTACTGCACCATCGAATGGATGACACTCTGCGGATGAATCACCACTTCAATCTGATCCGGTGCGACATCAAAAAGAAAGCGTGCTTCAATGACTTCCAGCGCCTTGTTCATCATCGTGGCGGAATCAACGGAAATCTTGCGGCCCATCACCCAATTGGGATGGGCACAGGCCTGCTCCGGCGTCACATCGCGTAGCGTGAGAGGATCGCGTTGACGAAATGGCCCGCCAGAGGCGGTGAGAATGATCTTATCAATCTGACGCGCCCACGAGGCCGCATCATCGGGCAATGACTGGAAAACGGCTGAATGTTCGCTGTCAATCGGCAGAAGTTTCGCCCCCCCCTGCTTGACCGCTTGCATAAAATAATTGCCACCAACCACGAGCGCTTCCTTGTTGGCCAGCAACAAGCGTTTGCCGGCCCGGGCCGCACCAAGACAGGAGGCGAGTCCAGCCGCCCCGACGATCGCCGCCATCACCGCATCGACCAGTTCATGCGATGCAATCATGGTGATCGCTGGCACACCCCAGAGAACCCGAGTCGTCAAATTGAGTGCCTGGCATTTTTCCTCCAGCGCGCGACCATGAGGCTCGCTCGCCATGACTGCAAACACAGGTTTGAACTGCACACACTGCTGCAGCATCCGGTCAATCTGCGTTGAAGCACTGAGGGCAAAAACCTCGAACCGCTCGGGATGCCGGGCAATCACATCCAGCGTACTGACCCCAATCGATCCAGTCGAACCCAGTATGGCGATGCGTTGCTTCACTATGTTTTCCAAATCATTCATCGGAGCTTTCACACGGAGTAGAGCATCATCGCCAGCGGCAGGGTAGGCAATAAAGCATCGACCCGGTCCAACACACCGCCATGTCCTGGCAGCAGGCCGCTGCTGTCTTTGACGCCCGCACTGCGCTTGACCAGCGACTCAAACAAATCACCCACCACACTCATGGCGGCCATGAACACGATGGCAATCATCAGCAGCCATCCACCTCTTAGGCCAATGTGACTGTACAAACTGGGGACCGTGATGGCCCATGCGGTATCAACCCAACGCCAGACAAAGGCCAAGACGAGCACGCCCACCATGCCACCCCAAACACCTTCCCAGCTTTTACCAGGACTGATACTGGGCGCGAGTTTGCCCCGACTGAATCGTCCGCCGAACGCCTTACCCGCAAAATAGGCAAAGATATCCGCCACCCAGACCAGCACCAGAATGGAAAGCAGGAAATTGATACCAATCACCCGCGCCTGCGCCACTGCCAGCCAGGCCAGCCAGAGAGCAACAAGGCCTGACACCAGCCGGACCACCTGTGGATGGCCGGACCACGCCGACACACCACGATGCAACACCCAAGCGCCGGCCAGCACCCAAACCGCGCCGGCAAGGAGCCACAGCACGGCCAGTGATTGATCAAGGACGCCAAGCCACCAAGTCACCGAGCAGACGACGACACAGACAAAGCCCGCGATCAGCGACCCCACCGGACCATAGCCATTGAGTCGAGCCCACTCCCAGGCGCCGGCGGCGATCAGGACCAGGCTAATCGCACAAAATGGCACGGGCGAGTGATAAAACAGGGCTGGCAGCAAGATAAGCAGCAGAACGAGGGCCGTGATAACGCGCTGTTTTAGCATCTGTATTCCTCAAACAACGGTAGGGATGATTGCCTGCTCAGCAAGCTGGCCTGATGTTTTACCAAACCGTCTTTCACGTTGACTAAAAGCTTCAATGGCGAGATCAAGCGCCGCTTCATCAAACTCTGGCCAGAGCTTGTCGCTGAAATAAAACTCTGAGTAGGCCGTTTGCCACAACAGGAAATTGCTGATGCGTTGCTCTCCACCAGTGCGAATGACCAGGTCAGGATCAGGAACATGCGCCAACGCCATTGCCCCGTTTAAATTTAGCTCCGTCACGGGCTTGCCTTGAGCCACTAATTTTGCGGCTGCCTGAACGATGTCCCAGCGACCGCCGTAATTAAAGCAAACATTCAAAATCAAACGGGTATTGGATGCCGTCGACAGCTCAGCCTGCTCGATACCCGCAATCACCTTCTCCGACAGATTAGCGCGCTCACCGACAAAATGGATCTGAACACCATCCGCCTTGAGTTGTGGCACCTCTCGGGTAAGCGCCATGGCAAAAAGATTCATCAGACCGGAGACCTCTTCGGCAGGACGATTCCAGTTCTCCGAAGAAAAAGCAAACACAGTCAACACGCCCACGCCCCGGTCCGCACAAGTCTTGACGCAGCGGCGAAGCGCATCAACACCTTGCTTGTGGCCGACAACACGCGGAAGAAACTGTTTAGACGCCCAACGCCCATTGCCATCCATGACGATGGCAATATGGTGAGGAACCACGCTAGGCGAAGTCATGTAAAAAATTAATGTATCTAACGGATGTCAGACCGCCATGATGTCTTGTTCTTTAGCTGCCACCAATTGGTCGATGACGACGATGTGGCGGTCTGTCGTTTTCTGGATTTCTGACTCGGTCCGTTTTTGATCATCTTCAGAAGCCAGCTTGTCTTTGACCGCTTTTTTAACGGCTTCATTGGCATCCCGGCGCAGATTGCGCACAGCGACCTTGGCGCTTTCACCTTCATTCCGAACGACTTTGGTCAATTCCTTGCGACGCTCTTCCGACATGGCGGGCATCGGGACACGAATCAAATCGCCCATGGAGGAAGGATTGAGACCCAAATCGCTGTCGCGAATGGCTTTTTCAATCTTGGCTCCCATGCCTTTTTCCCAAGGCTGGACACTGATGGTGCGGGAATCCAGCAAGGACACATTCGCCACCTGACTGATCGGCACCAGGGAACCGTAATAGTCAACCTGAACGGTATCCAGCAACGCAGGATTTGCCCGGCCGGTACGAATCTTGGTCAGGTTGTTCTTGAATGCGGCGATGGATTGATCCATCTTGACTTCAACCGTGTTTTTAATTTCAGAAATTGGCATATAGCTCTCCTACTCGATTGTTCAAAAGACACTGTTTGCGCACTGCAATGCTGGCAGGATCAGGCATAGACCAGCGTGCCTTCATCTTCCCCCATCACCACGCGCTTGAGTGCGCCATGCTTGAATATGGAGAATACTTTAACCGGCAATTTTTGATCGCGACACAAGGCAAACGCAGTGGCATCCATGATGCCCAGGTTTTGTGACATTGCTTCATCAAACGAAATTTTGCTGTAGCGGGTAGCGAGCGGATCCTTTTTAGGATCGGCTGAGTAAACCCCATCGACCTTGGTGGCCTTCAGCACGATTTCAGCGCCAATTTCTGCACCCCGCAACGCAGCGGCGGTATCGGTGGTGAAAAACGGATTGCCAGTACCCGCGGCAAAAATAACAACCTTGCCCTCTTCGAGGTACTGCAAGGCCTTAGGTCTGACATAAGGCTCAACCACTTGCTCAATGGCGATCGCCGACATGACGCGAGCGGTCAGGCCCGCCTTGTTCATGGCGTCGCCCAAGGCCAGTGCATTCATGACCGTGGCCAGCATGCCCATGTAATCCGCCGTGGCCCGGTCCATACCGACCGAACCGCCAGCCACGCCACGAAAAATATTGCCGCCGCCAATTACCACGGCAACCTCCACACCCAGGCGGGTAACATCAGCAACCTCGTTCACCATGCGAACAATGGTGTCGCGGTTGATGCCAAACTGGTCATCCCCCATCAAGGCTTCGCCTGACAGCTTGAGCAATATGCGCTTGTAGGCTGGTTTGGCGATGGTCATGATGGATTCCTTGAAGTGATGAATGTTGAATGGAATAAATCCAAATTCAGTCCGATGATCTCGATCTGAATTTGGACATGGAATAACCCGGTTGTCGCAGGCGGGATGACGATCAGCTGGCCTGCTTGGCCGCTGCGATTTGGGCCGCTACTTCTGCCGCAAAATCATCTACCTTCTTTTCAATGCCTTCGCCAACCACATACAGCGTGAAGCTCTTGACGGTCGTGCCAGCGGCCTTGAGCATCTGCTCAACGGTCTGCTTGTCATTCTTCACGAAGGACTGATTAAACAGCGACACTTCCTTGAGGAATTTCTGCACACCGCCCTCAATACGCTTGGTGACAATCTCAGCCGACTGAACGGGCTTGCCCGCAGCCGTCGCAACAGAAGCATCTTCAGCCGCCTTGGCAGCAGCCACGGAACGCTCTCTGGCTACTAGTTCGGCAGGCACATCGGCGCTGGACAACGCCACTGGTTTCATAGCTGCGACGTGCATAGCCACATCTTTGGCGGCTGTTTCATCACCTTCAAATTCGACCACAACGCCGATACGCGTGCCGTGCAAATAAGCAGCAAGCTTGGCGCCAGAAGCAAAATGCTTGAAACGACGAAAGCTCATGTTTTCGCCGATCTTGCCGATCAGGCCCTTGCGTACGTCTTCCAGTGTCGGACCAAAGCCGTCTTGGGTATAGGGCAAAGCACCCAGAGCCGCCACATCAGCAGGATTGTTCTTGGCAATCAGTTCTGCAGCGGCATTGGCGATCGCCAAAAAGCTGTCATTTTTAGTAACGAAGTCGGTTTCGCAGTTGACTTCGAGCAAGGCACCCACGTTGCCATCGATATAGCTGGTGACCACGCCTTCAGCGGTGATGCGTCCAGCAGCCTTGCCGGCTTTGCTGCCCAGCTTGACACGCAACAACTCTTCAGCTTTGGCCATATCGCCTTCAGCTTCAGTCAATGCACGCTTGCACTCCATCATGGGCGCGTCAGTTTTGCCACGCAGTTCAGCGACCATGCTTGCGGTAATTGCAGCCATTTTTATTCTCCGTACTCAGTTTAATTATTTAAAAAGGGACTAAAAAAAAGGGGCCTCAAAGCCCCCTTTTTTGGGGTCGCAGACAAACTCAGGCAGCAGCCTCGTTCACTTCGACAAATTCATCAGCGCTTTCAGCAACCATGGCCTTGGCCACATCGTCAACCATATTGGCACGGCCTTCAATGATCGCATCAGCGATGCCACGGGCATACAAGATCACAGCCTTGGATGAGTCGTCATTGCCAGGAATGACGTAGTCAATGCCTTCAGGCGAATGGTTGGTGTCAACCACGGCAATCAGGGGAATGCCGAGTTTTTTGGCTTCAGCAATGGCAATTTTGTGGAAACCCACATCAATCACAAAAATCGCATCCGGCAGAACCGTCATATCCTGAATGCCACCAATGTCGCGCTCAAGCTTGGCGATTTCACGGGCGAACATCAACTGTTCTTTTTTGCTCAGTGCATCAAGACCGGCTTCTTGCTGGATCTTCATGTCTTTAAGACGCTTGATGGAAGTTTTGACCGTCTTGAAGTTGGTCAACATACCACCGAGCCAGCGCTGGTCAACATAAGGAACGCCAGCACGCTGGGCTTCTTCTGCAACGGTTTCGCGCGCTTGACGCTTTGTACCCACCATCAACACGGTTCCGCGCTTGGCAGAAATTTGACGTGCAAACTTGGCTGCTTCCTGGAACATCGGCAGCGATTTTTCCAGGTTGATGATGTGAATTTTGTTGCGATGGCCGAAAATGAACGGGGCCATTTTGGGGTTCCAGAAGCGGGTTTGGTGGCCGAAATGGACACCGGCTTCCAGCATTTCGCGCATGGTAACTGACATGTTTAACTCCAAAGGTTAGGTCTAAAATCCAGTTCGTTTTTGCTTCCTCTAAAGGCATTTTTGAATTTGCCTGCAAAAGCCGCAACACCTTGATGAAACTGGTTTGCTTATTTTTTACTGAGTTGCCACTTGACGGCCCAGTAAAGCCAAAAATTATAACACTCACCCCTGCGACCCCATGCATCCAGACCTCCACACAATGCGGCACGGGCTGCGCACCGGCCAGACGCACCCTGCAGCAGAAATTGAGCGAGCCATTGATACGGCGCAATCAGCCCGCTGCGACCATGTTTTTCTCCAGCGAACTTTTGCCGAGGCCCGTGCCGTTGCCAGTACCCGGGATATTGAGAAAAAACCGCTGGCGGGCCTGGCCGTCTCCATCAAGGATCTGTTCGATGTCGCAGGGCAGATCACCAGCGCCGGCTCCCTCGTACTCCGTGACACAGCGCCGGCGGCGCGGGACAGTTTGGCCGTTGCCCGGCTGCGTCGCGCAGGTGCCGCTTTTATCGGCCGCACCAACATGGTCGAATTTGCTTTCTCGGGGGTGGGCGTCAATCCGCACTTCGGCACCCCGGCCAACGCCTGCACGACGGACGTGCCCCGCATCCCGGGCGGATCTTCGTCCGGCGCGGCCGTTTCCGTGGCAACGGGCGCCGCGTTTATTGGGCTGGGATCCGACACCGGCGGCTCGATTCGCATTCCGGCCGCCCTCAATGGCATCGTCGGCTTCAAAAACACTGCCCGACTGGTGCCAACGGCAGGCGTGCTGCCGCTGTCGACCACCCTGGACACCGTCTGCGCCCTCACCCGCTCCGTGCCAGACGCCATCCTGGCCCATGAGCTATTGGCCCAGCGCCAAGTCACGCGCAGCACCGCTCCGCTTGGCGCCTACCGCTTGGGTGTGGTTCACACCTTGATGCTGGACGGACTGGACGCCACCGTGTCCCGCGCCTGGCAGCGCACCCTTAAAACACTGCGCGATGCGGGCGCCCATATTGACGAACTGGCGCTGCCTGATCTCAACGAACTCCAGCACATTCAGGCAACCGGTGGCTTTTCGGCCGCCGAGAGCTACGCCTGGCATCACCAACTGCTGAAACAAAAAACCCATTTTTACGACCCACGCGTCGCGGCCCGTATCCAGCGCGGTGCGACAATGCGCGCTTACGAATACATAGAGCTTGAAGACGCCCGACGCCACTGGATTAACACGATGGAGACGGCCATGCAGGGCTTTGATGCTTTTCTGTCACCCACCGTCCCCATCGTGGCACCTCCAATTGCCGATGTGGCGCCAGGGAGCGAACGTGATGACGCTTTTTTTCAGATCAACACCCAGTTATTGAGAAACACCAGTGTCATCAATATGCTTGATGGCTGCGCCATCTCGATCCCCTGCCACACGCCCGACGAGTTACCCGTGGGTTTGATGATCTGGGCCGGTGCCCTGCAAGACGACCCGGTACTCAACATCGCGTTTCAAATCGAAAAATTGCTACATAAATAATAGCTTCTTACGCAATAGCAACGGGGGCTAGAGCCAATAAAGCATAAGAAAAAAAGGGATTCATGAAGATTGCAGTTATTGGTGCCGGCATCATCGGCATCACCACGGCCTACGAACTGGCCTGTGACGGACACGAAGTCACTGTGCTGGAGCGGCGCGGGGCTGCCGCCGAGGAAGCCAGTTTTGCCAACGCCGGCATCGTAGCACCGGACTACGTCACGCCATGGGCCGCACCTGGAATGCCGGCCAAGCTGATTCAGCATTTATTCAGCCGTTATGCGCCCATCAAAGTAGGGCTGCCACTCTCCGGGCGCGAGTTGGTCTGGCTCTGGCAATGGTATCGCGCCTGCAAACTGGACACCTTTCTGGTTAACCGGGCCCACCTGCAACGCCTCGCGTTTTACAGCCTGGAGCGGTTACACCACATCACGGCGAATCTGAAGCTGGAATATGAGCGCAGCGACGGCTACATGGTGCTATTGCGAACCGAGCAGGACAGCAAAGGCGTGCAGCCGGGTCTGCAGGTACTGCGTGATGCTGGTGTAACGTTCAAAGAGCTCGACGCGGTGGAGGCACGCAAGATCGAGTCGGCACTCAATCCGGACACGACATTTTTTGGTGCGATTTATTTTCCAGACGACGAAGCTGCCAACTGCCGCCAGTTTGCCCTGCTGCTCAAAACTGAAGCGCAGCGCATGGGCGTGAAATTTTCATTCAACACCACGGTCACCCACGTTTTGCCGTCCGCAGGAATGGCACTTGGCATTGCCGGCGAACACACGCCACGCCAGTTTGATGCCGCCGTGATGTGTGCAGGGCTGGACTCCGCCCGGCTGCTTGAACCCTTGGGCCTGCATATGCCATTGGCCGCCGTCTACGGCTACTCCATCAGCGCCACCATTCGCGAACCGCTCAATGGCCCCCGCAGTGCCGTGATGGACGAACACTATATGGTGGCTATTTCTCGCTTGGGCAACCGCGTGCGCGTGGCGGGTTGCGCCGAGCTTGGAGGGTCACCCGACAAAAAACGCGCCAGCTCCCTGCAAACGCTGTACAAGGTTTTGCACGACTGGTTTCCGGGTGCGGCCAACCTGTCCAACGGGGTTCAGGAATGGAAAGGCGCGCGCCCCATGCTCCCGGACGGACCGCCAATCATCGGCGTCAGCGGGATTGCGGGTCTGTGGCTGAACCTAGGGCATGGCGCCAGCGGCTGGGCGCTGAGTTGCGGCTCGGCCAGAGCCCTGGCCGACCAGATCGCCGGCCGGACGCCTGACCTGGATGTGAGTGGGTTTGGCGTCGGACGACTGCGCACTTAATGCCGTGTTTTTTAAGTTGACACAATAGAGTGCTGACAGACAATTCAAACTATGAGCCCTGAACTCTCCCAAAAACTGGCCGCTGCGGTAGACGGCATGCCCGCGTTTCCCCAAAGCGTCCAAAAAATCCTGGAACTGACGCGCGACGTCAATTGCTCACCCAAGGACCTGGTGCAGGTCATCGACAAAGACCCGGTGGTCACAGTCAAGGTGCTGCGGGTCGTCAACTCCGCCTACTACAGCCTGCCCAAGCAGATCACATCGATCAACCATGCCGTGGTGTATCTGGGCTTCAACACCATCAAGAACCTGGCCTTGAGCATTGCCGCCATCGGCATTTTGCCGGCGCACAATGCGGCCGGGTTTGACGGTCAACAGTACCTGATTCACTCACTGGCCACCGCTGGCATCGCCAAGCAACTGGCGCTGCGGGTGGATGGCGCCGACCCGATGGACTGCTTTATTGCCGGCTTGCTGCACGACTTCGGCAAAGTGGTGTTTGCCCAGTTCATGCCGCAGGAGTTTCGCAAAGCGCTGGAAATCAGCCAATGGAATGAAACCTCGCTGCATCTGGCCCTGCGCGAGGTCATCGGCGTCGACCATGCCGTGGTCGGTGCGATGCTGGTGGAAAAATGGCGCTTTCCCGCCGACCTCGTAGAGACCATTCGGTGCCAGTACGGCCCGGAGGTCAAGGACACCCCCATGATTGCGTGTGTCTTTGCCGCCAACCAGATCAGTAAAAAGCTGGCCTTCGGGTTTGGGGGGAATCCCTGGATTGATGAACTCCCGGCCTCCATTGCCAAGCGGCTGGGAGGCTCGCTGGACGAAATCATTGTGTCGTTGGGAGACTTGGCGCCCCTGTTCGAGGAAGCCAAGGTATTTTCGAAAATTTGAGGGGTAGGCATGAAAGTCAGATTTTGGGGTGTCCGTGGTTCCATTGCATCACCCGGCCCGAACACCGTGCGCTATGGCGGCAACACCACCTGCATCGAGATACGCACCGACAACAATGAACTGATCATTATTGATGCCGGCACCGGCATCTTCCCCTTGTCCCAGACCTTGCTGGCGGAGTTGCCGGTAACGGCCAACGTGCTCATCACCCACTCGCACTGGGACCACATTCAGGGTTTGCCGTTTTTCATCCCCAACTTCATTCCGGGCAACCTGTTGCGACTGCATGGTGCGTTTGACCCGGTATCGGGCAAAGGCGTGGAGCACATCATGTCGGTGCAACTGCAGTACAGCTATTTTCCGGTGCGTGAAGCCGAGATGAAGGGCCGCATTGAATATGTCACGCTCGCGCCTGAACAAAGCATCCAGATTGGCTCCGCGACGGTCACCCCCTACCTGATGAACCATCCCGTCATCGACTTCGGCTATCGGATTGAAGCCAATGGCAAATCCGTCTTCTTTACCGGTGACCATGAGCCACCCATGAACATTTACGAGCCCGAAGATGACGGCTATGCCGAATATCAAACCTTCGTCGACGAAAAAGCCGACAGCATCCTGCGTGCCATGCGCGGGGTGGATGTGTTGATTGCAGACTGCTCCTACACCGAGCAGGAATACCCGGCCAAAAAGGGCTGGGGGCACGGCACTTTCAACTCCAGCATCCAGTACGCCAAAGACGCCGGGGCCAAGCTGCTGTTTTGTACGCACCACGAACCCACCCGCAGCGATGACGCGCTCGATGAAGTTTTCCGACAAGTACTCGTCGACAACCCACCCCAAGCAGGTGGTCCCGACTATCGGCTGGCCCGCGAGGGTGAAACCTACGAGTTTTAGCGCCATGCTGAAAATTGACTTCCACGCACGCCATGCCTTGTACAGCGTTGACGCCACACGCCGTATCGAACACGCCGCTCAAGCGTCCCTGCCACCCCACACCCTAATGCAACGCGCCGGGCTGGCCGTAGCGCAGCTGGCCCTGGCAATCGCACCCCACGCCCGACGCATCTGGATAGCGTGCGGCCCCGGCAACAACGGTGGCGATGGACTGGAAGCCGCCCTGCACCTGCAGCACTGGGGCAAATCCCCCGTGGTGACCTGGCTGGGCAGCCCCGGCAAAGCACCCAAGGACGCTGCCGCGTCCTATGGCCGTGCGGTCGAGGCCGGTGTCAGCTTCACGGATACGCCGCCGCAAGACTACGATTTGTGCATTGATGCCCTGCTGGGCATAGGTAGCGACCATCGAGCGCCAGAAAGCCGCATGGCGCACTGGATCAACCTGATGAATGCGGGCCCCGCCCCGGTGCTGGCCGTGGATTTACCTACCGGACTGCAGTCCGACACCGGCGCGATGGCGCAGCACAGCGTCACAGCCCGACACACCTTGTGTCTGCTCACGCTCAAACCCGGTTTGTTTACCGCCCATGGGCGCGACGCCGCAGGCACCGTCTGGCTGGACGATCTGGATGCCGGACACAACCCGTCAGCCGATCCGCAAATCGCCACACCCACGGCCTGGTTGGCGGGCGCGCCAGACGCGGTGGCACGGCGCCACGCCTCGCACAAAGGAAGCTTCGGCGATGTCGCCGTGGTGGGCGGTGCAGCGGGCATGACGGGTGCCGCCCTGCTGGCGGCCTCTGCCGCCCTGTATGCGGGCGCGGGCCGGGTCTTTGTTGGGCTGCTGGATGGCGGCAGCCTGAAGGTCGACCTAAGCCAGCCCGAGCTGATGTTCCGGCCGGTCGATATGCTGGACTTCAGGGCCATGACGGTGGTCTGCGGTTGTGGCGGCGGAGACGCCATCCGCGGCTCCCTGGCCAGGATATTAGCGACCTCAGCCTCCGTCGTTATTGATGCCGATGCTATTAATTCAATAGCAATTGACAGTCAACTCGAAAGCCTGCTGCTTGCCCGCGGCAAGCGTCTTGCGGCCACGGTACTGACACCCCACCCCCTGGAAGCCGCCCGCCTGCTGGGCCGCACCGTCACGGAAGTGCAACACGACCGATTGGCGGCCGCCCAGCAACTGGCGCAACATTTTTCCTGCACCGTGGTGCTCAAGGGCTCGGGCACCGTCATTGCGGCGCCCGGTCAAACACCACTCATCAACCCCACCGGCAATGCCCGATTAGCCACGGCTGGCACCGGCGATGTACTGGCCGGCATGATCAGTGCCCGCTTGGCGGAGGGAATTGATGCCTTCACGGCTGCCAGCCAGACGGTCTACCAGCATGGCCTGGCTGCCGATCACTGGCAAATTAATGCATCCTTAGTGGCCGGTTCACTGGCCCGGCAAGCACAATCAGAAGCCTGATTGGACTAGTGCTGGCGCAGAAATTAAAAAATAATTGCTGCAAAATAAATAGCTACTAGCGCTTTACCAATAAGGGCTAGAGCACTTATTTACCAAGAAAATTAAAGGTCAACCTGAACCCAAATGGCCATGAAACAGGGCCAAAAACTTTGAATCAAGTAAAACCAGCATTGTTTTTCGGAAAATAAAAGGCCGTCATAGTCAAACCAAAAGATTAATGTATATTGGTAAATATAATTTATTTTTGATGAAAATCAATATTAATTACCAATATACCAACCATCCATCAAGGAAGACATGCAAGCCAGTCAGTTCAAAAATCGGCTTCCGTTGATAGGTGCTGCGGTTCTATGCGCTGCCGTAGGCACTCTCAGCCAAAAGCTTCTGGGTTTGGATGAATTAGTTAACATTTGGCGCCCGTTGACTGGACTGGCGCTTGCATTGCTGCTGGTGGGAAGCCAACGTTACATCTGGGCCGTGCTTGGTGGCACGGTCATAGCTAGCATTCTGGCCCATGGCATCTCCGCTGAGGCCTTGGCCCTGACCGTGGGGGGAATGGCTGGCCCACTGTTCGGCGTTTGGCTGCTTCGGCGAGAAACATCGTTTGAATCAAGCCTGGCTCGTCTGCAAGACTACTTTCGGTTGATGGTCTGGGGCGGGGCGGTGGCAAGTCTAGCTTCAGCCTTGGTCGGAACGATGGCACTGCTACTGCTCGGCGCTACCTCAGCCGACGATTCGCCAAGCCTGGTGATGCGCTGGTGGTTGGGCGACTTGCTGGGCGTAGCCTTGATTACGCCTTTGGTGCTGGTCTGGTGGGGTGCACGGCGTCTCTGGCATAACCGAAATCAGTTGTTTGAATCTCTATGTGTGATCGGACTGACCTTTCTGACAGGCCAAATGGTTTTTTTGAACTGGTTTACCGATGCGCAATTTCGTACCCCAAGAGGATATGCATTATTTATGTTTGTGTTCTGGGCCGCGCTACGGTTGGAGCGACGCGGCGTAACCGTGGTGCTGTTGATGATTGCCGTGCAGGCCTTGACTGGCGCCTACCACGGCATCGGTTTTTTTGAAGACGACCTGAAATCAACGCATTTGCTGGCTTTCTGGGGCTACACGATGGTGCTGGCCATTGCGGGCATGTCGCTGGCCAGCGTTGCAACCGCGCGCCGCCGCGAAGCACGGGCGTTGATCAAACACAGCCTCATCATGCGCGACCACGCATTGGACAAGGTGCAAGATGGCATCACCATGGGCAACCTCAAGCGGGAACTGGTCTACGTCAACGATGCCTTCGTGCGCATGACAGGCTACAGCCGCGAGGAATTATTGGGCCAGGTCTGCGGCACAATCCTTCAAGGTCCCGGCACCAACCCCGACACCGAGCAAATGCTGAGCGACACCCTGAACGCCCACAAACCGTTTCGCGGTGAAATTCTGAATTACAAAAAAGACGGCACCCCCTTCTGGCGCGACCTCACGATCACGCCCATATTTGACGATCAGGGCGTCCTGGTTGAATACTTTGGGGTGCAACGCGACATCTCTACCCAAAAAGAAGCGGTGCTTTCACTCCAGCGTTCGCAAGAGCAGCTCAGCTTGGCGCTCAAGGGTTCCAATGATGGCTTATGGGACTGGAATGTGACCGAGGACACCATCGAACGATCCTTGTCTTGGTACCAAATGTTGGGCTACGACGCGCAAGGGCTTGCCAGTAATCGCGCCAACTTTTCGCACATCATCCATCCGGACGACTTTGCACACTACAACGAGACAATGGACCGCCTGCTGGCAGGTGGGCAGGTGGGCAGGAACGCTATAGCAATGAGTATCGACTCAAGCACAAAGATGGGCACTACATCTCAGTACTTGCGCGCGGACTCATACAGTATATTGAGGATGGCCACGCCATCCGCATTTGCGGTACCACCATCAACCTCACTGAACAAAAAGAGCGTGAAGCCAAGCTCAGTCTGGCAGCCGCAGTATTCCATCAAAGCCGCGAAGGCATCACCATGACTGATGCCAACTGCAACATCATCATGGTAAACAAGGCTTTCACCGAGATCACGGGCTACAGCGAAGCGGAAGTACTGGGGAAAAATCCCAGTATTTTGGCCTCTGGGCGCCACGACTCCGAGTTCTACCGGGACCTGTGGTACAGCGTCAATACCCATGACACTTGGGCCGGCGAAATTTGGGACCGTCGCAAGGATGGCACAGAGTACCCCGAGTGGATGGTGATCTCGGCCATGCGAAACGATCAGGGGCAGATCACGAACTACCTCGGCAACTTCAGCGACTTGAGCGACGTGAAGGCGGCAGAAATCCGCATCCAGTGGCTGTCCCATTTTGATCCCATCACCGGTCTGCCCAACCGCTTCCTGCTGCAAGAGCGAACTGCGGCATACATTAACGTGGCGCAGCGCACCAGCGAACCATTGACCATCATGTTTGTGGGTGTTGATCATTTTAAAAGAATCACCGACAACCTCGGCCACCAGATTGGCGGCGAACTGCTGGTCGAAATGGCCAAACGGATCAATAACTCGGTGAGCTCCCAAGACACCCTGGCGATCGTGGACGGCAAGGATTTTGTCTTGGTTTTACCCAAAACCTCTGCCGAGGTTGGGGCAAACCTGGCCACTAAACTGCTTCGGCTGCTGGCACAGTCCTATAAACTGGGCTTACACGAACTAACAGTGACCGCTTCCATCGGCATCGCCAGTTACCCCGACAACGGCAACGACTTTGACTCGTTGTTGAAAGCGGTGGAAATTGCCATGCACCGCGCCAAGGCAAATGGGCGCGACACCTATCAGGTCTACAGTGACGACCTGTACCAGCAGGTGTTCGCGCTCGATCAAATGACTAAGGCCTTGCGCAATGCGGCCGCGCTGAATCAACTACAACTGGTCTACCAACCCCTGGTTGACCTGCAGACCGGAAAAATCAGCGGCTTGGAAGCGCTGTTGCGCTGGCACCACCCAGAGCTGGGTTCTGTCTCACCCGTCCAGTTCATTCCATTGGCCGAAAAATCGGGACTGATCAAGGGCATTGGCGAGTGGGTATTGCGGCGCACTTGTAGCGACATTCGCACATGGCTGGACAAGGGCATCAAGGTGCCGCCTGTGGCCGTGAACGTCTCACCCCTTCAGTTTCGTGATGCCGATTTGATTGAACAAGTGAAAAGTGTCATCACTGAGGCACAGATCGATCCCGCACTTATTTACCTAGAGGTAACCGAGGGAGCGCTGATGGAAGATGTGCACCAGAGCGAAGCCATGCTCATGGAGCTTAAAGAACTGGGCGTAAAACTCTCGCTGGACGACTTTGGCACGGGTTACTCTTCACTCAGTTACCTCAAGCGTTTTCCCTTTGACAAGGTCAAAATCGACCAATCCTTTGTGCGCGAGATAAGCACCAGTCAGAGCGACAACGTGCTCGTCAAGGTGATCGTCTCCATGGCCCATGGTCTGGGTCTGAAGGTTATCGCCGAGGGCGTGGAGACCGAAGCCCAGTGTGAGATCCTGCGCACTCATGTCTGTGACGAAATTCAGGGTTATTTCTTTTCTAAACCTATTTCTGTCCAGGCCATTGAAGATCTTTTCGCCGAAGGCCGGCAACTACCGCCCCATCTGCTGCGGCTCAAAAAACCACAACGTACTCTGCTCCTGGTTGATGACGAGCCCAATATCCTAGCCTCACTCAAGCGCCTGTTCCGGCCGGACGGTCACATCATCTTGACCGCCAACGGCGGGGTTGAGGGCCTGGAGGTGCTGTCCAAACACAAAGTTGACGTTATCATCTCCGACCAGCGTATGCCAGGCATGACCGGCGTGGAGTTCTTGCGCGCTGCCAAAGTCAACTACCCCGATACCATCCGCATCGTCCTGTCGGGGTATACCGAGTTGCAATCCGTCACCGATGCCATCAACGAAGGGGCGGTCTATCGCTTTCTCACCAAGCCCTGGGAAGACGGACAACTGCGCGAACATATCCACAAGGCTTTTGAACACAAGGAACTGTTGGAAGATAACCGGCAACTCGACATCAAAATCCGCACCACCAACCAGGAACTAGTCGCCGCCAACCGGCAACTTGGCGACGTCTTGCAAAAGAAGCGCCATCAGATCGAACGGGATGAAACCAGCTTGGAAATCGTGCGTGAAGCCTTGCAACACATGCCGCTGCCCGTCATTGGCGTAGACGACGAAGGCTTGATGGCCTTTGTCAATACAGCCGCAGAACAGCTGTTCGTTCAGGCGGGCCCCCTCTTGGGCGTGAAACTGTCTTTTGCTCTGCCCGCAGTCGATACGGCCATTGCAGGTGCGATTGAAGGGATTCCTTGCGAGTTGCTGATTGAGCACACCCGTTACTTTGTCAAGTGGAATAGCATGGGAGCGAACTCGCGATCCCGGGGCAGACTAGTGACGTTAACCCCGACCGGGCTGGATTCATGAGCCAGCAGAACCCTCCTCAGCAGTTTCTGCATGCCCAACTCTATACCCAAGACAACGAGGAGGCTTTGCGTCAACATCACCTAGAACGTCTGGCACGACTATTCCGCCATGTCGGCGAAAGCGAAGATGATCGCTATCTGTTGAATCTCATGATCCGCTACCGAACGGTTGAATCGTCATGAACAGAATCAATCCAGACGACGTCCTAACAAGCATCTCCAACCTGCCTTCGCTACCGGCGGTTGTGATCGAGTTATTGGCAAGCCTCGACCAGGAAGACGTCAACATCCATGTTCTGACCCAAAAAATCGCGCAAGACCAAGCGCTGACAGCCAAGACGCTGCGACTGGCAAACTCCTCCTTTTATGGCATGGCCCATCAGGTCGGTACGATCCAGGAAGCCATCGCCATCCTGGGATTCAGAACAGTACGCAGTCTGGCAACCACGGCCGCACTGATCGGCACCTTTGCAGGGAGCACGCACGCCAACTTCAACGTCACTCCTTTTTGGCGACATGCGATTGCAACGGCTGTCTGTGCGCGGGAACTGGCCGTCCACCTCAATATCAATCCAGAACAGGCCTACACCACCGGGCTGTTACACGACATTGGCAGACTGGTACTGGTGACGCAGTTCAAGCCCAATTACGAGGCCACCATGATCCACCGCAATCAACATGATTGCAGTCTGCTTGAAGCAGAGCTTACAGTCCTCAGCATCGACCATGCGGCAGTTGGTCTTGCACTGACACGGCACTGGAAGTTCCCCGAGGCAATGCAGCAAGCCGTGGCCTGCCATCACACGCCACAGGTCCATGGAATGGAACCACTGTCATTGGTCATTTTCGCTGCAAACGCCATTGCGCACGCCCTGGATTTATCCAAGGATGTAGACGACCTCGTGCCACCAATTGCGACGGACCTGTGGAAACAACTCGGACTGAATGAAAAAACGCTGTTGGATATTTTTAAAAATGTCGAGCATCAGTTTGAAAGTGCCTGTCTCGCTTTAAACATCTGAATGGAGAAAAATCCTTGAGCGACTCAAATCAGGCTAACCCATTGGGAGCACATCACTTGGATGATGTGAGTCTGGCCGGCTTTTTTGATGCCAGCCCGGTGCCCACTTTTGTGATTAACACCCACCATGTGGTGACGCATTTCAACAAGGCTTGTGAAAACCTGCTGGGAGTGAAGGCTGAGGACATGGTCGGCGAGCGCAAACTCGGTCAGGTCTTCTATAACCATGACAGGCCCGTTCTGGCCGACCTGATTGTGGATGAGTCCTCAACCGAAGAATTGGAACTCCTGTACACGGACCAAGCCCACCGATCACAACTCATCGCGGACGCCTACGAAACTGAAGCGTTTTTTCCTAATCTTGGCGACGGCGGATGCTGGCTGATGTTCACGGCCACTCCTTTGCGCAACTCAGACGGATCCATTGCCGGTGCAGTCGAAACACTGCAAGACATTACCGACCGCAAACGTGCTGAAGAGGCCCTGCTCAAGCACCAGAGTACGCTGGAAGAGTTGATTGAAAAGCGAACTACTGAACTGGCACAAGCCAACCGAACCCTTCTGGAAGATGTTTTTCGACGCGAAGCCGCTGAGACAGCCCTCCTGGGCCGAAATACGGAGTTGAACGAGCTCAATGCCAAACTATCGAGAGCGCAAGAGCATCTGGCGCAGTCCGAAAAGCTGGCCTCGATCGGGCAGCTTGCCGCCGGAGTCGCTCACGAGATCAATAACCCGATTGGCTATATCTTTTCCAATTTCGGCACACTCGAAAAATACCTTACTGACCTGTTTAAGATGTTGGACGCCTACGAAAAGGCGGAAACATCTCATGGTAATACGCAGACCGTATTAGCGCTTGAGGCCTTGAGAAACGGCATGGAACTCGACTTCCTCAAGGAAGACATTCCTACCCTGATGCGGGAATCCAAGGAAGGTCTCGTGCGTGTCCGAATAATCGTACAGAACCTCAAGGATTTCTCGCATGTGGATGCCAGCCTGGACTGGCAATTTGCCAACCTGATTCAGGGCATTGATGCCACGCTTAATATGGTCAACAACGAGGTGAAGTACAAAGCAGACATCGTGAAGGACTACGGCGTTCTGCCCGAAGTGCAATGTATTTCCTCGGAAATCAACCAGGTGGTGATGAACCTGCTGATCAACGCCGCCGACGCAATCGGACCCTCACGCGGCAAAATCACCGTGCGCACGGGAGTCGGGGTTGACACGGTCTGGTTTGAAGTGGCCGACACGGGCACCGGTATTCCAAAGGAAGTTTTGCCGCGTATTTTTGATCCTTTTTTCACCAGCAAGCCAGTGGGCAAAGGCACTGGCTTGGGATTGTCATTGTCCTATGGCATCGTCCAAAAACACCAAGGCAGTATCGACGTACAGACTGAAATGGGCAAAGGCAGCACTTTCCGCGTCACACTGCCCATTTACCAGTCGGCTACGCCAGCAGCTAACAAAGAGAGCCAAGCATGACCGAGGCCAGCACAGCGCCGGACACCCGAAAAACGAAAGCGCCCACGATTCTTTGTGTGGACGACGAGCCCAATATTTTATCGTCCCTGCGACGTCTATTTCGGACCAAGGGCTACCAGGTGCTTGTCGCGGAAAGTGGCAAAGCCGGATTAACGCTATTGGAAACCGAATCAGTTGATCTCGTGATTTCCGATATGCGCATGCCCGAGATGGATGGCGCCAAGTTTCTTGAACATGTGAGGGTTCGCTGGCCCGACACGGTGCGCTTGCTGCTCACAGGTTATTCGGACATCAGCTCAATCATCGACGCGATCAACAGGGGGGAAATTTACCGCTACATCACCAAGCCCTGGGATGACAACGACATCGTCTTGATCGTGCGACAGGCACTTGAACGTCAAGCACTTGAACAGGAAAAAAAACGTCTCGAAGCCTTGACCATTTCCCAGAATGAGGAACTCAAGACCCTCAACGCGAGTCTGGAGGCCAAAGTCGAGGCGCGTACGGCCGAACTCAGGATCGCCAACGAGTCACTGCTTGGCGCCAATGAGAAGCTCAAGACCAGCTTCGTTACCTCAATCAAGGTGTTCTCAACCCTGATAGAAATGCGCGGAGGCAGTCTGGCTGGACACTCCCGTCGAGTGGCAGACCTATCGCGGAGAATTGGATTCCAACTCAAGCTTGATAACAAACAAGTGCAAGAAATTTTTGTTGCAGGTCTGCTGCACGAAATTGGAAAAGTCGGTTTTGCAGACGAATTGCTCAACACGCCGGTCCCAATGATGATCACACGCCAGCTCGACGCCTACCGAAAACATACGGTACGGGCAGAGCAATTGCTTATGCCTTTACAGGATCTACAAGGTGCAGCCGAGATCATCGGCTCCCAACTTGAGCGATTCGACGGCGCGGGTTTTCCTGAGCGACTACTTGAACACAAGATCCCCATTGGCGCACGAATTCTGGCGCTGACCAGCGATTACGACAACCTGCAAACGGGCACCTTGTCACAACGTCGGCTGAATCCGGAAGAAGCCAAGGCCATCATCATCCAAAGCAGCGGAAAACGTTACGACCCCGAGGTGGTGAGTGCATTCCTGACCGTGCTCGGCGGTATCCCGCGCGAGGAAGCAGAACGAGAACGTTCGGGTGAAATATCGGTGGCCGCGCGTGACTTGCAAATCGGCATGGTGCTGTCTCGCGACCTGATATCACCAAGTGGATTACTGATGCTGTCAGCCGACCATACGCTGGATGAGCGCCTGATTCGCAAAATCATGAATTTTGAAAAGTCTGGTGGACTGCAACTAACCGCGCATATTCGGCTGGACCGAAGAACCTGAATTAGCATCACTTGGACAGCACTGCGGTACTCAGAGGTAGCGGCTACGAAAGCCACCAGGTAGAATCCGTTTTTTGCTATTAAAATCAGAGCTACTTGCGCTTATTGCATAAGGGCTAGAGGCAGATATCTTATAAATTATTTACCCGCGGCCAGCAAACGGCATCTTGGTCGCCATCACGGTGTGAAACATCACGTTCGCCTCCAGCGGCAGACTGGCCATGTACAAAACCGATTGACCCACGATGTTCACATCCAGCAAAGGTTCGATGGCAATGTCGCCATTGGCCTGCACAATGCCCGTGGCCATACGCTGGGCCATCTCAGTCGCGGCATTGCCAATGTCGATCTGACCGACCGCAATGTCGTACTTTCGACCATCAAGAGAAGCCGCTTTCGTGAGTCCCCTGACCGCGTGTTTGGTCGACGTGTAGGCAATGGAATTAGGGCGTGGCGTGGTGGCTGAGATGGAGCCATTGTTAATGATGCGCCCGCCACGCGGTGTCTGCGCCTTCATCACCCGAAACGCCTGCTGCAGACATAGAAACATACCCGTGAGATTGATGTCCACCACGTTCTTCCACTGCGCCAGGGTCAGGTCTTCCAGCAAAATGCCGGGCGCGCTGACGCCGGCATTGTTGAACAGCACATCGACCCGGCCAAAGGTTTTGACTGTGGCATCGAAAAGTGCCTTCACAGCGTCTGGATCGGACACATCGGTAGGCACCGCCAGTGCCCGGTCAGGGGCACCGCTGAGCGCAATCACATCAGCCAAAGGGCCGGGGCGCCGACCTGCAAGCACGACCCGAAAACCATCCTTGAGCAGCGCCAGAGCAACCGCTTTACCAATACCGGTGCCCGCACCGGTGACGATGGCAACTTTTGAAATTGAAGTCATATCAGATCAAGACCGGCGACGTGGTTTTTTCCCTTTGACTTTGCTCTTGACTGCCGCCTGCCGGGCAACCGCCTTCACGGACTGAATTGAGGATTTTGGAGACCGCGCCAAAGGCTCTGCTATTTTCCGTGTCGGACGCTTGGCAGGCTCGTTGCGCGACTCAACATCCAGCGGGACACGGTTGCTGCTTTCTCGTTGCGACCCTTTGTCTTTCATGGCACGTGAAACAAGTCCCTCACCTTCCTGAACCAGACGAAAATCAATCCGGCGGCCATCCAGATCAACCCGGCTGACCTGAATCCGCAAACGAGTGCCTATGGCATAACGCATCCCCGTTCGCTCACCCCGCAGTTCTTGGCGCGCTTCGTCAAAACGGAAGTAATCGCCACCCAACTCGGTGATGTGCACCAGTCCCTCAACAAACATGGCATCCAGTGTGACGAAAAGTCCGAAGGTCGTCACTGAGCTAACGACGCCACCATACTCTTCACCAAGATGCTCGTGCATGTACTTGCACTTGAGCCAGGCTTCGACATCGCGACTGGCCTCATCGGCACGGCGTTCATTGGCGCTGCAATGCAGGCCCGCAGCCTGCCAAGCCTGGGTCTCAGGGCTCAATTTCTTGAGCTTTTGTCCCGGTTCAGCCACCCGTGCGGCCAAGCCTTTTTCAAGCCGCCTCGACAACTTGGCATGAGCCTCACCGGGCGTCGGCAACACCGGCAACTGGTACTTGGTCTTGGCCAGAATTGCCTTGATGACCCGATGCACCAGCAGATCCGGGTAGCGCCGAATCGGACTGGTGAAGTGCGTGTAGGCATCAAACGCCAAACCGAAATGACCGTTGTTGACCGGCGTATAAATAGCCTGCTGCATGGAGCGCAACAGCATGGAATGAATCTGCTGCGCGTCGGGCCGGTCTTTGGTCGCCGCGGCAATGGCCTGAAATTCTCCTGGCGCGGGATCATCACTGATCGTCAGCCCCAAGCCAGTGACTTTGAGGTAGTTGCGAAGAATTTCTATTTTTTCGGGCGTTGGACCTTCATGCACCCGAAACAAACCGGCATGCTTGCTATGAGCAATGAAATCAGCGCTGCAAACGTTGGCGGCCAGCATGGCTTCTTCGATCAGCTTATGCGCATCATTACGAGTACGTGGCACAATTTTTTCGATGCGCCCGCTCGCATCACAAACGATTTGCGTCTCCACGGTCTCAAAATCCACGGCGCCACGGCGCACGCGGGATTTCAGCAAGGCGCGATACACATCGTGCAGATTCATCAAATCCGTCACCCGCTCTTTGCGCTTGAGCGCCTCGGGACCACGCGTATTGGCCAGAATCGCCGCCACCTCGTTGTAGGTGAAGCGGGCATGACTCCACATCACGGCCGGGTAAAACTGATAGGCCGACACCTCGCCGTCCTCGGTCACTATCATGTCGCACACCATGCAGAGGCGTTCAACTTCCGGATTGAGCGAACACAGCCCGTTGGACAATTTTTCGGGCAACATGGGAATGACGCGGCGCGGAAAGTACACGCTGGTAGCGCGGTCATAGGCGTCCACATCGATAGCAGAACCGGTTTCTACATAGTGACTCACATCGGCGATCGCCACCAGCAAGCGCCAGCCCTTGACGGCAGATTTGCCCTTGCCTATTTTTGTCGGTTCGCAATACACCGCATCATCAAAATCACGGGCATCTTCGCCATCAATGGTCACAAGTGAGATATCGGTCAAATCAACACGATGCTTCTTGTCTTGCGGACGCACCTTATCAGGCAGCGTACGGGCCAAGGCAATGCAAGCTTCTGAAAACTCATGCGGCACGCTGTATTTGCGTACCGCTATTTCAATCTCCATGCCGGCATCGTCAACTTCGCCCAACACCTCCGTGACGCGCCCCACAGGTTGACCATACAAGGCGGGCGCCTCAGTCAACTCAACGACCACGACCTGCCCCGGTTTGGCAGAGCCTGTCGCCGTTTTAGGAATCAATACATCTTGACCATAACGCTTATCTTCAGGGACAACGATCCAAATGCCACTTTCTTGTAACAGACGCCCAATGATGGGTTGCTTGGGGCGCTCAATGATTTCAATCACCCTGCCCTCAGGACGACCTTTGCGGTCACTGCGAACAATGCGGACCATGACGCGGTCTTTGTGCAGGACTGCACGCATTTCATTAGGGGGCAAATAGATGTCGGAAGCACCGTCATCGCGGGATACGAACCCATGACCATCACGGTGGCCTTGAACTGTTCCTTCAACTTCATCCAGCAAGCCGCTGGTTGGGCTAATATTTTTGATAGAACTACTCTCTTTCCTGATATTTACAGGCGACGGAATTGGCAGACGCACTAATTGACGAACTAGCAGTGACAGATTGATCCTAGCATCTCGCAATAAAAATTGCTAAAACCAAAGTGATCGATAAATGCCCGTCATATTTACATTATTAGATTAAAAATTCCGAGCCAAATAGTGACTTGCCATCAAGGTTGGCAAAGAGGCACTAGAACCTATGGCATAATAGCATCCATGCCCGGATGGCGGAATTGGTAGACGCGCACGGTTCAGGTCCGTGTGCCGCAAGGTGTGGAGGTTCGAGTCCTCTTCCGGGCACCAAAAATAGGAAAGCCTCTTGCAATTGCAAGGGGCTTTTTCTTTGGTGAAGCTTACTTAACTGTCAAGTCCCGCCTGTTTGTAAACACGCTTGACGAATAAATCAGGTTTTTCTGCGCGCCATTTTTGCAACGCCTGAATGGGCGTCTGGTGGTTCAGCGCACGTTGCGGGATATGGTGGTTGTAGGT